>SR_TP_S13solDRAFT_1000582_pt1 | contig 13886 bp, 14 predicted proteins | sample SodReaTP_S13sol_FD_11159 | JGI IMG/M metagenome (IMG submission 11159)
GTCGTTACCCCATCGGCTCCCGCCTGTTCGGCAAGGTCACCAACATCACCGACTACGGCTGCTTCGTGGAAATCGAAGACGGCGTGGAAGGCCTGGTGCACGTGTCCGAGATGGACTGGACCAACAAGAACATCGCCCCCAACAAGATGGTCGCCGTGGGTGACGAGGTCGAAGTGATGATCCTCGACATCGACGAGGAGCGTCGCCGCATCTCCCTGGGCATCAAGCAGTGCAAGGCCAATCCCTGGGACGAGTTCGCCGCCACCCACAACAAGGGTGAGAAGGTCTCCGGCGTGATCAAGTCCATCACCGACTTCGGCATCTTCGTGGGCCTGGACGGTGGCATCGACGGCCTGGTGCACCTCTCCGACCTGTCCTGGAACATGGAAGGCGAAGAGGCCGTGCGCAACTACAAGAAGGGCGACGAGATCGAGGCCGTGGTGCTGGCCGTGGATCCGGAGCGCGAGCGCATCTCCCTGGGCGTGAAGCAGCTGGACAAGGACCCCTTCTCCAACTTCGTGGCCGAACACGCCAAGGGCAGCATCGTCAAGGGCGTGGTCAAGGAAGTGGACGCCAAGGCCGCCATCGTGGAGTTGGCCGACAGCGTGGATGGCGTGCTGCGCGCCTCCGAACTGTCCCGCGACCGCGTGGAAGACGTGCGTTCTGTGCTCAACGTGGGCGATACGGTGGAAGCCAAGTTCATGGGCGTGGATCGCAAGAACCGCACCGTGACCCTGTCCATCAAGGCGAAGGATTACGCCGAGGAAGCCGAGGCGCTGCAGGACTACAGCAGCAGCTCCGGCTCCGCCACCACCTCCCTTGGGGATCTCCTCAAGGAGCAGATGGGCTCCAAGGACAAGTAAGGCAATTCGTAACAAAGCCGGTCGGGCCTCAGCCCGGCCGGCCTTTTGTGTGATGGACTGGCCGGATATCCGATGCCGGCGTCCATGCTCCACAGTCCCGAGCGTGTTCTATCACGTAACCCAGTGGCGGAGACCCTGTGATGACCAAGTCCGAACTCATCGAGATCCTTGCTCGCAAGCAGAGCCATCTGGCCTACAAGGACGTGGAACTCTCGGTGAAGACCATGCTGGAACATCTCAGCCAGGCCCTGGCCACCGGTGACCGCATCGAGATCCGCGGTTTCGGCAGCTTTTCCCTGCATTTCCGGCCGCCGCGCGTGGGCCGTAACCCCAAGACCGGCGAGACCGTATCCCTGCCGGGCAAGTACGTACCCCATTTCAAACCGGGCAAGGAACTGCGTGAACGTGTCAATGCCGTCCACGAACAGTAAATCCGCACAGTCTTCCTGAAACACCAACCCATGGAGTCTCCAGAGTGCGCAAGCTGATCCTGCTGCTGGCCCTGGCTCTGGCCGTCCTGATCGGCGCGACATTCTCCCTGCTCAACGCGGGTTCCGTGGCGGTGAATCTCTATCTGGGCGAGGTGCAGCTGCCCCTGTCCATCCTGATATTCCTGAGCATTCTCATCGGCGCGATCCTGGGCGCATTTGCCTGTACCGGATTCATCCTGCGCCACCTCAACGACAACCGGAAATTGCGCAAGCGCATCCGGCTGGCGGAGGAGGAGCTCAACCAGTTGCGCAAGATCCCCATCAAGGACGCCTACTGACCATGACCGAGTTGCTCTGGCTGCTACTTCCAGTCGCAGCCGCCTCGGGCTGGCTGGCCGCGCGCCGCACCGGGCGCAAATCCAAACGGACCCTCACTGGCGCCCTGTCCGAGGATTACATCAAGGGCCTCAACTATCTGCTGAACGAGCAGTCCGACCGCGCCCTGGCGGTGTTCATCGACATGGTGGACGTGGACTCCGACACGGTGGAGACCCATCTCATCCTGGGCAGCCTGTTTCGTCGCCGGGGTGAAGTGGATCGCGCCATCCGCATCCACCAGAACCTCATTGCACGCCCCAACCTGGAGCCCCGCCAGCGGGCCAATGCCCTGCTGGAACTGGGTCGAGACTACATGAAGGCGGGCGTGCTGGACCGCGCCGAGGGACTGTTTCGGGAACTGATCAACACCGGCTACCTGGAGGCCGAGGCCTATGGCCGTCTCAGGGCGCTCTACGAGCAGGAGAAGGAATGGGAGCGTGCCATCTGGGCCGCCGAGCACCTGCGCCGCTTCAGTGCCGAGCCCCAGTATGAACACATTGCCCACTATCACTGCGAGCTGGGTGAACAGGCGTTTCGCAACGGCGATCCCGCCAGGGCGGCGAGCCATGCCCGCAAGGCCCTGTCCAGCGATCGCAATTGTGCGCGTGCCAGTATCCTGCTGGGCGATCTGGCGGTGGCTGAACAGGACGATCGGCAGGCGCTCAAGCATTTCAGCCGTGTCCTGGAGCAGCATCCTGACTTCGCCATCCTGGTGCTTGATCGCGTACGCGCCGCCTATGCCAGACTCAACGACAATACTGGCTACGAGCGCTTCCTGGCGCGCCTGCGTGAGCCGGACGCCTGCCAGACCACCTTGTTGGCGCATATCGACGCACTGCATGCGGAAGGGCGGGAAGCGGAGGTGGATCAGCTCATAGACCATGAGCTGTCCCGGGGCAAACTGACCCTGCCGGCACTTCAGGCCTATCTCAAGATCCAGTCCGGCAGGGCAGAGGATACGGCAGCGGGCGAGGTACTCAATCGCGCCGCGCACGCCCTGGAACATTACCTGCAACTGCGCCCCTTGTATCGTTGCAACCATTGCGGATTCAGTTCGCGCAGCCATTTCTGGTGCTGTCCCGGCTGCCACCAGTGGAGCAGCATCAAGCCCCGGGAACTGCACGCAGAGCGACCCCAGACGGTCCTGAGCCCCTGACCAAGAGCCGATCAATCATGCCTGCCATATACAACGACCCCCGTATCATTATCGCCCTGGATTTTCCGGATGCCGGCCAGGCCCTGGAATTCACCGCCCGGCTGGATCCCGCTGCCTGTCGTCTCAAGGTAGGCTTCGAACTGTTCGTCAGTGCCGGTCCGGCGCTGGTGGAGAAGCTGGTGGCAGCGGGCTTCGACGTGTTCCTGGATCTCAAGTTTCACGACATTCCCAACACCGTCGCCTCCGCCTGCCGGGCAGCAGCCCAGCTCGGCGTGTGGATGATGAACGTGCACGCCTCCGGCGGCGGCCGCATGCTTCAGGCAGCCCGGGAGGCCCTGGACGGCCAGTCCCACCGCCCCAGGCTCATCGCCGTGACCGTGCTGACCTCCATGGACGAACGGGATCTGGATGAGCTGGGGCTTGGCAAGGACGTGGGCCGGCTTGCCGAGGCCCTGGCCGGGCTCGCCGCGGCCAGCGGCCTGGACGGGGTGGTCTGCTCTGCCAGTGAGGCGCCGATGCTGCGCCAGCGACACGGCGAGGATTTCCTGCTGGTGACCCCGGGCATCCGTCCGCGCAGCGCGGAACAGGATGACCAGCGCCGGGTCATGACACCGGCCGAGGCCATCCGCGCCGGATCGAGCTACCTGGTGGTGGGCCGTCCCATCACCCGTGCCGATTCGCCCATGGAGGTGCTGGAGGCCATGAACGCGGAGATCCGCGGGGCGCATTTGCATTCCGTGTAATGCCTGATAGACTCAGTCTCGTCCCGACCATGCAATCTGGAAGGTTCGGGATGACCAAGGATCGCCATGGAAACCGAAAGGAGGCATAGGTCATGAAACATCTGTCTGTCATTGCGTTTGCAATCCTGCTGTTCTTCTCCCTGCCGGTGTTCGCGGATGCGCCCGACGCGCGCATCAACGTCAATACCGCCGACGCCCAGACCCTCACCCAATTGACTGGCATCGGTCCGTCCCGCGCGGAGGCAATCATTGCCCACCGGGAGCAGCACGGCCCGTTCCGCTCCCTGCACGAGCTGACTCAGGTCAGCGGTATTGGCGAACGGACTGTTCAGGAGAACCGGGAGCGCATCGCGTTCGAATGATCCGGTACCGGCCCTGCCGGTGAGGATCCATCACAGCGGCCCCGCCGGCCCTCCAGCCGGCGGGGCCGTTATGCTATCGTGTTCGTCCACACCCACAGCTCACGCATGCATGGACCCTATGCACAAGAAGATTCGCAAGGCCGTGTTCCCTGTCGCCGGCATGGGCACCCGATTTCTGCCCGCGACCAAGGCCAATCCCAAGGAAATGCTGCCCATCGTCGACAAGCCGCTGATCCAGTACGCGGCGGAGGAGGCGGTGGCTGCGGGCATCGATGTGCTGGTATTCGTGACCGGACGCAACAAACGCTCCATCCCCGATCACTTCGATAAGGCCTACGAGCTGGAGACGGAACTGGAGGAGCGTGGCAAGGAGAAGATGCTGGCCATCGTGCGCAACATCCTGCCGCCTCACGTGTCCTGTGTGTACATCCGCCAGGCCGAGGCCCTGGGCCTGGGGCATGCGGTCGGCTGCGCCCGGCCGGTGGTGGGCGATGAACCCTTCGCGGTGATCCTGGCCGACGACCTGGTGGATGGCCAGGGACACGGCGGCGCCCTGACCCAGATGGTGGAGATCTACAATCGCCACGGCTGCAGCGTCCTGGGCGTGGAGGAAGTCCCCCACGAGGACACCAACAAGTACGGTGTGGTCACGCCCGAGCCCCTGGAAGATGACCTGTGGCGGGTGAAGGGCATCGTCGAGAAGCCGGCCCCCAAGGACGCACCCTCCAATATGGCTGTGGTGGGTCGATACATCCTCACGCCGCGCATCTTCGAGTTGCTGGAAAACACGGGCCGTGGCGCCGGTGGCGAGATCCAGCTCACCGACGCCATCGCCAGCCTGCTCAAGGAAGAGCAGGTACTCGCCCATCGCTTCAAGGGCAAGCGCTATGACTGCGGCAGCAAGCTGGGCTACCTGCAGGCCACGGTGGAATATGCCCTGAAGCATCCGGAACTGCAGGATGACTTTGGCGCCTACATCGACGAGCTTTGTGCCGGGAGGCGCAAGGCCTGACCGGAAGCGCCAGCGGCCCTGGCAGACCACCACTGCCGTAGGTCGGCCTTCAGGCTGACTGCGCTGTTGATCAGACATCGCCAGTCGGCCTGAAGGCCGACCTACGGTTTATCGGGAAGCAGGCGGGCGGGCACCCATCGCAGGTAGAGGGCCATGCCCAGCAGTTCCACCAGGCTCTGCAGCACGATCACCACCACGGCAGCCTCCCAGCCCGCCGGCAGGGCAAGGGCCAGGGGCAGGACCACGAAGGAGTTGCGTGTCCCCAGGCTGAACACCAGGGTGCGCGAGGCGTGAATCCCCAGTCCGGCTCCCCTTGCCAGCCATCTTCCCGCCAGGGCCGTGATCACCAGGTAAGCGACGAACACGGCGGTGACGGTCCCCATGGCGGGGAACCACTGCACCACCACCTGTACCTGGCTCGCCGCGATCAGGAACACCATCAGTGCCAGCAGCGGCACGGGCAGCCAGCCCAGGCGCGCGATGATCGCGCCTCGCTCGGCACGACCCGCGGCCCAGTGTTCCAGCACGGTGGCGAGGACAAGGGGCACGACGATCAGCCCCACGAACACCCCCACCAGACGCCCCGCATCCAGTTCGTTGGCAAAGATCGCCCCATCGAACAGCACCACCAGGTAGAAGGGCAGGAGCAGGATCTGTGCGAACAGCAGCAGGGGCGAGGCGGCGATGGCCCGGGCGGTGTCACCGCGGCCCAGGTGGGTGAAGCTGATGAACCAGTCGGTACAGGGCACCAGCAGCACTGCGGCCACCGCGAGGCGGATCACCGGATCATCGGGCAGGAACTGCACCAGCAGCCAGACCAGGGCCGGCACGAGCACAAAATTGGCGATCAGGAGCGTGCGGGTGAAGCGCGCATCCACGAAGGCCCGTCCCAGGTGTTTCATGGGCACCTGGGTGAAGGTGGCAAACAGCAGGAGACCCAGCACCGGCCAGAGCACCCAGTCCGGCAGACCCGCGAGGGCAGGAAACTGGAGGCCCAGGGCGAGTCCCAGGCTGATGACGGCGAGATAGAGCCAGAGCTGATGCCGTTCCAGTGACTCGCGGCTCATCACAGTGTCTCTGCCACCCCGTGTAATAGGGCGGCCCATGGCCGCCATTCGGCCCACCACGTTGACCGGCTGTGTCAGCCTTGATGGTCAACGGCGGGCACGGCCCGCCCTATGACGAGGGATGGGTCACCCGTGATCCCGGGAGACCCGGGGCGTCAGGGAATGATTCAGGCCCCGTAGACCGCCCGTGCGGCGGCGACGGCCCGACCGGGGACGATGTCCGCACCCTGGGCCACCAGGGCGGTCTCCAGGGCGCCCAGGCAGAACAGCACGTTCTTGCGGTTCGCGCCGTAGCCCATCAGGCCGATGCGCCAGACCTTGCCCGCCAGGGGGCCGAGGCCGGCGCCGATCTCCAGGTTGAACTCATCCAGCAGCAGCTTGCGTACGGCGGCCTCGTCCACGCCCGCGGGCACCTTCACGGCGTTGAGCTGGGGCAGGCGATGCTCGGGGGCCACGATCATGCTTAGGCCCATGGTGTCCAGGCCGGCCTTGAGCGCCTCGTGCTGGGCGCGATGCCGTGCCCAGGCGTTCTCCAGGCCTTCCTCCTGCAGGACGACAAGGGATTCGTGCAGGGCGTAAAGGGCGTTGATGGGCGCGGTGTGGTGGTAGGCGCGCTTGGTGCCGCCGCCCCAGTAGCCCATCACCAGGCTCAGGTCCAGGAACCAGCTCTGAACCTTGTGCTTGCGGGACTTGATGCGTTCCACAGCGGCCTCGTTGAAGCTCACCGGGGACAGGCCGGGGGTGCAGGAGAGGCACTTCTGGCTGCCGGAGTAGATGGCGTCCACGCCCCAGTCGTCGACGCGCAGTTCCACGCCGCCCAGGCCCGTGACGCTGTCCACGATCACCAGGCAACCGTGACGGTGGGCGATGTCGGTGAGGGTCTTCACGTCGGAGCAGGCGCCGGTGGAGGTCTCGGCGTGCACGAAGGCCACGGTGCTGGCCTGCGGGTGGGCCTTCAGGGCATCCTCGAGCTTCTGCGGATCGACAGGCTTGCCCCATTCGTCCTCCACCATCACCGGTGTGGCGCCGCAACGCTCCACGTTCTCCTTCATGCGTCCGCCGAACACCCCATTGGCGCACACCACAACGGTGTCACCGGGTTGCACCAGGTTCACGAAGCAGGTCTCCATGCCGGCGGAACCGGGGGCGGAGACGGGCAGGGTGAGCGCGTTGCGGGTCTGGAAGGCGTACTGCAGCAGGCCCTTCATCTCGTCCATCATGTCCACGAATACCGGGTCCAGGTGACCGATGGTGGGGCGGCTCATGGCGGCCAGCACCCGGGGATTCACATCGGAGGGGCCGGGGCCCATGAGGGTGCGCACGGGAGGATGGAAGGACTTGAAGGTCATGATTTCACCTGGATTTGGATTGGAAAAATACCTGATCAAATTCGTGGGGTCCGCAAGTATAGAGAGTGGGCCGTGTGAGTCACAAGTCTACAGAGTCCGTCATGGCATCCCCCCCTTACGGTTCAGATGCGCGCAGGCCTGCCCAGTGGCAAGGCTGCGAACGTGCCTCTCTCGGTATGGGCGATCTGGCATGCCCCTCGCTGCCGTCGGGGCATGCGCGGCTCAGGCTGCCGGCTGTGCGGAGTCCGCGGTGGGAAACTCGATGAGCATGCGTTCGGGATGGATCTGCAGGATGCTCAGCTTGGCATCGTTGAGCACCTCGGCGTAGGCGGCCCCGGTGTCCAGATAATAGATATTGCCGGCATGCACCGCCTGTTGCAGAGGGGTGTGTCCCATCACCACCAGGTCGATGCCCGCGATCGGCGGGATCTCGCCGCCGGACTCGGACTGGGTGATGCGCCTGCGGGACCAGACCGCGTAGTCCCGCAGGCGCTGGTCGGTTTCCAGGCGGACGACGAAATCCTGCCAGCTCAGTTCCAGGGGGACATCCGCGTGGACGATGCCGACCCGTCCCTGGTCGGTGTCCACTTCCAGGATGTAGGGCAGGGCGCGGATGCGCTTGCGGTACTCGGGCTGTTCGGACTTAGGGATCTCGCGCCACCATTCACCGCCGTTGAGGGCGATCCAGGAACAGGCCATGTCCGCGTCCGATTCGGAATCCAGCAGCAGGCGCTCATGATTGCCCTGCACCGCGTAAAACCAGGACTTGTTGAGGAACTCCAGGACCCGGTGCGACTCCGGGCCCCGATCGATGAGGTCGCCCACCGAGATGAGACGGTCGTGGTCCGGATCGAAGCAGAGGCTATCCAGGGCCTGTTCAAGCTGGCTGAACATGCCGTGGATATCCCCGACGGCAAAATCCCGCCCCAGGGGGTTGCGTTCAAGGCGGCGCATGATCTGCTCTGTCATGGGGCTGATCATACGATGTGCTGCACCAAAGCGGTGAGCATCCCGGTTAGACTGTGGCTTTCAACCTGACGAGCGGTCAAGCTGGCCGCACCACCGGACCCTATGCCTTCATGAGCCAACCTGCCTGCCAACTGGGAATGCCCTGTTTCCTGGACTTCGAGGCCTCCAGCCTGTCCGGGGACAGCTACCCCATCCAGGTTGCCTGGTCCGACGCCCGCGGCCATATCGAATGCCACCTGATCCGCCCCGAAGCGGACTGGACCGACTGGGACGAGCACTCGGAAGAGGCCCACGGACTGGAGCGTGAACGGGTGATCAGCGAGGGGGTCGAGGCCGAGGAGATCTGCCGGCGCATGAACGCGGTCCTGGGCGGGCTGACGGTGCTGACCGATGCACTCAGCATGGACCGGTTCTGGCTGCTGCGCCTGTTCGAGGCAGGCAACCGCATGCCCAGTTTCCGCCTGGCCGACATCACGCCCCTGCTGCAGCAGCGCCTGTCCCTGAAGGGCGAGGAGGCCCAGGCGCGCATCCAGGCGCTGCAATCCCGGGCCTGGCGCAACGTGCCCGGGCATGCCCACCGGGCCGACCATGACGTGGCCTACCTGATGGAGCTGTGGCGGCTTTCCGGGGAAGGCTGAGCTGACCCTTGTACCTACTGCGGACTCCGGCCAGTCTCGCACCCTCGTCTTACAGGAGAAGCATAGGGCGGGCCATGCCCGCCGTTTGCCGCGGGTATCCAGCCACCAGGCGGCCACGGGCCGCCCTATGAGCAAGCGAGACAGTCCCAGAGGCCTCGATCATTCGCGATCCTGGATGCCATGTCCGGGCTGATCAGAACTGGCGGGCGAACCAGATCCCGGCACTGCGCCGCCCACCGGACTCCACCTGGAAACTGATGCGGCCCGTGGCATCCACCAGCAGGTCCAGGGCGGCCCGGGCAGTGATCGTCTCATCCTCCGACAGGCTCAGGGTGCGCTGCACCGGGCCGCTGGATTTCTCGTCGCCGTCCACCCGGGTGTAGTCCGCCCCCAGACGCAGCTGGATGGCGTCGAAACGCAGGGCCGATTCCAGGCCTGCCCCGTAGGCATGCCAGCTGTAGCGGGTGTTCTGGTCCCCCAGGGTGTCGTCCGCCTCGTTGTAGGTGTACTGCCCCAGCAGGCTCAGCCCCAGGGGGCCCAGTTCCAGGAACCGCCAGCGTCCCGAGGCGCCCAGGTACCAACCGCTCAGGTCCATGCCCTGGGTGACGGGGTTGCCGCTCTGGGTCAGTTCCAGGTACCCGCCGTGAATTCCGACCCAGACGCGCTCACCCACGCGATCGTGGATGCTCAGGCCCAGGCGGTTCATGCGGCTCTCCACGGTGCTGCCCCCCTCCAGGCGCCAGTCGCTTACCTCACGGCTGAGATAGACCTCCAGTTCCGGGCCGGATGTCCGGGTCTGGGCCTGTGCAGCCAGGGGAAGGATCAGCAGGAGGAGAAGCGGCAGGATGCGTGGCGGCATTGTCGTGAGGGGGTAGGAGTGAGAGGGTGAGGTGTCTGGGGATTGTACTGCATCCTGAGAGAGAGAATTCTTCACCCCTGACGCCTCACGCCTTTCCCCTCACGTGCCAACCCGAGGCGCCGCCGCTGCAGCAGCCATATCACACCCAGCACACCCAGCGCCGGCAGATAGAACCACTCCGGCGCCGGCCGGTCCGCCGGTACCAGCACGCCGGTGATGCGCCAGCCGCTCTCGATACCGAGGCGTTCGGCGGGGCTGCCGAAACTTACGAAGCTCACGCTCACCTGGTCGCCCAGGGCCAGGGTGCCGAGACCTGCCCGGGTCAGGCGCTCCGCACCGGCGCCGGCATCCCCGAGCGGCAGCATCACGGCCCTGGCGATCTCCCGACCCTCCAGGTCCATGCCCTCGAGGGTGAAGCGCAGGTGGCCCCCGGCGGGCGTGGCCTCGGCCACCTGTTGCAGGCGGGCGGGCTCCACGGTCTGAAGGGGCGGGTGGATGCGATCCATCCAGAAACCGGGCACGAACAGGGTGAAGGCGACGCCCAGCAGCAGGGCGGACTCGTGCCAGCGACTGCGGGTCAGGAACCATCCCTGGGTGGCGGCGGCGAACACCAGCATGCCAGTCAGCGCCCCGAAGAAGGTCAGTAACAGCTGCCAGGCGCTGGTGATGCCGATCAGCAGCAGCTGGGTGTTGAACACGAAGAAGAACGGCAGGGCCACGGTGCGCAGGCTGTACCAGAAGGCCTGCACCCCGGTGCGGATGGGGTCGGCCCTTGCCACGGCGGCGGCGGCGAAGGAGGCCAGGCCCACCGGCGGGGTGACGTCCGCCATGATGCCGAAATAGAACACGAACAGGTGCGCGGCGATGAGCGGGATCAGCAGGTTGTTCTGGGCGGCCAGATCCACGATCACCGGCGCCATCAGGGTGGCGACGATGATGTAGTTGGCCGTGGTGGGCAGGCCCAGGCCCAGGACCAGGCAGATCAGCGCGGTGAGCAGCAGCATGAGCAGCAGGTTGCCGCCGGAGAGCAGTTCCACCAGGTCGGTCATCACCAGGCCGATGCCGGTCATGCCCACGGTGCCCACGATGATGCCGGCGGCGGCGGTGGCCACGGCGATGCCCACCATGTTGCGCGCCCCCTGCACCATGCCGTCGCCCAGTTCCTTCACCCCGCGCAGCACGGCCCGACCCTGGCCGGTCTGTCCGCGGCACAGGCACAGGAGCGGACGCTGGGTGAGCAGGATGAATACCATGAACATCACCGCCCAGAAGGCGGACAGGCCGGGGGAGAGGCGTTCCACCACCAGGCACCAGACCAGCACCACCACCGGCAGCAGGAAGTGCAGGCCGCTCTGGATGGTGGGCCGGGGTTCGGGCAGGACCAGGTGCTCCTCGTCCACCATGTGGGATTCGGGCACCCGGCTGGAAAACCAGAGCAGCAGTCCGTAGGCCGCGAGCACCAGCACCCCGATGATCCAGGGCGATGCATCTCCGGCGACCCCCTTGATCCAGCCCAGGCCGTAATAGACCCCGCCCGCCAGGATCAGCAGCCCGGAGACCGTGAGGGCGAAGCCCAGCAGCCGGTGCCAGACCGGGACGATCCGGGAGCGGGGCAGGCCCTCCAGTCCCAGCTTCATCGCCTCCAGGTGCACGATGTAGAGCAGGGCGATGTAGGCGATCACCGCCGGCAGGAAGGCGTGCCGGATCACCTCCACGTAGGGGATGCCCACGTACTCCACCATGAGAAAGGCGGCGGCGCCCATCACCGGCGGCATGAGCTGGCCGTTCACGGAACTGGCCACTTCCACGGCGCCCGCCTTCTGTCCGGAGAGACCCACCCGTTTCATGAGCNGCACGGTGAAGGTGCCGGTGGTCACCACGTTGGCGATGGAGGAACCGGACACCACGCCGGTGAGCCCCGAGGCCACCACCGCCGCCTTGGCGGGACCGCCGCGCAGGTGTCCGAGCAGGGCAAAGGCCACGCGGATGAAATAGCCGCCGGCCCCGGCCCGTTCCAGCAGGGCACCGAACAGCACGAACAGGAACACGAAGCTGGTGGAGACCCCCAGGGCGATGCCGAACACCCCCTCGTTGGAGAGCCACTGTTGGGACATGGCCCGGCCGAAAGAGGCACCCCGGTGGGCCAGCAGCTCCGGCATCCAGGGGCCAGCGAAGGTGTAGAACAGGAACACCCCGGCGATGATCATCAGGGCCGGTCCCAGCACCCGGCGGGTGGCCTCCAGCAGCAGGGCCATGCCCACACCGGCCACCACCAGGTCAGTGGGCGTGGCGCGTCCGGGCCGCTGGGCCAGTTCCTGGTGGAACAGGTACAGGTAGGCGGCGCAGAACGCCGCCAGGGCCGCGAAGATCCAGTCCAGGGCCGGTACCCGGGTCACGGGGCAGGGCCGCAGGCTGGGCCAGGCCATGGCGAGCACCACCCCGCCGATCAGGGCGAACACCCCCGCGCGGGGCAGTTCCGAGAGATGGTTGTAGGCGGCCAGGGACAGGAGCCCCAGGCCGAATACGATGTAGAAGACCCTGGCCAGGGGGCGGTGACCCCTGGCCAGGGGCGAGAAGGCGGGAAAGGCCAGATAGGCGAGGAACACGCCGAAGGCCAGGTGAATGGCCCGGGCCTGGGTCTCGGGAATGACGAAGGCGCCGATCCAGTACCCGAAGGGAGAGGCGATCCAGACCTGGAACAGGGACCAGGCCAGCGCGGTGGCGTAGATCAGGCCGCGGGTCAGGCGACCCGGGTCCCGGGCCCCCATCTCCATGGTGGCGGCCATCTGCGCCGCCCCGGGGGCAGGGGCGGCCCCGGCCGAAACGACCGGTGCCTTGTCAGGGGCGTGCGCCATGCAGGGCTGGTCCCGGGCGTGTTCAGTCGCTGAGCAGGCCCGCTTCACGGAAGTAGCGACGGGCACCCTCGTGCATGGGCGCGGAGAGACCCTGGCTGACCATGGTCTCCTTCTCCAGCACGCCGAAGGCCGGGTGCATGCCCTTGAAGGTGTCGAAGTTCTCGAACACCGCCTTGACCAGGTGATAGACCGCCTCCTCGGAGGTGTCCGTGGAAGAGACCAGGGTGGCGCCCACGCCGAAGGTGCGCACGTTCGCATCCTGTCCCGGGTACATGCCTGCGGGGATGGTGGCGTGGAAATAGTAGGGGGTCTCGCTCACCAGGGTGTCGATGATCTCGCCCTCCACCGGCACGATGCGCGCGCCGCAGGTGGCGATGGGCTCCTGGATGGCCGCGGAGGGGTGGCCCACGGTGAACAGCACCACGTCGATGCGGTTGTCGCACAGGGCCTGGCCCTGTTCCCGGGAGGGCAGTTCCGAGGCCAGGGCGAAGTCGGACATGCGCCAGCCGTAGACCTCCATCAGGCGCTCCACGGTGCCCCGCTGGCCGGAGCCGGGGTTGCCCACGTTGACGCGCTTGCCCTTGATGTCCTCGAAGCGAGTGATGCCGCTGTCGGGACGCACCAGCACGGTGAAGGGCTCCGGGTGAAGGGAGAACACGGCGCGCAGGGACTCGTGGGGGCCCACGTCACTGAAGCGGTCGCTGCCATGGTAGGCGTGGTACTGCCAGTCGGACTGCGCCACGCCCAGGTTCATTTCCTTCTGCCGGATGGCGTTCAGGTTGAACACCGAGCCGCCGGTGGATTCTGCGTTGCAGCGGATGCCGTGGCTGGCCTGGTCACGGTTCATGAGCCGGCAGATGTTCTGGCCGGTGGGGTAGTAGACCCCGGTGACACCGCCGGTGCCGATGGTGACGAAACGCTCCTGGGCGTGCATGGGGCCGGCGAGGCCCAGGGCAAGGCCTGCGGACAGGAGCGTGAGCAGGGAACGACGCATGCGTGACAGGTTCATGGGGATGATCTCCTTGAGGGTTCGGGGCGCAGGGTTAGCCCGCATAGCTCACCACACTCCTACTGCGGCCGTCGATCTGCTCGCTGTGACGGGGCGTGCTCACTCCAGCCGGCTTGACGTAGTGTCGGCTACGCCTGCGCCGTCTTCCGCTCCGCGCGCCCCGTCACAGCGGCATCTCGACGCCCTCGCTACGAA
>SR_TP_S13solDRAFT_1000583_pt1 | contig 13866 bp, 12 predicted proteins | sample SodReaTP_S13sol_FD_11159 | JGI IMG/M metagenome (IMG submission 11159)
CCCAGGCCCTGCTGTCCCTGGAGGCCGGTTTCATCCCCGGCACCGCGGGCCTCGGGCAACTGGACCCGGCCCTGGAACTGAACACCCGGGAAACGGCGCAGTCAGGGCCCGTGCGCCGGGTCCTGGTCAACGCCTTCGGCTTTGGCGGCAACAACTGCAGCCTGCTGCTGGAGGCGCCGTTGTGAAGCCCATGGGACTCTACGGCATCGGCCTGCTGGGCCCGGGCCTGGCGGATTTCCAGACCGCCCGGGAGGCCCTCTCGGGCAAGGCGCCCTACGGTCAAGCGCTGGTGCAGGCGCCCCCCAGCCCACTGCTGCCCGCCAACGAACGGCGCCGCACCACCCCGGCCATCCGCCTGGCACTGAAGGTGGCCGAAGAGGCCAGTGACGCGGCCTCGCGTCAGGGCCTGCGCAGCGTGTTCGCCTCATCCAGCGGTGACATGGATATCATCGAGGGCATCTGCGACGCCCTGACCCGGCCCGAGAAGGCCGTCTCCCCCACCCAGTTCCACAACTCGGTACACAACGCCCCGGCGGGCTACTGGTCCATCGCCACCGCAAATCCGGCCCAGGCCACCGCCCTGTCCGGCTTTACCGAGACCTTCGCCGCCGGGCTGTTGCAGGCCGGTGTATTGCAACAGGCGGAGGGGGGAGAGGTGCTGCTGGTGGCCTACGACGTGGCCTCCGGTCCCACCATGATCCAGGCCCGGCCGGTGCATCATCCCTTTGCCGTGGCCCTGCGCCTGGGCCCGGCCCAGGGCAGTGCCTGGCGCCTGGTGCTGGAACCGGGCGGGGCCGGCGAGGCGGACACCTGCAGCGATCCGGCACTGGAGGCCCTGCGCCTGGACAACCCCGCCGCCCGGGCCCTGCCCCTGCTGCAGCGTCTGGCCAGCGGGCAGGGCGGCCATGTTAAGCTGCCCGCACCCCTGGGACGCCTCTTGCATGTCCGATTGCACCGTGAAGATTGACCACCAAGCCCTCTGCCGACTAATCCCCCACCAGGGCACCATGTGCCTGCTGGACGGTGTGCTGGACTGGGACGCGGAAGGCATTCGCTGCACGGCCTCCTCCCACCGGGACCCGGCCAATCCCCTGCGCAACGAGCAATGCCTGCCCACGGTGGCGGGCCTGGAATACGCCGCCCAGGGCATGGCCGTGCACGGCGCCCTGGTGTCCGGCGACGCGCCCGCCCGGGCCGGGTACCTGGCAGCCCTGCGGGACCTGCGGCTCACGGACAGTCCCCTGGACAGTTTCCATGGGCCACTGGAGATCCTGGCCGAGCGGGTGATGGCCGATGAGCGCAGTTCCATCTACACCCTGAGGCTGGAATGCGAGGGCACATTCATCCTCAGCGCCCGGGCCACGGTGATCCAGGAGCACGCATCATGAGTGACCCGGCCGTGAACCGGCGGGCCCTGGTCACCGGCGGCAGCGGCGCCATCGGCGCGGCCATCTGCGAGCACCTCGCCAGCCGGGGCTGCCACGTGTTCATCCAGGCCCACCGCAACCCTGACCGGGCGGAGCGCATGGCCGAGACCCTGCGCGCCGCCGGCGGGCAGGCCGACACCCTGTGCTTTGACATCACCGACCCGGACGCCGCCCGCGACGCCCTGGAACCACTGGTGGCCGACACCCCCATCCAGATCCTGGTGCACAGCGCCGGCGTGAACGCCGACGCCCCCCTGGCGGGCATGAACAGTGAACAGTGGCGCCTGCCCATCGAGGTGTCCCTGAACGGTTTTCACAACGTGATCCAGCCCCTGCTGCTGCCCATGATCACCACCCGCTGGGGTCGGGTGATCGCCGTGTCCTCGGTGGCGGGCATCCTGGGCAACCGGGGCCAGGCCAACTACGCCGCCGCCAAGGCCGGCCTGCACGGGGCGATCAAGTCCCTGGCCCTGGAAGTGGCCTCCCGGGGCATCACCGCCAACGCCGTGGCCCCGGGCATCATTGAAAGCCCCATGACCGAATCGGTGTTCGACCGGGACACCATCCGCCGCCTGGTGCCCATGCAGCGGGCGGGCCGCCCCGACGAGGTGGCAAGCCTGGTGGGCTATCTGGCCTCCGAGGAGGCCGGCTACGTGTCTGGCCAGATCCTGTCCATCAACGGCGCCATGGCCTGAAACCGCCCGGACTTGCTGATCATCGCCATGGAACCGGTATTCGCCGTCATCCCCGCCTACAACGAGGCCGCCACCATCGCGACCGTGGTCGGTGCCGCCCGGCCCCATGTGGACCGGGTGATCGTGGTGGACGACGGATCCACGGACGGCACCCTGGCCGCCCTGCAGGGCATGGACGTGGAGGTGCTGGAACACGATGTGAACCAGGGCAAGGCCGCCGCCCTGTGGCATGGCATGGAACGGGCACTGGCTCAAGGGGCGGCGGCGGTGATCACCCTGGACGGTGACGGCCAGCACGATGCCGGGGAGATGCCCGCCCTGATCGCCGCCTGGCGCCAGCAGCCCCGGCGGCTGGTCATCGGCGCCCGGCTCAAGGGCCGGGAACACACCCCGCCCCTGCGCCTGTTCGGCAACCGCATGGCGGACTTCTGGATCGCCTGGGCCTCGGGCCAGCCGGTGCGGGACTCCCAGTCCGGATTTCGCCTCTACCCCGCCGGATTACTGGAACGCATTCACCTGCCCCACCACCGGGCGCGCAGCTTCGTGTTCGAAAGCGAGATCCTCATCGAGGCGGAATGCCTGGGCTACCCGGTGCAGACCGTTCCCGTGCGCTGTATCTACCCGCAGAACCGCCGCCCCAGCCACTACAGACCCACCGCCGACACTCTGCACATCATCGCCATGGTGGCCCGCCGCCTGATCCTGCGCGGCATGCGGCCCCTGGGCCTGTTGCGCTCACTGGGCCTGCTGGCGCGACGGGACTGACCTGCCGTCAGGCCTCCTGCAGGAGCCGTCCCTTGAGCGCCTCGGCCGACATCGGTCGGCCCAGCAGATAGCCCTGGAAATATCCGCAACCAAGCTCCATGAGCATCTCCCTCTGACTCTCGGTCTCCACCCCTTCGGCGATCACCCGCAGGTCCAGGCTCTCGCCCAGGGCGATGATGGTGCGCACGATGGCCGCATCGTTGGGGTCGGTGAGCAGATCGCGCACGAAGGATTGATCGATCTTGAGCTGGCTCAGGGGCAGGCGTTTGAGATAGGCCAGGGAGGAATAACCGGTGCCGAAATCGTCCAGGGAGAATCTCACTCCCCGGGCCTTGAGGCGCCCCATGATGGCGATGATGGATTCCACATCCTCCACCAGGTGGCTCTCGGTCAGTTCCATCTCCAGGCGTGCGGGATCGGCGCCGGTCGCCTCGATCACGCGGAGCACATCAGCGACGAAATCCACATGGCGGAACTGGCGCGCACTGACGTTAATGGCCAGCACCCGATTCGACAGGGCCGGATCGCGCGCCCATTGCGCCAGCACTTCACAGGCCTGACGCAGCACCCAGTCACCGATAGGCAGGATCAGCCCGGTGGCCTCGGCCACGGGGATGAACTGGCCGGGTGACACCAGCCCGCGCCGGGGATGGCGCCAGCGCAACAGGGCCTCTGCGCCCACCATGCGACCCCGGCTGTCGAACTGGGGCTGCATGTGCAGGAAGAATTGTTCATCCAGCAGCGCTTCGCGCAGATCCGCTTCCATGGCGGCCCGATCGGTCACCGCCGCCTGCATGGCGGGGTTGAAGAAACGCAGACCGTTGCGCCCACCGGACTTGGCCTCGTACATGGCCAGGTCGGCACGCTTGAGCAGTTCCTCCACGGTGCCTTCGGCATCGCTGAACAGGGTCACGCCGATGCTGGCGGTGATGTTGTAGGGCGTTTCTTTCAGTTCGTAGACCTCGCTGAGGACCCGCAGCAGCTTCTCGCCCACCAGACGCACGTGATGCACCGCCTCGCCGGGATCGCCGTCCAGGTCTTCCAGCATGAGCACGAACTCGTCACCGCCGAGCCGGGCCAGGGAGTCCTCCTCGCGCACGTGCTGGCGCAGGCGCTCGGCGATCTGCTGCAACAGCCGGTCGCCCATGTCGTGGCCCAGGGTGTCGTTGAGGTTCTTGAAGTTGTCCAGGTCGATAAACAGCAACGCTCCCTCTCGTCCGGTACGGGCGTAGCCGGCCAGGGCATGGCGCAGCTGGTCGATGAGCAGGCGGCGGTTGGGCAGGCCGGTGAGCGGATCGTAGAAGGCCAGTTGATGGACCTCTGCCAGGATGCGCTTGTGTTCGCTGATGTCGGTGGAGATGCCGCACAGGGCATGGATGGTTCCATCGGCACGACGCAGGGGAAGTTTCACCGACAGGAAGGTGTTGAGGTGCTGCCCGTCGCTGGTGCGGTTGATCTCTTCCTCGGCCAGGCGCTCGCCGCGCTCCAGCACCACGAGGTCATTGCGGCGCAGGTTTTCAGCAGTGGTCGGATCGAAGAAGGCATCATCCGTCCGCCCGAGAATCTCCTGCTGCTCACGGCCGAACAACTCGCACACCTTCCTGTTCACGTACTCGTAACGCAGGTCCGTGTCCTTGATGTAGATGTAGGCGTCCACGCTGTTGAGGATGGTGGCAAGCCTTTCCTCGCTGGCCCGCAGTGCCCGGGTGCGCTCGCCCACCTGGTGGCGCAGGAACTGGCCGAACAGAATAGCCAGCAACAACGCCCCCAACAGCGCCACTACACCCCACCACATGTAGCTGGGGATGTGCCGTTGCGGTCTGTCGAAACCCCACTCACGCAGGATGCTGAAATACACCGAACCCTGGCTTGCCTTCCAATCGGCCAGGTGCACATCGATGCGCTCCAGCAGATCGGCGTTATGCCCCCGGGCACTGGCATAGAACAACTGCACCGGCTGAAACATGATGGGCGTGACCCGAAGCCCCAGGTCCAGGGCCCGCTGGTCCCCGAAGCGATGATTGGACACCACCGCATCCGCCTCGCCCGCAGCCACCCGGTCGAAACCCTGCCGCAGACTGTCCACCGGCACCCATTGCACGGTGACACCGAAGTTGTCCAGCAGACCCCCCAGGAAATCCTGCTGGATGGAACCCGCCAGCACGGCCACGCGCATGCCTTCCAGATCCAGCATGGAGTTCAGTTGCCTGCCGCTGCCCTGGTAGATCTGGGACCAGCTGTACAGGGCCGGCTCCCGGTGAAAATCCATGCGTTCGGCGCGGGCCTCGCTGTAGGCCACGTCGGGCAGCAGGTCGATCTCGCCTGCCTCCAGCATCAACAGGCAGCCCAGCCATTCGCAGGGCACGGCCTCCAGGGTCCAGCCTTCCAGACGGGCCATCTCCTGGAGCAGGTCTCCCAGGATGCCGCTGACCTCGCCCCCCGGACCCAGCATGAGCTTGGGCTCGTTGGCATACACGCCCACGCGCACTTCCCGGACATCGGCCACGGCCGGCGCCAGAAACAGCAGGAGATAAAGCAGAAAAGCTCCGGACCAGAATCCGTGCGCAGTCACGTGTCTGTTTCCCGCGCAGATGGATGGTCTCATTGGAACCCCGGAAACGGTTTGATCCGGATACATTACCGAAAAACTCGGATTAGCGATAAAAAAGCAGCAAGGTGGAGACCGCCAGGGCATTGCCAATGCCATGCACCGCCATGGCTGGCAGGAGACTGCGAAAACGTTCGAAGCTCCAGGCCAGCAGCACACCACTCCAGAACACCGCCATCATGGCGGTGAAGGCATACAGGTGCAGCAGGCTGAACAGGGCGGCGGACAGCAGGATCGCCATCCAGGGACGCAGGACACTGCGCAGGGTCACGTACACCAGACCCCGGAAGGCGATCTCCTCGATCACCGCCGCCCACACCACGGCGTTGAAGGCCGTGAGCAGAGTATTGCGCCAGGAGCCAAACATGGAGAGTTCGTGAATACCCTGTGACCAGTGACTCTCCAGCCCCAGCCCCCAGCCCAGAGAGGCGATGAGCATGTTGCCGGCCCAGTGCACGGCCACCAGCACCACGGTCACCGCCGCGAAGGCTCGCAGGCCCACGCCCCGCAGACTCAGGCCGAAGCCCTGCACAAAGCCGATGCCCCGGGGCTTGAGCAAATGCCGGTGGATCAGCCACAGCATGGGCAGGGCTGCCACCAGGGTGATCCACATGGACAGGATGCCCGGGCGAAAGTAATGCTCCTGGAACAGGCCGATGCCCACCACCATCAGGATGGCGTACAGGGCCGCGCGCACGATCACCGCAAAACCCTTGCCCGCGGCCCAGGGCTCGTCCAGCACCGCCGCCCGCCAGGGCGGTGGATGGGTGAATACCCGTGCCCTGGCCAGCAGGATCAGGCCCAGCACCAGGGTCACCGCCACGGTCCCGCCCAGCCAGCGCAGGCGCTCGCGCATCTCCTGCCCCCGCAGGGCCAGGGCCAGGCGAAATGCCTCGGCGGTCTCCGCGTCCCCGGCCCGCTGTGCCAGGCGCATACGCAGGTGATCCCGGCCCCAGCCCCCGGGCACCATGCGTGCCCCGTAGCGCAGTTCCGCAGCGTTGAGGGCCTCCGCCTCCACCCCGTAGGCATAGGCCAGGGTGGCGGCGAGCACGTCCTCCTCGGGGCCGATGCCCAGGCTTTCCAGCCCGGCGATGAAGGCCTCCCGCTGACCGGTCTCTGCCAGGGCAATGAGCCATCGGGCCCGGGTGTTCTGTTCATTCCAGGGCTGGGTGCGGCGCGGATTGTTTTCGAACCATTCCAGGGTCTCGGCATAGATGTCGATGGATTTCTGCTCCACCGCATCCCGATCGCCGAACAGCAGCCGGTGCATGGCCCGCTCCCAGGCCGGCACGGTCTCGTAACCACCATAGAAATACAGGTGTCGATCCGCCTTGCGCCCGGCGGACTCGCCCACGAAGCGCAGCGCCGAAGGGCCTTCACTGGTGAAGGCGGGATAGAGGCTGAACACCATGACTCCGGCCACCAGCAGCGCCAGCAGACCGGTGAACCAGGGATTCGGGCGGGTTTCCTGCATCAACTCTCCGATTCCCTGGACGGGGCTTGGTTCCCCGACACCATTTATTAAGGCTACCCGGACGGTGGCATTGCCAGGCCACGGGGGAGTAAGGTTGCTGTACTCATCCTAAGCCCGCCGGGGGAGCAACATCCATGTCACAAGCCCAGTACCGCGTCCTGCTCACAGGCAACCTGGCCAGCGGCGCCGATGCCGACCAGGCCCGGGCCGAACTGGCCCGCCTGTTCAAGCTTTCCGGGGAAAAGGTCGAGGCCATGCTGGCCGATGCCCCGGTGGTGATCAAGAAGGGACTGGACGAGGCCACGGCTAACAAATATCAGGCCGCCCTGCACAAGGCCGGCTGGCTGTCCGAGGTACGCCTCTGGGAGACCCCGGGCGGCGACACGGCCCCCGCCGAGACGCCGGAGCCAGCCGCCACGGCCCCGCAGGCCAACGCCGGCCCCACGCCCCTGGAGGCCAGCCTGGCACCGGTCGGCTCGCTCATGGCAGACCCCCGGGAGGTGCCGCCCCTGGAAGTGGATCTCTCGGAATTCTCCCTGGCGGAACCCGGTGCCCGGATCGGTGAAGTCCGGGAGGTCAGCGCCCCCCAGGTGGACCTTTCCGGTCTCAGCCTGGCCGAGCCGGGCGCCCGCCTGGACAAGGCACCGGACGGCGGCTGAGCCGCCGACAAGGGGAACTCACCGGCGGTCCAGGCAACCAAAGCCCTAGACACTCAAGGCACAAGAGAGGGACATGCCCGTGATCCGACTCAACCCCTGGACCGGCATCCTGGCGATGCTGCTCATTCTGCCCCTGGGCCTCGCCTGCGCCGATACCGAGCTGGACACCCGCGAACACGTGGTGAAGGTGGTCACCGTCACGGACGGCCTGGAACACCCCTGGTCCATGGCCTTCCTGCCCGGCGGCGACGTGCTCATCACCGAACGCCCGGGCCGGCTGCGCATCCTGCGCGACGGCCAGCTGCTACCCGAGCCGGTCCCCGGCCTGCCCGAGGTTCGCGCGTACCGTCAGGGCGGCCTGCTGGACCTGGCCCTGCACCCGGACTTCGAGGACAACCGCCTGCTGTACTTCTCCTACGCCGGTAACCACGCAGACGGCATCACCACCCACGTGGCCCGGGGCCGCTTCGAGGACGATGCCCTGCATGACGTGCAGGTGCTGTTCGTGGCCGAACCCGCCTCCGACAACGGCCGGCACTTCGGCTCCCGGCTGGTGTTCGACAATGAAGGCTACCTGTACATCACCGTGGGCGACCGGGGTGACATGCCCCGGGCGCAGAATCTGGACGACCATGCCGGCAGCACCATTCGCCTGCACGACGATGGCCGCGTGCCCGAGGACAATCCCTTCGTGGGCCGCAGTGATGCCCGCCCGGAGATCTACACCTATGGCAACCGCAACGCCCAGGGCATGGCCCTGCACCCGGTGACCGGCGAAGTGTGGCAGAACGAACACGGCCCCCGGGGCGGTGACGAACTCAACCGCATCCGCGCCGGCGTGAACTACGGCTGGCCGGTGATCAGCCACGGCATCGACTACTCCGGCCGGGACATCGGCGAAGGCATCAGCGAGCAGGAAGGCATGGAGCAGCCGGTGCACCACTGGACCCCCTCCATCGCCCCTTCGGGCATGGCCTTCTACACCGGCGATGTCTTCCCCGCCTGGCGCGGCAACCTGTTCGTGGGGGCCCTGGCCCACACCCACGTCACCCGCCTGGTCATGGACGGCAACCGGGTGGTGGACGAGGAACCCATGCTGCGCGAGATGAGCCAGCGCATCCGCGATGTGCGCCAGGGTCCCGACGGCCACCTCTACCTGCTCACTGACCACAACAACGGCCGCCTGCTGCGGCTCGAACCGGCGGATTGAACCCATGCTTGGTTTCATGAAATCAGCACACATGCCCACCCCCGAGCAGGCCCTGCCCGGGAGGGCCGAGTCCATGCCCGTGCCCGAGCATCACGTCGTGCTGGGCACGCCTCTCACCCCACCCTGGCCCGAAGGCTTCGAGGAAGTGATCTTCGGCCTGGGCTGTTTCTGGGGCGCAGAGCGGGTGTTCTGGCAATTGCCCGGCGTGTACACCACCGCGGTGGGTTATGCCGCTGGCTACACCCCAAACCCTGGCTACCGGGAAGTGTGCAGCGGCCAGACCGGTCACAACGAGGTGGTGCGGGTGGTCTACGATCCCGAACGCGTCCCCTTCACCCATCTGCTCCGGGTGTTCTGGGAATCCCACGACCCGACCCAAGGCATGCGCCAGGGCAACGACGCGGGCACCCAGTACCGTTCCGGCATCTACGTGGGCGATCCGGCCCGCAAGGCCCAGGCCGAGGCCTCCCGGGAGGCCTACGGCCAGGCGCTGGCCCAGCGGGGTTACGGCACCATCACCACCGAGATCCTGGACGCGCCCCCCTTCTACTACGCCGAGGACTACCACCAGCAATACCTGGCCAAGAACCCGGGCGGCTACTGCGGCCTGGGTGGCACCGGCATCGCCTGCCCCAGCTGGAGTGACACGGGTGTCGACGCCTGATCCTGCACCGGCGCCGGAGGCGCTGCAGATCCTGGATTTCTGGTTCTCCAGCCGGGTAAAGCCCCACTGGTTTCACTCCACCCCCGAGCTGGACGACGAGATCCGGGAACGCTTCGAGGCCCTGTGGCAGCAGGGTGCCCGCGGCGAACTGGATCCATGGGGTGAGACCGCCGCGGGCGCCCTGGCCCTGGTAATCCTGCTGGACCAGTTTCCCCTGAACATGTACCGGGGCCGGCCCGAGGCCTTCAGCACCGAGACCCGGTCCCGGACCGTGGCCGATGCCGCCATCGCCCGGGGCCTGGACCAGCAGCTGGACCCGGAACAGCGCTCCTTCCTTTACCTGCCCTTCATGCACAGCGAGGACCTGGAAGACCAGGACCGCTCCGTCACCCTGTTCTCCCAGCCGGGCCTGGAATACAACCTGCAATGGGCCACCCACCACCGGGACATCGTCGCCCGCTTCGGCCGCTTCCCCCACCGCAACGAGATCCTGGGCCGTGAAAGCAGCCCGGAGGAAAAGGCATGGCTGGAGAGTGAGGACGGATACGCAGGGTAGGTCGGTAGCGGGCATTGGGTAGGAGCGGCGACCCCGCCGCGAACAGGGAGTAACAGACCCCCCCTAACCAAGGTAGGCCGGATAAGCGCAGCGCTTCCGGCGATCGCACACGTCCACATTCAAAAGCCTCATCGCCAAGGGCGCGAAGGTCTGCGCGAAGGCCGCTAAGGTTTTTTGATCAATCAATACCCTGACGTTCTTTGCGCAGACTTCGCGCTCTTGGTGGTGTGCTTTCCCGGCAAGGAAATGAGCATTGGGAAGTCGGAAGGAACCCTACCCAAGGTAGGCCGGATATGCGCAGCGCATCCGGCGATCGCACACGTCCACACTCAAAAGCCTCAACGCCAAGGGCGCAAAGCTCTACGCGAAGGCCGCTAAGGTTTTTTTGATCAATCAATACCCTGGCGCCCTTTGCGTAGACCTTCGCGCCCTTGGCGGTCTGCTTTCCCGGCAGACCTGGACGCATCGACCAGCGCCCGGAACAGTACTCGATGTCTGCGATCGCCGGATGCGCTGCGCTTATCCGGCCTACGGCGGGTAGGAGCGGCGACCCCGCCGCGAACCGCAATGCCCACCCCCGGCACCCCCTTCGGCCCGAGGTCGGGCCTCCTACCGCGCGGCGGCTTCGACCAGCGCCCGGAACAGCGCCTGCTGGGCCCGCTTCTGGGGCAGGTATTCCGGGTGCCACTGCACACCGATGGCAAAACGCCGGCGGGTGTGCTCCACCGCCTGGATCACCCCGTTGGCCTCCCGGGCCGCCACCTCAAGCCCTTCCCCCAGACGGTCGATGGCCTGGTCGTGCAGGGCGTTCACCGGACACTGCCCGCAGGCCAGGATCTCCCGCAAGCGGGAATCCTGCGCCACCGCCACGGTCTTCCTCGGCATCACGCTGCGGATCTGCGGATGCTCCTCGTGGAACCCCTCCAGTCCCTGGTGCAGGGTGCCGCCGCACACCACGTTCATCAGCTGCATGCCTCGGCAGATACCCAGCAAGGGCAGGTCCCGGTCCAGGGCATCCCGGATCAGTGCCTGTTCCAGACGATCCCGATCCGCATCACCCTCCGGCGCATGGGTGAGCAGGGTCCGACGCAGGGCCCACAACAGGGGGTAGACCAGCATGCCCAGCAGGCGCTGACTCAGACGGGGTTCGGCCGCCTCCAGGTCCTCGAGCAGGCTGTGTCGGTGGGCACCGTAGAGATCCGGGTCCACGTCCGCACCGCCGCCGATGATGAGCCCGTCCAGGCGCAACTCGCTCCGGGGACGCCGGGGCGTGATGCGGACCGCCCGGGCACCGGCCCGGCGCACGGCGAGCCAGCTGGCATACCAGGCGGCCAGCCCGCCCCGGTCAGGGCCGGTGACACCGATGAGGGGGCGGCTAGGCCGCATATCTCACCGGGATCGAACACCGACGCAAACAGTCTGTCATGGCGAGGTTTGCGATCATTTCAACCTACTCTCCTTATGCCTCGGCCTGTTGCACACCAGCCAGCATCCAACCGGTGAGAGATGCCGGCCAAACACATCAGTCTCCAAACAGATCCCGCAGGGCCGAACGCCAGCGATCTCCCACGCGGCCGATGGCATGGCCCGGGGTGGCCAGGGCCTCGGCGGAGAGCCTGGCGAGGCGTTCGGGGTCCGCCGCCAGACGCTCCACCGCCACCCAGTCGTTCCAGGGCAGGGCAATGCACCAGTCGGGCTCATCGATCTGGCAGTTGGGCAGGCGGTAGTGGAAGGTGGGCCGGGGCTTGACGAGATGGCGTTCCACCGGGGCGGACATCACCCGCTCCCTATCGATGTGGGCGAACAGGGGCAGCATGTCCAGAGGGCGGTTGCGGGTGGGATTATCCCGCAGATAGTCGTCGATCAACCCGCCCATGTCCGGGGCATAGTCCGGGGCCAGGATGCGCCGGGCATAACGCCCGGGGAAGGGATTCACATACGGGGTAAAGCGCCTGGACAGGTCCACCGCGCCCCGCTCAATGAGCCATTCATAGAGCAACAGGAAGGCACGCAGGGCATCCCGCAGATAATCCGCCTCCAGCCGGGCCGCCTCCACGTTGAGCTGCAGGCCGAAGGCGTAGAGCAGCGAGGCATGGGTGCCCCGGGCACCCCGGCTACGCAGTCCTTCCCGCAACCGGTCCAGCTCCGACAGGGCCGTCCAGGGGATGGGCGGCGCCACCAGCTCATGGGGCACGACGATACCTGCCAGGTCCGAGAGCACCTGGTTGAATCTGGCCTCGGGATCCACCTGCACACCCAGGCGGCGCAGGAACTTCAGATACTCCCGCTCCTTGAGCAGATTACTGTCCAGCTCCAGCTGGAAGTCTCCGTAGCGCGTGTCCCGTACCCGGTGTACGAAGGCCGAGGCGACCTCATGGCATCCGCCGAACTGCCGCAGCACCGCTGCGGACATGTGCTCCAGCGTGATGTCCGCCATCTCCATCTCCACACCGACCCGTCGCTCCTTACCACAAGCGGTGTGCGTCGCGGGGGGCTGCATGAAGGGGGCCCCGGAAGACCCAGGGGGCGTCGTACCTGTCATGGTCTCCATACTAACAACATCTCCCGCCGCATCCCGTGACTCACGGTTGCCTGGCGCCGATCTGCGCCGGAGAAAGATTATTGTTAATTAACCATTTTCGAAAACAAGAATATTAGATCATTTGGCAAGTTTATGATGATTATGAATTAACCCGGGATCCATCTTCTCATTCGATCAAACTGAGCGGGATTTTATATATTTAAGATCACGAAAGCGTCACATTAACGCCTGTCGGCCCGTTGACCCCGCCGATCCAAATCCAACATCCTCCTAATCGCTCGGACCTTGCTCCACTGGAACATGGAGCCTGGGCCTCGCCCCGTCCCTCCCCCGGACAGGCACCCACCGAGCTCGCATGGCGGAAACCCTCGGAAGGCTGCCCGCCACGCGTAGCGCAAGGAAGAACTGGTCACCCCCCGTGGCCAGGGTCCCGGAACCCGACCCAAATCTAAAAAAATGAGCGCTTTTGCCCATTGGGCATTTTTGCGCCACATAAAAACAGTTTGGAGGATTCAAATAATGCAGAGACGACAATTCCTCAGGGCAGGTGCTGCCCTGACGGCAGGCTGCGCCGTGGCCGGCCCCCTGGGCCTGCTCACCTGGTCCCCAAGGGCCGAAGCCGCGAACCTCAGTGCCAACCTCACCGCCCGCCGGGGCAGCGTGACCATGATCGACGGCACCCAGGCCACCCTGTTTACCTTCAGCCACAACGGCCAGATGTCCTTCCCCGGCGCCACCCTGGTCTGCCAGGAAGGCGACACCATCACCGTCAACCTGAACAACCAGCTCTACACCCGGGTGGCCTTCAAGGTGGGGGACACGAGCATTCGCGAAACCGTCAACTCTCGCAGTTCGAGATCCTTCAGCTTCAGCGCCCCGTCCGCGGGCACCTATCTCTATTACGACGACCAGAACAACGGCGTGAACCGCATTATGGGCCTGCACGGCGCCCTGATCGTCATGCCCTCCGGCATCAAGAACCGCTCATTCAGCGGTGGCCCCAGCTTCGTGCGCCAGTACAAGTGGCTGCTGGGCAACGTGGACCCCGTCTGGGGTCAGCAGGTGCAGAGTCAGGGGGACAACCGGGTCACCCAGATCGACCCCGACAGCTTTATGCCCCGGTACTTCACCATCAACGGTCTGGCCTACGAGGACACCCACGAGTACAACACCGAGATCGCCGGCCAGTACGGCGAGGCCGCCCTGGTGCGCCTGCTCAACGCCGGCGGCATGGTCCACTCGCCCCACTTCCACGGCAACCACGTG
>SR_TP_S13solDRAFT_1000584_pt1 | contig 13851 bp, 14 predicted proteins | sample SodReaTP_S13sol_FD_11159 | JGI IMG/M metagenome (IMG submission 11159)
GACAAGACCTTCATCAAGGCCCCCACCGGCGGACGCAGCGCCACCTGCCACAGCTGCGCCCACTGCCCCTGGATGGCCATGAACGGCCTGCACAACCTGCTGACCACCCTGGAGTCCGGCGCCAACGAGATCCACGTGGAGGAATCGGTGCGGGTACGCGCACTACGCTCCACCCAGCGCATGCTGGACTTTGCCCGGACCCTGCAAACCCCCGTACTGGGCCGGGGTGACGCATAGGCATGGCGCGCCTGATCGCCAGCACACAGACGGACGCACGGGGGGGCGCCGCATGAGCCTGTCCCTGCGGCGCCAGCCACCTATTCCTATCCATATCTTCCGCAAACTGGTCCAGAGTCTTTCGCCGGACGAGTTGTCCCGACTCCCCCCGGAAAAACTGCCCGACAACATCCCGCTGGATTTTGTCGAGGAAGTCCCCCTGTACTCCCGCTCCGCGGTGGAAAGCCTGATCCTGGCCGCCAACTCCTATCATCTGCAGCAACGCATGGCCATCCAGGAACAGCACGGCGAGGATGTACTCACTGCCCTGGACCGTGCCAAGCGCACCGGCAACAAGGCCAACGTGAAGATCTTCCGCCAGAAGCTCCAGGATCTGGAAAAACTCCACGAGCAGTGGCGCAGCGGGGGCGAAGAGATCAGCCTGCAGCGCCTGAGTGCCAACGTGAAGACCCTCAACGGTCTGCTCATGGACGTGCGCTCCGAGGTGGCCGAGACCACCCAGGCGGCGCGTCTGCTGCGGGAACAGGAGCCGGAGCTGGAACTCATCCCCAACTTCGACCAGGCCATCGATCGACTGCACCGCCACGCCGATGACATCGAACACCTGTTGGCCCGCTATTACCTGATCCGCGTCGGTGTCACCCACCACGAGATGCAGGCCAAGGCCCGCCAGATCGGCCGGCTGGACGAAGACGCCCGGGAACTGGGCGAACAGATCGAGCAACTGCGCGAGGAACTGGAACGCTCCCAGGCCCTGTGGCGCCGGGCCCTGGTGCGCGGCAAATCCAACACGGAAGGCGAGCAGCTGCAGACCCGCATCTCCGACCTGGTGGCCGAACAACGGGCCAAGGAAGTGGCCATCTCGGAAAATGACCTGACCCTGTGGCTGGACGCCATCGTGGACGCCAGCCTGCACCCTTTCACCCGTAAGAAGGTCTCGCGCAGCATCAGCGAGGCACGCATGTCCCTCTACACCCTGCTCAACCGCTATTGCCTGCAGCAGGAACAGTCCGCCATGCAGATTGCCCGCAATCCCTTCCTGCAGATAGACCCGGAAGACGCCATCCGCTTCATGCTCATGTCCGAGGAATTCATCCTCAATTACTTCACCCGCAAGCGTAACCAGAACACCGCCTGGATCAGCGATGTGGCCCAGGTGAAGATGGACGATCTGGACAACCTGGAGCGCGACATCCTCACGGAGCTCAAACGCTCCAGCAAGTTCAAGCGCAAGGGCTGACATCCCCTCCCGCGTAGGAGGCCCGACTTCGGGCCGAACGACCCCGCCCACCCCTGGCAACGGCCCTTCGCGGCGGGGTCGCCGCTCCTACCAGCCACCTCAAATCGTCTGTCGGTGCCCGTGGGGCTTCCAGGCCGGGGCGATCACGTTGGGCATCTCCGAACGGGACAACAGCCGGGCCGGCGCCAGGGTGAATTCACCATAGCGCCGGTTGATGGCATCCATGACCCCGTGGGCCGCCCGGACCCGTGGCTCATCGGCCATCGCCGGTGCCCCGCCCTCCCCGAACAGTTCCAGCTGCCCGGCCACGGGACGCGGGTCCAGAGCCGTGATCTGCACCTGGCACACCCCCTCCCCCGACCAGTGCTCCGAGAGCATGCGCCGGCACATGCCGTGCAGCAGGCGACTGTCGTCGGTGGGCGTGGCGCTGCGGTAGGTGCCGCCAATCCAGCCATGGCGGGCGCGCAGGCCGATGAAAAAACGCAGCGCCACCATGTCGTGACGGCGCAGCCGGGTGCCCAGCTTGAAGGCCATGTGCTCCAGATAGGTGAGGATCTCCGAACGCGCCGTGGTGCCCGGGGGCATCACCTTGCCGTGACCCATACTCTTGGGTGGCGCAATGCGTGTCTCCACCGGCGTGGGGTCACGGCCCTGGGCCATGAGCCAGATGCGCCGCCCCAGGTTACCGAAGCGCCGCGACAGCTCACTCACCGGTAACTGGGCCATGTCACCGCAGGTGTAGACACCCCGCTGCGCCAGGTAACCGCCGATGCCCCCGGCGATACCGCACAGGTCCGTGACCGGCACCGGGGCCAGACGCGCGGTCGCCTCCCAGGGGGGCACCACGGTGAGCCCGTCGGGCTTGTGCTGCTTGGCAGCCCACTTGGCGGTGGTCTTGTCCCCGGACATGCCCACGGAACAGGGCAGCCCCGAGGCCTCCCACACGATGCGCTTGACCCGCTCGGCGATACTCTGGGGTGAGCCCAGCAACCGCTGGCAATGGGTCACGTCCAGGAAGGCCTCGTCCACGGAGAACACCTCCAGGTCCGGGGTGACGTCTTCCAGGGAACTCATGATGGCGGTGGAAACCTGGGCATAGCGCTCCGGCCGGGCGGGGATCTGCAGGATGTCCGGACACAGCTGCCGGGCCTCCTTCAGGCGCATGCCGGTACGCACCCCGTGGGCCCGGGCCTCGTAGGAACTGGTAATGATGCAGGTGCCGGTGGCGCCGTTGGTGATACCCACGGGCAGGCCCCGCAACTGCGGATGATCCAGCTGCTCGATGGACGCAAAGAAGGCATTCATGTCCACCAGGACGATGGCCCGCTCCCAGAGCGCGCTCATCGGTAGCCACGCAGCTGACCCACCACCACACCCTGGATGCGCACCCGGGCGGCGTCGTAGACCAGGGGGGCCATGGCGGGATTCTCGGCGCGCAGTTCCACCTGCCCGTCCGGGCGGTGGCGGATGCGCTTGAGGGTCGCCTCCTCATCGTCGATGAGCGCCACCACGATGTCCCCGTCCCGGGCGCTGTCCGCCTGCGCCACCACCACCGTGTCACCGTCCAGGATGCCGGCCCCCACCATGGACTCCCCCACCACCCGCAGGGCGTAACGGCCTGGGCCCAGGAGAAATTCCGCCAGGTCCAGGGTGTCCTCACCGGGGATGGCCTCGATGGGCTGGCCGGCGGCGATGCGCCCCACCAGGGGCAGGCTGAAGGCGGCATCGCTGCCCGTGGGCCGCAGACCGCGCCAGCCCGGAGACTCCCGGGTGAGGAAGCCTTTATCCACCAGGGCCTGCACCAGGCGGTGCACCGCCCCCTTGGAACGTACCCCCAGGGCCGCGCCGATCTCGGTCAGGGTCGGGGCGTGGCCGTGGCGGTGCAGGTGGCGGCGGATGACATCGAGGGTGTTGCGTTGCTGGGGGGTGAGCATGGCGGAAAGTTCCCGAAAGGTTCTCCATGAGAATAGAGAACCTTTCGGGAACCTTCAAGAATAATTCAGGGGGATCAGCGCCCCCGGCGGAAGAAGTCCAAAAGCCCCGCCAGGGCCTTCATACGGCCCGCGCCATCGGCGCCTTCGCGCAGGTCCGGGCCCCCGGTGGGATCATTTGCACCGGCGAACAGGTTCACCAGGGCATCCACCGTGGCATCGTCGAAGTCATAGGGCTCGAAGCGCTTGAAACCGCGCTGTTTCAGCAGGCGCTCCACGTCGTCTTCCACCGGCACGTACTTCATGGACCAGTCCACGAAGCTGCGAAACGGGATGGGCTTCACGGAGATGACATCCACATCCTTGTGCCGGGGATCACTCAGCAGCCGACGGTACAGGGCATTGACCTTGCGCCGATCCCCCTCCAGGCACTGGAAGAAATAGCCATGTCCGTAATAGAGCACGCCACCGATCTCCTCGGAGGGGTTGTTGCGCCGGGAGGCCTGCAGGATGCGGCCCATGTCCAGCTGCTCGTTGAATTCGGGGGTGGCGGCACTGACGTAGACGAAACGTACGAGGTTCATGGCGGGAAGCCTTTATGGTTGTGGTCGGGGCAGACCACCGCGCCCGGGCACGGCAGACCCCTTTCAGAACCCGGCAGGCCTGCCGGAGTTCCCGAGCACGGCGCTCGGGCTTGGGCTTGGGTTCAGCCCTGCTCCGCCGCCAGGGCCCGCAGACCGTCCAGCACCTGGGCCAGCACAGGGGAATCACTGTGCTGGGGGAAGACCAGGTAGGCCGGCAGGCTCAAACGCGGACTGTCCGGCACCGGGAACAAGCGTCCCGCCTCGATGTGCGGTCGGGCCATGCGCTCGGGCAGGAAACAGGAACCGCCGTTGCACAGAATGATCTGCACCCCCAGCCAGCCGATGTTGGCATGCAAGGCCGGGCGCTCCACGTCCGGGTAGTGTTGGGCATGCTGGGCATAGAAGGCCGGACCCCAGTCCACGTGCACATAGTCCTCCCCGGGCCCCGTGACCGCGGGATCGGTCGCGCACAGCACCAGGGTCTCGTCGAACAGCTGCTCCACCGTGAGCCCCGGGCTGTGGCGCGGGGTGTACATGAGGGCCACGTCCAGGGTCCCCTCCACCAGGCGGCGCATCAGATCCTCCTCGAAGCCGATCTCGCTGCGCACCGAAACATCCGGATGGCTGGCACGAAACCGCCCCAGCCACTGGGGCAGGAAACCCTCCCACAGGGCGATGCGCGCACCGAGGGTGACACTGGCACGAAAACGGCTGGGCAGACCCACGTCGTGGCGGGCCTGTTCCAGGGTCAGCAGCAGTGACTTGGCGTGGCGCAGGAAGCGTCGCCCGGCGGCAGTGAGACTGGCCCCTGAACGGTTGCGCACGAACAGCCGGTTGCCCAGATAGGCCTCCAGCTTCTGGATCCGGGCACTCACCGTGGACTGGGTGACATGTAGCCGCTCGGCCGCCTCCAGGAAACTGCCATGGGCCGCCACCGCCAGAAAGGTCCGTACCTGATCCATGTCCATGGATTTAATATCGATTATTACGATATTAAAGTCCAATAAGTTTCGTTTGTCTTTGATTGTCTCCCTCAAGTAGCTTCATCACATAGGCTCTGCACCGAAGGGCTGCGAGCCGACTGACAGACAACAGGAGGTGCATCATGGGCATCGCAATGAACGAACTGCGCATCGAGACCGACGAGGAAGGCTACCTGATCGACCCGGAGGCCTGGGATGAAGCCGTTGCCGAGACCCTGGCCCGGCAGGAGGGGGTGGAACTGGGCAGCGAACACCGCAAGGTGCTGGAATTCATCCGCCACCACTACGAGACCCAGCACGTGGCCGTGGATGCCCGCTTCGTTATCAAATACCTGGCCGAGGAACTGGGCTACGGGGACCGTGCCCGCCAGCGGCTCTACGAACTCTTTCCCTACGGCTACATGCAGCAGGTGTGCAAGATCGCCGGCATGCGCCGCCCCCGGGCCTGGAGCACGGGCTGAGTTTATTGCCTCGCGAACAAAGGGCTGAACTGCCTTTACCACGAAGCTCACGAAGGGCACGAAGGAAACGCCACTGTTTCATCCTGACTTCGTGGGCTTCGTGAGCTTCGTGGTAAAGACTTATCTGCTGAGTCGTCTCTAATCCAAAACCATTGCTCTCGCCAAGGCGCAAAGGCGCTAAGAAATAAGCTTTTCTTGGCGTCTTTGCGTCTTGGCGAGAGAACAGCCTTTTCTTCGCTTCAATCGCCGTCGAACAGCTGGCGGAAACCCTCGATGCCTGCCACGGTCACCAGGGTGGTGCCCACGGACCAGAGCGCCAGACTCACGGTCATCCACAGGGCCGTGGCGCGCCGGTCGGCGTGCAGGGCCAGGGCCATGACCGCCGCCAGGTGAATCCCCGTCACCGCCGGCCCCGCCAGGGCCAGTCCCGGCAAACCCCATTTCGCCCAGACCCGCATGGCCCGGGGGCTCCAGCGCCGACGCACCGTCCCCCGGCGTCGCTCCCACCACTGAAACAGCGCAATGATGCCGAACACCGGCAGGGCATTGCCCACGAAGCTCACGATCGTCACCGGCACCGGCGCGAGCCCCGCACCGATGGCCACGGGGATCACGATGACGATCTCCAGCCAGGGGGTGGCGGCGGCGATGAAGACCAGGGTGTATTGCCAGAGGAGGTCCATGGGGGCTTTTGTCTTCGGTCAGATAAGTGCGCCACACTAGCAGCTACGACCATACCCGGGGAGATCCTCGGCAGGCGGGCGAACGATGCTGCCCCGCATCTTCACCGCCACCGCAGTTAAGTAATTACGTCATTCAGGTTCGGGCCGATGCTCGGGCGCTGGAGACGCAAGTGGTGAGAAGAAATGGGCATTTGTCCACTTAATCTCAGGAAATTGGTATTTTTCTCTATCGTTCTGGACCCCGACAAAGCGCTCGTAGATTTCGAAATCAAACAGGTGTAGAGACGTGACTTCAGAGATTGGTACAACAACCTCAAAATCCTCGGGCTCAAGGTGTTTTGGCCCTTCGCCTTTCACGAGTTCCTCAATGAGTTCTCTATAAAACGTGGTGAATCGGAGATCGTGTGTATCCCGGTCGCGATATCCGCTTGCATAAGGAAGGATCTGTAAAGTCTCTCGCTGAGACTTTGGATTTGGCGTCTTAGTCAAAACCCCAGCATAGACCTTGCCAGTTTTCAACGTAATCAGAATCGGTGAATTGCGCTCAACCGCGCGAAGCAGGAGTCTTTCAGTATCATGATTCTGAATCGCACTTCTGAGTAAATTTGTTTCCCACCTAGTGCACAAGCGGCTGATTGCACCTAGCTTTCGGTCCATCAGCTTGTTTGGAATATTCAATATGTGGCCTAACACTGGCCCTAGGACAAATGCGAGTACTGCGACGCACTGAAGTGAGCTCTGTTCCCATAGTCTGGGGGAGCCAATTAGTTCAGGTTGGACAATACTACCTCCTACCGCGAGGCACCATTGATACCAGCCAAAAGGAAAGAAAATTATGTGAAGTAATGACGACGCGACCAACAGGAATACAGCATAAAAAACCGCACGAAAATAAAGCCTATGACCGGACTCCCTGGTGGAATGATAAAGCGATCCGTGCCAAGTCGTTGAAAATGCGTAGCCGCCGACCAACGGCAGCAAAAGAAATGACAGAAAATTCATCCGATACCAAGCAGAGACTTTGTCTAACTTAGGCGTCGGCGACGGAGGACTTCAAGGTAAATGCCCTCCGGAGGCGTCCTCGCTCCATTTTCTTTTGCATACGTTCGATTGCTTCCATTTGACGCTCTGTAGCGTCGCTCTTGAGAACGTCTATAGCGTGGACAGAAACGACGCCCGTGCCAGATATTCTGAAGCGTGGCAGCTTTTTTGACTCTTGTCCCTTTGACGATGACATGGCCTATGCTCCTTGTAGGTACCTAGACAATAGACTAAGCACGCTCGTTCCGCTATCTGCGGTCTAGCCCATCGCGATAGATAGTCATATCGGCTTTGCCTTCCGTGTTGCGCGCCCGCACGGCAGATGACGATGTGATGCACAGGACTACAGTTGAACCACACCTGAGTATGCGGGAAATTTCGGACAGACTTCATCCTACCTCACCATAGCGCACAACGATTAACCCAAGCCGTAGCTAACAACCCCTTGCTTTAATTGGCGCGCCCGAGAGGATTCGAACCTCTGACCTCTGCCTCCGGAGGGCAGCGCTCTATCCAGCTGAGCTACGGGCGCGTAAGGCTGGCAATCTTACTCTGACGCAGCATCGCCGTCCATGCCTCACCCGCGCCCACAGGCCGCCCAGCGGGGCTTCATGACGGTGCATCACGGGCAGGACTCGCACCGGGGGTGTGCGCATTTCTCGCCATCAGCGATGCGGGACCCAGATATTCCCTGGCTCGGCGGACTGGCGCGCACCTTGCTTGATGAAGACATGCGCCCTGAACCGGCGCACGGCCCGGGGGACGACCCCCGGGCGCGGTGGACCTTGCGGGACGACCCGCGGATCGCACCCATGCCTCGACTCTGGAGATACGAAGACGGCCGCTGGCCGAACCTCGCCGCACTGACCTATTGCCTCGCCGCCTATGCGGGCGGCCTGGCGCTCATCACCCAGGGCTCGGTGCTGCTCGCCCTGCCGGGCATCCTGCTGCTGGCCCATGGCCTGGTGATCGGCGCCTACCTGATCCACGAATGCGCCCACAACACGATCCTTCGCGACAACCGTCGGAATGCACGGCTCGGGGAGACGCTCAGCTGGCTGGTGGGCAGCGCCTACGGGGATTACGAGGGCATCCGCCACAAGCATTTCCGCCACCACGTGGATCGCGCCGACATCGTGGCCTTCGATTTCCGGGTTCACCTGCAACGCCACCCGGCGCTGCTGCGGGTGATCCAGGCGCTGGAGTGGCTGTATATCCCGGCGGTGGATCTGCTCATGCACGCCCTGGTGCTGGTGCTGCCCTTCGTCATGCCCTCGCGCCGGCACCGGCGTACCCGGGTGGCGCTGGTGTTGTTGTCACGCCTGGTCTTCTTCGGCCTGCTGGCCGCCCTGAGCTCCATAGCGCTCGTCTACTACGCCATCGCCTACCTGCTGTTCCTGCATGTGTTGCGCTTCATGGACGTGCACCAGCACACCTACCCCCTGTTCGAACACCTGGAACAGGCCCAGGGCGCATCGACCCCGGCCTTGGACCGGGCCCACGAGGAACGCAACACCTACTCCAACCTGGTCTCGGTGCGCCATCCGTGGATGAACCTGCTGACCCTGAACTTCGGCTACCACAACGCGCACCACATCCGGCCCACGGAACCCTGGTACCGGCTGCCTGCCCTGCATCGCAAACTCTATGGCGAGGACACCGCACGGGTGCTGCCCGTGGGTCGCCTGCTGCGTGCCTACCACCGCTACCGGGTCGCGCGCATCCTGCACGCCGATCCGCCGGACCGGCCGGTGGGTGATCCGATGGGCTTCGTGGGCGTGGTGGGCGTGTCCTTCCTGACGGCGCACTGACATGGAACTGAAGGTCTACAAGAGCCTGTGGGGCTACGACGGGGACTGGAAGCGGGCCATCCTGGAGGCCCTGGCGGACGGTTTCGACGGCATCGAGGGGCCGGCCCCGACACAAACCTCGGAGCGTCGGCACTTCGCGCGCGCCCTCGAGGTACACGGCCTGGACTACATCGCAGAGATCTGCACCGCGGGCAGCTATGTGCCGGATCGCCACGCACCCCCCGAAGCGCACCTGGCCTCACTGCGTCAGCGCCTGGAATGGAGCGCGGAGCTGGCGCCCCGGTTTGTGACCTCCCTCGCCGGCTGCGATGCCTGGCCCGAGGAGACGAGCCGCGCGTTCTTCGCCGAGGCCATGGCGTTGGCCAATGACTTCGGTCTTGAAATCAGCTTCGAGACCCACCGGGGCCGCTCCCTGTTCAACCCCTGGACCACCCGGCGCCTGGCCGAAGCACTCCCGGATCTGCGCCTGACCGTGGACTTCAGTCACTGGTGCGTGGTGTGCGAGCGGCTCATGGACAGCGAGCGCGACGTGATCGAGGCCATCGCGCCCCAGGTGCGCCACGTGCACGCCCGGGTAGGCTACGAACAGGGCCCCCAGGTGCCTCACCCGGCGGCCCCCGAGCATGCCCAGGCGCTGGCGGCCCACCAGGGCTGGTGGGAGATCGTCTGGCAGGCCATGGCGCAGCGGGGCAATCGGCTTGCGACCCTCACCCCCGAGTTCGGCCCCGACGGCTACCTGCACCACCTGCCCTTCACCGGTGTACCCGTGGCCGACCTGCGGGAGATCAACCGCTGGATGGCCCATACCGAACGGGCGCACTTTGCGCAGTGTGTGCCCGGATTAAAGTCCGGGGGCTTTTAGCCCTTCAAACCACCGCCCCAAACCGGAACAAACCCACCCCCCGCGCACCACCAGAGGGCGGAAGCCCCCTTGACCCTGCGGCCCACCGCAGCGCATCCATCGATAAAACATCAGCTTGCAAGCGAATCCGCCGATGGCACAGGCGTTGCTTAGATCGTATTACCGAATCAACCGACGGTAATACCCCTGGAGGCAACGCCATGTACAAACCCCTCAAGCGACTCTTCGGTGCCCTGGTGGGCATCGCCATGCTGGGCATGTCCGCCCAGGCCCTGTCCGAACCCCTGAAGATCGGCTACAGCGACTGGCCCGGCTGGGTGGCCTGGGAAGTGGCCATCGAGAAGGACTGGTTCAAGGAAGAGGGCGTGGACGTGCGCTTCGAATGGTTCGACTACGTGGCCTCCATGGACGCCTTCGCCGCCGGCCAGCTGGATGCCGTGGCCATGACCAACGGCGATGCCCTGGTCACCGGCGCCACCGGCGCGCGCAACGTGATGATCATCATCAACGACTACTCCAACGGCAACGACATGATCGTGGCCCGGCGGGGCATCAACTCCGTGGCCGACCTCAAGGGCAAGAAGATCGGCGTGGAGATCGGCTTCGTCTCCCACCTGCTGCTGCTCAACGCCCTGGAGAAGAACGGCATGAGCGAGTCGGACGTGGAACTGGTCAACGTGCCCACCAACGAGACGCCCCAGGTGCTCGCCTCTCGCAACGTGGACGCCATCGTCGCCTGGCAGCCCAGTTCCGGCCAGGCGCTGAACATGGTGCCGGGCGCCACCGCCATCTACACCAGCGCCGACGAACCCGGCCTGATCTACGACGTGCTGGCAGTGTCCCCCACCAGCCTGTCCGCCAACCGTGACGCCTGGGTCAAGGTGGCCCGGGTCTGGTACCGGGTGGTGGACTACATCCAGGATCCGGCCACGCGCGCCGATGCCGTAAGTATCATGGCGTCCCGCGTGGGTATCGCCCCCGCCGAGTACGAGGCCTTCCTCGACGGCACGAAGATCCTGACCCGCGAAGAGGCCATGGAATTCTTCAAGAAGGGTGACGGCTTCACCTCCCTGCACGGCTCCTCGAAGATCGCCGACGAGTTCAACGTCGCCAACGACGTGTACAAGGATCCGCAGCCCGTGGACGACTACATCGACGCCAGCATCACCGGCGCCCTGTAAGGATCGCTACACCAGTCCGGCAGGTGGAGAAACGCGACCCATGAACAAGCCCTGGTTTGCGGTGCGCAAGGAACTGTCGCCACGACGACGCAGCTTCCTGGCCGTCATGAGTTTCGTTCTCCCCCTGCTGGTCTGGTCTTTGGTCAGTTATGTGCCCTTCATCTGGCATCCCCAGGTGGAGATCATCGAAGCCGGCGAGGTGGATTATTTCCGCACCGGCATGCTGGTGGACCGCTCCGTCTTCGAACAGGAACGGGAGACCCTGCGCGCCGAGGGCCGCGAACTGCCCACCGGCACACGCACCAATCCGGTCTATCTGCCCGCGCCCCACGAAGTCGCCACGGCCCTGTACACGGCCTTCTCCACCGAGCCCCAGCGGCGCAACGAGAAGTGGCTCCACGAGAGCCTCGCCGACAGTATCCAGGTCATCTTCTGGGGCTTCTTCCTCTCGTCCCTGATCGGTGTGCCCCTGGGCATCCTGGCGGGCACCTACGTCGCAGTGTCGCGTCTAACCGAACCCTTCGTCGAATTCTTCCGCTACCTGCCGGCGCCGGCCTTCGGCGCGCTGGCTGTGGCCATCCTGGGCATTCACGATGCCCCCAAGATCGCCATCATCTTCATCGGCACCTTCTTTCAGCAGGTGCTGGTGGTGGCCAACACCACCCGCAAGCTGGACCCGGCCCTGCTGGAGGCCGCCCTGACCCTGGGTGCCCGCAACGCCGGACTGCTGTTCAAGGTGGTCATCCCGGGCGTCGCCAGCGACCTGTACCGGGACATGCGCATCCTGCTGGGTTGGGCGTGGACCTACCTGATCGTCGCCGAGATGATCGGCGCCAGCTCCGGTATCACCTGGTTCATCACCCAGCAGGCCCGTTACAAGAACTTCGACAACGTGTTCGCGGCCATCCTGATCATCGGCATCATCGGGCTTACCACCGACCTGATCCTGGCCTGGTTGGGTCGGCGTCTGTTCCCCTGGCAGCGCACCGCCCGCGCCTGAGCTACCGGAGATCCCCCATGACCCAGCTGGAACTGCCCAGTTACCGCGACCAGTCACCGGAGGTGGCCGATCGTTTCACGCGCCTCAAGGAGCGCCCGGTGATCCTTGAGGTCAAGGGCCTGACCAAGACATTCGACACCGCACAGGGGCCGGTCACCGCCCTGAAGGACATCAGCTTTCGCACCCACCAGCGGGAGTTCGTGTGTGTCATCGGCCCCTCCGGCTGCGGCAAGTCCACCCTGGTACGCACCCTGGCGGGGCTGGAGGACTACTCCAGTGGCGAGGTTCTGCTGGACGGCAAGCCAGTGCACGGTCCGGGTCCGGATCGCGGCATGGTGTTCCAGGGCTACACCCTGTTTCCCTGGCGCACGGTGAAGAAGAACGTGATGTTCGGCCTGGAACTGGCCGGGCGCAGCCGCACCGCCGCCGAGGAGGAGGCGTTGCAGTGGATCGATCTGGTGGGCCTGTCCAAGTTCGTCAATGCCTACCCTCACCAGCTCTCCGGTGGCATGAAGCAGCGGGTGGCCATCGCCCGCGCACTGGCCAACCAGCCGCGCATCCTGCTCATGGACGAACCCTTCGGCGCCCTGGATGCCCAGAGCCGGGCGAAGATGCAGGGCTACCTGCTGGAGATCTGGAAGAACATCGACATCACCATCGTGTTCATCACCCACGACCTGGACGAGGCCATCTACCTGGCCGACCGCATCCTGGTGCTCAAGGCCCATCCCGGCGAGGTGCAGGAACTCATCGAGGTTCCCGTGCCCCAGCCGCGCACACCCACCCAGTGCCTGAGCCCCGAGTTTCTCGCCACCAAGCGCCGCCTGGAAGAACTGATTCACCCTCCCGGTCAGGAGGCGGAAGAGGGGATCAACGGCGACCGGCTCAATATGGTGCGCATGGTACCCGTCAACGCCAAGGTGGAGTCCGTACTCTGATGATCAACGACTGGTACACCATGACCTGGGAAGAGATCGGCGCCCTGGTGGCCGCCGGCATGGACACCGCCATCCTGCCCGTGGGCGCCACCGAGCAGCACGGCCCGCACCTGGGCTGCGGCATGGACGCGGAGATCGCCGCGCGCCTGTGCCGCGACGTGGCCGAGGCCACCGGCGCCGCGCTTCTGCCCACGCTGCCCTTCGGCTGTTCCATCGGCCACTCGAAACGCTGGCCGGGCACGATTGCGCTGCAACCCAAGACCCTGATCGACGTGGTCAAGGACATCGGCGACTGGGTCTATGCCTCGGGCTTTCGGCGCCTGTTCCTGATCAACGGCCACGTCACCAACGAGGCGCCCCTGCGCTGTGCCCTGGAGATGCTGCGCGCCGAGCACGACGACCTGATGGTGGCCCTGATCAACACCATGGAGGTCAGCGAGCGGGTCAGCACAGCGCACAGCGAAGACGGCATCGACTGGCACGCCAATGCCGCCGAGACGGCGCTCATGATGGCGCTCTCGCCGCACATATTGCGCACCGATCGCATCCAGGCCGCCGATGACCCTGATCGCACCGGGGACTGCGTGTTCTCCCACCCGGTGAACCGCACCAGCACCAACGGCGTCACCGGACACCCGAGCCGCGCCACCCGGGAACAGGGCGAGCGCCTGTATGCCTGGATGGTGGAGGACCTCAGTGCCCTGGTAAACAAGGGCATGGCGGAACACCCGCCCCTGCCTCATTCCTATTTCCAATCCTGCCAACCCGCACGCCGGAAACCCTGACATGAAGACCAAAACCGCCGACGAGATTCGCCAGATCCAGGACCGCCTGCGCGCCCAGGGCGTGAAGTACTGCCTCGGCGCCTACGTGGACATCCACGGCGTGCCCAAGGGCAA
>SR_TP_S13solDRAFT_1000585_pt1 | contig 13846 bp, 4 predicted proteins | sample SodReaTP_S13sol_FD_11159 | JGI IMG/M metagenome (IMG submission 11159)
TGCCGGTGTAGGCGGGGTGGTCGCGGGTCTCGGCGCGCCAGCGCTCGCCATAGGGGGTGTAGGTCTCGCGCCAGAGCAGGGCGCCGGAGGCGTCTGTTGCGGCCACAGGGGAGCCGAGGGCGTCCAGGTGGTAGTAGGTGATGGTCTCCTGGGCCTGGGCCGCGAAGGGGGCCGTGAGGGCGAGAAGCAGCAGGGTTAAGAGGGTGTGCAGGTATCTGGAGTGCATGTCCGTGTCTCCCGGGGTATCGGTCCGTGATCAGCGACGCAGGCCGGCGGCGGGTGCCGGGGCGGCGTGCTGGGGGCGGCGCGAGAGGGTGTGCGCCTCGGGCGGGGTGTCTTCGCAGTACCGGGGTCAGGTCTTTCTTTTTTCCTCCGCCACTATCCCGATTCTTAGGGGGTGTGCCATGACAAAGTCATGCTACAAATGATAGGCAAAACGCAAGACCTGACCCCGCCGACACTGCAGTTATCCATGGACCTAGTTTCGGGGAAGGAGACAGTAGTAGGTGATGGTCTCCTGGGCCTGGGCGGCGGGTGGCGCCAGGAGCGAGCCGCCCAACAGGGCGAGGAGGAGTGCGGGGAGTAGGGGGAGGAGGCGATCTCGGGGCACCAACTTTTCCATTCCACAATCAGATCATGGGTGTCTCTGCATTCGTCCACGGTGGTGGGCGGTCAATCAGATATGGATGTCCTTGTTCTCTTGTTCTCGGTGTCTTGCGCAACTTGTACATAACATCAAATCATCGAACCAGACGATAATTCACCTTCAGAATCACAATTCACAAATCTAGCATTTTCTCCTGCCACGTTTTCTGGCTCAGCTAGTATCCAGCTTTCTTCCCAAACATCGTCCTTACCAACGACTGTTATAGGTTCATCGTCGGTAGTTCCAATACTCAATGTACCATCGCTAGCCAACACAACAGCATTAACTTCGGCCCCGATTAGCAGCATGAGCCTATACGCGAAAGCGGGCTCATCTTTTTCGGAACGTCGGGCTTCCATTGGCAAAGATTCGACAAAATCTTTCCACTGCTCCAAATCTCCGATATAAGACATTGCTTTAATATCTAGATACAAAACTTGTGGTTTGTTGTCAGTATCAGTTCCAAAGCGCTCGAACCTAAGCCTGAAAGCGGCTGAGAACTCAAAGGAAGCTAGAACCATTCCCAATAACCATTCGGTTAATATTGATTCGAAATCGATAACAGTATTCATGGTGTCTGCTCAAAATGGCTAGCAGCACGTCTCTGTTGTTTGGTGCCCTGAGGAGTGCCACCGCTTGGTGTCCGTGGACTGTTTGTTCCCGGCGTCGTAGTTACAGCTCTCCTTGGATGGTGCGCACTTCCTTCCATCGTACGCACATCAATTGGACCTTTGGATGTCGGAACAGCATGAATTACACCAGGTTCTGAGGTCTTAGTAGAAGGTCTGCTTGGAAATCCAGCATCGTCAAAGCCTTGTCTCATTCGACTCTGGCTTACAGGAACAGCCGTACCATCTCTTGTGACAACAAAATCAGGCGCCCCTTTCCCCCTAGCAACCCCTCCCCCCTGCCGCATGGACCGCACATGGCGCGACACCCCAGTGGGGTCGACCGCCCCGACCGCCATGCCACCCACGGCCAGTGCCTTGTCGGTGGTGGTGGCGTCGGCGCTGCTCAGGGTCCTGTAGGTACTGTAGGCATCATAGCCCAGGCTTGCCAGTTTGTAGGCCCCGAAGACCAATACCGGGATGGGGATGTTGCCGTCGGGGTCGAGGTTGCCGTAGGGGTTGTTGCTGCCGTAGGCGTAGCGGTTGAAGCTGATGACGTCGTCTTCACGAAAGCCCGCCGGATCGGTGCCCATGAAGCGGCCCAGACGCGGGTCGTACCAGCGGGCGCCCATATAGGAGAGGCCCAGATCCGGGTCCTGGAACTTGCCGGTGTAGGCGGGGTGGTCGCGGGTCTCGGCGCGCCAGCGCTCGCCATAGGGGGTGTAGGTCTCGCGCCAGAGCAGGGCGCCGGAGGCGTCTGTTGCGGCCACAGGGGAGCCGAGGGCGTCCAGGTGGTAGTAGGTGATGGTCTCCTGGGCCTGGGCCGCGAAGGGGGCCGTGAGGGCGAGAAGCAGCAGGGTTAAGAGGGTGTGCAGGTATCTGGAGTGCATGTCCGTGTCTCCCGGGGTATCGGTCCGTGATCAGCGACGCAGGCCGGCGGCGGGTGCCGGGGCGGCGTGCTGGGGGCGGCGCGAGAGGGTGTGCGCCTCGGGCGGGGTGTCTTCGCAGTACCGGGGTCAGGTCTTTCTTTTTTCCTCCGCCACTATCCCGATTCTTAGGGGGTGTGCCATGACAAAGTCATGCTACAAATGATAGGCAAAACGCAAGACCTGACCCCGCCGACACTGCAGTTATCCATGGACCTAGTTTCGGGGAAGGAGACAGTAGTAGGTGATGGTCTCCTGGGCCTGGGCGGCGGGTGGCGCCAGGAGCGAGCCGCCCAACAGGGCGAGGAGGAGTGCGGGGAGTAGGGGGAGGAGGCGATCTCGGGGCACCAACTTTTCCATTCCACAATCAGATCATGGGTGTCTCTGCATTCGTCCACGGTGGTGGGCGGTCAATCAGATATGGATGTCCTTGTTCTCTTGTTCTCGGTGTCTTGCGCAACTTGTACATAACATCAAATCATCGAACCAGACGATAATTCACCTTCAGAATCACAATTCACAAATCTAGCATTTTCTCCTGCCACGTTTTCTGGCTCAGCTAGTATCCAGCTTTCTTCCCAAACATCGTCCTTACCAACGACTGTTATAGGTTCATCGTCGGTAGTTCCAATACTCAATGTACCATCGCTAGCCAACACAACAGCATTAACTTCGGCCCCGATTAGCAGCATGAGCCTATACGCGAAAGCGGGCTCATCTTTTTCGGAACGTCGGGCTTCCATTGGCAAAGATTCGACAAAATCTTTCCACTGCTCCAAATCTCCGATATAAGACATTGCTTTAATATCTAGATACAAAACTTGTGGTTTGTTGTCAGTATCAGTTCCAAAGCGCTCGAACCTAAGCCTGAAAGCGGCTGAGAACTCAAAGGAAGCTAGAACCATTCCCAATAACCATTCGGTTAATATTGATTCGAAATCGATAACAGTATTCATGGTGTCTGCTCAAAATGGCTAGCAGCACGTCTCTGTTGTTTGGTGCCCTGAGGAGTGCCACCGCTTGGTGTCCGTGGACTGTTTGTTCCCGGCGTCGTAGTTACAGCTCTCCTTGGATGGTGCGCACTTCCTTCCATCGTACGCACATCAATTGGACCTTTGGATGTCGGAACAGCATGAATTACACCAGGTTCTGAGGTCTTAGTAGAAGGTCTGCTTGGAAATCCAGCATCGTCAAAGCCTTGTCTCATTCGACTCTGGCTTACAGGAACAGCCGTACCATCTCTTGTGACAACAAAATCAGGCGCCCCTTTCCCCCTAGCAACCCCTCCCCCCTGCCGCATGGACCGCACATGGCGCGACACCCCAGTGGGGTCGACCGCCCCGACCGCCATGCCACCCACGGCCAGTGCCTTGTCGGTGGTGGTGGCGTCGGCGCTGCTCAGGGTCCTGTAGGTACTGTAGGCATCATAGCCCAGGCTTGCCAGTTTGTAGGCCCCGAAGACCAATACCGGGATGGGGATGTTGCCGTCGGGGTCGAGGTTGCCGTAGGGGTTGTTGCTGCCGTAGGCGTAGCGGTTGAAGCTGATGACGTCGTCTTCACGAAAGCCCGCCGGATCGGTGCCCATGAAGCGGCCCAGACGCGGGTCGTACCAGCGGGCGCCCATATAGGAGAGGCCCAGATCCGGGTCCTGGAACTTGCCGGTGTAGGCGGGGTGGTCGCGGGTCTCGGCGCGCCAGCGCTCGCCATAGGGGGTGTAGGTCTCGCGCCAGAGCAGGGCGCCGGAGGCGTCTGTTGCGGCCACAGGGGAGCCGAGGGCGTCCAGGTGGTAGTAGGTGATGGTCTCCTGGGCCTGGGCCGCGAAGGGGGCCGTGAGGGCGAGAAGCAGCAGGGTTAAGAGGGTGTGCAGGTATCTGGAGTGCATGTCCGTGTCTCCCGGGGTATCGGTCCGTGATCAGCGACGCAGGCCGGCGGCGGGTGCCGGGGCGGCGTGCTGGGGGCGGCGCGAGAGGGTGTGCGCCTCGGGCGGGGTGTCTTCGCAGTACCGGGGTCAGGTCTTTCTTTTTTCCTCCGCCACTATCCCGATTCTTAGGGGGTGTGCCATGACAAAGTCATGCTACAAATGATAGGCAAAACGCAAGACCTGACCCCGCCGACACTGCAGTTATCCATGGACCTAGTTTCGGGGAAGGAGACAGTAGTAGGTGATGGTCTCCTGGGCCTGGGCGGCGGGTGGCGCCAGGAGCGAGCCGCCCAACAGGGCGAGGAGGAGTGCGGGGAGTAGGGGGAGGAGGCGATCTCGGGGCACCAACTTTTCCATTCCACAATCAGATCATGGGTGTCTCTGCATTCGTCCACGGTGGTGGGCGGTCAATCAGATATGGATGTCCTTGTTCTCTTGTTCTCGGTGTCTTGCGCAACTTGTACATAACATCAAATCATCGAACCAGACGATAATTCACCTTCAGAATCACAATTCACAAATCTAGCATTTTCTCCTGCCACGTTTTCTGGCTCAGCTAGTATCCAGCTTTCTTCCCAAACATCGTCCTTACCAACGACTGTTATAGGTTCATCGTCGGTAGTTCCAATACTCAATGTACCATCGCTAGCCAACACAACAGCATTAACTTCGGCCCCGATTAGCAGCATGAGCCTATACGCGAAAGCGGGCTCATCTTTTTCGGAACGTCGGGCTTCCATTGGCAAAGATTCGACAAAATCTTTCCACTGCTCCAAATCTCCGATATAAGACATTGCTTTAATATCTAGATACAAAACTTGTGGTTTGTTGTCAGTATCAGTTCCAAAGCGCTCGAACCTAAGCCTGAAAGCGGCTGAGAACTCAAAGGAAGCTAGAACCATTCCCAATAACCATTCGGTTAATATTGATTCGAAATCGATAACAGTATTCATGGTGTCTGCTCAAAATGGCTAGCAGCACGTCTCTGTTGTTTGGTGCCCTGAGGAGTGCCACCGCTTGGTGTCCGTGGACTGTTTGTTCCCGGCGTCGTAGTTACAGCTCTCCTTGGATGGTGCGCACTTCCTTCCATCGTACGCACATCAATTGGACCTTTGGATGTCGGAACAGCATGAATTACACCAGGTTCTGAGGTCTTAGTAGAAGGTCTGCTTGGAAATCCAGCATCGTCAAAGCCTTGTCTCATTCGACTCTGGCTTACAGGAACAGCCGTACCATCTCTTGTGACAACAAAATCAGGCGCCCCTTTCCCCCTAGCAACCCCTCCCCCCTGCCGCATGGACCGCACATGGCGCGACACCCCAGTGGGGTCGACCGCCCCGACCGCCATGCCACCCACGGCCAGTGCCTTGTCGGTGGTGGTGGCGTCGGCGCTGCTCAGGGTCCTGTAGGTACTGTAGGCATCATAGCCCAGGCTTGCCAGTTTGTAGGCCCCGAAGACCAATACCGGGATGGGGATGTTGCCGTCGGGGTCGAGGTTGCCGTAGGGGTTGTTGCTGCCGTAGGCGTAGCGGTTGAAGCTGATGACGTCGTCTTCACGAAAGCCCGCCGGATCGGTGCCCATGAAGCGGCCCAGACGCGGGTCGTACCAGCGGGCGCCCATATAGGAGAGGCCCAGATCCGGGTCCTGGAACTTGCCGGTGTAGGCGGGGTGGTCGCGGGTCTCGGCGCGCCAGCGCTCGCCATAGGGGGTGTAGGTCTCGCGCCAGAGCAGGGCGCCGGAGGCGTCTGTTGCGGCCACAGGGGAGCCGAGGGCGTCCAGGTGGTAGTAGGTGATGGTCTCCTGGGCCTGGGCCGCGAAGGGGGCCGTGAGGGCGAGAAGCAGCAGGGTTAAGAGGGTGTGCAGGTATCTGGAGTGCATGTCCGTGTCTCCCGGGGTATCGGTCCGTGATCAGCGACGCAGGCCGGCGGCGGGTGCCGGGGCGGCGTGCTGGGGGCGGCGCGAGAGGGTGTGCGCCTCGGGCGGGGTGTCTTCGCAGTACCGGGGTCAGGTCTTTCTTTTTTCCTCCGCCACTATCCCGATTCTTAGGGGGTGTGCCATGACAAAGTCATGCTACAAATGATAGGCAAAACGCAAGACCTGACCCCGCCGACACTGCAGTTATCCATGGACCTAGTTTCGGGGAAGGAGACAGTAGTAGGTGATGGTCTCCTGGGCCTGGGCGGCGGGTGGCGCCAGGAGCGAGCCGCCCAACAGGGCGAGGAGGAGTGCGGGGAGTAGGGGGAGGAGGCGATCTCGGGGCACCAACTTTTCCATTCCACAATCAGATCATGGGTGTCTCTGCATTCGTCCACGGTGGTGGGCGGTCAATCAGATATGGATGTCCTTGTTCTCTTGTTCTCGGTGTCTTGCGCAACTTGTACATAACATCAAATCATCGAACCAGACGATAATTCACCTTCAGAATCACAATTCACAAATCTAGCATTTTCTCCTGCCACGTTTTCTGGCTCAGCTAGTATCCAGCTTTCTTCCCAAACATCGTCCTTACCAACGACTGTTATAGGTTCATCGTCGGTAGTTCCAATACTCAATGTACCATCGCTAGCCAACACAACAGCATTAACTTCGGCCCCGATTAGCAGCATGAGCCTATACGCGAAAGCGGGCTCATCTTTTTCGGAACGTCGGGCTTCCATTGGCAAAGATTCGACAAAATCTTTCCACTGCTCCAAATCTCCGATATAAGACATTGCTTTAATATCTAGATACAAAACTTGTGGTTTGTTGTCAGTATCAGTTCCAAAGCGCTCGAACCTAAGCCTGAAAGCGGCTGAGAACTCAAAGGAAGCTAGAACCATTCCCAATAACCATTCGGTTAATATTGATTCGAAATCGATAACAGTATTCATGGTGTCTGCTCAAAATGGCTAGCAGCACGTCTCTGTTGTTTGGTGCCCTGAGGAGTGCCACCGCTTGGTGTCCGTGGACTGTTTGTTCCCGGCGTCGTAGTTACAGCTCTCCTTGGATGGTGCGCACTTCCTTCCATCGTACGCACATCAATTGGACCTTTGGATGTCGGAACAGCATGAATTACACCAGGTTCTGAGGTCTTAGTAGAAGGTCTGCTTGGAAATCCAGCATCGTCAAAGCCTTGTCTCATTCGACTCTGGCTTACAGGAACAGCCGTACCATCTCTTGTGACAACAAAATCAGGCGCCCCTTTCCCCCTAGCAACCCCTCCCCCCTGCCGCATGGACCGCACATGGCGCGACACCCCAGTGGGGTCGACCGCCCCGACCGCCATGCCACCCACGGCCAGTGCCTTGTCGGTGGTGGTGGCGTCGGCGCTGCTCAGGGTCCTGTAGGTACTGTAGGCATCATAGCCCAGGCTTGCCAGTTTGTAGGCCCCGAAGACCAATACCGGGATGGGGATGTTGCCGTCGGGGTCGAGGTTGCCGTAGGGGTTGTTGCTGCCGTAGGCGTAGCGGTTGAAGCTGATGACGTCGTCTTCACGAAAGCCCGCCGGATCGGTGCCCATGAAGCGGCCCAGACGCGGGTCGTACCAGCGGGCGCCCATATAGGAGAGGCCCAGATCCGGGTCCTGGAACTTGCCGGTGTAGGCGGGGTGGTCGCGGGTCTCGGCGCGCCAGCGCTCGCCATAGGGGGTGTAGGTCTCGCGCCAGAGCAGGGCGCCGGAGGCGTCTGTTGCGGCCACAGGGGAGCCGAGGGCGTCCAGGTGGTAGTAGGTGATGGTCTCCTGGGCCTGGGCCGCGAAGGGGGCCGTGAGGGCGAGAAGCAGCAGGGTTAAGAGGGTGTGCAGGTATCTGGAGTGCATGTCCGTGTCTCCCGGGGTATCGGTCCGTGATCAGCGACGCAGGCCGGCGGCGGGTGCCGGGGCGGCGTGCTGGGGGCGGCGCGAGAGGGTGTGCGCCTCGGGCGGGGTGTCTTCGCAGTACCGGGGTCAGGTCTTTCTTTTTTCCTCCGCCACTATCCCGATTCTTAGGGGGTGTGCCATGACAAAGTCATGCTACAAATGATAGGCAAAACGCAAGACCTGACCCCGCCGACACTGCAGTTATCCATGGACCTAGTTTCGGGGAAGGAGACAGTAGTAGGTGATGGTCTCCTGGGCCTGGGCGGCGGGTGGCGCCAGGAGCGAGCCGCCCAACAGGGCGAGGAGGAGTGCGGGGAGTAGGGGGAGGAGGCGATCTCGGGGCACCAACTTTTCCATTCCACAATCAGATCATGGGTGTCTCTGCATTCGTCCACGGTGGTGGGCGGTCAATCAGATATGGATGTCCTTGTTCTCTTGTTCTCGGTGTCTTGCGCAACTTGTACATAACATCAAATCATCGAACCAGACGATAATTCACCTTCAGAATCACAATTCACAAATCTAGCATTTTCTCCTGCCACGTTTTCTGGCTCAGCTAGTATCCAGCTTTCTTCCCAAACATCGTCCTTACCAACGACTGTTATAGGTTCATCGTCGGTAGTTCCAATACTCAATGTACCATCGCTAGCCAACACAACAGCATTAACTTCGGCCCCGATTAGCAGCATGAGCCTATACGCGAAAGCGGGCTCATCTTTTTCGGAACGTCGGGCTTCCATTGGCAAAGATTCGACAAAATCTTTCCACTGCTCCAAATCTCCGATATAAGACATTGCTTTAATATCTAGATACAAAACTTGTGGTTTGTTGTCAGTATCAGTTCCAAAGCGCTCGAACCTAAGCCTGAAAGCGGCTGAGAACTCAAAGGAAGCTAGAACCATTCCCAATAACCATTCGGTTAATATTGATTCGAAATCGATAACAGTATTCATGGTGTCTGCTCAAAATGGCTAGCAGCACGTCTCTGTTGTTTGGTGCCCTGAGGAGTGCCACCGCTTGGTGTCCGTGGACTGTTTGTTCCCGGCGTCGTAGTTACAGCTCTCCTTGGATGGTGCGCACTTCCTTCCATCGTACGCACATCAATTGGACCTTTGGATGTCGGAACAGCATGAATTACACCAGGTTCTGAGGTCTTAGTAGAAGGTCTGCTTGGAAATCCAGCATCGTCAAAGCCTTGTCTCATTCGACTCTGGCTTACAGGAACAGCCGTACCATCTCTTGTGACAACAAAATCAGGCGCCCCTTTCCCCCTAGCAACCCCTCCCCCCTGCCGCATGGACCGCACATGGCGCGACACCCCAGTGGGGTCGACCGCCCCGACCGCCATGCCACCCACGGCCAGTGCCTTGTCGGTGGTGGTGGCGTCGGCGCTGCTCAGGGTCCTGTAGGTACTGTAGGCATCATAGCCCAGGCTTGCCAGTTTGTAGGCCCCGAAGACCAATACCGGGATGGGGATGTTGCCGTCGGGGTCGAGGTTGCCGTAGGGGTTGTTGCTGCCGTAGGCGTAGCGGTTGAAGCTGATGACGTCGTCTTCACGAAAGCCCGCCGGATCGGTGCCCATGAAGCGGCCCAGACGCGGGTCGTACCAGCGGGCGCCCATATAGGAGAGGCCCAGATCCGGGTCCTGGAACTTGCCGGTGTAGGCGGGGTGGTCGCGGGTCTCGGCGCGCCAGCGCTCGCCATAGGGGGTGTAGGTCTCGCGCCAGAGCAGGGCGCCTGTGGCGTCTGTTGCGGCCACAGGGGAGCCGAGGGCGTCCAGGTGGTAGTAGGTGACGGTCTCCTGGGCCTGGGCCGTGAAGGGGGCCGTGAGGGCGAGCAGCAGCAGGGTTAAGAGGGTGTGCAGGTATCTGGAGTGCATGTTCGTGTCTCCCGGGGTATCGGTCCGTGATCAGCGGCGCAGGCCGGCGGCGGGTGCCGGGGCGGCGTGCTGGGGGCGGCGCGAGAGGGTGTGCGCCTCGGGCGGGGTGTCTTCGCGGGCCTGGATACCGCGCCGCGTGGGATCCCCGGTGCTGCTCGCGGCAGGTGCGCTTTGCATGGGCGCGAGGAACGGCACCCGCGCATGGGCGGGAATGCGCTCCTGCGCTTGCTGCGGGACGTTCTCGGCTACATGGCCGGGAATGCGCGCTGAAGGATCGCCGGGGGAGGGAGGCGGATCGGTGGGATCGGTCGGATCGGGTGGCTCGGCGGTGATGGCGTCAACGGCTGCGATCAGGCTGTGGTCCAGGTAGATGTAATCGCGGCGGCGCCCGTCGTCGTGGTATTCGGCGAGCAGACGGTTGTCGCGTGTGTAGAGGTACATGGTGTTGCGCGCTGCAGCATTTTCGCTGGGGTGGCGCTGCTCGACGACGCGGCGTCCGTCGGTGTCGTAGCCGAAGGTGGCGATGGTGATTTCCTCGGCGCCATCGGGTGTGTGGACCAGGACGCGGCCCTCACGCAGGGCGTCCGTGGCATCGTACAGGTAGGCGAACGGACCGTTTTGGGTGATGTTGCCGTGCGGATCGTAGTTAAACAGCCGGAATTCGCTGCCCAGGGTCCAGGCGAGCCGGTTGGTGTTGACGTCGTAACCGTAGTCGACGCGGTAGGTGCCCAGGGCCTGGGAGACGATGTTGCTTACCACATCGTAGGTGTAGCTGCCGCTACCCCAGGGGCCCGATGCAGCCGTCATGCGTCCCAGGCCGTCGTAGCTCATGACATGGCTGTGCGCGGGTTCAAGGATGTTCTGAATGCGCGTGACGTTGCCGGCGGGATCGTGGTCGTAATCCAGGTTGAGCAGGGCGCCACCTGACCTAGCCACACGAATGCCGCCCAGCCACAGACGTTCGGGGTCCTGGTCGAGCGTGGTGGCGACGCCGTTGGCATAGGCGAGGGTATGCGGCTGCCCGTCGGGGTGGTAGGTGATGGCGGCTACGAAGTCGCCAACCCGGGTGGGCCGTCCGAGGGGGTCGGGGGCATAGCCCACTTCCCGCCCGTCCGGATACTCGATGGCTTCCAGGTGATCGAGCCCGTTGTGTGCGTAGCGGATCTCGAAGGACTCGCCGGCGATGCGCACGGACTCGGAGGCGAGGTTGTTGTTGGGGTCGTAGGTGTAGGTACGCAGTGAGAGCCCGTTGTCCGCGCTGAGCAGATTGCCCGCGGGATCGTAGAGGTAGGTTGCGGGCGGGGTATCGTCGGGATAGTCGACCGCGACGAGACGGTCCCGGGCATCGTACTGGAAGAGGAGGGTGCCGGCGCCATTGATCTGCCGGGAGGTCATGTTCCCCATGGCGTCGCGTCCGTATTCCGTGACGCCGGTTTCCGGATGGGTTTCCCGCATCAGGAAGTACCGGCTGTCATAGTCGTAGGTGCGCGTGAGCTGGGCACTTTGCCGGACGCTGGTGATCAGGCCGAGGTTGTTCCGCCCGAGGGTGGTGGCGCCGATATGGGGGGCGATATAGGCCGTGAGCCAGGTCTCGTCCGGGTCTCCGAAGGCCATGTGGATCTCCTGGAACCGCTGGCCGCGTTCGTCCGTGATGTAGAGGAAGTTGGCTTCATGGTCGAAGTGCCGCTCGCTGCCGTCGGCGTGCACGATGCGCGTGATACGTCCAATCGGATCGTAATGGGTGCTCGTGCCAAGTGAGGAGCCGGGGTGAGAGGTGAAGGTGCGTCGGCCAAGGCTGTCGTAGTCGAAGGTGGTTCGGATGCCGTTGCGCTCCATACGGGTCAACCTGCCAAAGCCGTCGTAGAGGCCTGTTTCCCGATAGTCGCCACGTGCCGCCTCGTACTCGCTCCGCTCGTGGGAGATCCGGTAGTTCACTGTAAGGGGAAGGCCGGCGGGATGATCCACGCGGGTGATGCGCCCCATGGGGTCATGGGCAAACCGTGTGGTATGTCCTCTCGGATCGGTTTCGGTGGTGATCCGACCGGCATCGTCCACAGTGCGCAGGATGGTGGCCCCGTCCGGGAGTGTCTCGGTACGGGCGATGCCGCGCCGGTACTGCGCGTAGCGGGTGGTCCGGCCCAGGGCGTCGGTGACCGTATGGACGTCCCCGGAGGGGTGGTAGGTAAAGGTCGCGGGTACGCCGTAGCGGTTCTCGTAGAGCAGATTCCCTTGCGAGTCGAACTCCCGCTGGATCGTGCCGACGCCTTCAATGGTTTCGTCCTTGACGGTGTGGACGATCCATCGGCCGGTGTCGTTCAGGAAGCTGCGGTTGGTGATGCGCACCCGGGTGCCTTCCTCGATGATACGACGGGCATTGCCGAAGACGTCGTGATTCTCGAACTCGGTGGAGTACCAACCATCGATGCCGTCGCGGTTGTAGCTCTTTCCGGTCATGACGGGCACGTAGTATGCGGGGTGGATATAGCCGACTGGCCTGCTCGGGTTCCAGTAGTTCTCGTCGGAGACCTTCCTGGGCTGCCATCCGTAGGATTCCGCATGGACCAGGCGTCCGTTGAGGTCGCGGACCTCCGTCTCTAGCAGGACGCCAACGGCATAGAGCGTGCCGAATGTGTGCGCGGCTGCGGTGGTTCCCAAGTGCCGGTACCAGCGGGTGCCTTCTGGCCCCGTGATTTCCGTGTGGTCGCCGCTCGGCGTGGCGCTTCGTGTGTAGATCCATTGCCCCGAGGTGGCATCTCGACCGGAGGCTGTGCGAGACCGGATGAATGGGAAGTCGGCGCCGTAGTTGTCGCTGGAGTACTGGTAGTCGTACTCGATAGTCCCTCCCTGGGGATAGGTGACCTTGCGCAGGTTGTAACGACCGGCGGTGCCAAAGGGCAGGGATCCGAAGTATTCATACTCCCATCGGGTGCCGTCCGGGCGTTCCACTGCCGTGAGGTTGTGATGGAAGCCGCCGGGTGCGGGCTGGTGCGTGTATGACCAGGTGCGCTCGTCCGCCTCAATGGATGCCAGGGTCACCTGATCCGTGCCCGGGTTGCGATAGCTGAATTCCACCAGCCGGCCGTCGCTCGCCCGGACTCGCTCGACCAGGAGCTGAGCGCCGGATGCGCCGCCACGCAGATAGTCGATCTCGATCCAGTTGCCGTTGGGATCCTCGATTCTGGATGCGTACAGTGCGGAAGTGTTGGAGGGACCCATGTTGGCGTAGCTGGTCAACTGATTCATGGTGTATCGCACCCCGTTGGGGTCCGTGACGATCAGCCCGGTATCCAGTCCGGAGACGCATTCTCCGCGCCATTGGTCGCTGGTGATGTAGAGAAAGGAATGATCCGAGGGGTAGACCAGCAGGCGGGAACGTCCGTCGGGCGTCTCCAATACGGGGTTGTCGTGCACATGAACGCCCCAGATGGGCGAGCAGAGCTTGGCAAGATCGGCGATCAGGACGCGCCCAAAGTGGAGGTTCCATCCGACGCCAATGAAGTTGATGGGGCCCAACGTGTCGCGAACGCTGGCATAGGAGCGTTGCACGACAATATCAAGTCCGCCGTTGCCCGGAACGACCAGATCGATGTGCTGGTACTGGACCTGCCCGGTGAAGGGGTCGATGTGCTCGACGTTCTCGTCGATCATCTGCCGGTACGGATCGAAGCCGGGCCGGTCGTAGACATCGCGAATGAGACTGCCTGAGTAGTCGTCGTGTTCGTCCGCGAAAGACGGTAGGGCGAACAGTGTGAGGCCGAGCAGGGCGGCAGCGAGGTACGGGGAATGGCGCGACATGATCGGCTCCCTGATCTGGTGGTTGTCCATAACAGCCAGGGTGCCGGATAAACCGTCAGTCCCTGACGCCTACGGGCAAGATAGACTCACAGATTGGGTTGGTCAATTGCTTATTGAGACAGAACTTTGGGGTAGGCGGATTCAGGTCGCAAGTGCACGACGCAGCGCCTCAGCGAAGGCATCATAAGGTGACTGGTAGTGAAGGCACTTGCGCGGTCTTTGATTGATCTTCATG
>SR_TP_S13solDRAFT_1000586_pt1 | contig 13811 bp, 14 predicted proteins | sample SodReaTP_S13sol_FD_11159 | JGI IMG/M metagenome (IMG submission 11159)
CCCCGCCGCGCGCGTTGCGCAAGGTTGCCACATGATCGATATTCACACCAAGTCGCAAAGGTTGATCTGTTCGTCCGTTCATTCTGATCCCCGGAAATTCTGTGCTCTTGCGCTAGACGGACACAATAGCGGACAACACACCAAACTCAATGACCCAGCGCTACATTCACCGTGCAGGGTCATTTTTGCGGGCCTGTTCAAACCGTTCCTGTATCTTCTTCATTCTGCGCTTGCGATAGGCCCTGATAAGGGGAAGGGACAGGAAGTATGCAGGCACCCCGCAGACAATCCCTATCAATGTGCCACCCAGCATATAAGGGGCAAAAACATCCCAGCCGAAATGCGCCATATTCTGCCAGCTTACGGGTTCGGAGGTGAACACCGAAATGCTGTTGCGCCACAATTCCTGCCACACTGCCCCAAAAGCGCGGATGGCATGTTTGCCTTTCAGCGTGTTTTCCACCCCCAGAAGGAAACTGCCCAATTCCATCGCGGACACGGCAATCACCGGAAATGTGAACGGGTTTCCAAAGAAGGTTGCCAGCAGCGACGCAAAGATATTGCCCCGCAACGCCCAAGCCACAAGGGCAGACGAAACAAAATGCATTCCGAACAGGGGGGTACAACTGATGGCCACCCCAGCGGCAATTCCCCGCGCAATCCGTTCCGGGCTGTCAGGTAACCTACGCAACCGATGCATGACATAGCTTGCCGACCGGCCCCACCCCCCGCCGGGGATAAAGAAATTCACCAAGCGCTGGCGAAAGTTTCTTGGATTGCGTCGTTTGAACACCAAGGGCAGACCTTCATTCAACCTGACCCGAACAGGCCAGTCATGGGCGCAGGGACGGATCGCGCGTGCGGATAATTCGCGCCACCGATGTTTCAGCTTCAAGGGCGGTCATCACCTCATGCAGATGCGAGACACCGCGTATTTCCGCTTCGACCATCAAACGATAGAAATCCGGCTTGCGGTCCACAAAGCGCAAATCCGAGATATTCGCCTTATGCTCGCCAATCAAGCTGCATACGCGGCCCAACACGCCAGCGTCATTTGAAATCGTCAGGTCCAGCGTCACCGCATAGACGGGCGGATGCGTGCCATCTTGCCAACGCAAATCGATCCAGCGGTCTGGCTGGTCCTCGAATTCGGCCAGCGCGTCACAATCCATGGCATGGGCCACAACCCCCTTGCCACGGTAGGTGATGCCCACAATCCGTTCGCCCGGCAGGGGCTGGCAGCAAGCTGCACGCCGGAACGACTGGTCCGCATCAAGGCCAAGAACAGGACGCGATGCGTCCACCTGCGGTGTGTCCGACACCCCGTCAGGATACAGCACCGCAACGACGCGACGCGCACTGATCTCGGCTGCGCCGACACGCGCGCGCAACTCTGCCGCGTCGGATATGCCCATGATCTTGGCCGCGGTCGCAAGTGCCTTGTTGCTCATCTCGCGGCCCGCATTTTCGAATGCGGCGCGCAACAATTCAGCGCCAAGGCGCATGAACCTTGCGCGATCCTCATCGCGCAACGACCGGCGAATGGCAGCCTTGGCGCGACCCGTGGCGGCGATATCAATCCAGCTGGCCTGCGGGCGTTGTCCTTCGGCGGTGATAATCTCGACCGATTGGCCATTGCGCAGCCGCGTCCATAGGGGCACGCGCAGACCGTCCACCTTGGCCGAAACGCAGCTATTGCCGATACGGGTATGAATCGCATAGGCAAAATCAAGCGGCGTTGCCCCGCGCGGCAGTTGGATCACATCGCCTTTGGGCGTGAAACAGAACGCCTGATCGGAATACATTTCCAGTTTGACATGTTCCAAGAACGCGTCGTGGTCTTCTTCTGATTCCAGCCCTTCGGTCAGGGTCGCAATCCATTTCGCCGGATCGACAGCAAAGGGGTTCACACTGCGCTGGCCATCACGATAGGCCCAATGCGCGGCAACCCCAGCTTCTGCCACTTCATGCATTTCGCGGGTGCGGATCTGGATTTCCACGCGCTTGCCGTCGCGCCCGGACACAGTGGTATGTATGGAGCGGTAGCCGTTCGATTTTGGCTGGCTTATGTAATCCTTGAACCGCCCCGGAACCGCGCGCCAGCGGCCATGCATCAGCCCCAGAATAGCGTAACATTCATCAACCGTATTGGTGATGATCCGGAAGCCGTAAATGTCGGAAAGACGCGAAAAGGCCAGTTCCTTTTCCTGCATCTTCCGCCAGATCGAATAGGGCTTTTTGGCGCGTCCGAATACCACTGCATCAATATCCGCGCGTTCAAGTTCGGTGCGAATATCACCACTGATACGGTGCAGCACATCCCCCGCTTCGCGTTGCAATGTGATAAAGCGGCGCAGGATGGAATTTCGCGCCTCCGGGTTCAGAACACGAAAGGCAAGGTCTTCCAGTTCCTCGCGCATCCATTGCATCCCCATACGCCCCGCAAGCGGCGCATAGATATCCATGGTTTCGCGGGCTTTCTGCGCCTGCTTTTCGGCCTTCATTGACCGGATCGTGCGCATATTGTGCAGACGGTCCGCAAGCTTCACCAGGATCACACGCAAATCGCGCGACATGGCAATCAGCAGCTTGCGAATATTTTCGGCCTGCTTGGCTTCAGATGACGAAATCTGAAGATTGGTCAGCTTCGTCACACCATCAACCAATTCGGCAATTTCTTCGCCAAATATTTGCGCAACCTCGGAATAGGTTGATTTGGTGTCCTCGATCGTGTCGTGCAGAAGTGCCGTGATGATGGTTGCATCATCAAGGCGCATTTCCGTCAGAAGTGCTGCAACGGCGACCGGATGTGTGAAATAGGGCTCGCCGGAATGACGGAACTGCCCTTCATGCATCGCCTCGCCATACTCCCAGGCGCGACGAATAAGATCCTCATCCGTTTTCGGGTTATAATTGCGCACCAATGCGATCAGATCAGCGAATGTGATCACGCGCTTAGAACCTTCCCCGAAAACATATCATTCCAGATTGACCGGACTGGCGGCACTGCGCCAGTTAGCCAGTTGCGATTTAGCCAGCCTGCCCTTGCGCTTCCATCAGGGCGCGCAGCATTTGCTCTTCGCTCATGCTGTCTTCTTCAGGCTTGTCCTGCTCTGCCCGGCCCATAAGCAGGGCCATGTTGTCATCCTCTGGCAGGTCAACCTCGATCTGCGTTTGCAGGCTTTCGATCAGCCGCTCGCGCAATTCATCCGCAGACTGCGTTTCATCCGCGATTTCACGCAAGGACACGACAGGGTTTTTGTCATTGTCACGGTCCACCGTAATAGGCGCACCTGCCGCAATTTCACGCGCACGATGCGCAGCAAGGGCGACCAGTTCGAAGCGGTTGGGAACTTTATCAACGCAGTCTTCTACTGTTACGCGGGCCATAGGCAGACTCCAATTCAGACATAGGTGGGCCAGAACCTGCTGCATACTGCGCGAATCATCCCAGCGCAAGCGCCAGCAGGTCACATTTCCATGCGTTCTAGCCGGAAATGGGCGTGATTTGCGCCAATTCCTGCGGATCAAGCGCCGCATGCATGGTCCGGACACTTTGACCTGTGACAGGATGAACCCAATCGGGCGCGATGTCCATAAGCGGATGCAGAACAAACGCGCGGTCCTGCATGCGGGGATGTGGCAAGATAAGTTCGGGCGGCACATCACGCATCTGCTGCTCCAGTGACAACCCCGCCCAGTGTCTGTAGGTGGGCATATCCGGCAAGACGCAATTCCCCATCGCCAGCAAGTCAAGATCAAGGGTGCGCGCCTGCCAGCGTGCATTGCGCTTGCGTCCGGCATCCTGTTCGATCTTGTGCAAAATCTTCAAGATTGCGTCCGCAGGAAGTTCACAATCGCACACAATCGCGCTATTGACGAAATCAGGCCCCGCACCCGCTGGAAAGCAGGGCGTGCGGAAAAACCGGCTTCGCGCGACCACACGTATTGAATTCATTGATATTTCTTCGATAGCACTATCCAGTTGGGTAGCAGGACTATCCGAATGCCCCGCCAGGTTGGACCCCAACGCAATCAGGATCGGATTGAACTCAGGTCTGTTTGCGATATTTAGCATGTATGTATGGTCCTTAATGGACAGTTATTTATTTGGCCTAGCCGTCATGCGTATTCCACGAAGTCATGGTGTGATAGGTTAAAAGAAAAAAAGGTAAAACCATGTTTTACAAGGATGAGCGTTTGGCGCTCTTCATAGACGGATCAAACCTTTACGCGGCTGGAAAGGCCCTGGGGTTTGACATTGACTACAAATTGCTGCGTCAGGAATTCATGCGTCGCGGTAAGCTGCTGCGCGCATTTTACTATACTGCGCTGCTTGAGAACGACGAATACTCCCCCATTCGCCCCCTTGTGGACTGGCTGAACTATAACGGTTACAGCATGGTGACGAAGGCCGCGAAGGAGTATACGGACTCCATGGGCCGCCGGAAGGTAAAAGGCAACATGGATATCGAGTTGGCCGTGGATGCGATGGAACTTGCACCACGCCTTGACCATGCGGTTCTGTTTTCCGGTGATGGCGATTTTCGCCCATTGGTCGAAAGCTTGCAGCGTCAGGGTGTGCGGGTATCAGTTGTGTCGACAATCCGTAGCCACCCGCCGATGATTGCAGATGAGTTGCGCCGTCAGGCTGACAATTTCATCGAACTGGATGAACTGCGCGATGTCGTGGGCCGCCCGCCGCGCGAACCGCGCTTTGACCAGCAAGACGCACAAGAGTCGGTAGAGTAAGCTTTTGCAATAACCATAGAAAAGCCGGGCGCGATAAATCCGCCCGGCTTTTTTCTATTCTGAAACGGTGACGCAGCTACATACCTTCGCCGAACCGGTCCAGAACAAGGGCGCGCAGGGCATCTGCAAGATCCTGCGCTTGCGATCCGGTCGTGCGAACAAGGATGGACGTGCCGCGCGATGCAGCAAGCATCAGCAACCCCATGATAGAATCGCCTGGCACACTCATCCCGTCCTTGCTGACTTCGGCAGTGGCATCATGACGTTCCACGACTTCAACGAATTTGGCTGATGCCCTTGCATGCAGGCCTTTTTCGTTGATGATCTCCAATTCCAGTTCAACCATCGTGTAAGGTATTTCCTTGTTTTTGCACGAATGCGGTTCAGACCCCTTGGCCCTGACCACCGATTTCCAACGAATTAATGTATTTTCGTCCAGCATCCAATGCGGCGGTCGTTGCGTCCTGCATGGGCATGTCACGGGATTTGGCGAGTTTGATTAACATGGGCAAATTCGCACCGTATAAAATCCGGCGGTTGGGCGATGCGCATGCCGGCAGCGACAGGTTCGAGGGCGAACCGCCGAACATGTCAGTCACCACGATGACGCCCTGCCCCGCATCGACTGCGGCAGCCGCATTCAGTATTTCAAGCTTCTTGGCATCGCGGTCATGATCGTATTCGATCGCGATGGCCCGAATGCCGCTTTGCTTGCCGATCACATGTTCAATTGCCGCAAGGTACTCGCGTGCAAGTCCCCCATGTGCGACGATCACGATTCCGATCACGCCTGAACCTTACTCATCTTTGCCAGTTTTCGGCATTTCTGCCGAAACACGTTCCAATTCCCTATGACGTATAGACACCCGCCACATTGTCTGCGCAAGTGCCTCGGCCAGTTTTTCTGCAGTTGCAACCGATCTGTGACGCCCGCCCGTGCAGCCGAATGCGATTGTCAGATGGGATTTCCCCTCTTGCGCGAACTCTGGCAACAAACTCTCAACCAACTCACGAACGCGCCCGAAGAATACCCCGAACCGCGGATCGCGCGCCACGAATTCCGCAACACGCGCATCCCGCCCGTCAAACGCCCGCAGGTCCATTTCCCAATGCGGATTGTTCAGAAATCGACAGTCAAAGACCATATCCACCGATGTCGGCAAGCCCCGCTTGAACGAGAAGGACTGCACTTGCACATGCATCTTGCCCTGCCCGTTTCTGTCAAACAAATGGTGCATCTGCGCGCGCAGATCATGCGGCGTCATGGCGCTGGTCTCGACAAGGACATCCGCGCGTTGGCGCAAGGGGGCCAGCAATCGTTGTTCCAGCGCAATACCTTCACTGACCGGCGCATCGGGCCGCAACGGATGGCGCCGCCGTGTTTCTGAAAAGCGCCGGTCAAGCGCTTCATCAGAGCAATCCAGATACACCAGTTCAAAATCAAGGCTCGGCAATCCAGCCAGCATTTCCACCAAAGCCAGAATCGCATTCAAGGAAAAGTCGCGGTTGCGGGTGTCGATTCCCAATGCAAGCGGGGCACGCAAAGGCGATTTTACCAGCCGCGGCACCAGTGACGACGGCATATTGTCAATCGCTTCAAAGCCGACATCTTCCAAAGCCTTCAGGGCGGTGCTGCGCCCGGACCCCGCCGGTCCTGTGATCAGGATCAGCCGCTCGGTATCTGGCGGGAAGCTAGACATCACTTTTGCCCTTCGTTGTATCGTCACCCCGTTGCATGTGGACTGATCCAAGACTGCCCCAGAACATATTGCCGCAAAGCGGCAGCAAAAGCCCTGCTCTCGACCTTGTGTAATGTCGGAACGTCCAGCCCCAGAATGCAGGTTGACCGCGCATCCGGCAGACGCACGGTTTCCGCCTGGTCCAGATCGACCAGAACCGCAACGCGAACTTGCGATACCGGTGCCGCGCCAATCAAGCCTATACCGCGCATCTCGATGACACCGCGAATGGGGGCTGGCGCATCTGCCAGAAGGGTTGCACCGTCGCGCATGATGCGGGTCTGGTCATCAGCAACCAGCCGCGCGCCAATCGCCATCAGCTCCAGCGCCAGTTCGGACTTTCCTGCGCCTGAACGGCCTGTCAGAACCAGCGCGTGCCATCCTCCGGGGGTTTCGAACGCCACTGTGCTGGCATGCAGCAGGGTGTCCCCCCCGCCGGTCACACCGGCAGTCCAACGACAAAGCGCGCGCCCAAGGGGGCACTGCCCGCAGGCGCGTCAGACAGGCGGATATTCTCGGCCCAGATAACACCCTGATGGGCCTCGACAATCTGTTTCGATATCGCCAGACCAAGGCCCGAATGGTTGCCGAACTGTTTGACCGGACGTTCGGAATAGAACCGCTTGAACACCTTTTGCAACGCATTCTCGGGAATGCCGGGGCCTGTATCCTCGACCACGATCAGCACCCGTTCATTGCGCTTGCGCGCCCATATCCGCACAGCGTCGCCATCTTCGCAAAATGAAATCGCATTCGTAATCAGATTGACGAAGACTTGCGCAAGCCGCCCCTCCAGTCCGGTGACCAGAATGGGATCGGGGGGCAATAACTTGATGAATTCCACGCCTTTTGTCTGGGCTTCCTGACTCAGATGTTCGCACAGGTTGTTCAACAAATTGATCAGATCGAACTCTTCTTCTTCTTCCTTGACCAGTTCTGCGTCCAGTCGCGACGCGTTCGATGTGTCCGAAACCAACCGGTCCAGCCTGCGCACATCATGTTCGATCACGTCCAGCAACCGCTGGATCTGATCTTCGCGCTTGGCCATGCGCAGCGACCCCACCGCCGATCGAAGCGACGCCAGCGGATTCTTGATTTCATGTGCGACATCAGCGGCGAATTGTTCATTCGCCTCGACCCGGTCATAAAGTGCGCTGACCATGCCACGCATTGCGCGCGACAGGTCGCCAATTTCGTCGGGCCGCCCGGTCAGGTCCGGAATACGCACCCGCCCCGCATGTGTGCGCCGCCCGTCACGCCGTTTGCCAAGCTCGGCCGCCATAGCCAGATCGGCAAGCGGGTTCGCGATAGTAGAGGCGAGCACGAAACTAAGGCCAATGGAAACCAGAAGCGCGATCAGGAAGAACTGCAAGACCTGTTCGCGATCATGGCGCATCAGCGCGGCCGTATCGCGCGCATCACGCCGCAATATAACAGCCCCTGAGAAAGTGTCGTTGCTGATTACCGGCGCGCTTGCCGCGATCCACATGTCGTCACTGGCACCGCGATGTGTGTAGCTGTCCCGCAACCCCTGCTGGTTTTGAACAAACAATTCCTGCGCGATATCAGCGAAATCGGGGGCGCGCTGCTCGACCAGTCTTGCGCCTGTTACATAGGTCATACCCGACCAGATCCGCGTCAGCATATCGCTGATCAGGGTCGTTCTTTCGGGTAGAACCTCCTCGTCGGGGCGGGCCACGCCGTTCAGTTGCGCGGCGACAGTGCCATCTTGCGCAACAAGGACAATCGCAAAGCGTTCATCCAGCGTCAGGCGGCGGGCAAGGACATCTTTCGATGCGTCGATACCACCCGCAGCCGCCACGATATCAGCGACGATCTGGGCAGTCTGGCGCAATGTCTGTTCCTGCTGGCGCAACAAGCTGTCGCGAAACGGGTTCGTGAACAAGACGCTGACGACCAGAATGACCAACGCAACAAGGTTGAACAAAACGATTTTTCGCGCCAAGGGCGAACTGGAAATGCTTAGAAACCCGCGTTTTGCACGGGTTGCACGCACCTCGGATTCGACCGCGTCACCGGGGCCGACCCAGTCATCACCAAGAACAACGTCAGCTCTGGACGCTGTAACCTCTGTTTTCACACCAACACCTGTTGCAGCACCAAAGGGCTACCCCTGTTTTATCAGGCTTCGTTATACTTGTACCCAATTCCGTAGAGGGTTTCTATCGATGAAAACTCTTCATCCACGCTGCGCATTTTCTTGCGCAAGCGTTTTATGTGGCTGTCAATCGTCCGGTCATCGACATAGACCTGATCATCATAGGCCACATCCATAAGCTGGTCGCGCGATTTCACGACACCGGGCCGTTGCGCCAAGGCCTGAAGCAGCAGGAATTCCGTGACGGTCAACGTGACGTCCCTGCCCTTCCATTTCACGGAATGGCGCAAAGGGTCCATTTCCAGATTGCCGCGCACGATTGTCTTGGCTTCCTCGCCACCTTCTTCGCCGCTTTCGATGGCCTGTTTGCGCCGCAACAAGGCGCGGATGCGCTCGACCAGCAAACGCTGGGAAAAGGGTTTCTTGACATAGTCATCCGCACCCATGCGCAGACCCAGAACTTCGTCGATTTCATCATCCTTGGAGGTCAGGAAGATGATCGGCATCTGGGTTTTCTGGCGCAAGCGCTGCAAAAGCTCCATCCCGTCCATGCGCGGCATCTTCATGTCCAGAACAGCCATGTCGGGTAATTTTCTGTTGAACGCCTCCAGCGCGGATTGACCGTCATTATAGGTTTCAACCTCGAAGCCTTCCGCTTCCAGACATATCGAAACGGATGTCAGAATATTCCGATCATCATCGACAAGTGCGATTCTCGACATGTGCCTGTCCTTTTCACTGCTGTACGTGGCGCGACTGCCTTATTTTTGCCACATATTCACCCAGACGAAGGTGAGACGCAATAAAATACTTGTCAGGCATGGCTGGCAAGTATGCGATTCGTCCCGGATTGTGCTAATTCGCAACACATTCATCCCCTCTCGGTATTAATATTGCGCTAACGCGTGGATGGTTGCGCTAACTGCGTCAAACACGCCTATCAATCGCCGCATTGCAGGTGCTATAGCAACGCTTATGGCGGTCATCGCAGATGCGGTGTCGTTGTCCCCTTGTCGGCCATGACCGGCCTTGACCCCAAATTGTTCTAGCGCCAGACGGAGCAGGCATAATGAAAAATTTCCGCGTCAACCCTAACAAACGCTTGGAAGATCAAGGCATTACAGGCGCGTCTGCCGTATATTACAACCTGCTGGAACCTGCGCTTATGGAAGCGGCGGTCAAGCGCGGTGAAGGCAATATCGGATTGGGCGGCGCACTGCTGGCTTCGACCGGTACGCATACCGGCCGTTCGCCCAAGGACAAGTTTGTGGTGCGCACACCATCAGTTGAAAATACGATCTGGTGGGACAACAACGCGCCCATGGCCCCCGACGCCTTCGACCGGCTGTATGAGGACATGCTTGCGCATATCAAGGGGCGTGAGTTGTTCGTGCAGGACTTGTATGGCGGCGCAGACCCCACGCACCGGCTGGATGTGCGCGTCGTCACGGAGCTGGCGTGGCACGGGCTGTTCATCCGCCACATGCTGCGCCGCCCCGAAGCGTCGGAGCTGGAACAGTTTATTCCTGAATTCACCATCATCAACTGCCCCAGCTTCAAGGCGGACCCTGCGCGCCACGGCTGTCGGTCCGAAACAGTGATTGCCCTGAATTTCGAGCGCAAGCTGATCTTGATCGCAAACACCGCCTATGCAGGCGAAAACAAGAAATCTGTGTTCACCTTGCTGAACTACCTGCTGCCGGAAAAAGGCATCATGCCGATGCATTGCTCGGCCAATCACGGGATTGATGATCCGGATGATGCGGCCGTTTTCTTCGGGCTGTCGGGCACTGGCAAAACCACCCTGTCGGCAGACCCGGCGCGCATTTTGATCGGTGATGACGAACATGGCTGGTCAGAGCAAGGCATCTTCAACTTCGAGGGCGGGTGCTATGCCAAGACCATCAATCTGGATGCCGAGGCGGAACCCGAAATCTATGCGACCACGCATCGTTTTGGCAGTGTCGTGGAAAACATGGTTTTCGACCCCGACACACTGGAACTGGATTTCACCGATGACAGCCTGACGGCAAACACCCGCGTCGCCTATCCGCTTGACGCCATTTCAAACGCTTCTGAAACATCGCTGGGCGGGGTGCCAAAGAACATCATCATGCTGACCTGCGATGCCTTCGGCGTGCTGCCTCCGATTGCACGTCTGACACCCGCACAAGCCATGTATCACTTCCTGTCCGGCTTCACGTCCAAGGTGGCCGGAACCGAGCAAGGCGTGACCGAGCCACAGCCCACATTCTCGACCTGTTTCGGGGCCCCCTTCATGCCGCGCAGGCCCGAAGTGTATGGCAAGTTGCTGCAACAAAAGATCGCGCGCTTCGGGTCGGAATGCTGGCTGGTCAACACTGGATGGACAGGCGGGGCTTATGGCACGGGGTCACGCATGCCCATCAAGGCCACGCGCGCGCTTCTGAGTGCGGCACTGGACGGATCCTTAAGCACAGCCGAATTCAGGCGTGACCCCAATTTCGGGTTTGATGTGCCTGTTTCCGTGCCAGGTGTCGCGGATGTGCTGCTGGACCCGCGCCGGACATGGGAAGACGCGGCAGCCTATGACGCGCAAGCTGCCAAATTGGTGGCAATGTTTGCCGAGAACTTCGCGCAATACGTGCCCTTCATCGATGACGAGATCAGACAGGCCGCGATCGGCTGAATGTCGGGCCGCTTCGGTTTCGCCTGACCAACAGGAAACGCCCCGCCGGAAATCCGGCGGGGCGTTGTTGTATTTTGAAGCAAGGGGGCTTCGCCCCCCGTCGTCTGCGACGCCGTCCCCCAGAGTATTGCAGGCAAGATGAAGCTCTATGACCCGTTGACACGGCGATACCACTGCGCAATCTGCATGCGTGCGGTCGCATCCATAAGCACTGTGCTTCCCGGTGGCATGGCATGGCTGATCCCTGATTGCAGATAGATGCTTTGTGCCGCGCGTGCGACTTGCGCTTCGGTTTCAAGAACCACGCCCTTGGGGGCCCAATGCAGCCCCGGCCAGACCGGATCCTGGGCATGGCACATCGAGCAATGGCCAACGACCGTCCAGTATACATCCTCGAAATGGGGATCATCGGCAAACCGTGCCGCCGTGGGGGGAAGGCTGGCCAGTTCAGGGTCATCGTCGCGGGGCTGGCCCAAGGTCGACAGCCAGATGATTGCGAGGAATAACACTGTGGTTGCCGCCCATGTCCACCATTTATAGCCCCCGCCCATATGCATGGTGTTGAAGAAATGCCGGATCGTCACCCCCATCAGGAACACCAGCCCGGCAATAAGCCAGTTATAGTCTGATGCGAAGGCCAGCGGGTAATGGTTTGACAGCATCAGAAAAATGACCGGCAAGGTCAGATAGTTGTTATGGGTGGAGCGCTGCTTGGCAATCAGGCCATATTTTGCATCAGGTGTCCGGCCCGCACGCAAATCGGCAACGACGATTTTCTGGTTGGGGATGATGATCATGAAGACATTCGCACTCATGATTGTGGCCGTGAACGCCCCCAGATGCAGCAAGGCCGCGCGGCCCGTAAAGACCTGTGTATAGCCCCATGCCATGATGACCAGAAGCACAAACAAAAGCGCCATCAGACGGTTGTTATCCTTCCCAAACCGGGATTTGCACAACAGGTCATAGATGACCCAGCCCACCGCAAGCGACGCTATGGAAATAGCGATTGCCTGCCATGCCGCCAGATCCATGACATCCGCATCAATCAGGTAAAACTCCGCCCCGACATAATAGATGACCGCCAGCAATGCGAAGCCCGACAGCCAAGTCACGTAGCTTTGCCATTTGTGCCAGATCAGATGTTCGGGCAAACGGTCGGGTGCCACCAGATATTTCTGGATGTGATAGAATCCGCCGCCATGGACCTGCCATTCCTCGCCATAGGCACCCTTTGGCAAATCCGGCGATTTGCGCAGTCCCAGATCCAGCGCGATGAAATAGAAACTGGACCCGATCCAGGCGATTGCCGTGATCACATGCAGCCAGCGCAGGGCGAATTCCGCCCATGCGCCCATGACAGCCAGTTCCAGCATTTCACGCCCTCCGATTATCTGGTGCTGCACAGGCTATACCGGCCCGTGGCTTTCTGTTAACCCAATAAAACCACGAACACTTTCAAACGCAGCCTGAAAATACCAATGGCCTATATCAACAACATCAAGATGTTTGTGCGTGTCTATGAATTAGGCAGCATGTCTGCGGCCGCGCGCGACCAGCGCACATCACCGGCAGTGGCCTCCGCGCGGGTGGGGGAGTTGGAAAAACATCTGGGCGTGCGGCTGTTCAACCGCACGACACGATCCCTGAAACCCACGTCGAACGGCAGGTTGTTCTATGAGGGTGCGTTGAAGATCCTTGATGCCATCGCCGAGGCAGAGGCCACCCTGACCCATGCCACAGCGCAACCTCGCGGGACGCTGTTCGTGGCTGCCCCCCTTGGCATTGGCAGACGCCTGATCGCGCCCTATGTGCCTGCCTTCAAGGATGCGAACCCCGAAATCGAACTGCGCCTGCGTCTGTCGGACCGGAGTATTGATGTCACCGCCGAGGGGCTGGATCTTGCATTCCACATTGGCCCGTTGGAAGATTCTGCCCTGAAAATGCGGGTCATCACAGAATGCCCGCGCATTCTGTGCGCTGCACCTGCCTATATTGCAAAACGTGGCATGCCCATGGACGGCGCGGACTTGCTGGCGCAGCGACATGATTGCCTGAATTTGCGTTTTCCGGGCGCGCTGGAATTCCAGTGGACATTGCAAACAGCCAGCGGCCCCCAACGGTTCAAGATAAGCGGACCGTTTGAATCGGACGACGGGGATGTTCTGACAGGCTGGGCATTAGGCGGGCATGGTATTGTCATGAAACCCATCTTCGAGGTTGCAGACCATCTGCGCAGCGGCGCTTTGGTGCCAGTCGCCGAAGCAACGCCCCCCCTGCCCGTTACACTGGCAGCACTGACCCCCCACAAGCGCCTGCGCGACCTGAAGGTGTCCTTGTTCACCGATTTCATCGCAGGCAAAATCAGGGCTGAACTTGCAGAACTGGACGCATCTGTCTCGTAGTGCGTGTCACAGGCAGAGTAAATCGAGGGGAAGTATGCGTTGCGTATTTACAAGGCGCGGAGCAAAGGCCGCAGGCCGCCGCACCATCGGCGGGCCGTCCCGCGGCCCACCGATGGCGCGGGCTTTGT
>SR_TP_S13solDRAFT_1000587_pt1 | contig 13804 bp, 14 predicted proteins | sample SodReaTP_S13sol_FD_11159 | JGI IMG/M metagenome (IMG submission 11159)
TTCCCCTTACTCTTTGGTGTTCTGCCTGCCTTCCCTGAACTCACGGGAAGTCCCCCCTGATCCCTGGCGCACCCGCCATGGCGATCGGCGCTTATGATGTCGAGTCTAACTATACGACGTAACTATAGGCTACAGATAATCTTTTATCAAAATTTCGGCAATCTGGATACTGTTGAGTGCTGCACCCTTGCGCACGTTGTCAGCCACCACCCACAGATCCAGCCCCCTGGGATGGGAGATATCCTCGCGGATACGACCCACGTAGACGGGGTCGTGATTGGCCCCTTCGGTGACCGCCGTGGGATAGCCCCCATCCTTGCGCTCGTCCAGGACCACCACGCCGGGGGCCTTGGAGAGCAGTTTGCGGGCCTGTTCGGCACTGATCTTTTCCCGGGTCTCGATGTGCACCGCTTCGGAATGGCCGAAGAACACCGGCACGCGCACTGCAGTCGGGTTCACCTGGATGCGATCATCCTCCATGATCTTGCGGGTCTCCCAGACCATCTTCATCTCTTCCTTGGTGTAGCCGTTGTCCATGAAGACATCGATATGGGGCAACACATTGAAGGCGATCTGCTTGGGATAGACCTTGCATTCCACCGGCTTGGCGTTGAGGAGGCCGGCGGTCTGCCCGGCCAGCTCCTCGATGGCCTCCTTGCCCGTGCCCGAGACCGCCTGGTAGGTGCAGACATTGATGCGCTCGATACCCACCGCGTCATGGATGGGCTTGAGGGCCACCAGCATCTGGATGGTGGAGCAGTTGGGGTTGGCGATGATGCCGCGGTTCTTGTATCCGGCCACCGCATGGGGATTGACCTCGGGCACCACCAGGGGGATGTCCTCGTCATAGCGAAACTGCGAGGTATTGTCGATCACCACGCATCCGGCGGCAGCGGCCTTGGGGGCGTATTCCTTGGATACCGAGGCGCCGGGCGAGAACAGGCCGATCTGCACCTTGGAGAAATCAAAGGCGGCGAGATCCTGCACTACCAGGTAGCGATCTCCGAACCGGACCCGGGTGCCGGCGGAGCGTTCGCTGGCCACGGCGTAGACCTCGCCCAGGGGCAGGCCACGCTCGGACAGGATGGACAGCATGGTCTCGCCTACGGCACCTGTGGCGCCTACGACGGCAACATCAAATTTCTTGCTCATTTATCTCTCTCGGATCCGCTTGCGTCTTCAATTGCGCCAATCCTGAACAATCCTGGCCATGGTGTCCATGGCCGGCGTCTCAGGAATCGAGGGCCGCCACCACCGCATCACCCATGGTGGCGGTATTCACCTTGCGACAGCCGTCGGTCCAGATGTCCGGGGTACGCAGCCCCTGATCCAGCACGCGGCTCACCGCCGCATCCACCCGATCGGCCAGGGCCGCCTCATCCAGGGAGTAGCGCAGCATCATGCTCACCGACAACAGGGTGGCCAGGGGATTGGCAATGCCCTGCCCGGCGATATCCGGGGCGGAGCCATGGATGGGCTCGTACATGCCCTTGCCCTGGGCATCCATGGACGCGGAAGGCAGCATGCCGATGGAGCCGGTGAGCATGGCGGCGGCATCGGACAGGATGTCGCCGAACATGTTCTCTGTGACGATCACGTCGAACTGCTTGGGCGCGCGCACCAGCTGCATGGCGGCGTTGTCCACGTACATGTGGGACAGCTCCACCCGGGGATAGTCCTCGGCCACACGCACCACCACCTCGCGCCACAGCTGGGAGACCTCCAGCACGTTGGCCTTGTCCACGGAGCACAGCCGCTTGCCGCGCTTCATGGCGATCTCGAAACCGCTGCGGGCAATGCGCTCGATCTCGTACTCGCTGTAGATGATGGTGTTGTAGCCTTCCCGAGTACCGTCATCCCGGGTGTGGATGCCCCGGGGCTTGCCGAAGTAGGCGCCACCGGTGAGCTCACGCAGGATCATGATGTCCAGACCGGAGACGATCTCGGGCTTGAGGGCGGATGCGGAGGCCAGCTGGGGATAGAGGATGGCGGGACGCAGGTTGGAGAACAGGTTCAGCTCCGAGCGCAGGCCCAGCAGGCCCCGCTCCGGGCGCAGTTCCCAGTCCAGAGTATCGTACTGGGGGCCACCCACGGCACCCAACAACACGGCGTCGGCCGCCTTGGCGAGCTTGAGAGTCTCCTCCGGCAGGGGCTTGCCGGCGGCATCATAGCCGGCCCCGCCCACGGGCGCCTCTTCCATGCTTACATCCAGGCCATGGTCCTGGCGCAGGGCGTTGAGGAGCTTGGTGGCCTCGGCCACGATCTCGGGGCCAATGCCATCACCGGGCAGCACCAGGATCTTCTTGGTCATGGGTATTCCTCTAGTAGACTGAATCGAACATTCCAAAAACATACCGCGAAGGACACGAAGGTATGCGCGAAGGGCGCAATGTAATTACGCGTCTTTAGGCATCGCGTCCTTCGCGCATACCTTCGCGGCCTTAGCGTTCAGGCTTTCATATCTCTCGTATCAACGAAACAGCCAGGGCGCCTCGGCGCGACGGTGTTGTTCGTAGGCACGAATATCGTCGGCGTGCTGCAGGGTCAGGTCGATGTCGTCCAGGCCGTTGAGCAGGCAGTGCTTGTGGAACTCGCCCACCTGGAAATGGAACACCTGGCCGGCAGGCGTGCTGACCGCCTGCTCCGCCAGGTCCACCACCAGGCGGTAGCCGGAGGCGGAAGCCACCTCATCGAACAGACGGTCGACCACGTCCTCGGGCAGGACGATGGGCAGCAGGCCGTTCTTGAAGCTGTTGCTGAAGAAGATGTCCGCGAAACTCGGGGCGATGACCACCCGGATACCGTAGTCGGTGAGCGCCCACACGGCATGCTCCCGGGATGAGCCGCAACCGAAGTTCTTGCGCGCCAGCAGGATCTCGGCCCCCTCATATCGGGGGTCATTGAGCACGAAGTCCGGATTGGGTTTGCGCTTGCTGTGATCCATGCCCGGCTCGCCCGGCTCCAGGTAACGCCAGTCATCGAACAGGGTCGGGCCGAAGCCGGTGCGCTTGACCGACTTCAGGTACTGCTTGGGGATGATGGCATCGGTGTCCACATTGGACCGGTCCAGTGGAAGGACCAGTCCGTCGACGGTGGTCAATGGCTGCATGATTTCAAATCTCCGCTGTCTTCAAAGACATCAGCGCTGTTTCTCTTCACTCTTTCCCTGGATCTTTTCACCCAGGGTTTCCATATCCTTGCCCAGACCTTTCATGGTCTCGCAACCGGACAGGCCCAGAACCATGAACAGGCAGGCCACAAGCAACAGGTAACGCATGGAAACTCTCCTTCAGAGAGGGTCAATCCGCCTTTTTCTGGATTGCCTCGCCGGTGCTCTCGATATCCTTGCCCAGGCCTTTCATGGTCTCGCAACCGCTCAGACCCAGCACCATCAGTACTGCCAGTGTCGCAATCAGGATACGCATGGTGTTTCTCCTTAAAATGAGGCCCAGGATCAGGCCCCGGTGAGCGCCAGTTGGCGCACGTCTACAAAGTGTCCGCTCACGGCAGCGGCGGCGGCGGTGGCAGGGCTCACCAGGTGGGTACGACCACCCTGCCCCTGACGACCTTCGAAATTGCGGTTGGAGGTGGAGGCACAGCGTTCACCCGGTTCCAGGCGGTCTGCGTTCATGGCCAGGCACATGGAACAACCGGGCTCACGCCACTCGAAGCCTGCTTCCAGGAACACCTTGTCCAGCCCCTCATCCTCAGCCTGTTTTTTTACCAGACCGGAACCGGGTACCACCATGGCCAGCTTCACATTGTCCGCCACATGGCGGCCGCGCACCACGGCGGCCGCCGCACGCAGATCCTCGATGCGGGAATTGGTGCATGAGCCGATGAACACCTTGTCGATGGCAATCTGCTCCACCGGGGTGTTGGCCTCCAGGCCCATGTACTCCAGGGCGCGCTGCATGCCTGAGGCCTTCACGGGATCGCTGGCCGTGGCCGGATCCGGCACCCGGCCGGTGACGGGCACCACCATCTCCGGAGAGGTGCCCCAGCTCACCTGAGGGGCGATGGAGGCGGCATCGATGCGCACTACCTGATCGAAGTGGGCGTCGGCGTCACTGTGCAGATCGCGCCAGGCGGCGACCGCCTGCTCCCACTGGGCCTCGGTGGGGGCGCTGGGACGGCCCTTCACGTAGTTGATGGTGGTGTCATCCACCGCCACCATGCCCGCCCGGGCACCGGCCTCGATGGCCATGTTGCACACGGTCATGCGCCCTTCCATGGACAGGTCGCGGATGGCCTCTCCGCCGAACTCGATGGCGTAGCCGGTGCCCCCGGCGGTGCCGATCTCGCCGATGATGGCCAGCACGATGTCCTTGGCGGTCACGCCGGGCCCCACCTTGCCGTCCACGGACACCAGCAGGTTCTTCATCTTCTTTTGCAACAGGCAGCCGGTGGCCAGCACATGCTCCACCTCGGAGGTGCCGATGCCAAAGGCCAGGGCCCCGAAGGCGCCGTGGGTGGAGGTGTGAGAATCACCGCACACCACGGTCATGCCCGGCAGGGTCGCGCCCTGCTCCGGGCCGATCACGTGCACGATGCCCTGGCGCACGTCGTTCATGGGGAAGAAGGTGATGCCGAACTCGTGGACGTTGGCATCCAGCGTTTCCACCTGGATACGCGAGACCGGGTCACTGATGCCCTGGTCCCGGTGGGTGGTGGGCACGTTGTGATCGGGCACCGCCAGCACCGTGTCGGTACGCCAGGGCTTGCGCCCGGCCAGGCGCAGGCCTTCGAAGGCCTGGGGCGAGGTCACCTCATGGACCAGGTGACGGTCGATATAGAGCAGCGCCGTGCCATCGGCCTCGCTGCGCACCACGTGGGCATCCCACAGCTTGTCGTACAGGGTCTTTCCGCTCATGGACAGACTCTCCAGCTATTCAGCGATGCAAGAAGCATAGGCGCGCACATCAAATAACACAAATTCATGTTTTTCATGTGCTAGATTCCATATTGGAATTCGAAAAGGGCATCACCGTGGACCTGGACAACCTCCATACCTTTCTCGCCGTGGCCGAGGCACGCTCCTTCTCCCTGGCCGCCGAGCGCCTGCATCTCACCCAGCCGGCGGTGAGCAAGCGGGTGGCCGCTCTGGAAAACGCACTGGGCCAGCGCCTGTTTGATCGCATCGGCCGACAGGTGAGTCTCACCGAAGCGGGCCGGGTGCTGCTGCCCCAGGCCCGGCGCATCCTGGCCAGCCTGGACGAGGCCCGGCGTACCCTGGAGAACCTGAGCGGCAAAGTCACAGGCCCCCTGTGGCTGGCCACCTCCCACCACGTGGGCCTGCACCGGCTGCCGCCGATACTCAAGGCATTCACCCGAGCCTACCCGGACGTGGACCTGGATATCCGCTTCATGGAATCGGAGGAGGCCTGCCGGGCCGTGGCCCATGGGGACGTGGATCTGGCGGTGGTCACCCTGCCCGAGTCCCCGGAGGCCGGTCTGAAGATCCGTACCGTCTGGGAAGACCCTCTGGTCCCTGTGGTGGCGGCGGATCACCCCCTCACCCTCGACCCGGCAAGCGACCTCAGCGCCCACGACGCCATCCTGCCCCCTGGGGGCACCTTCACCCGGGGGCTCATCGACGAGGCCCTGGCGCGAGAAGGCATCAGACCCCACCGCATTCTGGAGACCCCCTACCTGGAGACCATCCGCATGCTGGTCTCCATCGGCCTGGGCTGGAGCCTGCTGCCCCGCACCCTGGTGGACGAGTCACTGCACGAGTTGTCGATCCAGGGACTGGGGAGTGTCAGACGCCTGGGCAGCGTCATCCACCGGGAGCGCAGCCTGTCCAATGCTGCACGGGCAATGCTGGGGATGCTGCCGGGGACAGACTAAGGCGTGCGCAACAGACGGTTACGCCGGGCCCCGGTCCATGCCACCACAAAACCCGCTGTGGCCAGACCGGAGGCCATGAAATACACCCAGCTGGGCCCGATGCCATCCCAGACATAGCCGCTGGCCAGGCTGCCCATGGCCCCGCCCAGACCGAAACTCAGGGACGAATACAGGGCCTGACCACGCCCCTGCAACCGGCCGGGAAAATACTCATGGATCAGCGTGATGGCCGCCGCATGGTAGAGGCCGTAGCTGGCCGCATGCATGACCTGGGTGAGCAGCATCACCGGCAATAACTGGGGCAGGCTCGCCAGCAGCCACCAGCGCACGGCAGTCACCCCGATGGCCACCATGAGCAGGGGCCAGGCACCGAAACGGGGCAACCAGCGGTGCATCATGAGAAACACCCCCACCTCCGCCAACACCCCCAGGGCCCAGAGCTGACCCGCCATGGTGCGGGAATAGCCGTGCTCTTCCAGGTAAATGGTGAAAAAGGCGTAGTAGGGACCGTGGCTGGCCTGCATGAGAAAGCAGGCGATCAGCAGGGCCAGCACCTGCGGGCGTTTGAGGGTAGCGGCCAGGGAGGCGCCGGGGCTGGGGTGCGCCACCGGGGCGCCATCGCTCACCGTCAGGGTGGTGAGCCAGACGGCTGCCAGCAGGACCAGCACGATCCAGGGCAGAACCGAGACCTCTACCCGTTCGAAAAGCGGACCCAGCAGGGCCACGGAGACGATAAAGCCGATGGAGCCCCACAAGCGGATGCGGGCATAGCGGTTGGTTCGGCTGCCCAGGCGATTCATGGTCACCGCCTCGAACTGGGGCAGTGCGGCGTTCCAGAAGAAACTGAACAGGGCCATGACCGCGGCCAGCCACCAGTACCCGGTGTGCAGCGTCACCCCCGCGAAGCTGACCAGGGCCATGAGGGCCGCCAGGCGTATTACCCAGGTGCGCTTGCCCGTGACATCCGCCAGCCAGCCCCAGAGATTGGGAGCAATGATCTTGGTGGCCATGATGATGGCCATGAGCTCGCCGATCTGTCCGGGGGTGAAGCCCTCGTCACGCAGGTACAGACCCCAGTAGGGCACGAAGGCGCCGATGCTGGCGAAGTAGAAAAAATAAAACCCGGAGAGTTTCCAGTAAGGCGTGGTGGGCATTCTTATATCTTTGAAAAGCGAACCGCCAAGGGCGCAAAGGGATGCGCGAAGGACTCGAAGTAGCGGATACTAAACTTCCTTCGCACGCGAGTTCACTACGGTTCCTTCGAGCAAGCCAGGGCCGAGCTGGGTGTGAACCCGCATCGAGGCGTCGATGATCTGACGCCCGACAAGCTCCAGTTTTTCCTTGCTTCCTTCGCGCATTCCTTTGCGCCCTTTGCGGTCAAGGCTGTTAGGTCACCGACCCGGGGATGTCCGGCATCTCGGTACTGACGTCTCCGCACTGGGCACGGTGGCGCAGGGCGTGGTCCATGAGCACCATGGCCAGGGCCGCCTCGGCGATGGGGGTGGCGCGGATGCCCACGCAGGGATCGTGGCGACCGGTGGTGATCACCTCCACGGGCTCGCCACGCACATTCACGGAACGGCCCGGGATGCGCAGGCTGGATGTGGGCTTCAGGGCGATGGACACGCGAATATCCTGGCCGCTGGAGATACCACCCAGGGTGCCGCCGGCGTGATTTGAGAGGAAACCCTGGGGCGTGATCTCGTCCCGGTGCTCCGTGCCCTTCTGGGCCACACACTCGAAACCGTCGCCGATCTCCACGCCCTTGACGGCGTTGATGGCCATCATGGCGTGAGCAATGTCCGCATCCAGGCGATCGAAGATGGGCTCGCCCCAGCCCGGGGGCACGCCGGTGGCCAGCACGTTGATGCGTGCGCCCACGGAATCACCTTCCTTGCGCAGGGCGTCCATGTAGGCCTCCAGCTCCGCCACCTTATCCGGGTCCGGGCAGAAGAAGGGATTGGTCTCCACGACGTCCCAATCTTTGTGCTCGACGGCGATGGGGCCGAGCTGGGCCAGATAGCCACGGATCTCGACGCCATAGCGCTCGCGCAGGTACTTCTTGGCGATGCCGCCGGCGGCCACCCGCATGGCGGTCTCCCGGGCGGAACTGCGCCCGCCACCACGGTAATCCCGCAGGCCGTATTTCTTGAAATAGGTGTAGTCGGCATGACCCGGACGGAAACGGTCAGCGATGTCGCCGTAGTCCTTGGAACGCTGGTCCACGTTCTCGATCAGCAGGGCGATGGGCGTGCCGGTGGTCTTGCCCTCGAACACCCCGGAGAGGATGCGCACCTGGTCGGTCTCCCGGCGCTGGGTGGTGTGCCGGGACTTGCCCGGGCGGCGGCGCTCCAGGTCGTTCTGCAAATCCGCCTCGCACAGGGCCATGCCCGGCGGGCACCCGTCGACGATACAGCCGATGGCGGGCCCATGGCTCTCGCCAAAGCCAGTGACGGTGAACAGCTTGCCTGTGGTGTTACCTGACATGGCGCGCATTGTAGCAGAGCCCGCAGGGTGGTGGCGGGCTTCCTGGTCCGTTTTGGGCGAGTTTTCATCGCCCGCTGAAACCGCTAGCCTGTGGGTCATGAAAACCCTGTTCCTCACCGCCCTGCTCTGTCTGCTACACGGCCTTTCGGCCGCAGACCCCGGCCTGCCCATCTTCGATGCACACCTGCACTACAGCGGCCCGGATGTGGGTGGTGCGGCTGGCCTCTACACCCCCGGGGAGATCCTCGCGAAGCTGGACCGAAATCACGTACCCCGGGCGATCTTCTCGAGCCGGCCCAACGAGGCCACCCAGCGCCTGTTCGAGGCGGCCCCGGAACGCATCGTGCCCTTCCTGATGCCCTATCGCAGCCGGGAGGATCGCCATACCTATCATTCGGACCCGGCACTGATCCCCTGGCTCGAAGACTGGCTGGAGTGGGGGCACTGGCGGGGCATCGGGGAGTTCCACCTGTTCTCGGAACACGCGGGCGGCCCGGTGATCCGGGACATGGCCCGACTGGCCGAATCCCGGGGCCTCCTGCTCAAGCTGCACGGAGATCACGGGGTGGTGGAGCAACTCTTTGAGCACGCCCCTGAGGTGACCCTGATCTGGGCCCATGCCGGCACCGTGCCGGTACCTTTTTTCATCGCCCTGTACCTGGAACGCCACGAAAATCTCTACGTGGACCTTTCCATGCGCAATGAGCGCATTGCCCCCAATGGCACCCTGGACCCGCAATGGGCCGAGCTGTTCGAGCGCTTTCCTGACCGCTTCATGGTGGGCATGGACACCTTCAGCCCCAACCGCTGGCGGCAATTCGACGCGCTCATCGCAGAGACCCGCCACTGGCTGGAACAATTGCCCCGCGATGTGGCCGAGGCCCTGGCCTGGCGCAACGCCGAGCGATTGCTTAAGGGCACCTCTAATGATTCTGAGTGCGTCAGATTGGGCACTCAAATTCGTGCTATCAAGGCGCAAATCGCACGTGAGCGTGCTATTGCGAAGATATGCAACGCCGAGAGCGCGAATTTGAGTGTTCAAGATGCGTGCTCACGAATCGTTAGAGGTGCCCTAAAGACCCGCCCCGTGAACTTCCAGGGAATTCCTGAGGCCTTTTCGCGTCATAAGTCTGCACATTCCCCGATCCCTGACCCTGGAAACACGACTGCATGAAACGAACGGGACTGATCCTGCTGCTCTGCCTGTGGCTTGCCCCCCTGCCCCTGTGGTCCATGACCCTGGCCCTGGACAACGGCACCGACCTGCCCGTGCACCGCTACGAGGCCGAGGGTGATCACCTGATCCTCTGGCTGCCTTCGGAACACGGCGTGCTGGCCGGCCATCACCAGCAGGCGCAATTCCTCAACGAGCAAGGTGTGGAGGTCTGGCTGCCCGACCCCTTCAGCGCCTACTTCCTGCCCAACACCCCCAGCAGCCTGGACCAGATCCCCGACGCACTGATTGGCACACTCATCGACACCGCCCGGGAGATGACCGGCAAACAGGTCTTTGTATTCGGCAACGATCGCGCCGCCCCCTGGGTGCTCACCGGGATCCGGGCATGGCAGGCCGAGGAAGCCGAACGGGAAGGCCTGGGCGGGGTGATCCTCATGACGCCCTATCTGCACACCGGCATCCCGGAGGATGACAGCCCACCGCAATTTCAGCCCATCACCGGGGCCACCAACCTGCCCGTTTACCTGATTCAGCCGGTCCTCTCGCCCCAGTACTCGCTGGTCAAGGTCATGGCCGACCGCCTGGCCGAAGGCGGCAGCCAGGTCTACGTGCGCACCCTGCCTCGCTTGCGGGACCGATTTTTTTTCCGCCCCAATACCCTGGAGGCCGAGGACGAGTTCCGGCCAAAGCTGGCCGCAGAACTGGTCACCGCCATGCGCATGCTGCAAGGCCTGGAATCCCGTCGCGTTGCCGCGGATCTTCCAGGAGAGGCCCGCAGCGCCACCCCCACGCGCCAGGACCGCCGACTGGAACCCTGGCGCGGCAACCCCCAGGCGCCGAGCCTGAGACTGCCGGACCTGATGGACAATGACCATGACCTGGCCGATTACCAGGGCCAGGTGGTGCTCATCAATTTCTGGGCCAGCTGGTGTCCACCCTGCGTGCACGAGATGCCGTCCATGCAGCGCCTGGAAGACAGCTTCGAAGGCCGACCGTTCACCATCCTGGCGGTCAACCTGGCCGAGGATGAGGACACCGTGCGCGCCTTTCTGGATCGCATCGGCGTGGACTTCACCATCCTCATGGACCCCGCCGGGCGGGCACTGCGCAACTGGAACGTGCTGGCCTACCCCACCAGCTACGTCATCGATACCAAAGGAGAGATCCGTTATGCACTATTCGGCGCCATCGAGTGGATGGACCCGGAGGTGATCCAGGTGTTCGAGGCGCTTCTGGAAGAAACATGAGGGGCGCTCTAGCGCCCTGAGACAGTGGCCTTGTGGGCACTGCCATGCGTAACATGGGCCTGTCGCCGACAACCGGAACACCGTCATGCCCCTGTTCATGGAAAACCCGCCCACCGACATCGCCCAGGTGATCCAGCTGGCGGTGGCGCCGGTGTTTCTGCTGGCGGGTATCGGCGCCTTCATCAATGCCTTTGCCAACCGCCTGGCCCGGGTGGTGGACCGCAGCCGCGGTCTCGAATCCGGCATGTCATCCCTCAGTGATCACGGCGCGCGGGCCTCGGCCTTCCGGGAACTCAGTACCCTGCGCAAACGTGCCCGCCTGGCATACCTGGGGATCGCCCTGGCCACCCTGTCTGCGCTGCTGGTCTGCCTGCTCATCGTGTTCGCCTTCCTTGACTACTTCTTCCAGACCCTGGACATGCCCGAGATGGTGGGCGGCCTGTTTGTGGCTGCCATGTTCTGCCTCATCGGCGCCCTGGTGACCTTCCTGCGGGAGGTGTTCCTGGCCGTGCGCAACCTGGCGTTACTCTATAAGGCGGAGGAGTGATCCGGGCGCCGTTCACGGTGGCTCAGATCACCCGTGAATGGCGCGTCCCGCTGGCCTCCCGGGTATAGCGGTCAAACACCATGCAGATGTTGCGAATCAGCAGACGCCCGCGACCGGTGACGCTAATCCCCTGGTCATCCAGACTCACGAGGCCGTCCGCCACCATGGGCTGCAATGCGCCCAGTTCGCCCTGGAAATAATCGGCGAAGTCGATCCCATGGCGCGCCTGGATCGCGGCAAAATCCAGCCGGAAATGGCAGATCAGGGCATTGATCACATCCCGGCGCAAGCGATCATCGGCATCCAGCAACACCCCCCGGAACACCGCCAGTTCACCCGCGTCGATGCGAGACTTGTAGGCCTCCAGTTCGTGAAGGTTCTGGGCGTAGCAGTCCTGGACCATGCCAATACTGGTCACACCGAGCCCGATCACGTCGCAATCCGCGTGGGTGGAATAGCCCTGGAAGTTGCGATACAGCGTGCCCTCCCGCTGAGCCACCGCCAGTTCATCATCGGGGCGTGCGAAATGATCCATGCCGATGTAGACGTAGCCCGCCTCGGTGAGCTGGGCGATGGTCTGCTGCAGAATCATCAGCCGGTCTGCCGGTGAGGGCAGATCCTGTTCACGAATGCGCCGCTGGGGCTTGAAGCGCTCGGGCAGGTGCGCGTAATTGAACACCGAGATACGGTCCGGCGCCGCCTGGATCATGCGTTCCACGGTCACTGCGAAACTGGCCGGCGTCTGCAGCGGCAGACCGTAGATCAGGTCCACGCTGATGGAACGGAAACCCGCCCGGCGCGCCTCCTCCAGCACGTCCAGGGTCTGGGACGCGGGCTGGATGCGGTTCACCGCGTGCTGCACCCGGGGGTCGAAATCCTGCACGCCCAGGCTCAGACGATTGAAGCCCAGGCGGCGCAGCAGGGCCAGGGTATCGCCACCCACCTCCCGCGGATCGATCTCGATACCGTATTCCCCCTGGTCGTCGTCCAGGAGCCCGAAATGACTGGCCAGGGTGGTCATCAATTCCGCCATCTCCTCGTGGGAGATGAAGGTGGGGGTGCCGCCACCCAGGTGGAGCTGGCGCACCGGCCGCCCCCGGTCGAACAGCGCCGCCTGCGCCTGCACCTCGCGAAACAGCCTGTCCAGATAGGGCCGCGCCCGGCTGCGGTCCTTGGTGACCACCTTGTTGCAGGCACAGTAGTAGCAGACCGTATCGCAGAAGGGGATGTGCACGTACAGGGACAGGGGCCGGCCGGAGTGATTGCTCAGGCGCGCCTGCTCCCGGTAATCCCTGGCCGTGAAGCCCTCGTGGAACTGCACCGCCGTGGGATAGGAGGTATAGCGTGGGCCAGCGGTGTCGTAACGGCGGATGAGATCCGCGTCGAAGTCCACTTGCTGAATGGCTTGCTCGAATGGGGACATGGCAACAGGGCGTCCGGATGGGCTTGCCGGGACTCTAGCGCCGCCACTCCACAGGCGACATGACCGGGATCAATCGCAGCCGGATTCACCGTAGGTTGCCCGGCCCGGGGTCGAGCCTCCTACCAGACCCCGGGCATCCCCGCGAGGTCCTCGGCGGAGACCAGGAACACCCCCGCCCCGCCCCGTTGGAACTCAAGCCAGGTAAACGGCGCCTCCGGGAAACGCTCCATGAGCGCCTCCTGACTGTTGCCCACCTCCACCACCAGGATGCCACCGGGATTCAGGTGCGCGGGGGCATCCTGCAGGATACGCAGGGTGGCCTCCAGGCCGTCCTCGCCGGAGGCCAGACCCAGGGCCGGTTCGTGACGGAACTCCGGGCTCAGGGCGGCCATGTCCCGGGCATCCACATAGGGCGGGTTGCTGACAATGATGTCGTAGCGCTCGCCACCCAGACCCTCAAACAGATCCGACTGCAGGGACCGCACCCGCTGGCCTAGGCCGTGGCGACGAATGTTCTCCCGGGCCACCGCCAGGGCGTCCGGCGAGATGTCGCTCAGGTCCACCCGGGCATCCTCGAAGGCATAGGCGCAGGCGATCCCGATGCAGCCACTGCCGGTGCACAGGTCCAGCACACCGGTCACCCGATCCCCGTCGATCCAGGGCGCGAAACCCTGCTCGATGAGTTCCGCCATGGGTGAGCGCGGCACCAGCACCCGCTCGTCCACGTAGAAGCTGAGCCCGGCGAACCAGGCCTCGCGGATGAGATAGGCCGCCGGCTTGCGGGTATTGACCCGCTGCATGAGCAGATCGGCGACCCGGCCCCGCTCTCCAAGGGACAGGCGCGACTCAAGATAGGCGGGCGGCAGGTCGTGGGACAGGTGCAGGCTGTGCAGCACCAGCCAGGCGGCCTCGTCCATGGCGTTGTCCGTACCATGGCCATAGCTCAGGCAGGCCTCGTTGAATCGGCTGGCACCCCAGCGGATGAAATCGCGAATGGTTTCCAGGCCCTGGGGGGCTGCGTGCTGTGTCATGGTTCTCTGCCGGTGTGTCGAAAGATGTGGAATAATACGCCC
>SR_TP_S13solDRAFT_1000588_pt1 | contig 13765 bp, 7 predicted proteins | sample SodReaTP_S13sol_FD_11159 | JGI IMG/M metagenome (IMG submission 11159)
AGCGCCATCCACGGTGTTGACGAGCCGGCCGAGCTGGACTGGCTGCCGAATGACGGCAGCGAGCATCCGCATCTGCCCGCAGGCACGCCGCACGGCCTGGTCGGCAGCTCCAGTCTGTACCGGCGGGAGAGTTTTCCGGGCGCCGGCTCGAACGCCTTCGACGGACTCGACCCGTTCAACACCTCGCAGAACCGCAACCACGCCAACCGCCGCTGGAGCAACTGGTTCTACCAGGGCGCGGATGCCGGCAAGTACGACGACAGCGACATCTGGGCCATCCGCATCCTGGCCATGGAGGGTATCCCCGACCGGCGCTATGGACCCAACGCGAGCAGCACCAACGGATTCGTGAACCACGCCAATGAACGATTGCGCATCCTGGGCGAGGTACCGGTGCGCAAGTTCGACCAGCATGGCGAACCGGTTCTCGATCCCGACGGCAATCCCGACACCAGCTTCCTGGTCCGGCTGCCGGCCGATACGCCGTTCACCTTCCAGACCATCGACCGCAACGGCATGGTCCTGAACATGGCCCAGACCTGGCATCAGCTTCGACCGGGCGAAGTGCGGACCGACTGCGGCGGCTGCCATGCGCACAGCCAGCAGCCGCTGGCCTTCGAATCGACCGCCGCGGCGCAACCGGGCTTCGAGATTCCCGACCTGTCGTCCGGCACGCCGCTGGTCAGCCAGGATGACCAAGGCGAACCGGTGATCGAGCTCAGGCCCGAGCGCCTGGTGGACGTCGAATTCCTGCGCGATATCCGGCCAATCCTGCAGAACCATTGCGTGCAGTGTCACAACACAACGGACAACGCCGGCAACCTGGACCTGTCCGAGACCGGGCTGGTCGACGGCTGCCGCTGGAATGTGCCCGACCTGCCCGGCGACTATCGTCGGCTGGCGGCCGATGAATGCGCCGATTACGGTTACCCGCCGATCATCAGCAACGGGGTCTGGCGGCAGAGCAACGCCAGTCGTTACCTGCGCAAGTTCCAGAGCCGCCGCAGCCTGCTGGCGTGGAAGGTATTCGGCCAGCGCCTGGACGGCTGGAGCAATGACGATCACCCGACCGAGCTGGTGCCCGGCGATGCCGCCAGCCTGCCCGACGGTGCCGACCCCAACGATGCCGACCTCGACTTCACCGGCGAGATCATGCCGCCGCCGGGCTCGGGGGTGGAGCCGCTCGGCATCGAGCAGAAGATGACCATCGCGCGCTGGATCGATCTGGGCGCGCCGATCGACCTGGGCGCGCAGCTCGGCCACGACCCCGATCTGGGCTGGTTCATGGACGCGCAGCGTCCGACCCTGACCATTGCCAGCCCGCGACCCGAGAGCGGGCCGCAGACCATCGACGCCATCCGCATCGGCGCCAGCGACGCCAACAGCGGACTGGCCCCCGGCAGCCTCTCGATCCGTGCCGACTTTCCGCTGCTCGGACGCCCGCCCGGAACCGATCTGGCCGATCTGGCCGAAGACCTCGGCGACGGGCGCTGGATCATCGCCTTGCCCGACGGTTTGCCGCGCAACCTGCGCAACGCCCGCCTGGCGGTCGAGGTGGCCGACCAGCAGGGCAACATCACCCGAATTCGACGCCGATTCCACACCACGGCGTCGGGGCGGGTGTTTGCCGATCGATTCGACTGACTGGCCGCATGGCCGACTGGCGGGTCGGGCGCGGCGCCACCGGACCCGGCCGCTGTCATGTAGACTGTTTCCATCTATTGCGGTCGGCCGCACAGGCCAACCGTACGGAGCAGCAGCGAAACCGCGTTGCAGCGGCAGGCGGTTTCGGGTGCTGCGGGGAGGGAATGCCTGGTGGACGGCAGTTTATGGGACAAATAGTCGGTCGGCGGGGGCTGGCCGAATTGCTGAAAGGAACGATCGCGCCGGCCGTGATTGGTCTGTCGCTGTGCGCCAGCGCAGATCTGCGCGCCTACCCGGAGGTCCGCTTCGAACATCTGTCGCTGGAGCACGGTCTGGCCCAGTCGGCCGTGCAGGCCATGGTCAGCGACCGGCTCGGCTACGTGTGGTTCGGAACGCAGTACGGACTGAGCCGCTACGACGGCTACGGGTTCACGAACTTCCGGCACGACCCCAACGATCCGGGATCGCTCAGCAACAGCCGCATCCAGACCTTGCTGCGCTGCCACGACGGCTCGATCTTCGTCGGCACCCGCTCCGGCCTCAACCGGCTCGATCCGGAAACGCTCACGATCGAGCGCATACCGCTATCCCTGCCCGACGGGCAGTCGCAGGGCGAGCAGCGACAATATCAGGCCATGGCCGAAGATGGCGCGGGCAACCTGGTGCTGCAGACCAAGGGCGGCGTCGTGCACTACGACCGATCCGGCGGCGAGTTGCTTCCGCTGGCCTTCGATCGGCCCGTGCCCGACGATGTCATCGGGGTTCCACTCAGCGATCAGGCCGGTCGGGTGTGGCTGTACAACAGCCATGGTCTGTGGCGATTCGAGGCCGACGGGCCGCAGCTGCGGCACGTGCTCGACCATCGTGTTGACGAACGGATCGTCCGCAACGATTCGATCGATCTGATGCCTTCGGGGCTGCTGGCTCTGGCCGGAGCGGACGGCGTCGTCCTGTTCGATCCCGACCGCGAAGAGGTGGCCAGCCGGGTCCTGCCCTCGGAACACGACGAGGAGAGCGACTGGGTCGGTGCCCTGGCGGCCGACCCGCGCGGCGACCTGTGGCTGCTCACGCGCGGTGCGCTGATCCAGTACGATCCCGAGTCAGGCCGCTGGCAACAGCGCGTGGTTCGCTGGACGGCGGGTGATGCAGTCGGTCGGTTGCACTATGCGCTCAACCTGACCCGTGACCGCCGGGGGTTCGTCTGGATCGGGCTTCCCGAAGGTGTTGGCCTGTCGTCGCCCGACCGAGAAGACTTCCGGTTGCTGCATCACGATCCGACCCGGCCACATTCTCTCGGTGCGTCGCCCCGTTCCGCGGTTCACGATGTGTTCGTCGACGACTTCGGGGTCGTCTGGGTCGGCGGCGGGCTCGGCGGCCTGTCGCGTTTCGCCCCGCAAAGCGCCCGTTTCGAACACATCATCGACGAGTCCGCCGATCGGTACCTGGGCGTCGATAACGTGGTGCGCTCGGTCCTCGAGACCCGCCTCGGCGAACGACAGCTGCTGTGGACCGGGCTGACGTTCAGCGGCATCCGCGTCTGGGAGCGCCGTGCGGGCAGGTTCGACCGCATTGTCGCCAAACTGCACGGGCTGGCCGGCGGTGCCCGGGATCTGCCCAACAACGAAATCTGGGCATTGCAGGCCCACCCGGTATCCGGCGATGTCTGGGCGGGCACCAGCGACGGCCTGGTGGTCGTGTCGGGCGAGCGATTCGAGGTCCTGGCGCACCATCGCTTCGAGCTGGACGGGAGGCAGCCAAGGGTCAAGGCCATGGCATTCTCCGACGACGGACACCGGCTCTGGGTCGCGGGGGGACAGAGCCTGTTCATCTTCGATGTGCTGGCCGACGGTTCCGAACTGGCGCTCGACCGGGTGCTTCCGATCGCGCCGCCCGAGGATGACGCCCGCGAGCATTCGATCTTCGGCATGCTCAAGCTCGGTGACGGCCAGCTGCTGATCGGTACAAAGCGCGGCATCGTCGTGTGGGATCCGGATAGCAACCGCTTGCTCCACGAGGAGCCGGCGGGCCGGCCTGGAGAGCATCCCCGCAACTTCATTTTCGGGCTGGCCCAGACGCTCGACGGCGATCTGTGGATCGGCAGCGAGCAGGGCGGCTTTGCACGTGGGCGCCTGCGCGACGGCCGCTTCGATGCCTGGAGCTGGTTCGACGGGGACGCCGGGCTGCCCGACAACACCGTCTACGCCATCCTGCCCGAGCCTTCCGGAAGGCTCTGGCTTTCGACCAATCGCGGGCTGGTGCGCTTCAACCCGGATTCGGGCCTGTTCAGGCATTTCACACTGGGCGACGGCCTGCAGGCCCTGGAGTTCAACAACACCGTGGCCACAATCGGCGACAGCGGCCGGTATTACTTCGGCGGTATCAACGGTGTGAGCGCATTCCGTCCGGAAGCGATCGAGTTGCATTCCGAGCCCCCGCGCGTCTATCTTCAGCGCGCCGAGATCAACGGCGACTCCCTGCTTTCCAATGCCGTCGAGATGGCGACGGCACGGACCCGCCACGACCGCAATGCCCTGCTGCTCGAGTTCGTCGGCCTCCATTTCGTGGAACCGTCCCGGAACCGGTACGCCTATCGGCTGGAAGGGGTCGACCCCGACTGGATCGAGAGCGGGTCAACCCGCGAGGTGCGCTATCCCGATCTGCCGCCGGGCGACTACCGCTTTCTGGTCCGGGCCGCCAACAGCGACGGCGTCTGGTCCGAGCCGCGCAGTCTGCTTGCGCTCGAGGTCAGCCCGCCGCCCTGGCTCACACCCGGGGCCTACGCCGTCTACGCGGCCGCACTGGTGCTGCTGATCACCGGGCTGTTGATGGCCGAGTGGCGCCGCCGACGCCACCTCGAGGGCATGGTCCAGCAGCGCACGCAGGAACTGCTGGAGCAGAAACGGCTGGTCGACCGCCAGGCCGACGAACTGGCCGAGGTGCTGGATACCCGCACGATTCTGTTCGGCAACATCTCGCACGAATTTCGTACCCCGCTGACCCTGATCGAGGCCAGCCTCGATCGCCTGGCGCGAAACCCGGACGATCCCGCCGCGGCAATGACGGCGCGGCGCTACCTGCGCCGCCTGCTGCGCCTGGCCGACCAGTTGCTCAACCTGTCCCGACTGCAGTCGACCCGCGACCAGCCGGTGCCTGAGCCCTGGCCGTTCGATCGCGTGATTGCGATGACGGTCGAAGCGTTCCGCTCGCTGGCCGAACAGCGGGGAATCCGCCTGCACTGCGCGACGGACGGACGCTGGATGACGCAGTGCCAGCAGGCCGATGTCGAACGGATTCTGCTCAACCTGATCGGCAACGCCCTGAAGTACTGCCCGGCCGGTACCGAGGTTCGCGTCGAGACGCGCGCGGAGGACGATGGCGTGGTGCTGTCGGTCAGCGATGACGGTCCGGGCATCAGCCGGGAGCAGCAGGCGCTCATCTTCGAGCGCTTCAACCGCCTGCCGGCCCACGAGCACGGACGGATCGAGGGTGCGGGTATCGGCCTGACGCTGGTGCGCGAGGCCGCGCGAGCCAACGGCGGGCGGGTGGATGTGGTTTCCGAGCCCGGTGAAGGCGCCAGCTTCCGGGTCTGGCTGCCGGCCTGGCGCGGTCACATGGAGGGCGCACCGGTCGACCAGCTGACCGAGCGCCGCCTGCTGCTGGAACTGGAGAACCTCGCACCCGACGCGGAAGATCCCGGAGAACAGGACAGCCCGACAGCCAGCGACCTGCCCGGGCGACTCGGGACGGCGCTGGTGGCCGAGGACAATGCCGACCTGCGCAGCCACCTGGCACAGGCGCTTGCCGGCGACTGGGACGTGATCGAAGCCGCTGACGGCCGCCAGGCGCTGGCGCTGGCCCGCGAGCGGATGCCCGACATCGTCGTCAGCGACATCATGATGCCGCATATGGATGGCCTCGAACTGCTGCGCCGGCTACGCGAGGATGTGCGCACCAGTCACCTGCCCATACTGCTGCTGACCGCTCGTCAGGACGAAGCCACCCGGCTGCAGGGTTTCTCGCTCAGCGCCGACGACTTCCTGTCCAAACCGTTCAGCTCGGCCGAGCTGCGTCTCCGGCTGCAACGCATGGCCGATATCCGGCAACGGATCCAGGCGCGGCTGTGGCGGGAAATGGGAACGATCATTCCCGAGGCCGAGTGGACTTCGAGCGATGATGAGGGTGGGGCTCCGGACCTGTCCGAGCGCGACGCCCGGCTGCTCGACCGGGTTGCGCACTGGCTCGAGGTCAACCACGATGACCCGGATGCCAGCATTGCGGCCCTGGCCGATTTCGTTGCCGTCGACCAGCGCACCCTGCAGCGCAAGCTCAAGGCCCTGACCGGCCGCACACCGGCCGCCCACCTGCAGGCCTGCCGCCTCGAGTGCGCCCGCCGGCTGCTGTCTGAAACCGACCGCGCCGTGCAGGACATCGCGCTGAGCTGCGGGTTCTCCAGCCCGCAGTATTTCTCGCGCCTGTTCACCAAGCAGGAAGGCCTGTCGCCCACGCAGTGGCGCCGAAAACGCAGGAACTCGGCCTGATCCGGCCTGATCGCCGCATTAGTGCAAGCGAAAGTCGTTTTTGTGCAAGCCGCTTCAAGGCCCCTTGGATACGATGTTCGACACGTTGACCGCGTGAGGACAAACGCTCCCCGCCGGCCGACGCCCGAACCAGGTCGGCACGACCGGCCCATTGGCAGATGGGGGAAGCGACACGGGACGGGGGAGAGATGCCGGCAGCCACTCATGGCTGGCCGGCATCTCTTTGTGGCTACCGGGCGGGTTGCTGATCAGTCACTGGTCGAAGAGGGTGGACGGCGCTTTCGCCGAATGTAAAGCGTCCTTGTCACATGCGCGACCACGTCGCCGGCCTCGTCGAGGATGTCTACCGCCAGGGTCGGCTCGAACTTGCTGCCGTCGGCGGTTCGCCGGCGGATTTCGTCGAGCAGTGCATCGTCGATGCGGAATTCGGCCGTCACCCGGCCTCGTCCCGGTTTGCGGTACTCGATGGTGCCGGCCTTGTCCCAGACGATGTATTCCCCGCCGAGGATCTGCAACAGCATCAGCATGTAGACCGGGTCGGTCATGGCCGACAGGCTGCCGCCGAAGTGGGTGCCGACGTAGTTGCGGTTGTAGAAGCGCAGCGGCATTTCGACCCGAACGTGGCGGAAGTCGGGCGACACGCGGCTGATCCGTATGCCGGTGAACAGGTACGGCGGATACAGGTTCAGCAGCAGGCGCAGGGTAAACGGCTTCAAGATGGCTCTCTTCCGGGTCCCCGGGGAAAGCCCCGGGGTGTCGGTCAAGGCCGCAATGATACCCTTCATTCGCCTGCGTCCCGTCCGCGTCGCGCGATGAAATAGACGTTGAACGGATCGTGCTCGAGCTTGCGCGAGACGATGCGGTCGAAACCGGCGGTCTCGAGCATCGAGCGCGCCAGTTCCTCGCCCCACATCGTGCCCAGCCCCGGCCCGCCCTGGCCGAGCGAGACCGGGGTGCAGTGCATGCAGGAAATGGTGTAGATCAGGGGTCCGAGCGGGTGGTCGAGGTTGTTCTCGAGATGGCTCGACCCGGCGATGTCCTGCATCAGGTAGACGCCGCCGGGCCTGAGCGCGCGGGCGATGCCCTTGAGCAGGGCCTGCGGGTCGGCCTGGTCGTGCACGGCGTCGAAGGAGGCGATGAAGTCGAACTGCCCCGGCTGGTCGAAGTCGCGCAGGTCGCGGGCCTCGAAGCGGATATTGGTCAGGCCTTCCTTCTCGCAGGTCTCGAGGGTTGGCACGAAGGCTTCGGCACACAGGTCGTAGCCGACGAACTCGCTGTGCGGAAAGCGTCGGGCCATCTCGGCCAGCGCCAGGCCGCGGCCGCAGCCGGCATCGAGTACACGGATCCCCTGCTCCAGTCGCTGCTCGAGGCCAGGCACCATCGGGAGGATGGTATCGAACAGGGCGCAGACGACGGTCTGGAAGCTGTCTTCGGCCATGACCTCGTAGAAACAGGGGTAATCGCCGTAGGCCAGTCCTTCGCCGGAGTGGAAGCAGTCGATGACCCGATCCACGATCTGCCCCATCAGGGGGATGAACTGGGCCGTGACGGCCAGGTTGTCCGGCGTGGCCGCACGGGTCAGGCAGGCGGCATGGGCCGCCGGCAACGTGAAGCGGCGCTCGGAGGGATCGTAGTCGACGATCCCGCTGGTGGCCATTGCCGACAGCCACTCGCGCAGGTAGCGCTCGGCCAGGCCGGTTTGCTCGGACAGTTCGCCGGAACTCATCGGGGTGCCGGACGACAGCGCGTCGAACAGTCCCAGGCGATGGCCGATCGAGATCATCACGACGACGGCGCCGTCGTTGATCATGCCGGCAATTCGCTCGGCAAATACTTCAGGCCCGCGGTCGGCGTCGACCGGGGCGACTTGGGCAGGGGTCGTGGACATGACGAGAATTCCGTTGGTACAAGAAGTGCGCACAGGCTAGGCGCACGCCCTGGCTGCCGCCAAAGCCGAAAATTCCATAAAATGGTCAAACCGGACATTGGCCGTCCACCCCACTGCGAGAAGCGCCCCATGACCAGGTCGAAGGCGACCGGCGAGCCGATCGAGATTGCCATCCTGGCATTGAGGCAGGCAACCGCATCGCCGATCTACGGCATGCAGGAGCTGCTCGGGGCACCGGGCCGCGACTGGCCCGCCGTGATCGAGGGCAGGGCGGGGCGATCGCTGATCGATGCCCGCATCGCCTCGGTCGACGGCCAGCCGATCGAGATGTTGCACGGCGCCTGGGTGCAACCGACCCGCAAGCTTCGACCCGACTACCGGCCCGAGGCCGTGTGCCTGCTCGAGATCGCGGTCTCACCCGATGTCGACCCGGAGCGCGAGTTCGCCGACGAGATCGCCTGGCTGAGTCGCTACCACCAGTCCGGCGGCGTGATCGCGACCGCCTGCACCGGTGCCCTGGTGCTGGCCGAAACCGGCCTGCTTGAAGGTCTGGAAGCGACGACGCACTGGGGCTTCTGCGACTACCTGGCACGGCGCCATCCGGCCGTGCAGGTGCAAGCCAACCGGATACTGGTCGCCACGGGAGAAGGCCAGCGCCTGATCATGGCCGGCGGCGGCACCTCGTGGATGGATCTGGGGCTGTACCTGATTGCACGGTTCTGCGGCGGCGAGGAGGCGGTGCGTACGGCCAAGGTGCATCTAATCGACTGGCACCAGGTCGGTCAGCAGGCCTTCGCATCGCTGGCGGGCAGCCGCCAGAACGACGATGCGGTGATTGCCGGCGTCCAGTCGTGGATCGCCCACCACTACGATCAGCCCTCTCCCGTTGCGCGCATGGTCGAACAGAGCGGCCTGGGCGAACGCACCTTCAAGCGCCGCTTCCGCAAGGCGACGGGAATGAGCCCGATCGAGTACGTCCTGACCTTGCGGCTGGAAGAAGCCAAGCAGATGCTCGAAGCCACCGACCAGACGGTCGAGGCCATCGCCGAAGCGGTCGGCTACGAGGACGCGGCCTTCTTCAGCCGCAAGTTCACCGCCCGGGTCGGGCTGACGCCGATTCGGTATCGTCGCAAGTTCCAGGGCATTCGACGCCTGGCCGAACGGCCCGCATGAATGCTTGCCACGCAACTGTTTTGCGCCTAAACGAAAGTGCTTGCATGGGGGATGAATACGGGTCTAGCCTAGGCATGGATGGCGGGCTCGAAGCAAGTCGAAGCCCGCTGGATTTTCCCTCGACCCGGTGCCCGCCGGGTCGACTTTTTCGGAGTTCCGGCCCGTGGCGAAGCCCCTGGCGAACAACTGGCGCACGATGGTCGACGCAGCGGTGGCGTTTCGTCGTGCCCTGCATCGTGCGCCGGAGTTGACCTGGGAAGAGCACGAAACGGCCGCGGCGATCCGTAAGCGCCTGGATGAATTCGGCATTGCCTGGCGGGCCTGCGCCGATACCGGTACCGTGGCTGCGCTGGCGCCCGGGGCGACAGGCCGCCACATCGCGCTGCGCGCCGATATCGACGCGCTCCCCATTCAGGAACAGAGCGGCGTCGACTGGTCATCCGGGCGCGAGGGCTGCATGCATGCCTGCGGTCACGACGGCCATGCCGCCACCCTGCTGGCGGCCGCGGGCTGGCTCAAGGCGCACGAAGCCGAGCTGCCCGGGCCGGTCAGCCTGCTGTTCCAGCCCGCCGAAGAGGGCGGGCATGGTGCGAAGGCGATGATCGACGACGGCGCGCTCGAAGGCGTGGAAGCGATCTTCGGCTGGCACAACTGGCCGGCGATTCCCTTCGGCACGGCGGTCTGCCCGGATGGCGCCGTGATGGCGGGAAACGGAACCTTCGAGATCGAAATCCGCGGGCAGGGCGGCCACGCCAGCCAGCCCGAGCTGTGCCGCGACCCGGTGCTGGCGGCATCGGGGATCGTCACGGCGCTGCAGCAGGTGGTGGCCCGCCGGATCTCGCCGCAGGCGCCGACCGTGCTCAGCGTGACCCGCATCCAGGCCGACGGCGGCGCGCCCACGGTCATTCCGGACACGGCCAGCATCGGCGGCAGCTTCCGTCTCGGCGATCCCGATACCCGCGCAGCCATGGCCGAGCTGATCAGCGAAATTGCCCGGAACACCGCCACAGCTCACGGCGTCGAGGCCGATGTGAGCATTCATCCGCGCTACCACGCCACGGTCAATCATGCCGGCGAGGCCGCGCAGTACCGCGAGGCCTTGCTCGCCGAGCTGGGCGCGGACGGGCTGGAAGCCGGCCTGAAAACGCCGATCATGGCCTCGGAGGACTTCAGTTACTACCTGAAGGAGATTCCCGGCGCCTTTGCGCTGATCGGCGCCGACGACGGGCAGGGGCACCATCACGCCTGCCACAGCCCGAAATACGACTTCAACGACCGGCTGATCGACACGGTTGGCCGAATCTATGCCCGAATCGCCGGTTGCCCGGTGAAGGAGCAATGACCCGAGCGCCCGGCAGACGCGCGCCGGGACAGAGCCCAAGGAGGTGCAACATGCAGGTATTCGAACAGTGGGAATCGGACATTCGCGGCTATTGCCGGCTGTATCCGACCGTGTTCAAGTCGGCGTCCAACGCCCGCCAGACCGACGAGCAGGGCAGGTCGTACATCGACTTCTTCGCCGGCGCCGGCGTGCTCAATTTCGGCCATAACAACGCCCGCATGAAGCGCGCCATGATCGAGTTCATGGAACGTGATGGTGTGGCCCACAGCCTGGACATGTACACCGACGTCAAGCGCGACTTCATTGCGAAGTTCGTCGACACCGTCGTCAAGCCCCGGGGCTGGAACCACAAGCTGCAGTTCATGGGCCCGACCGGCACCAATGCGGTCGAGACCGCGCTGAAGCTGGCGCGCAAGGCGACCGGACGGCGCAGCGTGGTGGCCTACGAGCACGGTTTTCACGGCATGACCTTGGGCTCGCTCGCCTGCACCGCCAACGCCTATTTCCGCAACGCCGCCGGGGTGCCGCTGGAGCACGTCTACCGCCAGCCCTTCGGCAGCGACGAGGTGCCGCTGGAAGACTGTCTGGCCCGGGTCGACCAGCTGCGCGCCCTGTACGAGGATTCCTCCAGTGGCCTCGAGCCGCCGGCGGCCTTCCTGATCGAGCCGATTCAGGCCGAGGGCGGCGTGCATGTTGCCCGGCCCGAATGGCTCCGGGCCGTGCAGGACCTGGCCCGGGATCTCGGCGCCCTGGTGATCTACGACGACATCCAGGCCGGCTGCGGCCGTACCGGCAGCTATTTCAGCTTCGACGGCATGGGGCTCGACCCCGACATCATCACCCTGGCCAAGGGCATCGGCGGCTTCGGCACGCCGATGGCGATGAACCTGGTCAAGCCCGAGTACGACAGGCACTGGTCGCCGGGCGAGCATACCGGCACCTTCCGCGGCCAGGGCCTGAGCTTCGTCGCCGGCACCGTGGCGCTCGAGTACTTCGACGACGACGAGTTGATGAATGCGGTCAAGCGCCATGGCGAGACCATGCGCCGGCGCCTGGAGGCCATCGCCGAGGGCCAGGACGGATTCTCGGTGCGCGGCCGCGGCATGATGCAGGCGCTCGACGTCGGCGATGGCGAGCTGGCCAAACACATCGCATCGACGGCCTTCGAGAGCGGTCTGCTGATCGGTGCCTGCGGCACCGGTGGACGGGTGCTCAAGCTGATCCCGCCGCTGACCATTCCCGAGGCCGACCTGGCCGAGGGGCTCGACATCCTCGAACGCTCGATTGCCACGGCACGGAGGGCGGCGGCATGAGACAGCGCGATGACATGACCTTTCCGTTCGAGGAGTACGAGCGCCGGCTCAGGGAGTTGCGCGAGCGCATGGCCGAGCGTCTGCTCGACGCGGTGGTGATCACCGACCCGGAAAACCTGATGTACCTGACCGACTACCAGACCACCGGCTACAGCTTCTTCCAGGCCCTGGTCGTGCCACTGGAGAACGAGCCGTTCATGATCACGCGCATGCTGGAGGAATCGAACATCCATGCGCGCACCTGGGTCGAGAAGACACGCCCCTATCCCGACACCGGCGATGCCATCCAGATGCTGGTCGAGTCCCTGCGCGAATTCGGCCTGACCGGCAAGAACATCGGTTACGAGCGCAACAGTTACTTCTTCCCGGCCTACCACCAGGACAGCATCCACACCACCTTTCTCGACGGCAAGCTGCTCGACTGCTTCGGCATCGTCGAGGAAGGACGGGTGTGCAAGTCGAAGTACGAGATCGAGGTGATGAAGAAGGCGGCAGCCGCCACCGAGGCCGGCATGCAGGCCGGCTTCGAGGCCGTTGTCGCCGGCGTGACCGAGAACGAGATCGGGGCGGCGATCTCCAGCGCGATGTTTTCCGCCGGCGGCGAGCCGCCGGCGGTCATGCCCTACGTGACTTCGGGTCCGCGCAGCATGATCGGCCACGCCACCTGGGAGGGCCGCACGGTGCAGCCGGGCGAACACGTCTTCCTCGAGGTCGGCGGCTGCTATCGCCGCTACCACACCGCCATGATGCGCACCGTCGTACTGGGCGAACTGTCGCCGTCGATGAGACACGCCCAGGACCGCATGAAACAGGCCCTGCTCGAGATCAAGCAGGCCATACGCCCGGGCATGACGGTGTCCGACGCCGACAATCTGGTGCGCAACATCATTACCGCCAACGAAGTCGGCGCGCGATTGATCACGCGTTCGGGCTATTCGATCGGCATCGCCTTCCCGCCGAGCTGGGACGAGGGCTACATCATCAGCCTCAAGCAGGGCGACTCGCGCGTGCTGAAAGAAGGCATGACCTTTCACATCATTCCCTGGATGTGGGGCGTGGACGGCGACAAGACGGTCGGTATTTCCGACACGATCCACGTCACCGCCGACGGCTGCAGGTCGTTCTTCACGATGGACGAGGATTTCGTGGTCAAGCCCGACCAGGCGCCGCAGCAACTTCCGCGGCCGAAGGCCGGCAAGGCACCGAAGCCGGTCAGCGAGAGCGGCCCGGGCAAGGAGTCGGTCAAGCACATCGGGGAGGCGCGCGGCCAATGAGCAAGCTCCAATCGATCAATCCGGCGACCGGCCAGGTGCAGTACGAGGTCGAGGCCTTGTCGGATGAAGCCCTGGAGCAGCGCCTGGCAGCCGCCCAGAACGCTTTTTCCGGCTGGAGCCGCAGCAGTTTTGCCGACCGGGCGAAGGTGCTGCAGGCCGTTGCCGCGCGAATGCGCGAAGACCGCGAGCGCCTGGCGCAGCTGATGACCGAAGAGATGGGCAAGCCCATTCGCGAGGCCCGCGGCGAGGTCGACAAGGCGGCCTGGTGCGCCGAGCACTACGCCGAGCACGCTGAAGGCTATCTCGCGACGGAACGACTGGCCTCGGATGCCAGCGACAGCTACGTGCAGTACCTGCCGCTGGGCGTGATCCTGGGCATCCTGCCCTGGAATGCGCCGTTCTGGCTGGCCTTCCGCTTCGCCGCGCCGACCCTGATGGCGGGCAATGCCTGCCTGATGAAGCACGACCCCAACGTACCGGCCTGCGCCGAGGCCATCGGCGAGCTGTTCGAGGGCGTCGGCGCACCCGCGGGACTGTTCGCCAACCTGCCGCTGGAGACCGAGCGCGTGGCCGGCGTGATCCGCGACCGGCGG
>SR_TP_S13solDRAFT_1000589_pt1 | contig 13756 bp, 12 predicted proteins | sample SodReaTP_S13sol_FD_11159 | JGI IMG/M metagenome (IMG submission 11159)
CCAGCCGCACCCGCTTTTCCGGCCGCGCCCTGGCTTGCACCCAGCGACAGATCGGCTCGTTGCGGCGACCCGCCGAGATCACCAGGTCGGGCCAGGGCGGCTCCAGGCGGCTGGACTTCTCCGGGACCATGCCCCGCAGGGTCGGCCCGTGCGTCAGGTTCACCAGCAGCTCGTAGGGGCGGTAGGCGAAGCGGCGCACCTCGTAGGGCCAGCCGAGCGCCTCGGCCAGGGCCAGCACCTGGCTGTTGTCGCCGGCGCGATGGCCCATCATCAGCCAGACCCTGGGCGGGTCGGCATCGAGCGGAGCGGTCGAGGTGGAGTCCGTGGCGGGCATGTGCCGCCTAGATAGACAGCGGCGTGGTCGCGGTCAAACCGTGCTGTCCGATAGGATCGTCAGGCCAGTCCCGCGCCCACCGCCAGGCCGCCGCCCAGGATCATCGCGCAGTAGCCCCAGCGGCGGCGGAAGACCGGCGAGATCAGCAGGCGCTGCGCCCACTGGTGGCGGCCGGGCCCCGTCGCCGCGGCCGTGCCGCGCCTGGTCAGCCGTTGGCCCAGCAGCCAGAGCACGAAGAACTGGCCCCAGAGCGGCCGCGGCAGGTCGACGCGGCGCAACATGGCGTCGTAGTCCCCCAGCTGCCAGTCGCGCTGCTGTGCCGCGTGGGCGGCGTCGATCAGGTTCCCGCCCTCGCGCAGCACCTGCTCCTTCACCACGCCGGTGAGGATGCCGACCGACTGAACCGTCTCCAGCCGCATCGACTTGAGGTCGATCACCCGGTAGCCGCCCGCCTCGTCGACCATCAGGTTCGCGCGGTGGAGGTCGTGGTGCATCGGACCGATCCGCAGCGAGCCGCGCAACGCGCCACGCAACTCCGACTCGCAGGCGAAGCCGGCCGGCAGGCGGCCGCCGTTGAGGCTGGCGACCATCTCGATGCCCGCCTCGATCTCCGGCAGCGCGGGGGCGGTGATCGGCTCGCCCGCGGCGGCGAGGCCATTGACGACCCGTCCCGCCGCATCGGTCAGTTCGCCCTCTTCGAGCGCGGCGAGCCGCTGCGAGGCCAACACCGTCATGGCTTCGCCCTCCATCAGCTCCAGCCATTCGGCGATCACCTCGTCGGTCGGTGGGGCGGCGCGCAGCTTACACCAGTTGCGGTACTCCAGTCGCAGCTGCTCGCGGCGCTTGGGAGCGAAAGCCAGCTTGAAGAAGCGGTCGCCGCAGTCGAGGTAGAGCGTCTGCTTGCGCGCAGCGATCTGCTGCGGCCGCAGCCCCTGCTGCTCCAGGAAATCCCGCACCAGCGCGGCCTTGCCGCCATAGAGGCGCTGCAGGAGAGCCGACTGGGCGCCCTCGCCCACCGCATGGCGGAAGAGCAGGCTGTCGGCGGCCCAGCCGAGCTTGTTGAAGCGTTTGCGTGCGCGGACCAGAGAACCGGGCACGGCGAGCGAGGAAAGATGCATCGACCCCTCCAGCCGCTCCCCCTGACCGCGGTCTCGGGGCGGCCTTGTCGGAACGGCAACTGGATGCGCGGCTGTCGGGAGCACCGCGGGACTCCGAACGACGACGAAAAGTCTACAGTCGCGTTACAGGCAGAGCAAACGCGACTCTTGTCGTCCGGTTCCGGAAAGGATGATCAGAGGGCGGCGAGACGGGCCGCGAGGTCGCGGGCGAAGGGGCGCACGACCGGCATCTCCAACGCCAGGAGGTCTCGCAGATCGTCGAAGCCGGCGAGGCTGTCGCTGCAGAGCCGCAGTGCGGTGATCTGCAGCGGCCCGGCCCCGGCGAGCAACGCGCGCGCACGCGCTTCCACCCGCCGCTCGTTGCCCGGCTCGGCCGCGGCGGGGCCCAGGGACAGGAGCACCAGCCGGTCCGGCTCCAGTTCGGCAGCCAGCCCCAGCTCGGCCAGCAGCGGCAGCAGCGCCCGGCCGCGGCCGGGCGGCGTGCTCACCGCCAGCAGCACCAGAGGCACGCGGGCACCCGACAGGCGACGCAGGCAACGATCCAGAGACGGATGGTCGGCCACGCCGATGGGATCGCCGGCAGCCGGTCGCGGCTGGGTCGAGAAGATCGGGTGCGGGGTCAGCGCTTCGCCGGGCATGGTCGAGTCCACCTGATGCTACCGCGAGGATCATCGCTGGACTCCTATGACGTGGGGGAGGCAAGGCTGTGACAGAAATGGGCCGGATCGCGGCGCGACGGCCCCCGACGGCCCCCGGCGGCCGCCCTGCCGTCAGTCGGCGCGGGGGATCTCCACCCGCAGCCGCAGGCCGCCGCCCTCGCGGTTTTCGGCACGGACCGAGCCGCCGATGGCCTCGGCATTGCGCCGCACCACCCAGAGACCGATGCCGAAGTTCGGCAGCTTCACGCCAGCGCCCTGCCCGGTCTCGCCGTCGGAGGCGCTGCGCGGCCGCTTGGAGTAGTTCCGCTCGAAGATGCGCTCGAGGTCCTCCGGTGCCACGCCCGGCCCGCGGTCCTCCACCAGAAGCACCGCGCGCGAGCCCTCCCGGTAGAGGGCGATGCGGACCTCGCCGCCGGGCGGCGAGAAGCTGACGGCGTTGTCGAGCAGGTTCTCCACCACCGTCTCCACCAGGTCGTTGCCGGCGAGGATCTCGATGCCGGGATCCATCTCGGAATTGACCCGCACCGTGGCGTCGCCGGGCGCACCGACGGCATAGGGCGCGATCAGGCGGCCGAGCAGGCCGGAGAGGTCGATACGCTCGCGCGGCGGGTTCATGAGTTCGGCGACCGTCTCCTCCATGCGCCGCGCCGCCGCCACCAGCGCGTCCAGTCGGACGACGGACTGCTCGACCAGGTGCAGGGCGCGCTGCCCCCGCTCGTTCTCCTGCGGTACCGCCCGGCGCAGCGGCTCCACGGCCTGGCTGATCACCGCCAGCGGCGCCTTCAGGGCGTGGGCGTTTTCCTCCGCCGCGTGCCGGATCTCCCGCGCCGACTGCTCCAGCGTGGCGACCATGCGGTCGAACTGCTCGGCCACGCCGGCCAGTTCGGGCAGGCGGTTGAGCCGCGCGAAGGAGGCGCCGTCGTCGACGGAACGGGAGCGGATCCGCTCGGCCAGCCCGGCGAAGCGGCGCAGGCTGATCCAGAAACCGAGGAAGACCAGGATGACCACCAGCGCCATCAGCAGGTAGATGGCGCCGGCCAGCCGCACCTCCGGCAGCTGCCAGTAGGGCCGGCCCAGGGTCGTGCTGAAGAGGTCGGCGGTGGCGTGGGCGGTCACCACCGCCCAGCAGCCGCGCGCGCCGTCGACCGGGGTGATGGAGGTCAGCACCTCCTCTCCACCCTCGGGCGCCAGGTAGCGGGTGGCCAGCGGCTGCTGTCCCTCGCAGGTCTCCTCAAGCGTCGCCAGCACGTCGGTGGCGAGCAGGCGTTCGAGCTCGGCCTCCATCGTCTCGGTGTCCTGGTGGTCGCTGGAGGCGACGAGAAAGAAGGAGTTCCCCTCCGCTTCCCCGGCCGGGCGCAGCAGCAGGCGCACACGCACCCCTCGGCCGCCGATATCGGCGATGGTCTCCTGCAGCACCGCGGCGTCGGTACCCTGGAAGCGCTCCAGGAAGGGCCGGAGACTCCGGCCGACCAGCCAGCCCTGCTGCTGCACGCTCTGCAGCAACAGGGTGTTGCGTTCATGGTCCGCCACCCGGAACGGCCCGTAGAGCGCGGCCGGGACGGCGACGAAGATCACCAGCAGCACCAGCAGCTTGGCGCCGACCGACCGCCATATCCCTCGCACCGAGCGGCTCATCGCCGGCCTATGCCGAGCTCTGGCGCCAGCGATAGCCGAAGCCGGGGTAGTTCTCGATCTCGTCGAACTCCGAGTCCAGCTCGCGGAACTTCTGCCGGATCCGCTTCATGAAGGTGCGCACGTTGGCGCGATAGCCGTCCGGACCCGAACCGGCGACGAAGCCGCGGCCGTGCACCAGGTCGTAGAGCTCCCGATAGGTGACGTCCTGCCCGGCGCGCTCGACCATCAGCTGCACCAGCTTGAACTCGGTGAGGCTGAGATTGACCCGCGTGCCCTTCCAGAGGGCCCGGCTGCTGTCGAGCTTGAGCTCCAGCTCCCCGAGCCTGCGGGTCTGGCCGTCGGCCTCGGCGCCGCCCTGCCCCGGCGCCTTGACCCCCTCCAGGATCAGGTCGATGCGCTTGCGCAGAATCGCGAAGCTGCGCGACTTCTCGACGAAGTCGACCGCGCCGCTGTGCAGCGCCGCCTCCTCGTAGATCTGCTCGCTCAGCGCCGTCAGGAAGATGACCGGCACCTCGATGCCGTCGTCGCGCAGGCGCCGCAGCACCTCGATGCCGTTGATGTCCGGCATGCGCCAGTCCAGCAGGACGAGGTCGGCCATCTCCCCCTCGCCGATCCACGCGAAGAAGGGTTCGCCGCCGTCGAAGGCCTCCACCGTGAAGCCGGCGTCGTCGAGGTTCTCCGTCAACGTCTCGCGGAACAGCGGATCGTCGTCGACGATGGCGATCCGCAGTCGCGCCTCCTGCGGGCGCTCACCCGCCTCAACTAGAACCATTGCCCGCCATCCCGAATTCCGTGAGACACCTGCGCTCGTCGTCCGCGCCGCCGATCTCGTAGGTCAGCGACTGCAGGCGACGCTCTCTTAGAGAAGGATAGAAATAGATGTCCAGCCGGCACTCGCCCCGGCTGTACGTCCAGATGGTCGCCGGGGCCTCGACCCGTACCTGCTCGGGCTGGCCGAGCAGCTCCAGTGTGCGCGCCTCGTCGAGGCCGACGATCGTGGTCAGCGCCAACGGCGGCAAGGGCTTGCGCGGCCCGGCCGCACCCGGGCGAGGTGGCGTGCGCGGCTCCGCCGCCACCTCTACGGGCGCCTCTTCCTCGACCACTTCCGGCTCGGGTTCCGGCATCTCCTCTGGTGTCGCGCAGGCCCAGAGGAATGCCAAAGGAAGCAGCCAGGCCAGTGACTTACCTCGCCCCCGCCTCTCGTATTGCATGGCCTTCCCGTCCTCGTCGTTGGCGCGAGTGTAGCGCAACTTCGCGTCCGTGCTAAGAAGCATGCTGTAGGAACCCGTAATCGTGTCTTTTTTCGGAAAATTTACCTGGAGATGAAGCGGCCGAGGCGAACCGCGGTCAGCCCAGGGGTCAGCCGGCGAGACGGCATGATCAGCACGCAGTCGTCGTAGGGTGTACGTAGGGGCCGGTCTCCGTCGTAGCCGAGCAGCGTGCCGGCATGCGGTATCACCTCGCCACCCCGGAAGTCTCGCACGAATGCGAAAGCCTCGCTCTCGATTGTGACCGCCTCCGTCACCTCGACGAAGCGCTGCGGCGGCGGCAACTCCCGGCCGAGCTGGGCTTCGGCGAAGTCCGGCTCGACCATGCGCAGGTGCAGCAGGCAGCGCAGCGCCACCTCCAGGGCGACCCGCTCCACGCCCGCCGTCCAGTGCTGCCCGCACTCGACCAGCAGCGCGTTCTTCGGGCTGCCGGGGTCGGCGAAGCCACCGTAGTCGCGCAGGCGTCGGCCGGCCGCGTGGCCGGCGTCGCTGACCACGGTCGCCGGCACGCCGACGGCACGCGCCAGCGCCCGCCCCTTCTCCAGCGGGCCGGCCAGCATCAGCGCCTCGCTGTCGTGCTGCATGGAATGGATGTCCAGCAGGATGTCGGCCTCGTCGACCACCGGCCGGACCTGACGCGCGCGGCGCAGTTCGCGGCTGTCGCGCGCGCCCTCGAGCACCGGGACGTCCCAGACCCGGTTGAAGTCCTCGTCCAGGAAGCGCGAGGCGCCGGGCGACTCGGGATCGAAGGCCAGGAAGGCCTCGACGTTCATGAAAGCCAGGGTCAGCGTGCCGCGCAGCGGCCGCACCTCGCGCGAGAGGAGAAAGTCCAGCGCGTGCGCGCCGCAGAGTTCGTTGCCGTGCACCAGCGCCGAGATCAGCAGGTGCGGCCCCGGCCGCTGCGAGCCGAAGGTCCAGAGGTAGTCGATACCCCGGTTGCCGCTGCGGTAGGCGGCGATGTCCGGGGCCCGGAGTTGCACCGGATAGTCCGCCTGCATCGTGTCGTGCTCCTGGGGAGGGCGAGCGAGCGGCATCGTCCTGGATCGCACCCGGCCGCGCAAGAGTTCCGCCCTGTGGACGCTTCGGACTCGCGTCGGCGACTCACTGCGCTATCATCGCCGCCAGGAAGGATTCGTGTCAGACGTGCAGCAGACGCGTCGGCAGGGATTCAACGAACAGGGAGCTCACATCATGTCGTCCTGGCTCTTGCGCGCGACCGCCGCCGCGGTGGTCGTCACGGGTCTCGCTTCCGGCGCTCAGGCGGCGGAGCTGCGCATCGCGCTCTCCTCCGAGCCGACCGCGATCGACCCCCACTTCCACAACCTCTCGCCCAACAACCAGATCTCGCTGCACATCTTCGACCCGCTGGTGAAGCAGGACGAGCAGCAGAACCTGATGCCCGGCCTGGCGGTCTCCTGGGAGCCGCTGGACGAGCTGACCTGGGAGTTCAGGCTGCGCGAGGGCGTCACCTGGCACGACGGCGAGCCCTTCACCGCCGCCGACGTCGCCTTCACGCTGGAGCGGGCCCCGGACGTGCCCAACAGCCCCTCCTCCTTCGCCGCCTACATCAACCAGATCACCGGGGTCGAGATCGTCGACGACTACACGATCCGCCTGACCACCGACACGCCCTTCCCGCTGATGGCGACGAACCTCAGCACCTTCGGCATCATCGCCGCTCATGTGGCGGGAGACGCGACGACCGAGGACTTCAACGCCGGCACCGCGGCGATCGGCACCGGCCCCTACAAGTTCGTGGAGTTCGTGCCGGGCGACCGCATCGTGCTGGAGGCGAATCCGGACTACTGGGACGGCGCCGAGCCCTGGGATCGGGTGATCTTCCGGCCGATCTCCTCCAGCGCCTCGCGCGTCGCCGCCCTGCTGTCCGGCGACGTCGACGTGATCGAGGAGGTCCCCACGGCCGACATCGCGCAGCTGCGCGAGAACGAGCAGCTGACCGTCGCCAGCGCCGCCTCCAACCGCGTCATCTACCTGCACATCGACAGCGACCGCGACGAGACGCCGCACATCACGGCCAAGGACGGCTCGGCGATCGAGAACCCCTTGAAGGACCAGCGCGTGCGCGAGGCCCTGTCCATCGCCATCAACCGCGACGCCATCGTCGAGCGGGTGATGGAGGGCATCGCCGTGGCGGCCGGCCAGCTGCTGCCGAACGGCTTCCAGGGCACCAGCGACAACCTGCCGCCGCCGGCCTACGATCCCGAGCGGGCCCAGGCCCTGCTCGAGGAGGCCGGCTACGGCGACGGCTTCCGGGTCACGCTGCACGGCCCGAACGACCGCTATATCAACGACGCCGACGTCGCCCAGGCCGTAGCGCAGATGTGGAGCCGGATCGGTCTCGACGTCAGCCTCGACACCATGCCGCGCTCGGTCTACTTCGGCCGCGCCTCGGCCCTGGAGTTCTCGACCATGCTGGTCGGCTGGGGCGCCGGCACCGGCGAGACCTCCTCACCGCTGGTGAACCTGCTGGCCACCTACGACCGCGATCGCGGTCGCGGCACGGCCAACCGGGGCCGCTTCTCCAACGCCGAGATGGACGCGCTGCTCGACGAGGCCCTGGCCACGGTCGACGACGCTGCCCGCAACGCGCTGCTGGCCGAGGCCAGCGAGGTGGCGATGCGGGAGGTGGGTCTGATCCCGCTGCACTTCGAGGTCTCCTCCTGGGGCCTGCGCAACGGGCTCGACTACGTCGGCCGCGCCGACCAGTACACCCTGGCCATGGGCGTGCGCCCGAGCGAGTGATCGGACGCGAGTGATCGGACGAGGGCGGGGCTTCGGCTCCGCCCTCCGCTCCGGGAGGACCCGGTATTGTCGGTTTTCATCGTCCGGCGGCTCCTGCAGAGCCTGCTGGTCATCGTCGTCATGTCCCTGCTGGTCTTCGCCGGGGTCTATGCCATCGGCAACCCGGTGGAGATACTGGTCGCCCCCGACGCGACGCAGCTCGAACGCGAGCGGGTGATCGCCTCCTTCGGGCTCGACCGGCCGCTGTGGGAGCAGTACCTGCGCTTCGTCTCCGGCGCGCTGCAGGGCGATCTCGGCCGCTCCTTCGTCTTCAACCAGCCCGCCATCTCGCTGATCCTGCAGCGCCTGCCGGCGACCATGGAGCTGGCGCTGGTGGCCATGGCCATGGCCGTGGGCTTCGGCATCCCGCTCGGCCTCTGGGCCGGTCTGCGCCCCGACACGATCGCCGGCCGTACCATCATGGCCGGCTCGATCCTCGGCTTCTCCCTGCCGAACTTCTGGCAGGGGCTGATGCTGATCATGCTCTTCGCCGTGATCCTCGGCTGGCTGCCCTCCACCGGGCGTGGCCCGACCGGTGAGATCTTCGGCATCGAGACCAGCCTGGCGACGCACCAGGGGCGGGCGCACCTGGTGCTGCCGGCGCTCAATCTGGCGCTCTTCAAGATGTCGCTGATCATCCGCCTGACCCGCGCCGGGGTGCGCGAGACCGTGCATCTGGACTACATCAAGTTTGCGCGCGCCAAGGGCCTGCGCACCAATCGCGTGATCGGCGTGCACCTCTTCAAGAACATCATGATCCCGGTGGTGACCATCATCGGCCTGGAGTTCGGCTCGGTGATCGCCTTCGCCGTGGTGACCGAGACGATCTTCGCCTGGCCCGGCATGGGCAAGCTGATCATCGACTCCATCAACGTGCTCGACCGGCCGGTGATCGTCGCCTACCTGCTGGTGATCGTGCTCATCTTCATCTTCGTCAACCTCGTGGTCGACCTGCTCTACTCGGTGCTCGATCCGCGCGTCCGGCTGCAGGAGGCGAAGGCGTGAGCGACGACACGATCCACGCTGCACCGACCCGGCACGCCGCCGCCGAGCACCCGCTGCGCCGGGTGGCCCGCGACTTCGCGGAAAGCCCGATGGCGGTGGTGGGCCTGGTGGTGGTGTCGGCGATCGTCTTCGTGGCGCTCTTCGCGCCCTGGATCACGCCCCAGAACCCCTACGACCTGCGCCAGCTCGACATCATGGACGCCCGCCTGCCGCCCGGTGCGGAGGGCTGGAGCGGCATGACCTACTGGCTCGGCACCGACGCCCAGGGCCGCGACATGCTCTCGGCCATCATGTACGGCCTGCGCACAAGCCTCTCGGTCGGCGTCGCCAGCGGCTTCTTCGCCGTCTGCCTGGGCATGACGCTCGGCCTCTGCGCCGCCTACTTCGGCGGCGCCGTCGACACGCTGATCATGCGGCTGGTGGATCTGCAGCTCTCCTTCCCGGCCATCCTGGTGGCGCTGATCCTGCTCGCCGTGCTGGGCCAGGGGGTCGACAAGATCATCATCGCCCTGATCGTGGTGCAGTGGGCCTACTATGCGCGCACGGTTCGCGGCGCCGCCCTGGTGGAGCGCCGCAAGGAGTACGTCGAGGCGGCACGCTGTCTGGCGCTGCCGACGTCGCGCATCGTCTTCCGCCACCTGCTGCCGAACTGCCTGCCGCCGCTGATCGTCGTGGCGACGGTGCAGGTCGCCAACGCCATCGCCCTGGAGGCCACGCTGTCCTTCCTGGGCATCGGCCTGCCGATCACCGAGCCTTCCCTCGGCCTGCTGATTTCCAACGGCTTCCAGTACATGCTCTCCGGGCGCTACTGGATCTCCTTCTTCCCCGGCGTGGCGCTGCTGATCACCATCGTCGCCATCAACCTGGTGGGCGACCGCCTGCGCGACGTGCTGAACCCGAGGCTGCAGCGATGAGCGGCAAGGCGGGCGAGGAGACGCTGCGGCTGGAGGGGCTGAAAACCCACTTCTTCACCAAGGCCGGAAGGGTGAAGGCCGTCGACGGCGTCGACCTGAGCATCCGCGGCGGCGAGGTGCTGGGGCTGGTGGGCGAGTCGGGCTCGGGCAAGTCGATCACGGCCTTCTCGATCCTCGGCCTGATCGACCCGCCCGGGCGCATCGTCGAGGGGCGGGTGCTCTACCGCGGCCAGGATCTGGCGGGTCTGCCGGAAGAGGCGCTTCGGCGCCTGCGCGGCGACCGCATCGCCATGATCTTCCAGGACCCGATGATGACCTTGAACCCAGTCCTGCGGATCGACACGCAGATGATCGAGACGATCAAGGCGCATCGCTCCGTGAGCCGGGAGGCGGCCCGGGCCCGGGCGCGCGAGACGCTGGGACTGGTCGGCATCCCGGCCCCCGACGAGCGGCTGCGCAGCTATCCCCACCAGCTCTCCGGCGGCATGCGCCAGCGCGTCGCCATCGCCATCGCCCTGCTGCTGGAGCCGGACCTGATCATCGCCGACGAGCCGACCACGGCGCTCGACGTGACCATCCAGGCGCAGATCCTGCATCAGGTGCAGCAGCTGGTGGCGCGCAGCGGCACGGCGCTGCTCTGGATCACCCACGACCTCTCGGTGGTGGCCGGCCTGGCCGACCGCATCGCCGTGATGTACGCCGGCCGCATCGTCGAGAGCGGCCCGGTCGAGCGGGTGGTGCAGGCACCGCGCCATCCCTACACCCGCGGCCTGATCGAGTCCCTGCCCAGCCGCAACAAGCGCGGCCGGCCGCTGGCGCAGATTCCCGGCATGACGCCCAGCCTGCTGGAACTGCCGCCCGGCTGCGCCTTCCGCAGCCGCTGCGCCTACGCCGATGGCCTCTGCGAGGCGCTGCCGGCGCTGGAGGAACGGGGCGAGGACCAGTGGGTACGCTGCTTCCACCCCCTGGCCGAGGCGGCGGAGGCACGGTCGTGAGCGAGGCACCGCTGATCGAGCTGCGCGGCGTCTCCAAGCGCTTCGTCAAGGGCCTGGACCTGGCCGCCAAGCTGGTCCGCCTGGCCGGCGCCGACCTGCGCGAGGAGGTGGTGCACGCCGTGGACGGCGTCAGCCTGGCCGTCGCCCGCGGCGAGGTCGTCGGCCTGGTCGGCGAGAGCGGCTGCGGCAAGTCGACCCTCGGGCGCATCGTCGCCGGCATCCTGCGCGCCAGCGAGGGCGAGGTGCTGTGGCGCGGGCAGCCGGTCGCCGGCCTGCGCGGCAAGGCGGCCAAGGAGGCCGCGCTGAAGGTGCAGATGGTCTTCCAGGACCCCTTCGCCTCGCTCAACCCGCGCCTGCGGGTCGCCGAGATCGTCGGCGAGGCGCCGCGCGTGCACGGCCTGATCGGCCGGGGCGAGCTGCAGGAGCGGGTCGCCGAGGCGATGCAGCGGGTCGGGCTGGATCCCGGGCTGATGCGCCGCTTCCCGCACCAGTTCTCCGGCGGCCAGCGCCAGCGCATCGGCATCGCCCGGGCGCTGGCGGTGGAGCCGGAGTTCCTGGTCTGCGACGAGGCCGTGGCCGCCCTCGACGTCTCGATCCAGGCCCAGGTGCTGAACCTCTTCATGAAGCTGCGCGAGGAGCTGGGGCTGACCTATCTCTTCATCAGCCACGACCTGGGGGTGGTCGAGCACCTCTCGGACCGCGTCCTGGTCATGTACCTGGGGCGCGTGGTCGAGAGCGCCCGCACCGAGGATCTCTACGCCCGGCCGAACCACCCCTACACCCGTGCGCTGCTGGCCGAGGTGCCGCGGCTCGACACCGGGCGGCACACCTTCGAACCGGTCAAGGGGGAGATCCCCTCCCCCCTGGACCCGCCGAGCGGCTGCCATTTCCATCCGCGCTGCCCGCACGCCCTGCCCCGCTGCAGCCAGGAGCGCCCGGCCACGAAGGAGGTGGCCCCCGGCCAGTGGTCGGCCTGCCACCTGAACGATTGACGGCCAAGGCGCGCCGCCGGAAGCTGCGAGGGACCTTCTCCAGGCCCGCGGCTGTCCGTCGATAGGGTGTTTTTCGCCCTCGCCGCCGGTCCGAGGGATCACGCCGGCCAATCCGCACCACTCCCTTCGGAGACCCGCTCTTGCCGATCACCCTCGACCAGGCTCTGGTGCTCGCTGTCCTCGTGGCCGGCCTGGTGCTCTTCGTCTCCGGCCGCCTTCGGCACGACGTGGTGGCGCTGACGATGCTGCTGGCGGCGGTCGCGCTGGGGCTCGTGCCGATGGACATGGCCTTCTCCGGCCTCGGCCACCCGGCCGTCATCACCGTGGCGGCGGTGCTGGTGCTCTCGCGCGCGCTCACCCTCACCGGCGCCGTCGACGTCATCGCCCGTCGGGCCCTGCCGCAGAAGGCGGGGCCGACGCTGCTGATCCTCTCGTGCTGCCTGCTCGCCGGCACGCTCTCCGCCTTCATGAACAACGTCGGGGCGCTGGCGCTGCTGATGCCGGTGGCGATCCAGGCGGCGCACCGCAACGGCATCAATCCCTCGATCGTGCTGATGCCGCTCTCCTTCGGCTCGATCCTGGGCGGCATGACGACGCTGATCGGCACCCCGCCCAACCTGATCGTCGCCGGCTTCCGCGGCGGCACCGACGCGCCGCCCTTCGGCATGTTCGACTTCGCTCCGGTCGGCCTGGCCGTGGCGGCCGTCGGCATCGCCTTCATCACCCTGGTCGGCTGGCGCCTGGTACCCAGCGCCCGCAAGGGAGCCGAGAGCGGCGGCAGGCTCTTCGACGTCGGCGCCTATCTGACGGAGGTGCGCCTGACCGACGAGGCCGAGCTGAGCGACTGGACCGTCGGCGAGCTGGAGCGGAAGCTGAAGGACCACGACGCCGTGATCCTCGCGCTCGTCCGCGACAGCCGCCGTATCCTGGTGCCGCACCGCGACCGGCAGCTCCAGAAGGGCGACGTCGTGATCATCGAGGCCGACCCCGAGGGGCTGGCCCAGGCCGTGCCGAAGCTCGGGCTCGAGCTGGTCGGCAACGAGCCGGAGGAGGACGGGGCCGAGAAGCGCCTGCAGTCCGACGAGGTGCGGCTGATGGAGGCCGTGGTGCTGCCGGACTCCCGTCTGATCGGGAACAGCGCACAGGAGATGCGGCTGCGCACCCGCTTCGGCCTCAACCTCATCGCCGTCTCGCGGCAGGGCCGCTCGCGCGGCCAGCGGCTCGGCCTGCTGCGCTTTGCCCCCGGCGACGTGCTGCTGCTGCAGGGCGAGGAAGAGCGCATCGGCCACTTCCTCGGGGTTTTCGGCTGCGCGCCCCTGGGCAGCCGAGGCCTGCGCCTGCCGCGGCCGCGCGAGGCCGCCATCGCCGGCGCACTGATGCTCGGCGGCGCGGCGGCAGCGGCGCTGGGCCTGATGTCGCCGGCCATCGCCTTCGTCGCCGCCGCCCTGCTGGCCGTGCTGCTGCGCGTCATGCCGCTGCGCGAGGTCTACAGCGCCATCGACGGCTCGGTGGTCGTGCTGCTGGCCGCCCTGATCCCCGTGGCAACCGCCGTCGCCGAGACCGGCGCGGCGGCGCTGGTCGCCTCCACCCTGGTCCAGCACGTCGCCTTTGGCCTGCCGATCCTGGCGCTCGGAATCGTCATCGTCGTGACCATGTCGCTATCCGACGTGATGAACAACGCGGCCACGGCCGCGGTCATGGCACCGATTGCCATCGGCGTCTCCCGCAGCCTCGACACCTCGGCCGATCCTTTCCTGATGGCCGTCGCGGTCGGGGCCTCCTGCGCCTTCCTGACGCCGATCGGACATCAGAACAACACCCTGATCCTGGGACCCGGCGGCTACCGCTTCAGCGACTACTGGCGCATGGGCCTGCCGCTGCAAATGCTCGTGCTGGCGGTCTCGATCCCGATGATCCTCCTGGTATGGCCGCTCTAGGGTCGGGACTCATATCCAAAAACAGACGATAGCGGCGATGAGCACGGCCGCTTCGTAGTTGATAGCGAGCCTGTCGTAGCGTGTTGCAATGCGTCGC
>SR_TP_S13solDRAFT_1000590_pt1 | contig 13742 bp, 15 predicted proteins | sample SodReaTP_S13sol_FD_11159 | JGI IMG/M metagenome (IMG submission 11159)
CTCATCGGCATGATGCAGGAAGTCTTCTGCCGCTCCGCCTGAACCCTGACCTGTAGCCTCGGAGCCCCCTGTCCCTCATGGAACAGTATCTGGAATTTGCCGGCAACAACCCCATACTGATTGCAGCCCTGGTGGCGATCATGGCCATGATCGTCTACACCGAAACCAAGCGCCTGTCCCGTAAATACGAGTCCCTGCCTCCGCCCCAGGCCGTGCGCAGGATCAATGAGGAAGGCAGCCTGGTGCTGGATGTGCGCGAGAACTCCGAGGTGAAATCGGGGCGTATCAAGGGCGCCAAGCACATCCCCCTCAAGGAGCTCAAGACCCGTCTCCAGGAGTTGTCCAAATACAAGGACAAGTCCGTGGTGGTGTACTGCCGCAGCGGCAACCGTTCGGCCCAGGCCTGCGATGTGCTCACCAGCAACGAGTTCGAAAAGGTGGTCAATCTGCAGGGCGGCGTCATGGCCTGGCAGGCGGCCAGTCTTCCCCTGAGCAAGAAGTGAGCCCAGAGCCCATGTCCGGCCCAGAGGTTGTGATCTATACCAGCGGTTTCTGCCCCTACTGCATGTGGGCGCGGCGCATGCTGAGCGACAAGGGCGTGCAGTTTCAGGAGATTCGCGTCGACCGGGCGCCGGATCAGCGGGCGGTGATGGAGCAGCGCAGTGGGCGCACCTCCGTGCCCCAGATCTTCATCGGCGAGACCCACGTGGGCGGCTACGACGACATGGCCGCCCTGGACCGGGCCGGTCGACTGGATCCGCTGCTGGCCGGGGCATGAGCGAGGCACCCCATGTGGTCTGCACCGGCTGCGGCGGCATCAACCGTCTGCCGTCGGATCGGCCCGCCCTGGAGGCCCGTTGCGGGCGCTGCCATGCCCCCCTGTTCGACGGCCATCCCGCTGAGCTGGACGGCGCCGGCCTGGAACGCCAGGTCTCGCGCAGCCATCTCCCGGTGCTGGTGGATTTCTGGGCACCCTGGTGCGGTCCCTGCAAGATGATGGCGCCGGCCTACCAGCAGGCCTGCCAGGACCTGGAGCCCGCCATGCGGGTGGTCAAACTGGACACCCAGGCCCATCCCGACCCCGCCGCCCGCTTTGGCATCCGCGGCATACCCACCCTGATCCTGTTCCATCATGGCCGGGAGCTGGCCCGCAGCAGCGGCGCCATGGATGCCCGGTCCATCGTGGCCTGGGCGCGGGGAGCGCTGCAGGGCTGAAACGCTCGAAATCGCAAAAGCGAACCGCGAAGGGCGCGAAGGTCTGCGCCAAGGACGCCAGGGACTACTTGATCAGGCATTCCTTCGCGCAGACCTTTGCGTTCCTTGGCGGTTCGCTTTTCATGGGTGTCCATGAAGTTTGCCGGTCCCGACGCAGCCGCCTATCATGTGCGGCCCGTCCCGCCTTCATATCAAGTCATCTTCCGGAGTCATCATGACCGACAGCCAGCAGCCCGCCGCCGCCAGCGACGACAAGCCCAAGCAGGAATTCGCCCTGCAGAAGTTCTATCTCAAGGATGTCTCCCTGGAAAGCCCCCGTTCCCCTCAGGTGTTCACCAGCGAGTGGAAGCAGGACGCCGGGGTGCAGTTGAACACCCAGGTGCGCAACCTGGATGATCAGGGCCTCTACGAGGTGGAACTGACCCTGACCCTGACCACCAAGTCCCAGGGAGAGGTGGCCTACCTGGTGGAGGTGAAGCAGGCCGGCATTTTCCTGGCCCGGGGTTTCCCCGAGGACCAGCTGGGTCACCTGCTGGCGGCCTATTGTCCCAACATCCTGTTCCCCTATGCCCGTGAGGCCATCTCGGATCTGGTCGCCAAGGCCGGGTTCCCCCAGATGCTGCTGGCGCCGGTGAACTTCGACGCCCTCTACGCCCAGCAGGTACAGCAGCGCCAGCAGGCGGCTGCAGACCAGGGCGCCGCCCCCGAGGCGAGCCACTGAGCGGCAGCCGTTCATGACCCCGTCGACCATCGCGGTGCTGGGGGCCGGTTCTTGGGGCACGGCCCTGGCCATCCATCTGGCCCGACAGGGCCACCGGGTGCGCCTGTGGGGACGCAAGCCCGAGGCCATGGCTGCCATGGCCGAAACCGGCTGCAACACCCGCTACCTGCCTGACGCGCCGTTTCCACCGGGGCTGGAGCCGGTGGCGGATCTGGCGGCGGCGGCACGGGACAGCGAGCACTGGCTGGTGGTCGTGCCCAGCCACGCCTTTCGGGAGATGCTTCAGGCCCTGGCGCCCCACCGGCGGCCTGACACCGTGCTGTCCTGGGCCACCAAGGGTCTGGAGGAGCACAGCGGTCAGTGGCTGCACCAGGTGGTGGCCGAGGAGTTCGGGGTGAACTTCCCCTGCGCCGTGGTCTCCGGGCCCAGCTTTGCCAGGGAAGTGGCCCGTGGCCTGCCCACGGCGCTCACGGTGGCCTCCACCACCCCCGGGGTGGCCGAGCAGGTGGCGGAGTGGTTCCACGGCGAACGCATGCGGGTGTACCTGAGCGACGACGTGCTGGGGGTGCAGCTGGGCGGGGCCTTCAAGAACGTGCTGGCTATCGCTGCGGGCATCTCCGATGGCCTGGGGTTCGGCGCCAACGCCCGGGCCGCCCTGATCACCCGGGGCCTGGCGGAACTGATGCGTCTGGGGGATGCCGCCGGGGCCCGGCGCGAGACCCTCATGGGCCTGTCCGGCCTGGGGGACCTGGTGCTCACCTGCACCGACGATCAGTCCCGCAACCGCCGCCTGGGTCTGGCCCTGGGCCGGGGGGAGACCCTGGACGCCGCCCTGGAGCAGATCGGTCAGGCGGTGGAGGGTGCGCGCACCGCACGCATGGCCGTCTCCAAGGCCGCCGAGCTGGGGGTGGACATGCCCATCTGCCACCAGGTGCACCGGGTGCTGTATGTGGGGCGCTCGGCCATCGAGGCGGTGGGGGAGTTGCTGGGCAGGGATCAGAAGCCGGAGTTTTGAATTAAGGATGAAGGTGGAAGGATGAAGGATGAATGACACCACCCCTCCCCAGCCCTCCTCTTGAGGGGAGGGAGGGGCGGGGTTTTATTCATCCTTCTACCTTCATCCTTGTTCCTTCAGTGCGGCAAAGCCGCACTGCCGCCACGCTTCGTAGACCACCACCGCCACGGCATTGGAGAGGTTCAGGCTGCGGCTGTCGGGCACCATGGGGATGCGCAGGCGTTGCTCCTCGGGCAGGGTGTCGAGGATCTCCACGGGCAGGCCCCGGGTCTCGGGGCCGAACAGGAAACAGTCGCCGTCCCGGTAATCCGGCGCCGAATGGGGGCGCTGCCCGCGGGTGGTGAGGGCAAAGATGCGCTCCGGGCGCAGCGCTGACGTGAAGGCTTCGAGGCTGTCATACTCTGACACCTGCGCCATGTCCCGGTAGTCCAGCCCGGCCCGCTTGAGGCGGGATTCGTCCAGGCTGAAGCCCAGGGGATGGATCAGGTGCAGCCGGCAGCCGGTGTTGGCGCACAGGCGCATGATGTTCCCCGTGTTGGGGGCGATCTCAGGTTGATAGAGGACCACGTTGAACATGAGTGCTGAGACTTCCCGGCGCGATCCGCTGGCCATCGACTTCTGCGGCATGGATTTCGCCACGCCCCTGGTGCTGCTGTCCGGGTGCGTGGGCTTCGGCGAGGAGTATACCCGGGTGGCGGGCTTCTCCAACCGGGACGTGGGCGCCGTGTGCCTGAAGGGCACCACCGGCCAGGCGCGCCTGGGCAACCAGCCTCACCGGGTCTACGAGACCCCCCAGGGCATGCTCAACGCCATCGGCCTGCAAAACCCGGGGGTGGAGCGGGTGGTGGACGAGATCCTGCCCACCCTGGACTTCGAGGAGACGCGCTTCATCGCCAACGTGTCCGGTTCCACCCTCGAGGAGTACATCGAGGTGACCCGGCGCTTCAATGATTCCCCCATCGACGCCATCGAGATCAACATCTCCTGTCCCAATGTGAAAGAGGGCGGCGTGGCCTTCGGCAACGACCCGGACATGTCCGCCCGGGTGGTGGCCGCCTGCCGCAAGGTGACCGACAAGCCGCTGATCACCAAGCTCTCCCCCAACCAGACGGACATCGCCGAGAACGCACGGCGCTGCATCGAGGCGGGCACCGACGCCTTTGCCGTGATCAACACCCTCATGGGCATGGCCATCGATGCCGAATCCCGGGAGGCGGTGATCGGCAACAACCAGGGCGGGCTGTCCGGCCCGGCCATCAAGCCCATCGCCCTGCTCAAGGTGCACCAGGTCCACCAGGTGGCCCGCCCCCACGGCGTGCCCATCATCGGCCAGGGGGGTGTGGCCAGCGCGGCCGATGCCCTGGAGTTCATCATCGCCGGTGCCGCCGCCGTGGGTGTGGGCACGGCCCTGTTCTACGACCCGCTCATCTGCAAGTCCATCAACAACGGCATCCGAGGTTACCTGGAGCGCCACGGGCTGAGCCACGTGGACCAGCTGGTGGGCACCCTGCAGCTCAACGGGGCAGCCAGGGCCTGCGGAGAGAAATAAGGGAGCGAACTAAGCTCGGATGCTCAACCCGGACATCCAGCTTTCGGGAGGGACGACCCCCCCGTCGGTGCTGAGTAATCCCGCCGTGGCGGGGCGTCTGAACGTGAGCCTCACGGCACCCGGCGCCAGCAACACCGGCTACGTGGATCTGCGCCCGGACCTGTCGGTGACGACGGGCGCCGACCTGCCCTGGTTGCTGTTTGATTGGGGCGGTGACGGGACCGAGCGAGGCCCCGAGGCACGGGCCACCTTCGGCGTGTTCGGCGGCAACGAGCGACAGATCTACATCCGCGAGTTGCCATAGGGCGGCCCGTGGCCGCCGTTGCGATGCTCAGCTCTGGCACGGCGGGCATGGCCCGCCCCCTGGGGCCCGGTTCATAGGGCGGCCCATGGCCGCCTTGGCGATATCGGGCCCAGGCACGGCGGGCATGGCTCGCCCTATGGGATTCGAGATGGCCTGCGCTAAACTTGCCGGACCATCACCATGAAAACCGAGAGGCAAGGATGCCTAACTATCGTCGTGACTACGGCGGGTGTGTCTGGTTTTTCACCGTGGTCACACACCACCGAAGAATCCTGTTCAACGATCCCCGTGCACGTCTCTGTCTGGCCCGTGCGCTTGTGGAGTGTCGACGGTGTTTCCCGTTTGCCATCGATGCCTGGGTCCTGATGCCGGACCACCTGCATGCGGTGTGGCGTCTGCCTGACAATGACCGCGACTATTCGCGCCGTTGGAGCGTCATCAAGCGGCGCTTCACCCAGCGGTACCGGGAAGGCGGCGGGCACGGCCCGCCCTATTGGCAAGCGCGTTTCTGGGCGCATCGCATCGATGATGATGCGGATTATCGCCAGCATGTGGATTACATACACATCAACCCGCTCAAGCACGGTTTAGTGAGTCGTGTTGTGGATTGGCAGTGGACGACATTTCACCGATACACGCGCCTCGGTGTGTATCCGCAGGATTGGGGCGGGCGCGTGTTGTTGCCGGAGGCTATTGGTAACGAATAGGGCGGCCCGTGGCCGCCGTTGCAATGTTTGGTTGTGGCACGGCGGGCATGGCCCGCCCTATAGGATTCGATTCATAGGGCGGCCCGTGGCCGCCGTGGCGATGTTTGGCTATGGCGAGGCGGGCATGGCCCGCCCTATGAACTGAAACCCATAGGGCGGCCCGCGGCCGCCGTTGCGATGTTTGGTTGTAGCGCGGCGGGCATGGCCCGCCCTATGCCTCTTCTTCCTTGCCTTCTTCCATCCCCAGCTCGTTGATCTTTCGGGTCAGGGTATTGCGGCCCCAGCCCAGCAGCTTGGCGGCGTCCTGGCGTCGGCCGCCGGTGCGTTTGAGCGCCGCCCGGATCATGATGCCTTCGAAGGCGGGGGTGGCCTGTTCCAGCAGGCCATGCTCGCCCCGGGCCAGGGCCTGGTCGGCCCACTGGGCCAGGGCCTGTTCCCAGCCCACGGCGGCGGTGGTCTCGGGCTGCTCGCGAAATTCCGGCGGCAGGTCGTCCAGATGGACTTCCCGGCCCGAGGCCATGACCGTGATCCAGCGGCAGCTGTTCTCCAGCTGGCGCACGTTGCCGGGCCAGTCCAGGCTGGACAGGTAGTCTCTTACCTCCGGCAAGAGCACCTTGCGTTCCACGTTCAGCTCTTTGGCCGCCTCGCCCAGGAAATGATTGAGTAGCAGGGGGATGTCCTCCCGGCGTTCCCGCAGGGACGGCACATGGATACGGATCACGTTCAGGCGATGGAACAGGTCCTCCCGGAACAGCCCCTCGCGCACCCGCGCCTCCAGGTTCTGGTGGGTGGCTGCGATGATGCGTACGTCCACCCGCACCGGGGTGTGTCCGCCCACCCGGTAGAACTCGCCGTCGGCCAGTACCCGCAGCAGACGGGTCTGCAGTTCCGCCGGCATGTCGCCGATCTCGTCCAGGAACAGGGTGCCGTCGTCGGCCTGCTCGAAACGGCCCCGGCGCGAGGCCTGGGCGCCGGTGAAGGCGCCTTTTTCATGGCCGAACAGCTCTGATTCCAGCAGGTCCCGGGGGATGGCGGCAGTGTTCAATGCGATGAAGGGCTTGTCGGCCCGGGGGCTGTGGCGGTGCAGGGCGCGGGCCACCAGTTCCTTGCCGGTGCCGGATTCGCCGTTGATGAGTACGGTGATGTTGGAGCGTGACAGCCGGCCGATGGCCCGGAACACCTCCTGCATGGCGGGGGCCTCTCCGATGATTTCGGGGGTCTCCTCGCTTTGTGCGGTGTCCGTGTGGCCCCGCTCCCGGCGCAGCTGACAGGCACGGCGCACCAGGGCCACGGCATCGTCCACGTCGAAGGGCTTGGGCAGGTATTCGAAGGCGCCGCCCTGGTAGGCGGATACGGCGCTTTCCAGGTCCGAGTGGGCGGTCATGATGATCACCGGCAGTTCCGGGTGGTCCCGATGCAGGCGCTCCAGCAGGTCCAGTCCGTCCATGCCGGGCATGCGGATATCGGTGACCACCGCGTCCGGGGTGTCACTTTCCAGGGCGGAGAGGGCGGCGCCGGCGGAGTCGAAGGAGGTGACCTCGATGTCCGCCTTGTTCAGCGCCCGTTCCAGCACCCAGCGTATGGAGCGGTCGTCGTCAATGACCCAGACGTGTTCACGATTAGTCATCCATGGTCTCCAGCGGGATCAGTAGTGAAAAAACAGTCTTGCCAGGTACGGAGCTGCATTCGATCAGTCCGCCATGCTGGTTGATGAGGGATTGGGCGATGGACAGTCCGAGACCCGTGCCGCCGTCGCGGCCGGACACCATGGGGTAGAAGATGCGCTCGTGCATTTCCTCGGGGATGCCCGGGCCGTCGTCGATGATCTGGATGCGCGCCACCAGCTTGTGTCGGATCTGCCCCACGGTGTACTGGCGCAGCACCCGGGTGCGCAGCAGGATACGCCCCGACCCGCCCACCGCCTGCAGCGCATTGCGCACGATGTTGAGAATGGCCTGGATCAGCAGGTCACGGTCGGCCACCAGTTCGGGGATGCTGGGGTCGTAGTCGGAGTCGATGATCACGCCGTCGGGGGCCTCCACGGAGACCAGGCTGCGAATATGCTCCAGGACCTCATGGATGTTCAGCGTCTGCTTGCGGGGCACGTTGTTGGGGCCGAGCATGCGGTCCACCAGGTTCTGCAGCCGGTCCGCTTCGCCGATGATGATGCGGGTGTATTCATGCAAGGCCGGATCAGGCAGTTCCCGCTCCAGCAACTGAGCCGCACCGCGCAGGCCGCCCAGGGGGTTCTTGATCTCGTGGGCCATGCCCCGCACCAGGGCCCGGGTGGCGGCATGCTGGTTGAGCAGGTTCTCTTCCCGGGAGATGCGCAGCTGCCGGTCGATGTGTACCAGCTCCACCAGCAGCTGTCGGGGCCGATGGGTCTCGGTCAGGGGCGTCACGGTCATGTCCACGGTGGCCTGGCGGCCGTGGACCAGTTCCAGGTGGTGTTCCCGTTCCGTGAACGGGTGACCGGTGCGCAGGGAATGCGCCAGGCTCGGACGCAGGCTGCTGTCCTCGCGCACCAGGGTATCGATGGCCATGCCCTTGACCCGGCCGAGGCTGATCTCGAACAGCATCTCGGCGGCCGGGTTCATGTAGCTCAGGCGCAACTGGTCGTCCAGGACCATCACGGCGGTGGTCAGGTTTTCCAGCAGGTAGGGATAGGGCGTTTGTGGCTGCGGCATATGATTCCCACTATGCAAGAAGCAAACCAACCTGGTGCAGGCGCGCCGGAGCGGTGCACAGGACTGGGGCACGGGCCGGTGCACCGGTCTCCGGGAGCCCTGGGGCACCTCATCAGGAACCGCCCCAGGCAACAGGATGGTGCCTGGGGCGTGCTTACGGATGGATTATTGCACCAAACTGGTGCGGACGTGGGCGGGGATGGAAATCAGGGGATGCGGTGGCGCAGCAGGTGGAACTCCACAGTGTCGGATTCCTGGAGCACCCGTTCGCTGTTGTCCAGCACCTGGACGCTGATGCGGTGAGTCCCCCGGTCGATGTTCTCCAGGGCGAAGCGGGGGCTTGTGCTGATGCTGTGAGCGCTGCCGTCGAGCATGAGCCGCAGGCGGTGGCCGCGCTCGCTGCGCAGTTCCGGGGCGATCTCCACGGAGACGGTGAAGTTCCCATCGTTGGCCCGCACCGGTTCATCGTCCCCGGGTCTGGCGATGCGCAGGCGTTCGTAGGGCTGGGAGGATGTTGTCTCACCGTCGTTGCCGCGGCCTCGTTCCAGGATTTCACGGGCATCGCGCATGGCAGGCACCGTGGTGGGCGGCTCCACATGCACCGGCCGCGCATCCACCCCCTCGGGCGGGCTGTCACCGAACACGGTGTTGCCTTCGGCATCCGTCCAGCGATAGATGTTAGCGGAGGCCGTGAAGGCAATGAGCAACAAGAGGATGAAAAGGAAGCGCATAGCTATAGACTAGTCCTATAAGGGCGGGATACAAGAGGCAAGATACAAGAGACAGGAAAAAACGTTTCCTCACTTGCCTCTTGTCTCTGCCCCAGAAAGAGAAAGGCCCCGCAATGCGGGGCCTTTCTCTTTCTGGGGCTTACAGCGCCTGAATCAGAGGCTGTAGTACAGGTCGTATTCCACCGGGTGGGTGGTCATGCGCAGACGGGTGACTTCTTCCATCTTCAGCTCGATGTAGGCGTCGATCATGTCGTCGCTGAACACGCCACCGGCCTTGAGGAACTCGCGGTCCTTGTCCAGGGCGGCCAGGGCCTGATCCAGGCCGTGGCAAACCTGCGGGATCTGCTTTTCCTCTTCGGGGGGCAGGTCATACAGGTTCTTGTCCATGGCCTCGCCGGGGTGGATCTTGTTCTGGATGCCGTCCAGGCCAGCCATCATCAGTGCGGCGAAGGCCAGGTAGGGGTTGGCGGTGGAGTCAGGGAAGCGGACTTCCATGCGACGGCCCTTGGGGTTCATCACGAACGGGATGCGGATGGAGGCGGAACGGTTGCGGGCGGAATAGGCCAGCATGACCGGGGCCTCGAAGCCGGGCACCAGGCGCTTGTAGCTGTTGGTGGAGGCGTTGGTGAAGGCGTTCAGGGCGCGGGCATGCTTGATGACGCCGCCGATGTAGTACAGGGCGGTTTCGGACAGACCACCATACAGGTCGCCGCTGAACAGGTTCACGCCGTCCTTGCCCAGGGACATGTGCACGTGCATGCCGCTGCCGTTGTCGCCTACCAGGGGCTTGGGCATGAAGGTGGCGGTCTTGCCGTAGTTGTGGGCCACGTTCTGCACCACGTACTTGAGGATTTGCACCTCGTCCGCCTTGCGGGTCAGGGTGGCGGCGCCGACGCCGATCTCACACTGGCCAGCGGTGGCCACCTCGTGGTGATGCACCTCGGTGGTCAGACCCATTTCTTCCAGGGCCAGACACATGGCGGAACGCAGGTCCTGCAGGCTGTCCACCGGGGGCACGGGGAAGTAGCCGCCCTTGACGGTGGGACGGTGGCCGATGTTGCCGCCTTCGAAGACCTTCTCTGAGTTCCAGGAGGCCTCGTCGGAGTCCACGCGGAAGAAGGAGCCGGAGATCTCGTTGCCCCACTTCACGTCGTCGAACACGAAGAACTCGTTTTCGGGGCCGAACAGGGCGGTGTCGGCGATGCCGGTGCTCTGCAGGTAGGCCTCGGCGCGCTGGGCCAGGGAACGGGGGCAGCGGTCATAGCCCTGCATGGTGGCGGGTTCCACCACGCCGCAGCGGATGATCAGGGTGGGCTCGTCGAAGAACGGGTCCATGACGGCGCTGTCGGCGTCGGGCATCAGGATCATGTCGGACTCGTTGATGCCCTTCCAGCCGGCGATGGAGGAGCCGTCGAACATCTTGCCGCTCTCGAAGACGTCTTCATCAATGGTGTGTGCGGGCACGGAGACGTGCTGCTCCTTGCCTCGGCTGTCGGTGAAACGGAAGTCGACGAACTTGACGCCGTTTTCCTTGATGGTTTTCATCACATCTGCTGCGGACATGCCTGCTCCTCCGGGGAGTGTGTAAATGGGTGTCGAGAATGTTCTACCGGCATAGGGTGGAAGCCTGTGTGGGCGTCTCCGGACCGTATGCCCTGTTATGAAGCATGATCCATGCCATGTGCCCGACCTCGGCGCAATAGGCTCTGGCCATGGTCTTGGGGGCTGGATCGATCATGGAATGCACCACAATAGTGCGCATCCCTGTCGGCGCGCCCCATTATGGGTCGTGCCGACAGCGAGGCTACCCTGAAGTCTAGCCTGTTGGGGGGGCTTCACGGAAATAAACCACCACTTCGCCCACCTGGTGCAGTTGCTTGCAGGCCTGTCGCAGGCGGGCGGTCAGGGCCCGGGCTTCATCGGCATCAGCGACCGCTGTGCGGGGCAGGCAGATCTCCAGATGAATGCGCCCGCCCAGATAATGTAGCACCACGTTCTCAATCTGACGCGTTTGCGGGATACCGGCCCAGGCCTCCTGAAGTCTGGCCAGCAGTTCGCGACGCAGGGGCAGTTCGAGGACGGGCGGGTGATGTTCATCGTCTTCCGGGTCGATGTGCACCGTCACGTCGGTGACCTCCTCGAAGGCACCGATGACCGCAAGGCGCACCCGCTCGCTGATCTGATGGCCTTCGGAGATGCTGATGCGCGCCGGCACTTGGACGTGTACGTCCGCCAGGGCTGAGCCTGCCATGCGCCGGGTGCGCAGCATGTGCAGGCTCTTGACGCCATCCACGGCCAGGATGGTCTCCCGGATGCGCGCCACCCGCTCCTGACCCAGGCCGGTGTCGATCAGCTCCCGGGCACTGTCCCAGATCAGCCGGCCGCCCATGTGGGCGATGAGTGCCGCCACCAGCACGGCGGCCACCGCATCCATGTAAGGCAGACCCGCCAGGGCCCCACCCACGCCCACCAGCACCACGATGGAAGACAGCACGTCGGAGCGGTGATGCCAGGCATTGGCCTTGAGCAGGTTGGAGCGGATGCGCCGGGCCACACGGATGGTGTAGTGATACAGCCCTTCCTTGAGCACGATGGCCAGCACGGCAAAGGCCAGGGCCAGGGGCTCGGGGTTGAGCAGGCGTTCTGGTTCAAACAGTCGCTTGCCGGCATCCAGGCCGATGCCCACGCCTACGCCGATCAGCAGCAGCCCCACCACCACGGTGGCCAGGGTCTCGATGCGGCCGTGGCCATAGGGGTGTTCGCTGTCCGGCTGGACATTGGAATGGCGTCCCGCCAGCAGGACGACGCCGTCGCTTATCAGATCCGACAGGGTATGCAGACCATCGGCGATCAGGGCCTGGGACTGGGTAAAGATGCCACCGATGATCTGGGCGACCGACAGGAACAGGTTGGTGAACGCCGCCGTCAGCGTCACGCGACGCATGGTGCGTTCGCGGGGCTTGCCGGGGGTGAGGTCGGAGGTGGTGCTCATCCATCAAGTCTGATGGATGAGAGTGGAGAATGGCTAGTGGCAAGTCTCAAGTGGCTAGTGGCAAGGGAAGGCGGGATGTCCGTAGGAGGCCCGACCCCGACCCGAAAGCGGTGTCCGATGGAAAAGCAAACCGCGAAGGTACGCCAAGGTATGCGCAAAGGACGCGATGGAATTCATTGTGCGTAAAAACCTTTGCGCACTTGGCGTATACCTTGGCGTCCTTCGCGGTTTGCTTGATTTGGGGTTTCGCCCGGGGTCGGCTTTCTACATGATCGTGGCTGGACCACGCAGGGGGGTGGCGGCGGTGAGGCCTTCCAGGACCTGGCGGGCCTGGGCGCTGCCCTGTTCCTGCCACAGCTCAATGGCCTCCAGGGCAGAGAGGCCCGGCGCGCCGCCCAGTTCGCGCATGGCGCGCAGCACGTCCGAGAGCCCGATGAAACCGTGGGCCAGGGCGCCGAACAGGTCGCTCAGGGAACCGCCTGCCTGGCGATCGGCCACCTGCTGGTAGGCTGAACGGCCAAGATCGACGAAATAACCCACGCTGACCCGCCGGCGCCGGGCCCGCTGGCTGAACAGGCCGGAGAACAGCAGGCAGTGGTCGCCCACGTCCCGCATGGCCACCGCCTGGGCCCGGGGCGCGGCACGCAGGCCGCGCAGGTAGTCCAGCGCCATGATGCGGTGGCCGGTCTCGGGGTTTTCGGTGAAGCGAATCATGAGCAGGACGAGATAGCTTTCCAGGGTCTCGTCCAGTTCCTGGTGCACGTGGCCGGCGGCCTCCTGCACGAGGCGCTGCCACTGGGCGGCGGGGGTGGGCTCCATGATGAGGTCAGGCATAGCTCCTCCCGTTGCGGTGTCGCAGAAAAAAGTCCTCACTCATCTCTTAGCATCAAGCGCGCCAGGTGCAACAGCGGGCCGGACGGCTGGTCTGTCACGGGGCCCGGGCGGTATACTCCAGCCCTTTGCGCACCCACGTCAGCTGGTTTCCTCATGTCCCGACAGCAAACCTCAAAGACCCAAGGCCTGAGCTTTCAGGAGCTCATCCTGACCCTGCAGCAGTACTGGGCGGGGCACGGCTGCGTGGTCCTGCAGCCCTACGACATGGAAATGGGCGCGGGCACCTTCCACTCCGCCACCTTCCTGCGCGCCATCGGCCCCGAGCCCTGGCGGGCTGCCTATGTGCAGCCTTCGCGCCGGCCCACCGACGGGCGCTACGGTGAGAACCCCAACCGCCTGCAGCACTACTACCAGTTCCAGGTGATCCTCAAGCCCTCGCCGGCGGAGATCCAGGAGTTGTACCTGGGTTCGCTCAAGGCCATCGGCATCGATCCCCTGGTGCACGACATCCGCTTCGTGGAAGACAACTGGGAATCCCCCACCCTGGGCGCCTGGGGCCTGGGCTGGGAGGTGTGGCTCAATGGCATGGAAGTCACCCAGTTCACCTACTTCCAGCAGGTGGGCGGGCTGGATTGCCGGCCGGTGTCCGGCGAGATCACCTACGGCCTGGAACGCCTGGCCATGTATCTGCAGGGTGTGGAGAGCGTGTTCGATCTGACCTGGACCGAGGGCCCCCAGGGCCGGGTGAGCTACGGCGACGTCTACCACCAGAACGAGGTGGAGCAGTCCGCCTACAATTTCGAACACGCCAACGTGGAGGCGCTGTTCGCCTGGTTCGAAACCTGCGAAGGCGAGAGCAAGCGCCTCATCGAGGCCGGCCTGCCGCTGCCCGCCTACGAGCAGATGCTCAAGGCCTCCCACACCTTCAACCTCCTGGACGCCCGCCGCGCCATCTCCGTGACCGAACGCCAGCGCTACATCCTGCGC
>SR_TP_S13solDRAFT_1000591_pt1 | contig 13732 bp, 19 predicted proteins | sample SodReaTP_S13sol_FD_11159 | JGI IMG/M metagenome (IMG submission 11159)
TTGCTTAGTGGGTAGGTCGCGGTATTCATCTAGCAAAATTGGAGTGGCCATATTACTTATCTCCTTTCAGAAGAATGGTGGCCACACGCAAAGCGGTGGCGCCTCAATGTTCAGTGGGCCAATGTCGATACGAACGCGCTGGCCAAGGCTGTGCACGCTGATATTGCCAGCAAGGTTATTAATGGACGTTAAGCGCTTAGGTATGGGCTACCTCCCGCGCTTCGCTCAGCTTTTCAACTACTGCAATGAAGTCGACGCTGTTTAACCAGTGGTGCAGGGCGGCGTGCATCCAGCTAACCATGCCGTGGCATGGCTCAAAGCAGGGGTCGCTGGCCATTTCATTGCTGCAGTTGCGCCAAAACTCTTCAAGCTTACGCGCAGCTTGCTCGGTGCTAACCACGCCCAGCGCGGCGCTTTCGAATGAAAGCCCGCCCGTTCGCTCTACTGCTAAGGTGCTTTCAAACACGGCTTGGGTGGCGTGGTTCATAGGTCACCTCCCGCGCTGACTTGGCGGAGCTGTTCAACCTCTTCAATCAGCTCGCTGCTTTGCTGCTTTGAATACACCACTTCATCAAGCAGGCGCGTGGCACGGCGCAACATGGCGTTGCTGTGTGCGCTGCGTTCTTCGCTTTCAGTTAGTTGTCGGCGCAGCTCGTTTAGCTGGGTGCGCTGGCTTTCCACCTTGCCTCTCAGCCGCTGGTTTTCAACGGTCATCAGGTCATAGCGGGTAAGTGCAATTGCGCGTGGGTGTACTTTGGACTGGCTCATGCAACACCCCCTTCACGGCGAACGTGTGTGCGGGCCTGCAGTACCAATGGCATGCCAGGGAAGTTATTGCGGGCTTGCTCTTCAGTGTGAGCAAAGGTTGAAACGGTGCGCAGCTTCTTAAGCTGGGCGAGTTTTTGGCTGCTATGAGCCACAATGAACGTATAAATCATGCGTTCCATCTCCTTTTGGTTTGGAAATGGTGGATCGGGTAGCCGCAAGACTCTGGCCCAAAAGGTAAGGCCAGAATTGGGGGCGTTTTCTTTGGCTCCCGACCCATGCCCCCAGTCAACGGTTCGTGTTGAATGGCCCAGCAAGAGGGTGCTGGGTTTAACGCATGAAGTCTGATTCTGTCTACCTTTTGGTTTCAGAGTTCGCGGGTGTCTAATCCACCAACTCGGCTGGTTGTCTAATCCAGCTGCGAATAGTCTTGCACATTTTATCCGGGCGGTAAAGCCACCCAAGCCGATTTTATTGCATTCCATAGTAATACTCCGTAGTTAGTCCAACCGGCTGGTATATGTTATTGCGCGCGGGCAAAAGACTACGCACACCTATGACGGCTGGCAAGTGTTTGTAAAGAACCTGTAAAAGTGCTAAAATACCTGCTCAATTAACTGCGTGAGGTGATCATGAAAAAAGGAATTTATATAACTCTGGGTGTCCTGTTCGGGCTGGCTGTTATTGGTGCGTTCGTTGAGGATGAACAACCAAAAGAAAGTTATGAGCAGGGTGCTGCTGAAGTTGTTGAGTCGGCGCCGGTTGTCGCCCAAGGTGCTCATTCGGAAGAGCCGATTGAGGATGAGCGGGCACAGCTTCTCGCAGATAAAGCGGCGTACTATGAAGGTTGGATTGAAGAGGTTAAGCAGCTTCGCGCGCAGATTGAGACCGCAAAAGAAGCTTGGTGGCAAGCAAGCCCTGATGATAATTATGCAGCTGGTCAGTGGGGCGCCTTTGCGCAAAGCTTTCGCCAGCAAAGCCAAAAGCTTATGGATGACTGGCGTCAACCAAGTGATATTCAGCTTGTGTTTGAAGGTTTTTCTTCTCAGCCAGGAACTCTGGTTAGCATGATGCTTAATCCTGTTGCGTTCAGAAACACTGATGAATATGAAGAAAGAGTTCGTCTGTATAATGAGGCGCTGGTATCTGCAGAGCAGTTCATTCAGGAACACAAGTAGCCCCACATTGGTTCTTCTGTAATTTTAAAGAGCGGCACTTAGCGCTTGGCTAAGTGCTGAATCATCAAGTCTTCTACGGTCTGCAAGTCTTGCTTGGTAAAGCCAAGTAATTGGCGTTCTTCCATCTGTACTCGAGTATTCTTATTCACCCGTGCGCGCAGGCCGTAATGGTGCTCCCGCGCTATGCGGCTTACTAAACCGCGAAAGCCTACGCCTGCCTCGCTCGGGTTTGAGCTGGGGCGCATAAACTGCGTACGGTGAATGCGTCTGAACATGCGCAAGCTGCCCCGGCGTCTGCGCCCCGTGGGCTGCTCTTGTGGTTTGCGTGGGGCATGGGGCGTGCCGTCTGGGTTGCGGTTCTCGCGGATGCGGCGGGCTTGGCTGCCACGCATGGTGCGTGCAATGTCACGGGTTAAGCGCCTACGTTCGCCCGCGCTGAGGTTGTTCAGCAGGGCGTCAACGCGGTCGTTTATCAGGTGTAGGTCATCGCTCATGGTTCGCCGCCTGTGTCGCCAGTCTCTACCTGCTCGCCCTGAATGAATAGCTCCCACTCAAATTCGGCATAGGGGTTTATTTCAGGCTCCGGTAGGTGCTCTACCTTCATGCCTTCATCGGTCTGGGTTACCTTTACGCGCTCGGTCAGTTCCAGCGTAATTTCAATGTCGGCGGTGTTGTTGTTTAAAAGCTCTGCGCGGAACTGAATGCCCGTTTTGCGCTTGTCGGGGTTGGCCAGCAGCTCATGCTGGTTGCGGTAAAGCCATGCCAGTAGTGGCACCATAATGGTGTCAGAATGGTCGGCATAATCGGTCACCAACACAATGCACTTATACTGGTACTCGAAGCTGAGGTTTTCTTTCACTGTGGTGGCAGCTAAGTTGCCCTGGTCAATGTAAACCTGCAGGCGGTCTGGGTTGCGCCCTAAAAATGGCAGGGCGTTAATTAACAGGTCGCGTATCTGGTTGGGCTTATTCACTGCGTTCGGTCTCCGTCTGAGGCTGGCGGTACCAGCCTTGCTGGTTCATTTCCTCTTCGCTGAGCTGGCGAATGTTACCGGCGACCAGTAAAAAGTTTCGGTTTGGCCAAATGCGGTGAAGCTCTGCGCTAAGCTGCTGGGCTTGCTCGGGGCTTACGTCGGCGGGTACCTGCAGAATGCAGCCATCGTGTGGCACTATCATGCTCACGCGCTCACTGATTGCCTTGGCTTCTTTTCTCATTTTGCGTTTCATTTGCTCGCTCCTGACACTGAACAATAACGTCCACCTTGGCCGCGCAGGCGTGCCACGCAGCCTCAATGTTGCGGATGTCTTGGCTCAGGTCTTGGTTGGTTTTCGGGCTGCTGGGTGGCAGGTTGCACGGCGTTACCATTGGACACCCAATCTCGATAACCACGGGCGCCGGTGATTGCGGGGCGCTGGTGCAGCTCGCGAGCGGCAGCAGGCAACATAGTTTCAGCCCATTCTTTAAGGTCGTCATGTTCACGTTTCAATGCTTCCCATTCAGCGCTGCGTTGCAGCAGGTTTTGCTGGGCGCTTTGCAGTTCACTTTGCAGGCTGTTCAGTGCCTGTGCGTTTGCGCTGTAGTTCTCCTGCAGGCGCTTAAGCGTTGTTTCGGTTGCGAGCTGCGCCGCGTTCGCCTGGTCAAGGCGCTCTTGTATCAGCTGGGCGTTGGTGTACTGCAGCCAGGCATAAAGCCCGGCAATCACCACTAGCGCCAAAGCCCCCAGCTTTAACTTCATTTTTTCGCGCCGCCCTTGCGGGTGCGCTTAGCTTTCACTGGGGCGCTCGCAGGCTCTTTGTACACCTGTGCAAAGTGCTCATACGCACGTTCAAGCTTCACGTCGTACATGTTGACGTGAAAGCTCGGGCCGTTGTAGCCGCGCGCGAACGCTCGCCAGTCGCCCTCGTCCAATGCCTTTTTCAGGTTGGGGTTGGCCTGAATGAAGCGAACCAAGGCGTCAAGCTGTTGCCCTTCACTCTGGTTCATGGCGTCTACAAAGTGCTGCACCGATTCATAACCCAGTGCTTCAGCATGGAAACCCATGATCTGGAATAAGCCGTAACTGCAAGCTTTCAGTGCTGCCTCTTTGTGCAGTTGTTCAGCTTTGCCGCGGCGCTGGTATTCGCCAATGCCGCCGGTGTAGCCACCTATGCCGGTATTGCACAGGTTAGGGTACTGGCGGGCGAGCTGGTCAGCTTTGGCGCGGTCCTCGCTGGCCACTTGGCGGTAAAAAATATGCCGTTCATACAAAATGGCGGCTTTGCCATTGCTGAAAAATCCACTGCCCGAACTCTCAACTTGGGCAATGGCTGCAATTACAGCCAGCTTTACGCCCAGCTTTTCAGCGGCTTGCTGCAGGTCTTTTTTGCCAAGCCGCTTCGGGTCAATCACGCCAGCCAGGGCGGCAAGTGTTCGCGGTCCAGCAACGCCAATGGCGGTAATGCCGTGTTTTTCCTGGAATGCAATAACGGCCGCTTCGGTTTTATCGCCAAACCAGCCGTCTACTACCAGCTTGGGCTTTGCGCCTGCGGCGTTCAGGTCTTGCTGCAGGGTGCGCACATTCGCGCCTACGTCTCCGTTTCTCATGGGTTCACCTTGTTATTGTGGGCTTGCCGCTTACGCTTCGCTGCGGTCTTTGTCTTAGGGGCGTACGCAAGCCAGCGCAGTGGCTTGGGGCCGTTCTGGTCGGCCTTGATTAAGTGGGCGATGTTGCCATGGTGAGCCAGCAGGGCGATGGCCAGCGCGGTGGCCAGTACCACTTCGCTAATGGTTGGGGCGCTGGTGATGCCGCTCAACACCGCAATAATTTGTATGAACGATGCCACCATAATGCTGTAGGCCAGCCAGCCGATAATGGGCTTGTGCGTGCCATGGCGGGTGAACAGCAAAATGCGGAACGCAATGGTGGCCAATAAGGCCACGTATATAACGGTTAGTGTGATCATCCCTTCTTGCCTCTGAACAGTTGTGCAAAGTCAGTTGTTTCAGTCAGGCGAATAAGTTGCTGGATAATGCGGACAGAAACGGCGCTGGCAATTACAGCGCCTACGCCTGCGTTTACTTGAACGCTGGCAGGAATAAACCAGCTCATAATGGCTGCAAAGGAAGTAGCACCCAAGCAACCAAGGGCCACAGAAACCAAAAACAAAAACAGGCGTTTCCAGTGGCTTTCAGTGCCTTCGTTCATTACAAAAATACCAGCGCCGCAAACAGCGCCAATGGCAATGCCTGGGTCGATACCCAGCAGCGGGGCGGCCAGAGCGGTGCCAGTGGCGGTCAGGGTTGCGGCAGTGGTGCCTGTTGGTTCATTCATCCTTCTAATCCCATAGTTGTACAAGCTTCTTTTCTTGTGGTGGTGCGTGTTCTGGCAGTTTTACCAGTGTTCCTTGTGGGATAACTGGCCCCAAGTCTGCAAGGCCGGGGTTGGCACTTAATGCCGCTTCAGTAACCCGACCGGTGCGCCCATAGTGGCGCTGGCATATCGCGTCCAGCGTGTCGCCCTGAATTGCGCGAACCAGCATTACAGTAACGCCACGGTTGAATGGGTGACGCCAAGAATGTCGCGTATAGCAAAGCGAGCGTCACGGCGTAGCGCGATAACAGTTTGTTCCAGTGGGTCTGTGCTGTCTGCGCCGGCTTTGGTGGTGTCGTAATCGCGCATTCGCTCTATCAGGTTCGCACGCGAAAAGCAGTAAACGGCTCGGGCGTACCATTGCAAATAGGTGCTTTCGTCATTGATCTGCTCGGCGGGCACGTCAGCTAGTTTTTCATAGCCTTCTGCTTCACGTTCTTGGCGCCAGTTTCGAAGCTCTTGGTTTACTGCAGCTACGGCATTGATTGCGGCATGCTCAAGGCGTGGGGCAGTTACGTTGCCATCCAGCCGCATAACTTCGCGCAGCTTCTCCAGGTGAATGGCTGGCCAAAAATGGGAGCTCTGAATAGTCGCGTCTGCGGGGTTCTGTATTTCGCTCTGGTTTGCAAAAAAAGACACGTCATGACTCCTATGGGTTGGGAGGTGGTCGGAACGTCATGCGCAGCGAGCAAAACAATCGGTTCCGAGCCTCCCAGGGTGCGTGGGTTACGCTCGTTTAGCGGGGGTTATTCACCTTCCGCGCTGTTCTTTTGGGCTTTCTTAAATTCCTGAATAAGCTTTTTAACGCCTGATTTTTCATCAAGCTCAAGCGCTTTCTTCAGGTGCGCAATGGCGCGCTCGTTGTAGCCATTTTTGCCGTAAGTAATACCCATAGCCTTCATAAGCTTGGCGCGAACCTGATCATAAATATCAAGCTCAGCAACCATGTTGCTTACTCGTTCCAAGTGCTCGATAGCCACCGGTGTTTCACTGTCAATGAACTTCAGTGCCTGGTTGGCTACTTCCTCGGTTACCAGTGTGGGCGCGGTGCGTTCATACTGGTCTGGCATGTCAATTTCATGCGTGAGCACGTATTCGGCCAAGTCTAGGCCTTGGCTGTACTCGCCAGCGTCAATGCACCACAGCATAACCGTGGTTAGCACGTCATTTTGCTGCCCGGTGCCAGCGTGGATAACGCCAGCAAGGTAATCGCGGTATTCAGGGATAAACTGGGCTTTCACCTTAGCTTTGCGTTCTGAGCTCTGAACGGTTTTAAGCCGGCGCTTATGCTCGTGCAGCAGTTTAAGCATCAGCTCATAGTTGTTCATTGCCTTGTTCTGGTCCGCCGGATTAACCGCCCCCTCAAGGGCGGCTAATTTGCGCTGGCGGTTCGCTCGCGCTAGGTTTTTCATGTGCTATCTCCGGTTATGAGCCAGAAGGTGCTGCGTCGCTGATTTCAATGTTCTCAATCAGCACAACGCCTTCATAATCTTCCACAACGTAAGCGTCATTGCTGCTTTCGTAGTTTTCGACCTGATCACGTTTCGGGTTGTCCATCAAGTGGCGGCGGCGAGCGCCTTCTTGCCAGTAAATAGACAGGTTATCCAGTCGCGTAATCAAAATGGCGTTTGGCGGGAAGTAAGGAACGCGCACGGCAGGCAAGCCACCAATGGTTTTTTGCATTTTGATAACGTCCAGAGCCAAAGACTCCGTAGGCGTATCGGCATGCTTGTTCACCATGGGCAGGTACTTATCAGACAGCAGGGCGCGGCCAATAATAACTACCAGTTCAGGATCGTCCTGGTACCACTCAGGCAACATTTCATTCGTTGCATTGAATACCAGCGCGTCAAGGTTCTGGTAGTCAGAGCCTTCCCATGGGCCAACAGTGATTTTGCCACTGCCTTCAGCAGCTTCGCTGAATACCTGCTCTGGTGCGTCAGTGCGGATATGGGCTAGCCAGCCAATGTTCACGTCCTGAAGCATTGGGTTTTCTGTGCGGTTGGTTTGCACCGCTGCAGAGGTGCCGTTAAAGCCGATCATGATACGGTCAAGCGCTTGGCGGCTCAAAATAGCATCGCGCATGCGGTTCTGGAAGTCTGGGAACTTAGCCCAGGCATCAATTTTGCTGTAGCGAATGGCTGTATCAAAATTGGTTTGCTTACACTTGTAAGAGTTCTTGCCAAGGTCTGTCGGGTCAATCGGCTGGCGTTCATTGCTTTGTGTGTCAGTGCGGCCAGCAATGGTGCTGCTGATGCCAAGGCCTATTTTCTCACCTTCCTGTTCAACAACGCCATACATGTTAATCATGCTCAGGAACTGCGAACTTTCCTGTTGCTTGGTTTCCAGTTTTTGCTGAAGCGAGGGTTCAACACTGAACTTGGTGCTAACATCTTCTACGCCGTTAAGTGCTGCCATTCGGCCAGCGTATGCGTTAAATACCTTGCGGGTTTCGTTTCTCATTGGTGCCTGTCCTTATAAACAATCGGATTCAAGTGGTGCACCGCTGGCCGGGGTGCGAGTAGGGCCGTCTGGGGTGTTTTCCAGTTGGCTTTTAAGCTCTGCAAACGCGCTCTTCTGCGCTTCCAGTTGTTCAGTCAGGCCTGTTACTTCGCCTTCCAGCTTTTCGCAGCGCTCGCTGGACGCCTTTAGCGCGGCGCTGAACTCGTTCTTCAGCTCGCCAGTTTCAGTGGCGATGGCCTCAACCGCTTTATTCACGTCTGAAAAGTCAGCGCTGTTCTTCTCGCCTGCTTTTTTCAAAAGGGCGGTTACGCGGCTAAACAAGCTGGGCTTTTCTTCCGGAGTTTCTGGCTCTTCTTCAAGTTCAAGTTCCAGTTCAACCGCTTCTGAAAACAGGTTTTCAGGTCGGGTTTTGCGTGATGCAAGCGGGCTTACTTGTTGCTTGGCAGAGAACTGCAGCATTTCAGTGCCTAGGCTCGCGGGTGAGTCTGTTACCGCAAGGCCAGTGAAATAGCACTCGCCGGTGTCAGCAAAATCAAGGTCAATTTCCATTGATGAATAGATTTTTTGCTTTTTCTTGTTCAGCTCAACCAGATCATCAGTGGGTTCAATTTGAGCGTAAAGAACCAGCTTGCCTTCGCTGTTCTCTTCGGTTTTTAACGCGGTTACATCACCGTAAGCGCGAAAATCACTATCAGGAAACAGGCCACGTATGTGCTCAAGCCACACCCGGGCGCCGTATTTGTTCGGGTCGTAATTGGCGGCCATCTGCTCAAGCCAGCTGCGCTGGATTGTGCGGCCGTCCGTGGTTGCGCCCTCTGTCGCTACACGGAAGAATTTGCTTTTTGCCATGGTCAGGTCCTATCAGTGGTTTCGGTGCAATAACGCGGTTTCTGGTGTGGGCTATGGTCAGCAGCGTAGCGCGCACGGTCAATGCGTTGCGGTTGTAGGGAGTATGCTGACAACGCAAAGGGCGCTGCGGGCGGCAGGGGCGCTAGTACACTGGCCGCATGAATATGATGAGCCCAGACCTAGAACCCAGAATGTATGCGCGTGCCCTGTATTGGCAGGGCTTTCGCTTACGCCGAATAGGCGAAATATTGGACGTACCGGAAACCACCGTTTCAACGTGGAAAAAATCAGGCAAGTGGGATGAAAACAGGCCGATTGACCGGGTTCATGCGGTCATGGAAACCCGCATGATTCAGCTTATTAATAAGCCTGAAAAAGAGGGTAAGGATTTTAAGGAAATCGACCTTCTGGGGCGGCAAATGGAGCGCATGGCCAGAATTACCCGTTATGAGCAAACAGGCAGTGAGGCTGACCTGAACCCGAAAGTGGCGAACCGCAATAAAGGCCCCAAGCGTAAACCCGAAAGAAACGTCATTGACGATGATCAGCAAATAAAGCTGGTTGAGGCCTACCACGACAACCTTTTTGACTACCAGAAAAACTGGCACCAGGCAGGGCTGCAGCACAGAATTCGCAACATACTCAAAAGCCGCCAGATTGGTGCGACCTTTTTCTTTGCGCGCGAAGCATTTATTGACGCGGTGGAGACTGGGCGCAACCAGATATTTCTGTCAGCCAGTAAGGCCCAGGCACACGTATTCAAGCAGTATATTATTCAGTTCGCTAAAGATGCTGCAGGCGTAGAGCTTACTGGCGACCCTATTATTCTGCCGAACGGCGCGCACATGTACTTTTTGGGTACCAACGCCCGAACGGCGCAGAGCTACCATGGCAACTTATACCTGGACGAATACTTCTGGATCCATAAGTTTCAAGAGTTCCGCAAGGTTGCCAGCGGCATGGCCATACACAAAAAATGGCGACAAACCTACTTTTCAACGCCCAGCAGCTTAACGCATGACGCTTACCCGTTCTGGTCTGGTCAGCTATACAACCGAGGGCGCGCAAAAGCGGATAAGGTTCAGCTTGATTTGACTACCTCAGCGTTGTCGCAAGGTAAGGTATGCGCTGATGGCCAGTGGCGTCAAATTATCACCGTTGAAGAGGCGGTTCGCGGTGGTTGTGACCTGTTCGACTTGGATCAGCTGCGCCTCGAATACTCAGCCGATGAATACCGCAACCTGCTTATGTGCGAATTCATTGACGATACCGCCAGCGTTTTCCCTATGCCGATGCTGCAAAAGTCTATGGTTGACAGCTGGGAGGTGTGGGAAGACTACAAGCCATTCGCTTTGCGCCCAATGGGGCATAGAGAAGTGTGGATTGGTTACGATCCATCAAAAGGCGGGCTTGGTGATAGTGCCGGGCTTGCCGCAGTGGTGCCGCCAGCGGTACCAGGTGGCAAATTCCGAGTGATTGAGCGGCACCAGCTCAGGGGTAAGGACTTCGAGGCGCAAGCCAAAGTAATAGAGGACATGACCAAGCGGTATAACGTCGGGTACATCGGCATTGATATTACCGGTATTGGTGAGGGCGTTTACCAGCTGGTCAAGAAGTTCTTCCCCATGGTTACCACCTTCACTTACTCGCCAATCGTGAAGAGCAGGTTAGTCATGAAGGCCTATGACGTGATCAGTAAGGGACGGCTGGAATTTGACGCTGGCCATCAAGATATTGCCCAAGCGTTTATGAGTATCCGAAAAACCACCACCGCCGGCGGGCGCGCACCTACCTATGAAGCTAGCCGTTCTGAGGACGTCAGCCACGCTGATGTTGCATGGGCGGTTATGCACGCATTACACCATGAGCCGCTTGAAGGTCGCAGCGGTTCGAATGAATCATTTGTGGAGCTAAATGGATGAGTAAAAGCCAATTCGAGGCGTTCACATTCGGTGAGCCCACGCCAGTTCTGAACCAGCGTGAAATTTTTGACTATCTGGAATCAATGAACAACGGGCGATACTACGAACCGCCGCTATCATTGCATGGGCTCAGCCGCATATACCGTGCCGCCGTGCATCACGCCAGCGCCATCCAGGTGAAACGCAACATACTGCGCAGCTGCTTTATTCCTCACAAGAAATTCAGCACAGAAGACTTCACTGCAGTAGTTATGGATCTGCTTGTGTTTGCTAATTTTTACGTTGAGCGGCAAAAGAACCGTCTGGGCGGCTCGCTTCAAATTCAAGCGGTCGCCAGCTAAATACACCCGCAGGGGGCTAGAAGAGGGGGTTTTCTGGTGGATAGGCGACCCGGGCAAAGATGAGGCTTTCAAAGAAGGCTCTATTTTTCAGGGTATGGAATCGGATATTGACCAGGAAATTTATGGTATTCCCGACTACACCGCCAGCATGAATTCAAGCCTTTTGAATGAATCAGCCACACTTTTCCGCCGCAAATACTATGAAAACGGCTCACATGCCGGCTTTATCCTGCACATGACTGACGCCATGCAGAATGAAAGCGATATTAGCGCGCTTCGCAAGGCCATGAAGGACAGTAAGGGCCCGGGTAACTTCCGTAACCTACTGCTTTACAACCCAGGCGGCAGCAAAGACGGTATAAAGCTGATTCCAGTGGCTGAGGTGGCGGCAAAAGACGAGTTTCTGAGTATTAAGAACGTGTCGCGCGACGATCAGCTTGCTGCTCACCGGGTGCCGCCGCAGCTAATGGGTATAGTTCCCAACAATACCGGCGGCTTTGGTGATGCCAGCAAGGCTGCGCAGGTGTTCGACGCAAACGAAATGGAGTCGCTCAGAGCCACGCTGCGCACGCTCAACGACTGGGCAGGTGAAGAGATTGTCCGTTTTAACCCGTACTCCCTTGCCGTTGGAAGCGATACCTGACCACATCCACGCTACTCCAATGGACTTGGCCCAGCATCCCGCTGGGTCTTTTTTTTGCTCATTTTTTGGCGCTGGCGACCTTGGCGCGGGGCGAGCGCGCGCGGTTTAACCCACCCCACACCTGGCCGCTTTGTGTCTGTAAATTCACTTTTTAGCAAAAAGGCGGCAGCGCCTTTCAGGCTGGGGGCTTCGAGTAGGGCGCTAGGCCTTGATTTGTAACGCTTTTTAACGTTAACCAACGAGCAAACAAAGGGATGATTTTTACCGGCGAGACTTTTACTACTGAGGGGGGTCTTCGGAAAAAGGTAACATTGGTAACCTGCCTGTTTTTAAGGGGTTAAGTGTATGATTTATAAGGTTTTGCAAGGTTACCTTTAAAAGGTAATTTATGGTAACCAAAAAGGTAACCTTTACTTAAGTGCTTGAAAATAAAGACTTTATAAAATAGCAGATATTACCATTTAAAAAGGTAACCTATTACCTTTCAGTTACCTTAAATGTTACCTTTTTAGTTAAGTATATAATTCATATATAACAGTAACTTACATGTACTTTTTGCTAGAGGTTACCAATGTTACCTTTTTCCGAAGCCCCCCCTGACTTTATTTTTACCCCTTTAACGCGCGTGTGCGTACGTGTGTAAATCTATATTTTATTCCTTTGCTAAATCTCTCAATGAACCAGGATTAATTTGCTGGTACACATTCCACAGCATGTTGAAGTTCCTGTGGCCGGTCACCTGGATAACCTCTTCAATGTGATACCCCATCTCAAACAGCCTGGTTGCTCCCTCACGTCTAAGGTCGTGGTACCGTAAATCTTTTATGCCCAGCTCATTTCTTACGCGCTGAAAGCCAGCGCTGACTGAGCGCGGGCAAACGGGGAAAATCAGATCACCTTTTACCGGCTGCTTTTCGATGATGGCCATGGAGCCACCCAGCAGCGGAACGAACATGTGATTACCCTCCTTTTTGCGCGGGTCCTTTCTGTTCCTGACCGTAATTAGTCGCCTTTCCTTGTCCAGATCATCCCAGCGCAGCGCGCAAACCTCACCAATGCGCATGCAGGTTAGAATTGAGAAGTCGAGAATATCAACAAAGGGTATGTGCGCAGCTCTGTGGCTTTGCCTTTTGGCCAGTCCTTCTCGCAACTTATCCAGCTCAAGCTGCGTCGGCCGCCTGGTTCTTCGCTGGCTTCTGCCAACTAATCGCATTTTAATCAACACCGGCATTGCCTCTGCTATAACGTCGACGTTGCACTTAACGCCAAACACTGGCCCGCCTAACTTCATCACTGCTCGCAGATATGAAATATCGTGATACACAGTTGTTGGCTTGGCTCCGGCCTCACCCCTGTTCTTGCAGTGGGTTATTAAGTGCTGCGTGCTTAAGGCGTCCGTTCTTACCATTGATATGTCACAATCTCTGAGCAGCTGAATAACGTAGCGCTTGGTTCTGCCGGTACCATCCCATATTCTGGGCTCTGCAATGTAAAGGTCGATTAGTTCACCTATGGTAATTACCCGCGCGCTGGACTCGCCAGGTATGCCGAATTCATTAATGTAAGCCACTCGCTTGGTTCCCCATGCGTTGGCCATCTTGTCGTTCCTGAAAGTCTTGGATTCTTGGTGTATAATCCGGCGGTCTTTTTTTACGCGAACGCTGCAGCGGTAGCTTATGCCGCCATTTGCACGCTTGCGCGGCTCAATAAAATACGATGCCATGATTACCGTCCTATTTTTTTGGGTGCCCTATGGGTGACTCAATAAGACAACAAACGGCAATTAAAAGCAATTCTCAGCAATTCGGGGTTTTATGAAAACAAGCACAAAGTCAGCTGCAGCGCAGGACACAAAGAAAAGCGGGGCTCCGGTGTTTTCCGTAGCCCGATGCTGGACTGGACAGACATACTATAATTTATAAGGCTTTGCCGCGGTCTTGGGTGACCAGTGGGTGACCGGTCATAGTTTTATGGGTGACCTCCGCCTTCTCTTGGGTTCGGCCATTTCGCGTTAGTTCCATCCTGAAAACCCTGCTGATTTCCAGCATGGCTTGCTGCAGGTTGCTGGCCGCTTGCTTGGCTGTTGGCATGCCAGCTATCATTGCCCTGCGAACTCTGGCCGCCGAACCCTCCAGCTCCTTGATTCGCTCCGGCGGAATCGAGCATTTGCATATCATTTGCGATCACCTCTGTTGTGTACATGTCACGGCCATCTTGCCCTT
>SR_TP_S13solDRAFT_1000592_pt1 | contig 13718 bp, 12 predicted proteins | sample SodReaTP_S13sol_FD_11159 | JGI IMG/M metagenome (IMG submission 11159)
GGAGCCACAGGAGTGCCTGGCGGGCCACGGCCTGGGGATCGGCATCGGCCCCGAGCCCGGACAGCACCCGCATGGCGAGCGCTGCGCGGATGATGGCCTCCCCCTGACCGGTGCAGGAGACCGCGCCGCGCTCGTCGGCGTAGGTGCCGCAGCCGATCAGGGCCGAATCCCCCACCCTGCCCGGCGGCTTGTCGAACAGACCGCCGGTGGAGGTGGCCGCCGCGAGACGCCCCTGGGCGTCCAGGGCCACGCAGCCCACGGTCTCGTGGGCCGCCTGCCAGCGGGCCTGCTGGCGGGGCGTGATCAGGGCGGCGGGCTCGACGGCTTCCAGGCCCTGTGCCCGGGCGAAGGCCTCGGCGGCGGGGCCCACCCGCAGCACCGTGCGACCCTCCTCCAGCACCCGCCGGGCGGCGGCCACGGGATTGCGCAGCGTGGTCACCGCCGCCACCGCCCCGGCACGCACCGTGGAGCCATCCATGATGGCCGCGTCCATCTCCACCCGTCCCTCGGCATTGAGCACCGAGCCGGAGCCGGCATTGAAACGGGGATCGTCCTCCAGGGCCATGACGGCAGCCTGGACCGCATCCAGGGCGCTGCCGCCGGCCCTGAGCACTGCCCAGCCCTCGCGGGCCGCCGCCTCGCAGCCCTCCAGGGCCCCGGCCCGGTCATCGGCTTCGGGATAGCGGCCCGCACCGCCGTGGACCAGCAGCACCGGGGACATCAGCGCCCCTCGGCGCGGGCACACAGGGCGTCGAACTCGCCCCGGGCCGCGGCCTCCGCCACCCGCGCCTCCACCAGTTGATCAATGAGCCTCATGCAAACCTCGGTACCTCAGGCCTCTGATTCCATGATCCATGATCCCGCCCGGCCCCACAACGACACACCCAGACGACAAAGGCCGGGAATCTTCCCGGCCTTCGTGCACTTCGTCCTTCTCAATTCAGCCTTCGACCTTCTCAAGCACCTGGCTGATCACATCACCCTTGCGGTAGTTGGGCAGCTGGCGCTGCATGTCCTCGTAGGCCCGGTCCCGGGCCTGGGCGGAGTCGTACCAGCGGAACTGCTCCCAGCCATCGCCCAGCAGGTGGGGCGCACGCATGGGATCGCCTTCGGGCAGGGTGACGCGGATACCGTAGCGTTTCATGGGGGCTTGTCTCCCGGATGGTTTCAACACAGCCGCCTATTATGCCCTGAACCACACCCGTCCCGGGGAGCTCTCTGCCCCCGCCGCCGATGAGTGTGTACAATCCACCGCTCGGACGGGATTCCGACAGGCGGTCCGTTTCGCCCTACCAGCGGCTGAACGGCAGCATTGGGCCGACACACGCCACCCAAGCCCGTGAACCGAATCACGGATGGCGGCCTGCTGTTCCGCCAAGATCCCTACAACAAATAACCATCAGGGCACACCCTGGCCACCGGCAAGCGGCGGTCAGGATCGGGCATGGCCAGGCGCAACGGCCACGCCAGGGACACCAAGGGCGCAATGGGACACCGGGGGATCTCACATCGACAGGCCTTCGCGGCCGGCCTTGCCGGGTCGCTTGCCTGTATTGCCCTGCTGGTCGCCCCCATCGCCCTCGCCGACTGGCACCGACAGGACGCCCAGATCATGGGCACCACGGTACTGGTGCAGGCCTGGCACAAGGATGCCGCCGTGGCCCGCGCCGGGATCGACGCGGTCATCCGGGACATGCATCGCATCGATGCCCTGATGAGCACCTACAAGGCTGACAGCGAACTCTCCCGCCTCAATGCCCAGGCCGCGCATCACCCCGTACGCGCCAGCGAGGAGCTGTTCTCGCTCATCTCCCGCGCCCTGGAGTTCTCGGAACTGAGCGGCGGCGCCTTCGACGTCACCTACGCCAGCGTCGGCTATCGCTACGACTACCGCCAGGGCATCCGCCCCGACGACCGGACCCGGGAAGCACTCCTGCCCGGCATCGACTTCCGCCACGTGATCCTCGACCGGGAGCAGGGCACCATCGCCTACCGGCGCGAGGGTGTGCGCATCGACCTGGGCGGCATCGCAAAGGGTTATGCGGTGGAACGCGGCGCCGCCATCCTGCGCAAACATGGCATCGAGCACGGACAGGTCGGCGCAGGCGGTGACACCCGTCTGCTGGGCGACCGGCGCGGCCGCCCCTGGGTCGTCGGCATACGCGACCCGCGCGACCGTGACCGCATGGTGGCGCAACTGCCCCTGGTGGACGAAGCCATCTCCACCTCCGGCGACTACGAGCGCTATTTCGAGGAAGACGGTCACCGCTACCACCACATCATCGACCCGGGCACCGGCACCTCAGCCCGCGGGGTACGCAGCGTGAGTGTCATCGGCCCTGACGCCACCCTCACGGACGCCCTGTCCACCGGGGTGTTCGTGCTGGGCGCGACGGACGGGCTCGAACTGATCAACCGGCTCCCGGACGTGGAGGCCGTGATCGTCGACGACGAGGGTCGGTTGTGGTTTTCATCCGGGCTGGACATGCAACAGCCCTGAGACATCGAAACGTGCCCGGGCCCCGATGGCCGGGACTGGCAGGGAATGAGGGGGTAGGGCAATGAAACGGATTCTGGCACTTGGTGTACCCATGGCACTGGTCGCGCTGTTGAGCGGCTGCATCGTCAACGACGATGGCGTCGTCATCGAGGGCGATTTCCCGGTGGCCTATGTGCAGCGCAACGTCTCCACGGCGGGCAACCCCACCGACGGCATCATGTTCAGCCCCGGCGGCGACCTCTTCATTATGGAGAAGGCCTCCGCCAGCGCACGACGCATCAACATCACCCAGCGCGAGACCCAGGGACAGGGCGACGTCTCCGACCCGGAGGTCTCCTACGACGGTACGCGTCTGCTGTTCGCCATGCGACGCCACACCGGCGAGAGCTGGAACATCTGGGAATACGACATCCAGACCGACGCCCTGCGCCGGATCATTCCCGACGACGAGACGGCGAATCTCGGCAACGACGTGGACCCCCACTACCTGCCGGACGGGCGCATCGTGTTCTCCTCCGACCGCCAGGAGAAGACCCGGGCCCTGATGCAGGCGGAGGAGATCGAACCCTACGCCTACCGGGACGAGTATGAACGGGAGGCCGTCATCGCCCTGCACGTCATGGATCAGAACGGGCAGAACCTCCGCCAGATCTCCTTCAACCAGAGCCACGACCGCAACCCCACGGTGCTCATGAGCGGCGAGATCATGTACTCCCGCTGGGACCACGTGGCCAACCGCAACCACTTCCCCATCTTCTTCACCAACCCGGACGGCACCAACATGTTCGTGCACTACGGGGCCTTCAGTCCGGGCAACAGCTTCCTGCATCCCCGGGAAATGCCGGACGGTCGGGTCATGTCCTCCCTGATGCCCCTGCAGGGCACCAGCGAGGGCGGCGCCCTGGTGATCATCGACATCGCCAACTATTCCGAGAACAATCATCCCGCCCCAGGTGTGCCCGCTGGAGGACAGGGCCAGTACCAGGCCACCCCCTTCCAGGTCCCCCTGGGCATGGACGTCTCGGAGCATGGCCGCTACACCACGCCCTACCCCCTGTGGGACGGCACCCACCGAGCCCTGGTGTCCTTCACCCCCTTCCAGCCGACCACCGAGGTCAATGCCCTGACCGGTGAGCTGGAGGAGGTTGAAGGACCGCCCCGCTACGGCATCTACATGCTGGACATGAATCGCCAGAGCCTGCGTCCTCTCGTCCCGCCACCAGCCGGCAAGATCCTCACCGATCCCATCGCCATCCTGCCCCGGACCTTGCCCAACGTCGTGCCGGACAAGAACCTGGACGGCGAACTTGCCAACCGCGCCAACGGTTTCGGCGGCACCGGCATGGGCGTTCTGAGCGTGAAGAGCGTCTATGACACCGACTTCCTGGACATCATGGGCAACAGCGTGCTGGTGGAGGGGGAGTCCATCCCCCGCGTTGATGGCCGCCCGGACTTGGCGACCCTGCGTGACCCTGCCCTGACCACGGCCGATGAGCGCCCGGCGCGCTTCATCCGGGTGACCCGGGCCGTGCCCACGCCGCCACGCATCTCCATGGACATGATCGGCGAGTCCGACTTCGAGATGCAGGAGATCCTGGGCTATGCCCAGGTGGAGCCGGACGGTTCCTTCCGCATCGAGGTGCCCGCCGACATGCCCCTGGGCATCGCCGTCACCGACGCCGAGGGCCGCGCCCTGCAGAGCCACACCAACTGGATCCAGGTGCGCCCCGGCGAGACCCGCACCTGCAACGGCTGCCATTCCCCGCGCCGCGCCGAGGGCCCGCTGAACGAGGGCCTCGCCGAAGCTGGCCCGTGGCCTAACAGTGTCCCCCTGTGGCAGGGTCATGCCCGGGAATCCATGGCCGAGACCCGCACCCGTATCGAAACGAGCGTCCTGAGCCTGATGCAGGACCTGGTCTACGAGGATGTGTGGAGCGACGAGACGATCCCAGAAGTTACGGCCGCGCCATCAAGGACAATCGATTACGCGGGGCTGGCTCCGGACATTCCCGCGCCCGTCAACGGCATCATCAACTACCCCGACCACATCCAGCCACTCTGGACACGGAATCGCGGCAGTGACACCTGCGTCACTTGTCACACGGGCACCGAGGGAGCCGCTGGTCTTGATCTCTCCAATACCCTGGGCGGCAGCGGCCGACTGGCCTCCTACGACGCCCTGATGATCGGCCCCCCGGTGGTGGATGAAGTCACCGGCCTGCCCCGGGTGGAGATCCGCAACGACCGGGTGGTGATCGTGCGCGAGCCGCCCCTGGTGCAGGTGGGCGGGGCCGCCAACAGCTCCCGCACCAGCCACTTGATCGAGCGCCTGTTCGAGCAGCCCCTGCGCTCCGCCTACCGGGACCGGGTGGGCTCCGAGGAGGCCACCCAGGACCACAGCGGCATGCTCAACGCCTCCGAGCTGCGCCTGCTGGCCGAGTGGATCGACATCGGCGCCCAGTACTACAACGACCCTTGGGGCGGTCAGGCACGCACCCTGGATAACATGCTGGGCCGGGTGAATGGTCTTTCCGAGGACGACTTCGACCCGGTCCACCAGGTGCTCATGAGCAGCTGCGCCAGCTGTCATCAGGCCTTCGGCAACACCGGCTACGTGCCCGACCTGAGCGTCACCAACGACGACTTCCGCACCAGCCGCTACGTGCTGACCGGCAACCCGACGGGTGACTTCAACATCACCGTGGGCATGGTCAACAACGTCTGCCAGCCCGAGCTCAGCAGCCTGCTGTACCGGCCCAGCTCCGATCCCGTCGAGGCACTGCATCCGGGCGTGGGCGTGAATCAGGATGAACCGGTTCTCTCCAGCCTTGATGCTGAATACCTGGTCATCTGGAACTGGATCAACGACGCCCGCGCGGCCAACGACTGTCCATGAGAGGTTCTGTGTGCGAAGTCTTTTTCGGGTAAGCATCACGGCGGCGCTGGTCCTCGGCGCCGCCGGCTGCCAGGAGGTGGAAGTCTCGGTACCGGAAAACACAGGCCAGGCCCTGTGTTTTGCCGATTATCAGACGTGTGTCGACCCCATCTTCCATGGCCAGATCAGCGGCGTGAGCTGTTCAGCCAGCAGTTGCCATGACGTGGGCGCGGGCTCCGGCGGGGGCTTCAAGATCTTCCCGAACCTGGCGCCCGGCGACGAGCGCATGCTGGCCAACTATTTCGCCGCGCGCAGCTTCGCCAACCTCACGGACCCGGATAACAGCAAGCTCCTGCTCGAACCCCTGCAGGGCAGTTTCGGCATTACCGGCACCCACGGCGGCGGCAACATCTTCCCGGATCGCAACGACGCCTGCTACATCGCCATCCGCAACTGGATCAGTCTGCGGGTGGACGACAGCAACAGCGAGGCCTGCGGCGTCTGCACTCCCGTAGACATCAGCAGCTGCGGATTCTGAACCATGCGGCTGCCACCCCACGTGTCGGCCTGGACCGTCAGCGCACTGCTCGGCCTGCTGCTCTGGCTGCCCGGCACGCTCCTGGCCGAGCCGGTGCGTGTCCAGGTGGTGGAACCGTTCCTGGAGCTTCACACCGGCCCGGGACGCGGCTATCCCGTGTTTCACGTGCTGGAGTCGGGGGATAAGGCCCTGATCCTCATGCGCCGCACCGAGTGGTTCAAGGTGCGCGGTGAAAGCGGCGTGGAGGGCTGGGTCGACCGGGCGCAGATGGAGCGCACCCTGACCGATGCCGGCGTGTCCATGGGCTTCGGCCAGGTGCTGCTGGAGGACTACCTGGCCCGGCGCTTCGAGATCGCCTTCGTCGCGGGACTCTTTGACAAGGAGGCCTCGGTGGGCCTGCGCGCCGGCTACCGGCTCGGCGAATACCTGACGGCCGAGGCGGGCATCACCCACGTGCCCGGCACCTTCTCCAGCTCCACCGTTTTCAATCTCAACCTGGTGTCGAACCCCTTCCCTGACTGGCGCATCTCGCCCACCTTCACCATCGGCGCCGGCTACTTCGACAACGTGCCCCAGCCGACCCTGGTGGCCGGAGAAGAATTCAGCGGCAACAGCGCCCTGGCCGGGATCGGGCTGCGCAGCTTCCTGAGCAGACACTTCGTGGCCCGCGTCGACTGGCGCCGGCACGTGGTGCTGGCCGGCGACGAGAGCAACCGGGAATACGATGAATTCAGCGCAGGCTTCGGGTTTTTCTTTTGACAGGTACGAGGAGACATGAATCCATGAAAGGGTCGATGGCAATGCTGGCGTCACTCATGCTGACGTCGCTCGTGGCAACCGTTCCGGCGTACGCCCAGGTCCCCGAGCCCCGCGAGCGCCAGGAGCCGGTGATCGAGCCCGCCCTGGAGCGCCCCGAAGTGGTGATCCCGCGCATCGACACGGAGAACTTCGAGATCAATGCCTTCGTCGGCCTGCTCAGCATCGAGGACTTCGGCACCCAGCCGGTCTACGGCCTGCGTGCGGCCTACCACCTGTCGGAGAACTTCTTCCTGGAGGCCAGCTTCGGCCTCTCCAACATCCAGGACAGCAGCTATCGGCGCCTGGGCATCCCCCTGTTCGAGAGCGAGACCGAGGACGTCGCCTATTACAACCTGTCCCTGGCCTACAACATCTTCCCCGGCGAGGTCTTCGTCGGCCGGGGCCGGGCCTACACCAGCGCCATCTTCCTGATGATCGGCGCCGGCAACATCCGCATCGTTGACGAGGATGAATTCACCTACAGCGTCGGCCTCGGCCTGCGCGTACTGCCCAGGGACTGGCTGAGCCTCAGGATGGATCTGCGCAATCACATGTTCGACAGCGACCTGCTGGGCCAGAGCAAACTCACCCACAACCCCGAGCTGAGCCTGGGCCTTGGCGTCTATTTCTAGGCCCCACCCATGGTGAAGGAGCAAGCCATGCAACACCCCCTCACCCGCCGTCTGCGTCTGCTGGCCCTGTGCCTGCTCGGCGCCCTGTTCATCATGTCGCCGGCCGCGGCCAGTTCACCGATGGCACCGGATTTCACCCTCAAGAGTGCCAGCGGCGAGAACCTGCGCCTGAGCGATTTCCGCGGGCAGGTGGTGCTGCTCAATTTCTGGGCCACCTGGTGCGCGCCCTGCCGGCAGGAAATGCCGCCGCTCAATGCCCTGCACGAACGCTACCAGCGCCTGGGTTTCGTCGTGCTGGGCGTGAGCATCGATGACGACCCCCGGGTGGCGGCGCGCATGGCCCAGCAGCTTTCAGTCAGCTACCCCATCCTGTTCGACACCGACAAGCGCATCAGCCGTCTTTACGAGGTGCGCGCCATGCCCAGCACCTACCTGATCGACCGGGACGGCCGGGTGCGGCACGTGCACCTGGGCTACCGCGACGGCTACATCGAGATGTACCAGCAACAGGTCCGCGAACTGCTGCAGGAGTGAACATGAAGACACGACAGACACGCTATCCGCGCTACATACGGGCCGGATTTTTGACGGGCCTGCTGGCCCTGGTGGGCGGCTGCGCCTCCATAGAGCCCTGGGTCCAGCCCTACGAGCGGGGCTTCCTGGCGGACCCGATCATGAACGCCGAGCGTGACCCACTGATGAGCGCCCATCGCCGGCATGTCTTCGACGTCCGCGAGGGCGCGAGCGGCGCCATCGGCACACCGGGGGGCGGCTGTGGCTGCAACTGATCGACCCGGCGTGCTGCTGCGCGTTATCGCGGCGCTGCTCTGCGTCCTGGGCGCGCCGGCGGCCGCCCAGGTGCTGCCCGACGACCGGTCCGACCTGCTCTACCACCACTACGACGGCGGCGGGGTGCAGGTCAGCGGCCCGGCGCTGCTGGTGCGCAAGGGCTTTGCCGACCGGGTGTCCCTCTCGGCCGGCTATTACCAGGACACCATCAGCGGCGCGTCACCCGATGTGCTGGCCACCGCAAGCCCCTATACCGAGCAGCGCGACGAGGTCACCCTGGGAATCGATTACCTCCATGCCGACTCCCTGATCAGCCTTGCCTGGACCCAGAGCGAGGAGAACGACTACGACGGGCAGACCCTGAGCCTGGGCGTGTCCCACGAGGTGTTCGGCGGCATGACCACCGTGTCCCTGGGCTATGCCCACGGCTCAGACACCGTGGGACATCGGGACACGGATTTCGAGGCGGGCCTCGAGCGGCGCACCTACTGGCTCGGCCTGTCCCAGGTGATCACGTCCACCCTGCTCATCAACCTCAACTACGAGGGCATCCTCGAGGAAGGCTTCCTGGGCAACCCCTACCGCGCCAAGCGGGTGCTGGGCGTGTTCGCCGACGAGGAGTTCTACCCCGGCACCCGCACCGCCAATGCCGTGGCCATCCAGGGCGTGAAGTATCTGCAGCCCGGCGCCTCGGCCCAGCTGAGCTACCGCTACTACCGGGACACCTGGGCGCTCACGGCCCACACGGTGGAGCTTCAGTACTCCCGCTACCTGGCCGACCGCCGCTGGCTGCTCGATGTGCGCTACCGCCACTACACCCAGTCTGCGGCGTCCTTCTACAGCGACAACTTCGAGCAAGAATTCACCTACATGGCCCGCGACAAGGAGCTCAGCACCTTCAAGAGCAACAGCCTCGGGGTGAGCGCCAGTTACGTGCTGTTCGAACGACCGGGGGCATTCTTCACCAGCGGCCGGGCCATCGCCTCCTACGACTACGTGCAGTTCGACTATGCCGATTACAGCGACGCCTTCCGCAATCCGGACGTGCCGTACTCGTTCGGCGCGCACATCCTCAACTTCAATCTGTCCCTCTGGTACTGAGCCCGGACAGGACAGGAGTGCCTCCATGACCACAGCCATCCGAACCCTGCTCATTCTGCTTGTCGCGTTCGTCGCTCTGTTCCAGGCCGGCGTCTCGGCCCAGGAACTGCGAAGCCTCGACGAGGACACCCAGGCCCTGAAGCGGGAGATCATCGAACTCAATCGCGAGCTGTTCATCCTGGAGGAAGAACTGCTGTTCCCCGCCAACACCCAGGTCGTGGTGTTCATCTCCACCGACGTGGGCGAGCTCTTCGCCCTGGATTCGGTGCGCCTGCAGATCAATGGCGAGGTGGTGGCCAACCACCTCTACACCCAGCGCGAACAGGACGCCCTGCGCCGCGGCGGCGTGCATCGCCTCTACCTCGGCAACATCCGGACCGGCGAGCACCTGCTGGAGGCGGTGTTCATCGGCAAGGGGCCTTCCGAGCGGGACTACCGGCGCGGCACCTTTCTGCGCTTCGACAAGGGGCTCGGCCCCAAGTACGTGGAGTTGCGCATCGAGGACTCCACCCGCAAGCAGCAGCCGGAGTTCGTGGTCCGGGAGTGGGAGTAAGGCACGGGATCCATGGGCATCCGCGCACACGCCAGACTCCGCCATCTCTGCACGGGACTCCTGTCCCTGTGCCTGGCCGCGCCCGTGGCCGCCGTCTGGGAGACCTCGCCCCGGGTCCGGGACCTGGACTACGGCAGTGTGCTCTATCCCTTCTACCAGCAGGAGCATTTCGCGGCCATCACCCGGCTGATGGTGGTCCAGTCCCGCGGGCCGATCCCGCATCACGAATACGAGGCCCGCTTGCTGCTCGGCGGCCTCAAGCTCACCTACGGCCTGCATGACAGGGCCGAGACCCTCTTCAGGCAGCTGCTCGGACCCGAGGTGCCCGCCGCGATACGCAACCGGGCCTGGTTTCACCTGGGGCGCATCCAGTACCAGAAAGGCCTGCACGAACAGGCCGAGGCCAGCCTGCAGCGCATGGAGGGCGAACTGGGCCCGGCCCTGGCGGGCGAACGCCAGCTGCTGCTTGCCCTGAACCGCATGGCCCGCGATGACTTCGCCGGCGCCGCCGCCGCCCTGCGTCCCTGGCGCGGCAGCCGCGAGCGGGCCGACTACGGGGACTTCAACCTGGCGGTCGCCCTGATCCAGGGCGGCGACAGGGAGGCTGGGCTCGCCCTGCTGGACCGCCTGGGACGCGCCCGGGCGACGGATGCCGAATCCCTGGCCCTGCGCGACCGCGCCAACGTGGCGGCCGCCGAGGCGCTGCTGCGGGCGGACGAGCACGCCCGTGCCCGCGCCCTGCTGGACCGGGTGCGCCTGGACGGGCCCTACTCCGGGCGCGCCCTGCTGTGGAGCGGCTGGGCGTCCACGGAACTGGGCGACCCCCGCCGCGCCCTGGTGCCCTGGACCCGTCTGCAGGGCCACGCCGATACCGACCCCGCGGCCCAGGAGGCCCTGCTGGCCGTGCCCTACGCCTACCTGGAACTGGGCGAGCAGACCCGCGCCGCCGCCTGGTTCGAGACCGCCGTGAACACCCTGGATGCCCGGCGCGCCGAACTGCGCAAGGCCATGGCGGAGATCGAACGCGGCGAGATGGTGGTGGGCCTGATCCTGCGGGAAAACCTGCGCAGCGCTGCCGGGCGGGCACCGCTGCCGGCCCAGGGCTACCTGGTGGACCTGCTCGCCGGACACCGATTCCAGGAGGTCTTCCAGAACTATCTGGACCTGCATGCCCTGCAGCGCAACCTGGCGCACTGGGCCGGCAGCATCGACAGCTTCGACGACATGCTCCAGGCCCAGGAGGCCCTGTACGCCCGGCGCCTGCCCGAGACCCGCGCGCGCCTGGAGACCCTGGACCTGCGCACCCCCAACGAACGGCGCGCCGAACTCGCGGCACGCTTTGCCCGCGCCGAGCAGGAGGGCGATGCCTGGGCACTGGCCAGCATCCAGGAACAGCGCCGCCGCCAGCGCCTGCAGGCCGTGGAGGAACGACTGTCGCGGCTGCCGGACGATGATCCGGAGGTGGTCGAACTGCGCCAGCGCCAGGCCCTGCTCCAGGGGCTGGTGCACTGGGAGGTGCAGACCGACTTCGCGCCCCGCTTGTGGGAGGCGCGCAAGGGCCTGCTGGCCGTGGATGCCCAACTGGCCGAACTGGCCAGCCGCAGGCGCAGCCTGCAGGAGGCCGAACAGCACGCCCTGACCCGTTTTCAGGGCTTTGCCGGGCGCATCGAGGCCCAGCGGGCACAGATCGCCCGGCTGCAGCCCCGGGTCGACGCCACGCTGGCCGCCCACGAGCAGCACCTGCAGGCCATGGCCCTGGAGGCCCTGCAGGCCCACCTGCACACCCTGGATGACCGGGTCCTGCGGGCCCGCTACACCCTGGCGCGGATCTACGAGGCCCAGGAAACGCTTGGCCAGCCGGAGCGCTCGCCATGAGGCGCTGGCCCCTCGCCCTCACCTGCCTGCTGTTCGGTGCCTGCGGCATCCGGCCCGCCGAACCGCCCACCCTGGGCAGCCTGCCGACGCGCATGGAATCCGCGGCCCCCGAGCGCCCCGTGCAGGGCGGCGCCGAGCGCGCCATGGACACCTACGAACGGGTGCTGGAAGAGGCGCCCCCGTCCGAAATGCGCGCCGAGGCCATGCGGCGCCTGGCAGACCTGCGCCAGGAACACAGCGAGGGGCGCGTCGCCGAGGGCGACCGACCGGCGCCCGGCACCCAGACCGCCATCATCGCCCTCTACGAGCAGCGTCTGCACGAGTACCCCGACCACCCCCACAACGACCGGGTGCTCTACCAGTTGGCGCGGGCCTACGAGCACGAACAGCAGCGCGAGGCGTCCCAGGATGCCTTGACGCGCCTGGCGCAGCAGTACCCCGAAAGCCCGCTGCTGGCGGAGGCCCACTTCCGCCGCGGCGAGACCCTGTTCGTGGACAGGGACTACCCCTCCGCCGGGGACGCCTACCAGGCGGTCCTGGCCCTGGGGGACGACACCGGCTTCTACGAGCATGCCCTCTACAAGCTGGGCTGGTCCCTGTTCCGGCAGCAGCGCCACGAGGACAGCGTGGACGTACTCCTTGTGCTGCTGGACCGCAAGGCCGTGGACGGGCGCACCGAGCCCGAGCGCCTGGCCGGCGGTGAGCGGGAGCGCATCGAGGACACCCTGCGCGCCGTGAGCCTGAACTTCAGCTACCTGGGCGGGCCCGAGGCGGTCACCGCCTACTTCCGGGAGCGGGGCCACCGGGACGACGAAGACGTGATCTACGCCAGGCTCGCCGAAGAGTACATGGAGAAGGAACGCTACTCGGACGCCGCCGCCAGCTTCGGCGCCTTCGTCCAGGCCCACCCCACGCGGGCGGAGGCCCCGGCCATGCAACTGCGGGTCATCGAGACCTACCGGCAGGGCGGCTTCTCCAGCGAGGTGCTGGCCGCCAAGCAGGAGTTCGCCGGACGCTTCGACCTGCACGGCCCGTTCTGGAGCGACCGCAGCCCGGCGGAGCACCCCGAGGTGGTGGCCGCCCTGGCCCAGAACATCACCCGCCTGGCCCAGCATCACCATGCCCGATTCCAGGAGGACAAATCAGATGCCGGGCACTTTGCCGGCGCCGAGCACTGGTACCGCCGCTACCTGGCCAACTTCCCCGACACCGACGCCACCCAGGAGATGCACTTCCTGTATGCGGAACTGCTGTTCGAGGCGGAGCGCTTCGCCGACGCGGCCCGAGAATACGAACAGGCCGCCTACCTCTACGCCCCTGACGAGCGGGCAGCAGAGGCCGGTTACGCGGCCCTGCTCGCCTACGACGCCCACGCCCGCACCCTGGATGAACGGGGTGATGCGCGGCTGCGCTGGGAGCGCGCCTCCCTGCAGAGCGCCGGACGCTTCACCGAGGCCTTCTCCGAACATCCGGAGGCGGTGGGCGTGCTGGCCCACGCCATGGACCGGCTGTTCACCCTGGGCGACACCCGGGAGGCGGCCCTGGCCGCCACGCGCCTGCTGGAACGCTACCCCGACGCCCAGCCGACTCAGCAACTCGGCGCCTGGGTGGTGATCGGCCACGTGGCCTTCGATGACGGCGATTACCTCCATGCCGAGCGGGCCTACCAGCAGGCACTGGCCTCACCGGTGCTGGAGGCCGAGCGGCGCCCGGACATGGCCGACCGGCTGGCCGCCTCCGTGTTCCGGCAGGCGGAGGTGGCCCGGGACGCGGGCGAGACGGACCAGGCCATCGTCCACTTCCTGCGGGTCCCCGAGGGCCGCTTCCACGCCAGCGCCCAGTACGACGCCGCCGACCTGCTGCTGGCCCGGGAGGACTGGACCCAGGCGGCCCAGGTGCTGGAAGGCTTCCGCACCCGCTATCCGGAGCACCCGTTGCGGCTGGACGCCACCCGCAAGCTGGCCATGGCCTACGGCTCGGCGGGTCAACCCGACCGGGCAGCCGGGGAATACCTGCGCATCGCCTCCGCCAGCGACGATCCGGCCGAGCAGCGCGAG
>SR_TP_S13solDRAFT_1000593_pt1 | contig 13716 bp, 19 predicted proteins | sample SodReaTP_S13sol_FD_11159 | JGI IMG/M metagenome (IMG submission 11159)
CTCGCCTGTACGTTGAGGATGCGCGACCGAGCGAAACGCCGCAGACGCGGGTCTGGCGGCGCCGCAGTAGGAAGGGTGGTGAATAAGGCGGGTCAACCCAAAAAAAATGGCGCACGCACGGTAGCCGTGGGTGCGCCGGTTCCCTTTGAACACCCGGAGCTTTGTGCTTCCGGGCCGGCGCTCGGGCCCCCTTTTATGGCCCGAAACGCCGCTGGCGGGAGTTCCCCTTCCCCGGGAATTCAGTGCGCGATATGCTGCCGGTCCTGGTCGGCCGGCTGACTGGAAAGCTCGTAGTCGGTGTCTTCGGTTTCGAGCTCGACCAGCCAGTTGATGATCGTTTCTTCCGCCACCATGGCATCAAAGTTGGCGCTGTCGATACTGTTGAGTTCCATGTCTCGTTCCTCGCAGTCAAGTCCGTTGATCTCGAACATTTCAGTGTCCTGGTGTTGTTCGCTCGCCCTGTTTAATGCAAACAGCGTGCCACTCTCGGAGGGCGTCCCGAAAAATGCCGTAATTGCTGGCTTTCCCTCTTTCCCGGTGACGCAGCGAAGTCTGACGACAGACAATCCTGGGCAACTTTTGAACCCTGTCCGTCACTTTCGGGCACCCTTCACCCACTGACAGCGACGCTCACCCGCGCTCTGAGTCCATGCCGGCACCGGCAGACTGAACCGAATCAGGGAAAATCACCGAATCATGCCCGTCCCCCATATCGCCGCCCTGTTGCTGACCTGCCTGATCTGGGCCGGCAATTTCATCGCCTCGGCCATTGCCGTCGACGACCTGCCGCCGATCACGGTCACCGCGCTGCGCTTTGCGCTGGTGCTCACGGTGCTGTTTCCGTTCCTGCGGTTGCCGCGAGCAGGGCAATGGTTCAACCTGCTGGCAGCCTGCTGGTGCATGGGCGCGCTGCATTTCGGGCTGGTGTTCACCGCGCTGGCGCGCTCGGCCGATGTCTCTTCGATCGCGATCCTGATGCAGATCTACGTGCCGTTCTCGACCTTGCTGGCGGTGCTGGTGCTGGGCGAGCGCATCGGCTGGCGGACGACCAGCGGAATCGGTCTGGCATTTGCCGGGGTGCTGGTGGTCGGTCTCGATCCGGTGGTGCTGGCGCAGCTCGACGTACTGTTGCTGGTGATGTTTTCGGCTTTCTTTCTGGCGCTGGGCACGATCTTCATGCGCCGCGTGCGCGGGGTGGGGCTGTTCAGCTTCCAGGCCTGGAACGCGCTGCTGTCGCTGCTGCCCCTGGCGCTGGTGGCGGTCTGGCTGGAGCAGCCGGTCGAGGCGCTGATCGAGGCCGGCTGGCGTTCACCGGCATTGCCGGCCATCGTCTATTCGGCGCTGGGCGCATCCATCATCGGCCATGGCACGTTCTACTGGCTGGTGCAGCGCCACGAGATCAACATCGTGACCCCGTGGTTGTTGCTGGTGCCGGTGCTGGCGGTGATTTTCGGCATCCTGCTACGCGGCGATCAGCCCGGCCCGCGCCTGATCGCCGGCGGCGTGCTGGTTGTCAGCGGCGTGCTGTGGGTGACCCTGCGGGCCCGCTATCGCAGGCGGACGCCCGCGCCCGAACCGTTGCCGCGTGACGGGATTGAATGACTGAACCCGAACTGAACCCGGGATTCAGACCGGATTCAGCAGCCCCGGCGCAGACTGTCCCCGCAACCCAACGGAGACCGCCACATGAAAACCCTGACCCTGACCATCATCGCCGGTTTTGTGCTGTTTGCCCTGAATGCCGAAGCCCAGCCCTCGCGTGCGGCGCTGCTGGCCGGCCACGCACCGGCGCATGTCCAGAGCCCGCAGGCGCGTCACGGCTACGGCACCGCGCATCGACGCCACGAGCCCGCCGCCGTCACCCGGCATGCCGGATCGCGCATCGCGCAAGCCAAGCACGACAAGGCGCACCATTACGCGCAATCGGCCGTGCAGCAGGTGCGCGAAGCACAGCGCCTGGGCTATCGCTCCGGCCACCCGCGCTGGTCGACCCGGTATCAGGAACATTATTACTGGGCGCTGGACCGGCACCCGGACCGGCTGCACCGGGAAAACCACAAGCGCGCGGCCGAACTGCGCGAGCTGCGGCATCACGCATATAACAAGCGCTACGGCTACGGATATTGAATGCGTCTCCGGCAACCTGACAGGTTGCCGGGATTGCCGAGCATGGGTGTTTGCAGAAATGCACCGCAAATGGCGTCCAGGTATTGCGATGTCGTGTTCGAGCCGGGCGGGTCAGCCGCCCGGCTCCTGGCCTGGAGATGGACCTGCCTGCGGCTTCGACAGCAGCCAGCCGGCCATGACCCGTTCGAGTTCGTCGAGTCCCAAGCCGCTGGTGGCGGAAAAGATCTGCACGCCGGCCAGCTCCCCGACCGCTGCTCGCACCTGCCGCAACGCCTCCACTCTTTTGCCATGACCAAGCTTGTCAGCCTTGGTCAGCACCAGGTGCAGCGGCAGGTCCCGGCTCAGGGCGAAATCAGCCAGTTGCCGGTCCATGTCCTTGAGCGGGTGCCGGATGTCCATCACGATCACCAGCCCGGCCAGCGCCTTGCGGCGCTCCAGGTAGCCATGGATCAAGCCCTGCCAGTGTCGCTTGAGATCACCGCCTACGGCGGCATAGCCATAACCGGGCAGATCGACCAGGTATCTGGTCTCGTCGAGCTGAAAGAACACCAGCTGCCGGGTTCGGCCCGGTGTGCGGCTGGTCCTGGCCAGTGCCCGGCGACCGCACAGGCGGTTGATCAGGCTGGATTTCCCGGCATTGGATCTGCCGGCAATCGCGACCTCGACCCCGGAATCCGGCGGCAATTGCGAATGATTATGAACACTGTCCAGGTACTGGGCCGAATGCAGCAATTGCCGAATGGCTATCATGTGTCGTCACGCGATCTCTTGGTTCGGGCGATAATATCCGATTGATGAGACTTATCACTGATGCCATACAAGGTACCGGAGCGACACCGATGCTGCAGAAACTTCACCTGATTCCGACCCTGGCCCTGGTTGCCACCTTTGCCATCCTGGCACCGGCCATGGGAATGGCCCAGACCGGCGACCCCGATGCCGGTCGCGACAAGGCCGGCGTATGCGCGGCCTGTCACGGCATGGACGGCAACAGCCAGGTCGCAATCTGGCCCAAGATCGCCGGACAGCACGAGGATTACCTGGCGCGTCAGACCCGCATGGTGCGAGACCGGCAACGGGACGTGCAGCAGATGTATCCGATCGTGATGGACCTGAGCGACGAAGACATTGCCGACATCTCGGCCTGGTACGCCAGTCAGACGATCGCGCCGGGTGTCGCCGACGAGGACCTGGTCGAGGTCGGGCGCCAGCTCTACCATGGCGGCAACCCGGAAACCGAAGTGCCGGCCTGCATGGCCTGCCACGGCCCGGCCGGAAACGGCATCCCGGGTACCGGTTTCCCGATGGTGCGCGCTCAGCATGCCGACCACACCGCCGATCGCCTGCGGCGTTATCGCAACGGGGAAGCCAACGCCGAAGGCGATCCGTACAGCCGGATCATGGTCGCGGTTTCGGCGGCATTGACCGATGCCGAAATCGAAGCCGTGTCATCGTATATCGAGGGCCTGCACAAGGCGGACTGACCTCTGCGGCCGCTGGCCAATCGCCGGTTTTTGCTGTCGCGCCTTGCAGAAACCTGATTACGTGAGCACAAAAGGCATGGACCTGTGCATTGCCCAAGCCGGACGAAGCACACCCACACCCGGCCCGGCGGCTCCGGCGGGAACCGATTGCCGGCAGCCGGGTCAGAACAGTTCTTCGGGCGCTGACGCCCGCCATCCAGAAACCTGAACCGGATTGATTTCAGACATGACTCCTATCGCTAGCCGTAAGACTCCAATCTTCGCGATTGCCCTGATCACATGCATGCTGGCCGCGCCGACGCTGCTGTCGGCCCAGCCATGGCAGGAAGGCGTTCATTTCGAACGAATCTCCGGCCCGGAATCCACCGGCAACGGAGAGGTCGAGGTGGTCGAGGTATTCAGTTACATGTGCCCGGCCTGCCGCATGTTCCAGCCGTTCGTGGCCGGCTGGGAAGAACAGTTGCCCGAACAGGTAGCGTTCCGTCGCGTGCCGGTCGCATGGCGCAACTGGGAACCGATGGCGCGCGCCTACTACACGGCAGAGGTGCTCGACATCGTTGAGGAATCCCACGAAGCCCTTTTCGTGGCACTGCATGATCGCAACCAGCAGTTTGGCGACATGCGCGACCTGGGCCGCTTCTACAGCCAGTTCGGCGTCGAGGCCGAGCGCTTCGAATCGACCGCTCGTTCGTTCCCGGTCGAGTCCAAGGTTCGCATGGGCAATGCTGCGGTCGGCAAATGGCAGGTTCGCTCGACGCCCACACTGGTGGTCAACGGCAAGTACCGGATCAGCCCGCGTCGTGACGGCGGCACCTACGAGGAAATGCTGCGCGTGGCAGATTACCTGATCGAACAGGAGTTGGCAGAAGCAGGCCAGACCAGCGCGGCAGTGGAATGAGGCCGGCTGCAACGTGGTGAATTCAGGCTCGCCATGACTACTGCCGAACCGGCCGAGCTGAAACTGCTGAGCTTCAATATCCAGGCCGGCACTTCGACTTCGAACTATCGCGAGTATTTCACCCGTAGCTGGCGCCAGGTACTGCCCAACAATCAACGGGTGGCCAACCTGGACGCGATCTCGGAACTGGTGCGCGATTTCGACATCGTCGGTCTTCAGGAAGTCGATTGCGGCAGCCTGCGCTCGGGTTTCATCAACCAGACACGGTACCTGGCCAACCATGCCGGCTTCCCATGGTGGACCCACCAGCCCAACCGCAAGGTCGGCGTAATCGCGCACCCCGGCAACGGTCTGTTGAGCCGCTTCACGCCATCGCGCGTCGACGAGCATCGTCTGCCGGGTGCCATTCCCGGCCGGGGCGCGCTGATCGTCCGCTACGGCAGCGGCGAGCAATCCTTTTCGGTCGTGGTACTGCACCTGGCGCTGGGCCGGCGCGCACGCTTCCAGCAACTGCGCTACGTTGCCCACCTGATTGCACGCCAGCCGCGCGTGGTCGTCATGGGCGATCTCAACACCGGGCCGGAAAGCAACGAGATCCGTGAATTCCTGATGCGAAGCGGGCTGGTCATTCCGTCCTCGCGCCCGGCCACCTTCCCAAGCTGGCAGCCGCGGCGCGCAATCGATCACATGCTGATCTCGAGCGACCTGGAAGTTGTCCACTACGACACGCTGGCATCCCGCCTGTCCGATCACCTGCCGCTGGCAACCACGATCCGGCTCAAGGCCGGCCTGTCAGTAGAAAGCCATACGCAAGGCGATCAGCAGCAACAGCACGCCGAACAGGCGCGCGAGGCCAGTTGAGCCGATCCGGTGCGCCAGACGCACACCCAGCGGGGCGGCCAGGCTGCCGATGATTCCGATGACGATGACGCCGGGCAGGTACAGGTAACCCAGGGTTCGCGGCACCGGGTCGGCAGGCAGACCGGCGGAAAACATGAACGCCAGACTGCCGCCCAGCGCAATCGGCCAGCCACAGGCCGCCGCAATGCCGACCGCGCGCAGCGTTGAATAGCCATTCCAGACCAGCCACGGCACGTTGAAACTGCCGCCCCCGATACCGATCATGGCCGATACCGCTCCAATCAGCGGACCGGCCAACCACCAGCCGCGTGGCCGGGCCGGGATTGCATCGGGATACGAGCGCGTGGCGCTGCCGGCACCCAGCAGCATGCGCAGCGCAATCAGCGCGGTGAACACGGCAAACACTCGCGCCAGCATCGCCCCACCCATCTGCATGGCCAGCCAGGCACCGGCCAGCGCGCCGAAAGCCACCGCCGGCCCCACGCGCAATGCAACCGGCCAGTCGACGTTGCCACGCCGGGCGTGCGACCAGGCGCTGGCTGCCGAGGTCAGCAACATGCTGCCCAGTGCCGTGGCCACCGCCGTGGTCACGGCCAGTTCGGCCGGCACGCCCTGGACCAGCAGCAACGCCGTCATCGCCGGCACGATCACCAGCCCGCCACCGATCCCGAATAGCCCGGCCAGCACACCGGCGGACATTCCGATCAGGATCAGCGCAACAATTTCGGACATTAGCGGTCTCTTGATTGGTCTGGCAATGAAACATCCGCGCGATTCATGCCGCGTCGTTCTTGACGCTGCCGGGCCACGCGGATCGTGCGCAACCGGCTTCGCTTCACAACCCCGGCGCTTTGGCTCGGGCAGGATTGATCTGACGTGCAAGATAGTATGAACTGGTCTCAAGGATTGGCCCGCATTGTCTGCGCCGGTCTGCTGCTCGCCGCGTCCAGCGTGTCGGTGTTTGCCGATCCGGCCGCGCGCACCCAGTTCGAGCACGCCTGGCAGGCTGCCGCGCGCGGGGATCGCGTATCCGTCGAGCAGGCCATCGAGTCACTCGGCGACTACCCGCTGGTGCCTTACCTGCAGTTCGAACTACTGCGCCAGAAGCCCGATGCGATTGCACCCGACGAGATGGCGGCGTTTCTCGAACGCCACCGCGACTGGTCGTTTGCCAATGCGCTCGAACAGCGCTGGCTGCTGACCCTGGCGCGCAACGGCGAGCAGGCCGCACTGCTCGAGTACGGCGAAGCCGCGCGCCAGGCCGAGGCGATCTGCATGCGCGAACGGGCACTGCTGGCAAGCGGCTGGATCGAGGGCCTGACCGAAAGGATTCGCGAATTGTGGCTACGGCCGGAATCGCAACCGCGCGCCTGCGATCCGCTGTTCAACTGGTGGCGCAGGCGCGGCAACCCCGATTTCGATACCGCCTGGCAACGCTTTGGTCTGGCCGTCGAGGCCGGCGAGCATTCGCTGGCACGATACCTGCGCCGCTACCTGGAGCCGGGCGATCGCCAGCTCGCAGATCTTTGGCTGCAAATGGCATCCAGGCCCGGCAGCGGCCTGCGTGCGGCAACCAGCCTTCCCAACCGGGAGCGCGCCCGCCGGCTGATCGCCTGGGGGCTGCACCGGCAGGCGACACAGGACTGGAAGGCCGCCGAGCAGATGCTCGAACGCATGCGCTCGCGATTCAGCTTCGAGGAGGCCGAGATCGGGCCGGCGCTCAGGCGCATCGCGCTGTTCCGCGCGGTCGATCTGGATGCCGGCGCGATCGCGGCCATCGATGCCCTGCCCGAATCCATGATCGACCAGCAGATGCTTGAATGGCGCACGCGCACAGCGCTTGCCAATGGTGCTTGGGACGAAGTACTGGAAAGCATCCGGCGGATGTCGGCCGAACAGCAGCTGCGTGGCAAATGGCGCTACTGGCGAGCCCGGGCGCTGGAAGCCCTGCAACGACCCGAAGCCGGCCTGGTCTACGCCACGCTGGCCGCCGAATCCTACTACTACGGCTTTCTGGCCGCGCTGCGCACCGGCCAGCCGCTGATTCTGTGCAACCGGGAAATAACCGCCGATGGCGAAGTTCAACGCCGATTGCTGGCCGATCCAGTCTTTGAGCGCGCGCTGGAACTGTACCAGGTCGGCCTGAACTGGCATGCACGCTGGACCTTCGAGCGGGCAGCACGCTCACTCACGCCACGGGAGTTGCAACAGGCCGCGCTGCTGACCGCAGGTCAGGGCTGGCACGACCGTGCGATTGCCGCACTGGGTCGGGCACGCGCCACGCAGGCCTATCCATGGCGCTTCCCGGTGATCGAGCGTGAACGGATCCTGCGCGAAGCCGGCCAGCACGGCGTCGAACCGGCCCTGGTCAAGGGCCTGATGCGGGCAGAATCGGCGATGCAGCCCGATGCGCAGTCACCAGCCGGCGCGCGCGGACTGCTGCAGCTCATGCCATCGACCGCACAAGCCGTGGCGCGCAGGCACGGCATCCATTACCAGGGTGCAACCGATCTGTTCGACGCCGATCGCAATATTGCCCTGGGGGTGGCCCACCTCGGTGAATTGTCGGAGCGCTTCGCCGGCGACTGGACGCTGATCGCAGCCGCCTACAACGCCGGGATTCGCGTTGCCGAGCGCTGGCAGAACGAGCGGCCCGACATGGCACGCGACATCTGGATCGAAACCCTGTCGTTCCACGAAACCCGAGACTACATTCCACGCGTGCTGGCATTCGCCACCGTCTACGAGTGGCTGCTTGATCAACCGGCGCGCGTTCTGGCCGAGGCCGTGCTGGACCCGACGCCGGCACCAGGCTTGTTCGCCTGCCCGACACTGTAAACCCGTGCTCGAAGACTTCTTTTCCCCGACCAGTGTCCCAGCCCTCGCCGTGGAGACCGAACGGGCGCTGGGAGCGGGCCGGCATAGTGACATGCCGCAGTGGCAAGCTGCGCTGCAGGCCCTGCCGCCGGTCGAGCCGGGCTGGCATATCGACAATGGCGTACTGGTCGCGGGCGAGGCGGTCGAATCGGAATCAGCGCTTGGCAAGACACTGGCCGGGCTGATTCCCTGGCGCAAGGGTCCGCTGCGGCTGGGCGGGGTAGCGATCGATACCGAATGGCGTTCGGACTGGAAATGGGACCGGATCGCCCCGCATGTGGACCTTGCCGGCGCTCGGGTGCTCGACATCGGCGCCGGCAACGGTTATTTCGGGTACCGCATGCTGGCCGACGGCGCCCGGCAGGTGATCGGCTGCGATCCGACGCTCATCTTCTGGCACCAGTTCAAGGCCATCGAACATTTCGCCGGCCCGGCCAAACACCTGCTGTTGCCGCTGAAATTCGAGCAGCTTCCGGTCGCCGGAGATTTCGATCTGGTGTTCTCCATGGGCGTGCTCTACCATCGCAAAAACCCGCTCGAACACCTGCAGCGCATCCGCGACCACCTGGCGCCCGGCGGTCGCGCCGTGATCGAAACGCTGGTCATTCCCGGCGACGGCGACGACGAACTCGACCCGCCGGACCGCTACGCCAACATGCGCAACGTCCATCACCTGCCGACCCTGACCCGGCTGCAACGCTGGCTGGCCGAGGCCGGCTTCGAAAACATCGGCGTAGCAGACATCACCGCCACCACGACCGGGGAACAGCGCACCACGGACTGGATGCCGTTCCATTCGCTGGAACAGGCGCTGTCGCCGGACGCGCGGACCACCGTGGAAGGCCACCCACCGCCGCTGCGCGCGGTTTTCATTGCGGAGGCAGGATCATCGGAATCATGAAACCCACTCTGACCGTCGATATCGTCGATGATCAGGACGACATCGTCGCCCACGTCACGCGTACGCTCCATATCCGGCGGAAAAGCCCCACGGCGTGAATGCTCATTCGGGGTTCAATACAGTCAACGACCGCGTACCCAACATTCCGCCGAAGCCCCGGTCGAGGGTCACGAGGTGACTTCCATTGACAATCACGACAGCGGCAATCCAGGCATCCGGAATCCTGTTGCCCGTCAGTCCGTGCTCAAGGCACAGTGTCCGCAGCACGGGCTGCTCCGACCCCAGGGTCGGCACGGTCACGCCCGCGTGATCCAGAAGCGCTTCGACGAACTCCACTGCCCGGTCGATCGGGGTCGGATCCGGGAAAACCTTCGGATGGGTGACCAGGCGCATGAAGCCCGCGATCACCATGGGAAGCAAATGAAGGTCACGGCCACGCGCACAATCGGCCAGCGCCTGGTTCAGCCAGTCCAGGGCGCATCCGTGGTGGGGATGGTCGGAGCGGGAAGCTGCGACCAGGACATTCACGTCCGGGGTCATGAATCGGCGGCATCCAGCATCGATTCATTACTGCACGGGTCAATCCCCCGCGCCAGGCCGCCGCGCCCGTGATAGACGGGCAACTTTCGCCGACGGCCCGAAACGGAGCGCCGCTGCAGATTCTGCTCCCGCAAGCGCAGCGTCATGCCTTCCTCGATCAACCGGGTCACAGAGGTCCGTTCCTCGGCAGCCAGCTTCTTGGCCCGCGCGAGCAGTGCATCGTCGATATTGAGAGTCGTCTTCATGCCTTGAAATGATACAGAAATCTGTATCAGCATTCAACCGCCGCGACTTTGCTTTCTGTTGCTGGACTGGCCTCTGAGCCGAATAACTGCCATAATCGGCTCATAAACTGATTCGATGCTGGATCCATTGCTGCGGGCCGGGATTGCCCACCTGTGGCTGATCACCCTGCACCCGTTCGATGACGGCAACGGCCGGGTGACCCGTGCAGTGACCGACCGGGCGCTGGCGCAGGCGGAGCGGCAGTCCATTCGGTTTTACTCGCTGAGCGCGGCCATCATGGCCAGGCGGCAGGCCTACTACGATCACCTGGAGCGCAGCCAGCGGGGCGATCTCGACATCACCGAATGGCTGGCCTGGTTTCTTGAGGTTCTGGAAGAAGCCTTGCAGCAGGCGCTGGCGCGGGTGTCCAGGGTGCTGGGCAAGGCCCGGTTCTGGCAACGCTACGCCACCACGGCGCTCAACGAGCGCCAGATCAAGGTGTTGAACCGCCTGCTCGACAGCGCCGGCGAGGAGTTCGAACACGGAATCAATGCGCGCAAGTACCAATCCATCGCCAAGGTCAGCAAGGCCACCGCCACCCGGGATCTGACCGATCTGCTGGACAAGGGCTGCCTGCGAAAACTACCCGGAGGCGGGCGCAGTACACGCTATGCCATTGCCATGGAATCGACGACGGAATCGACGACCAAAGCGGCGGAGGAGACATGAATCGAACCACCGAAGACGCCAGATTCCGCCGACCAGCGACAACGGCAGCGTCCCGAGGATGATCGCGACCGCCGACAGCGGGATGTGATCGCCGCGCGGCGTGATCACGGCCAGCTCGCGCAGGCGTTCGATCGAGTCGCGCAGCTCGCGCGGGTAGCGCAGGTTGATCGGATAGCGCTCCAGCCCCTCGACGCTCTGGCCGACCGGCATTCTGCCAATGGCCGAGGCGCTACGGATGGCGCGACCGACGGTCGAGCACCGCGCGCAGGGCGCGAACGATTCCGGGCGCGACGCGGCGCGGCGTCCACTCATCCAGTACCGCGAGCGCTTCGTCGACGGACTTGGCCGCGTGGTAAGCACGGTCGTCCGTCAGCGCGCAGAACACATCCGCCACGGTGAGGATCTGCGCTTCGAACGGGATCTGTTCGGCTCGCAACCCCTCCGGGTAGCCGCTACCGTCAAGGTACTCGTGGTGCGCGCGCACGATGCGCGCGATCTCCCTGGTTCCAGGGACAGCGGCGAGGATGTCGGCGGCGATCTGCGGGTGCTGCCGCATGCGCGCGAGCTCGTCCGGGCTGAGCCGGTCCGGTTTGTAGAGCACGTCGTCGCGAACGCCGATCTTGCCGAGGTCGTGTACCCGCCCGGCGAGGCGCACCAGCTCGCGCCGCCCTGGCGGTAGCCCGAGCATGTCTGCCATGTCAGCGGCGAGGGCTGCAACCGCCTCGCCGTGCTCGTGCGTGTTTTCGTCCCGCGATTTCAGGGCGGCCTCGAGGGCACCGAGCCCGTAAACAAGCACTTCGCGCTGTGTGCGCTCCTCCGCTTCGCGGTGCAAGCGGTGCGCGCGCTGCTTGAGGTCGATGAGCACTCCCGCCGTCACACCGAGCACCCAGAACGCACCGAGCATGGCGAGCTGATTGACATTCTCCCGCGAATCGCCCTGCCAGGCGGTCGCAATATGGAGCCCGTACACGATGCTGATCATCGCGGTGACGGCGATCGCGCCCGCGGTGCCATACCACACGGCCCCCAGCAGGATCGGCAGGAGGTAGGCCACGCGCAGCAGCACGTGGACCATGTGCTCATGGTGCGTGGCGCGGTCGGTCAGCATGTGGCCCGCCGTGATGACGATGATCAAGACCACGATGGCTACCAGGCGGGCGGCGGTGTAAGTCGGTGCGAGTCGGGCGCCGGGTTGGGTCATCGGGGCACCCGGGCTTGCTCGTGCGGCGGAATAGGGTCGCGGGTTGAACCGGTCGGCGGCGGTTGAGGCCGTGGTTCGACACGCTCAAGCAGCGACATCAAATCGAGAACCGGACTTCCGAACTGGGCCGGATTGAAACGCACCGGACCGCGCTTGACTTCACCGACGATCATGTCCAGGTGGTCAGACGCACCGCCGAGCGCGGGGTCGGGCGCATACAGGGTGTCGCCAGGGCCTCGTGGACGACGACCGCACGCCCCACTTTTCCCCAGGGTAATGGCGGCGGCCAGACCCCCGGATCCCGCTCCGGCGATTTCGATGGTTGACTGCTCCATTCCGTTCACTCCGTAGTCCCCCGGGGTTCACCCGGGCCCGCAGCACGCGGACCGCGCGAATGCGGGTGCGGGTTCGTCGGGAATGATTTTCAGGTTGTCCTTGAGCACCTGCAGGGCCTCGGTGGGGGTATCCACGACGTGAAAGAGTTCCAGATCATCCTCGCCGATCATCCCGTGTTTTGCGAGGGCGCGAAAATCGACCACCTCCTCCCAGTAGGACTTGCCGTAGAGCAGTACCAGGATCGGTCGTGCCAGCTTCCTTGTCTGGGACAGGGTCAGGATCTCGAACACTTCATCGAGGGTGCCAAAGCCTCCGGGAAAGGCGATCATCGCCCGCGCCGGGTGCGCGAACCAGAGCTTGCGGGTAAAGAAATAGCGGAATTCGAAGCTGAGCCCCGGGGTGATGTAGGCGTTCGGCCGCTGCTCGCGGGGCAGGCCGATATTCAGGCCGATGCTACGGCCGCCGGCGTCCGCCGCTCCCCGGTTGGCGGCCTCCATAATGCCGCCGCCTCCGCCCGTACACACAACGAAGCGGTGCGTCTTGCACGGCAGCGCGTCCGACCACTCGGTAATCAGCCGCGCGAGTTCCCGCGCCTCCTCGTAGTAACGGCCTAGCGGTCCATCCTCGCGCAAGCGCGCCGAGCCGAAGAACACGATCGTGTCGCCGATGCCGGCTTCCCGAAATGCGCTCAAAGGTTTCAGGTATTCGGCCAGGATCCGGACCGGGCGTCCGTCCTCGCTGTCGAGGAAGCCGGAATCTTCATATGCGAGAGGTCTCTTCATTTTCAATGCCCTTGCCCTCGCGGGCGCGCAGCCCGCGAGGGCGCAATCGCCGAAGGCGAATCGACACCAATCAGCGCAGTTTTAGCTCGGAGCCCCATTCGAGTTCGACGATGTCGTTGACCTCCGCAGTACCGTCAATAACCTCGGCGATAGCGTAGTGCTCGTCGAAAACGGAGGTAATGCGTACCGTGCCGACTTTCGTGCGCCGAAACCGCGGGCCGGTCTGCTTCGGTCTGAGAGATGCTCGTTCGTGCCGAATCACCTCCAGTTCCTGGCCGACTCGGGCCCCGTCCCGCTTCCCGACGCACAGGACCGGCGAACCGTCGTCGATCTCCAGGATCTTGCCGCGCATGATGTACTCGTGCCGGAATGATCCTTGCTGGCCCCACGCCATGCCGGCGAAGGCCACCACCAGAAACAGTGCGGCAAGCCCGCTGTAGATGTGCGCTCGGGAGGGGAGCGCCTTCTTCGTGTGCTCGATTAACGTTGTCATGGCATTGCTCCTGCTTACTTGGGTCCGATTCGCAAGGCTCCGGTGCATGCCCGGACCCTGCTCCGTCAGACCGGGCGCGTGGACGCGCCCGGCTGCAGGCACGCCGACGGCGGCCCGCTGGAAGCCCCGATGAAATCACGGCTCCCCTGAACCCACCTTATTCACCACCCTGCCTACTGCGGAACCGCCAGGCCCCGCGTCCAGGGCGTTTCGCTCGGTCGCACATCCTCAACGGACAGGCGAGTACGCCTCCGGTGCGCTC
>SR_TP_S13solDRAFT_1000594_pt1 | contig 13714 bp, 13 predicted proteins | sample SodReaTP_S13sol_FD_11159 | JGI IMG/M metagenome (IMG submission 11159)
AGCCGCGGCTCGATCTCCCCGGCCAGCTCGTAGCCGAGATAGAGAAACCACCCGCCGCAGAAGGGAACGCCCTCCCCGCCGCGGGCCGGCACGGAGGCGTCCAGCCGCCGCCGCAGCCGTTGCAGGAAATCCGACCGCTGTCGGTCGTCGGGGAACAGCGCGCAGGGCGCCTCGTCGCTGGCCCGAAGCAGCAGCGACCAATGGCCCAGCCGGCCGGCCGATGCGGAGCTGGCCAGCAGGAACGGCCAGCGGTCGGGATGTTGCGCGTGAACCGCGAGCAGCGACGGCGATGCCGTCAACTCACGCGTGACCAGGGTCATTCAAATCGTTTCAGCAGCAGCGTACCGTTGGTACCCCCGAATCCGAACGAGTTGCTCAACGCCACCCGAATCGGCTGCTCGCGCGCAGTGTGAGGCACGAGGTCCAGGTCCCGGCATTCGGGGTCGACCTCGTCGAGATTGATGGTCGGCGGCACGATGCCGTGATGCAGGGCCAGGGCGGTGAAGATCGCTTCCACGCCGCCGGCCGCACCGAGCAGGTGCCCGGTCATCGACTTGGTGGAACTCATCATCAGGTTGCCGGCGTGATCGCCGAAGCAGGTCCGGACCGCGGCGCATTCGGCGCGATCGCCCAGCGGCGTCGAAGTGCCGTGGGCATTGACGTAATCGACCTCGGACGCATCCAGGCCGGCATCGCGAATGGCGCTGCTCATGCAGCGGGCAGCGCCCTCCCCTCCTGCCGACGGTGAAGTGATGTGGTAAGCGTCGCCACTCATGCCGTAGCCGGCCACTTCGGCGTAGATCGTCGCGCCGCGGGCGCGGGCGTGTTCCAGTTCCTCGAGCACGACCACCCCGGCGCCGTTGCTGAGCACGAATCCGTCGCGGTCGACATCCCAGGGACGACTCGCCTTCTCCGGCTCGTCGTTGCGGGTGGAGAGCGCCTTGGCCGAAGTGAAGCCGCCGTAGGCGGTGGGCGTGGTGCCGAACTCGGCGCCACCGGCAATCATCACGTCGGCATCTCCGTAGGCGATGATGCGCGCGGCATCGCCGATATTGTGGGTCGCCGTCGTACAGGCGGTCACGATCGACAGGTTGGGACCCTTGTAGCCGTACTTGATCGACAGATTGCCGGCGATCATGTTGATGATCACGCCGGGCACGAAAAAGGGCGATATGCGCCTCGGGCCGCTCTCGAGATAGGTCTGGTAGGTCTGCTCGATGGTGGAGATACCGCCGATGCCCGAACCCAGCGCAAGACCGATCCGCTCGGCATTGGCCGGCTCGGCCTCCAGGCCGGCGTCGGCGATGGCCTGCATCGCGGCCGCCATCCCGTAGTGGATGAAGGGGTCGCTCTTGCGAGACTCCTTGGGCGTCAGGTACTCACCGATGTCGAAACCGCGAACTTCGCCGGCGATGCGGGCCGGAAAGCGCTCGGCATCGAACGCTTCCAGCGGAGCAATGCCGCTGCGGCCGTTGCAGACGGCATCCCAGGCACTGGCCACGTCATTGCCCACCGGCGAGACGCAGCCCATGCCGGTTATCACGATGCGACGCTCACCACGCATGTGCGACTCCGTTGATGGGTTCGGAAAGACAGTCCGTGCAGACCGCTGACATACCGCGCCTACTTGTCGACGTTGGCCTTGATGTAGTCGATCGCCTGCTGCACGCTGGTGATCTTCTCGGCTTCCTCGTCCGGAATCTCGCACTCGAACTCTTCTTCCAGCGCCATCACCAGTTCGACGGTGTCCAGGGAATCGGCGCCCAGGTCATCGACGAAGGAAGCGCTGGGGGTGACTTCTTCTTCCTTGACGCCCAGCTGCTCGATCACGATCTTCTTGACGCGTTCTTCAATGCTGCTCATTGCTGATTTCCTCTTTGATAGGGGTTGCCCAAAGCGGGCACATTGTAGTGAACAAATGCGCTCACTGCCAGTTTTGCGAGGCCCGGATTCCAAATTGGAACCTGATCGGGCACGAGTCAAAATATTATTTAGTATCAGATATTTACAGTTATCAATTAATTCATCATGTCATGTACATGCCGCCGTTGACATGCAAGGTCTGACCGGTCAGGTAGGCGGCCGCGTCAGCGGCCAGGAAGCCGACCGCCGCGGCGACGTCCTCGACCGTGCCGAGCCTTCCAAGGGGAATGCCCTCGGCCAGGCGCTGGCGCTGCGCATCGTCGAGCTGGCGCGTCATGTCGGTATCGATGAAGCCCGGCGCGACCACGTTGGCGGTGATCCCCCGACTGCCGACCTCCTGCGCCAGCGAACGCGTGAATCCGGCAACACCCGCCTTGGCCGCGGCATAGTTGCTCTGTCCCGGATTGCCGCTGTAACCGACGACCGATGAAATATTGATGATCCGGCCCGATCGGGCCTTGAGCATTCCGCGCAGGCAGGCGCGCGTCATGCGCATGACGCCGCGCAGGTTGGTATCGAGCACCGCATCCCAGTCCTCGTCCCTGAGCCGCATCAGCAACTGGTCGCGCGTGATCGCCGCGTTGTTGACCAGTACGGTGACGGGACCGGACCGCTCGTTGACCGCCGCCACGGTATCGTTGATGGCCTGGGCATCGGTCACATCGAGCACCAGCCCCCGGCCCTCGCCGAGTCGTTCGCTGATGCCGTCGGCACCGGCGGCCGAAGTCGCCGTGCCGTAGACCTCGCCCCCCATCGCCCTGAGCCAGTCGGCGGTGGCCTGCCCGATGCCACGGCTTGCACCCGTGACCAGAACGACCTTGCCGTCGATACGGTTCGCAGATTGCGGGGTCATTGACGTTTCTCCTTGCACTTGTCCGCGAACTCTTCCAGCGCGTCCGGCTGCTCCAGTGCGATCCAGCCGGCCTGGCGCTCGATGCGGCGACCCAGGCCGCAGAGTACGCGGCCGGGCCCGCATTCGGCCAGCTCCATGATACCTGCGTCACAGATCGATCGCACCGACTCCGTCCATCGCACCGGGCTGGTCAGCTGCCCGACCAGGGCAGCGCGAATCGCGTCCGGGTCGTCGTGCGCGGCGACGTCGCAGTTGTGGACGACCGGAATGGACGGCGCACGAATCTCGGTCCGTTCGAGCACCTCGCGCATGGCCTCGGCTGCCGGAGCCATCAGCGGACTGTGCGAGGGCACGCTGACCGGCAGTTTCACCGCCCGCCGGGCACCCGCCTCGGTACATTTGTGCAAAGCGCGCTCGACCGCGGCCGCATCGCCGGCGATCACGATCTGGCCGGGCGAGTTGAAATTGGCCGGCACCACCACCTGGTCCTCGGCCACTTCCCGGCAGATGGCGGCCACCACCTCGTCGTCGAGACCCAGCACGGCCGCCATGGCGCCCTGGCCTTCGGGCACCGCCGCCTGCATCTGCCGCCCACGCTCGGCGACCAGCGCGACCGCGGTTTCGAAGCCGATCGAACCGGCCGCCACCAGGGCCGAGTACTCGCCCAGGCTGTGGCCGGCCAGCCGGACCGGCCTGGCAGCGCCGAGCGACTCCCATACGCGCCACAGCGCGATCGCGGCGGCAAGCACCGCCGGCTGCGTCAGTTCGGTCCGATCGAGTTCCCTGGCCGGCCCCTCGCTGACAAGCTTCCACAGCCCGACACCGAGGACTTCTCCGGCCTGATCGAAAGTGGTACGAACCAGGTCATGGCGTTGCGCCATTTCAGCCAGCATGCCGACCGACTGTGATCCCTGGCCCGGAAACAGCATTGCAAATTGCGTCATGCCTTCTCCCCAGGCGTTTGGCGTTGCATATCGAGTCCGTTGATTTCGAGGTCGTGCGGCCGGGTCAGTAGACCACCAGGGCCGCGCCCCAGGTGAAACCGCCACCGAAGGCTTCGAGCAGCAGCTTGTCGCCGCGTTGGATGCGGCCGCTGCGCAAGGCCTCGTCCAGGGCCATGGGCACGGAAGCCGCCGAGGTATTGCCGTGGCGATCCACCGTGACGATGACCTGGTCCATCGACATCTTCAGTTTTCGGGCGGTGGCCTTGATGATGCGCAGATTGGCCTGATGCGGGATGAGCCAGTCGAGCTCCTCCTTTTCCAGCGCGTTCGCTGCCAGGGTCTCGTCAACGATTCGTCCGAGCGTATTGACGGCCACCTTGAAGACCTCGTTGCCCTTCATCGACACGGCCAGGCCACCGCGCTTCTCGGCCCGGAACCCGCGCGAGACGCCGACGTCGACCTTGAGCAGGTCGCTGTAACCGCCATTGGCGTGAATATGGGTCGACAGGATGCCGGGCGACTCATCGGCGGTCAGTACCGCCGCGCCGGCGCCATCGCCGAACAGCACGCAGGTCGCGCGATCGTTCCAGTCGATCATTCGCGTCAGGGTCTCTGCACCGACCACGAGCACGTTGCGCGCGTTGCCGTTGCGGATGTACTGGTCGGCGACGGACAGCGCATAGATGAAGCCCGAACAGGCGGCATTGACGTCGAAGGCGCCGCACTCGGCCATGCCCAGGCGATGCTGCAGCAGGCAGGCGGTCGAAGGAAAGACCAGGTCCGGGGTGGTCGTCCCGACCAGCAGCAGATCGATATCGGCCGGCTTGAGCCCGGAATCCGCCATCGCCTGTCGTGCCGCCTGCTCGGCCAGATCGCAGGTGGTCTGGCCTTCGGCAGCCACGTGGCGCTGGCGAATGCCGGTTCGGTCGCGGATCCACTCGTCGCTGGTCTCGACCATCTGTTCGAGATCCTGGTTGGTCAGGACCTTCTCCGGCAGATAGCGACCGGTTGCGATGATGCGCGCGTACATGGGCATGAATTCCTGGATTTCGGTCAATAGCTGGCCCAGAGCGCCTGTTCCAGCTCCGGGATCAGGTTCCGGCGTGCCTCGAGTGCCGCCAGCTCGATGGCCGAGGCAAACCCGCGTTCACAGGCGCCGCCGTGACTCTTGATAACGATACCGTGAACACCGAGAAGCGGTGCCCCATTATGCCGCGCCGGCTCGAGCCTGTCATACAGCCCCCGGATCGCGGCGCGACACAGCCAGGCCCGCCAGCCGCCCAGATCCGAGCGCAGCTGCGCAAACATCAGCCGGGCCATGCCCTCGGCCGCCTTGAGCAGGACATTGCCGGCGAACCCGTCGCACACGACCAGGTCCACATCGCCAAGGAAGACCCGATCGGCCTCGATGAAGCCGGCCAGGTCGAGATCCGTCTCGGCCTCGATCAGGCGTGCCGCCTCGCGCACCTCGTCAGGGCCCTTGCCGGGCTCGGTTCCGATGTTGAGCAGGCCGATGCGCGGCGCCCGGCCGGTGACGACGCGCACGGCCGTGCTGCCGAGCTGGGCGAACTCGCACAGGCGATGGGCATTGACGCCGATGTTGGCGCCGAGATCGAGCACCCAGACCGATCGATCGTTGGCGGGCAGGGCCGCCATCAGTGCGGGGCGCTCGATGCCCGGCAGCATGCCGAGCACCTGGCGCGACAGGGCCATCAGGGCACCCGTGTTGCCGCCGCTGACCAGTGCCTCTGCCCGGCCGTCCCCCAGCTGCTCGATCGCCACCTGCATGCTGCTGCCACGCCCCCTGCGGATCGCCTGCGAGGTCGCCACATCCATTGGCAGCTCGTGCTCCGACTCGATCAGTTCGAGCCGCGGCTCGGCGGCAAGCGCGTGTTCGGACAGGCGATGACGCAGGCTCGCGTCACCGACCAGCAGCAGCGACAGTTCGGAATCGGCCTGCAACGCCCGGCGAGCAGCCGCCAACACCGTTGCCGGCCCGCCGTCGCCGCTCATCGCATCGACCGCGACCGTGACCCTCTGTCGTGTCAAGACGAACCCGTTCCGGGGATCAGCCCTGGGCTTCCTCGAGATCCTCTTCGTCGATCTCCGGAGCCACCTCCACCACCTGGCGGCCGCGGTAGAAACCCTCGGCCGAGACGTGATGACGGCGATGAATTTCGCCGGTGCTCGCCTCCTCCGACAGGGTCGGACCGCTCAGGCGGTCATGCGAGCGGCGCATGCCGCGCTTGGACGGGGACTTTCGATTCTGTTGAACAGCCATTGTTCACTCTCCTGTGTCGTTATCCGTGTCGCGACGCTTGCGCATCTCGGCCAGCCCGGCAAATGGCCGGTGGGTATCGGCCTGCCTTTCGCCCGAGCCGATTCGGTTCGAAGCCGGGGCAATCGGCACCAACGGCAGGCTCAGCAGGACTTCCTCGCCGATCAGGCGTACCAGTTCCACCTTGTTGTCGGGGCACAGCAACGGCTCGTAGTCTTCCGGCAGCCTGTCGGCCGCCCGGTCGTCCGGCACGATTCCAACCGTCGAGTGACTGTCGATCTCGTGCCAGAAGACCTCGAGCGTGCGCTGGCAGTGCAGGGGCACCCGCCCACTGACCGACACATCCGCCCGGACCTGGCGTTGCTGGTCCTGACCGAAAACCACCTTGAAGGCGATTTCCGATGATCCCGGATCGGCTATCATGCCTTCCAGGCGGGGCAACCACGCCAGCGGAACCGTACCACTGAACTCCCGCCCGGCCGCCGCCGCCTTGTGCGGGTCGATCCAGTCTGGAAAGTCTCGCGACATAAGCCAGCCATTATATCACTTGAACACGCTCCGCAACAATGAAAGCGCCATGCAAAAACGACCCGGCGGTGGCCGACTGATCCTTGCTTCCGGCTCGCCCTATCGGGCCGGGTTGCTGGCCCGCCTCGGGCTCGACTTCGACCAGGAGACACCCGGCATCGACGAAACGCCGGCCGTCGATGAACCGGCCGGGCCGCTGGCCGAGCGTCTGGCGCTGGCCAAGGCCCGTGCCGTGGCCGCCAGGCATCCCGACGCCATCGTGATCGGCTCCGACCAGGTCGCGATCTGTCGCCAGCGCCTGCTCGGCAAGCCGGGTGATCGCCGGGGCGCGATCGAGCAGCTCAGCTGGTGCCAGGGCAACGAGGTGATCTTCCACACTGCCCTGGCGGTGTGCAGCGGCCCGCTCGAGCGACGCGCGTCGGTCCCGACCCGGGTGCGGCTGAAGCCGCTTGCCCCGGACCGGATCGAACGCTACGTCGACGCCGATCAACCCTTCGACTGTGCCGGCGCCATAAAGAGCGAATCGCTCGGAATCAGCCTCGCCGAATCCATCACCAGCGACGACCCGACGGCCCTGATCGGACTGCCGCTGATCCGCCTGGTCGCCCTGCTGGAAGACTTCGGACTGAACATTCCGTAGCGCCCTTGCGACGACATACCCAAGGGTATGGTGATAAGCTAACGTGTCATCGAAATACTTTGCGCAGCCGATCGTCGGACCTGCGCGGGCTTCCCGCAGACGTACCACATTGGAGTGACTCCGGATGGCAACGAAAGCGTCGAAAGACAACCCGTTCAAGCACTGGCGCCTTGAAGACGACCTCGACGGCATTGCCTGGATCTATCTCGACCGCGCCGACGAACGCACCAACAGCCTCGGCTCGGAAGTTCTCAATGAGCTCGCCATCATTGTCGAGCAGCTCGAAAGCGACAACCCCACAGGGCTGGTACTGATGTCGGGCAAGCCCGGTTCGTTCATCGTCGGTGCCGATGTGCGCGAGTTCGACGCCACCGACGATGTCGACGAGCTGCGGTCGAGTGTGCGCGAGGTGCACAGGCTGTTCCAGCGTATCGAGGATCTGCCCTTCCCCACCGCGGTGGCCTTCGAGGGATACTGCCTGGGCGGAGGGCTCGAGCTGGCCTTGTGCTTCGACTACCGCATTGCCCTCGATGTCGACCACACCCGCATCGGCTTTCCGGAAGTCAACCTCGGCATCTACCCCGGCTTCGGCGGCTCCGGCCGCAGCATCCGCGCCATGGGCGGGCTTCAGGCCATGCAGATCATGCTCACCGGCAGGATGCTGCGGGCGCGCGCCGCCAGGGCGCTCGGGCTGATCGACCAGACGGTCGACCAGCACGGCTCCCTGCGCTGGGCCGCGCGCAACGCCATTGTCGGCAAGCGCAAGTCGCGCAGGCCCGGCCTGAGAGCCCGTGCCACCACCTGGGCTCCGGTGCGGAAGTTCCTGGCCGGCCAGATGCGCAAGCAGACCGCCGCCAGGGCGCGCAAGGAACACTATCCCGCGCCGTATGCACTGATCGACGCGTTCGAGGCGGCGGGCGACTCCTGTTCGGGCATGATCCGGATCGAGGCGGAGGAAGTTCCCACACTGCTCGCCGGGGATACCTCGCGCAACCTGCGCCGCGTGTTCCGCCTGATGGAAACCCTCAAGGCGCAGGGCAAGCGCAGCGACTTCAAGGCCCGGCGCGTGCACGTCATCGGTGCCGGGGTGATGGGAGGCGACATCGCGGCCTGGTGCGCATCGCGTGGCCTGGAAGTCACCCTGCAGGATCGCGAGATGAAGTACATCGAGCCGGCACTCAAACGCGCGCACAAGCTGTTCAAGCGCAAGCTCAAGTCACCGACGGCCGTGGCGGCGGCGAAGTCGCGCCTGATTGCCGACATCGAGGGCAAGGGGGTGGCCCAGGCCGACGTCATCATCGAAGCCATCTTCGAGGATCGGGAGGCCAAGCGTGAACTGTTCGCCCGGATCAACCGGGATGCCTCGCGCAAGGCCATCATCGCCACCAATACTTCGGCCATCCCGTTGTCCGAGCTGGCCGACGTGCTCGATGACCCATCGCGCCTGATCGGACTGCACTTCTTCAATCCGGTGGCCCGCATGCCGCTGGTCGAAGTGGTCCACGACCGCAAGCTGTCCGACGCCGATCGGGTCGACGACGGCTCGAGTTTCGCCACCCAGATCGGCAAGTACGCCCTGCCGGTCACCTCCACGCCGGGGTTCCTGGTCAATCGCGTGCTCGCCCCCTACATGCGCAATGCCATGAAGATGCATCGCGAGGGTATCCCGAAGGAGGCGCTCGACAGGGCGGCCGAACAGTTCGGCATGCCGATGGGTCCGGTCGAGCTGGCCGATACGGTCGGGCTCGACGTCGGGCTCGGGGTCATCAAGACCTTGATGGGCGACGATGCCGGCGAGGACCGCAAGGTGCTCGAGGAGATGGTTGCATCCGGCAAGCTCGGCAAGAAGTCGGGGGAAGGGTTCTACCGCTGGAAGGACGGCAAGCCCCAGCGTCAGGACGACGCCCACAAGGGGCACGATCTCGACCAGCTGGCCGCGCAGCTCATGCAGCCCTACCTCGACGAGTGCCGGTCCTGTCTGGCCGACCGGGTGGTCGAGGACGCCGACCTGCTCGACGCCGGCATGATCTTCGGTACCGGGTTCGCGCCCTTCCGCGGCGGCCCGCTGCACTATCTCGAATCCCGCAATGCCGACAAGGAGGCATCCTGATGCCCGCGAAGAACCTGCGCAGAATCGCCATCGTCGGCGGCAGCCGCATTCCGTTCTGCCGGTCCGGCACGCTCTATGCCGAACAGACCAACCTGGACATGCTCACGGCGGCGTTCCGGGGCGTGGTCGAACGCTACGGCCTGGCCGGGGTGAAACTCGACCAGGTCATTGCCGGCGCCGTGACCACGCATTCGAAGGACTGGAACCTGGCCCGGGAAGCCGTGCTGTCGACCGGGCTGTCACCGCTGACGCCGGCGATCACCATGCAGCAGGCCTGCGGCACCAGCCTGCAGGCCGCGCTGCTGGCCGGCAGCCAGATCGCCGCCGGCGAGATCGAATGCGCACTGGTCGGCGGAACCGACACCACCTCGGACGCGCCGATCGTGTTCAAGCGCCGCTTTGCCCAACGCCTGATGCAGCTCAATCGGGCCAGAAGCCTCGGCCAGCGGCTCAAGGCCTTCAAGGGTTTCGGCCTGTCCGAACTGGCGCCCCAGCCGCCGCGCAATGCCGAGCCGCGCACCGGCCTTTCGATGGGCCAGCACTGCGAGCGCATGGCGCAGGAATGGGGCATCTCGCGCAGGGAGCAGGACGAGCTGGCGCTGGAGTCGCACCAGAAAGCGGCCGAAGCCTGGGGCTCGGGGTTCTTCGACGATCTGGTCCAGCCTCACGCCGGCGTCCTCCGTGACAACATCGTGCGCCCCGACTCGACGCTCGAGAAACTGGCCAGTCTCAAGCCCGCCTTCGATCGCTCGAAGAACGGCACACTGACGGCCGGCAATTCGACCACCCTGTCCGACGGTGCCGCCGCCGTGCTGCTGGCATCCGAGGACTGGGTGCGCGAGCACGACCTGCCGGTACTCGCCTGGCTGACGCACTCGCGCACGGCCGCGGTCGACTATGTCGATCGCGACGAAGGCCTGCTCATGGCACCCACCGTGGCGGTGGCCGAAATGCTGCAGCGCGCCGGGCTCGCACTGCAGGATTTCGACTTCTATGAAATCCACGAGGCCTTTGCCGCGCAGGTTCTGTGCACGCTCAAGGCCTGGGAGTCCGAGCAGTACTGCACCGAGCGGCTCGGGCTGGACGGCGCGCTCGGCAGCATCGACCGCAGCAGGATGAATGTTCACGGCGGCTCGGTCGCCATCGGGCATCCCTTCGCCGCCACCGGCGCGCGCATCATTGCCACGCTGGCCCATATCCTCGAGAAGGCCGGATCCGGCCGCGGTCTGATTTCGATCTGTACCGCCGGGGGCATGGGAGTGGCCGCGATCATCGAACGCGACAACAATGGATCCGGCCGTGACGGCACCGGCCAGACCGCCAGCAGGAAAACCGGCGGCAAGAAGGCGAAGAAGAAATCTGCCCGGAAAAAGGCAGCCAGCCGGGCAGGGTCTGCGGTCAAGGCCGGCGACGAGAAGACCGGCAGCGAGTCCAGCTGAACGCCCGTTCGCATCCGCTGCTTGCCGCCCTGCTCTTTCAGGGCGGCGTGGTCGTCATCGCCGTGGTCCTGGCCTTGCTGTTCGGGCTGCGCCCCTGGCAGGAGCTGGATGCATCGGCATCGGCCCTGCTGCAGGCCATCGCCGCGACCGTGCCTCTGCTGGTCGGCCTGCTGGTTCTCCCCGCCGGCCGCTGGCGCTGGGCGGACGAGCTGATCGGAGTGGTTCGCCGCTTTCTCAGAGAGCTGTTTCGCAATGCGCGTCCCGGCGCAGTCGCGCTGGTCGCCCTGCTCGCCGGCCTGGGCGAGGAATTGCTGTTCCGCGGTGTCATTCAGGCCGGCCTGGCCGATCTCTGGTCACCGCCTGCAGCGCTGCTGCTGGCCTCGCTCCTGTTCGGTCTGGCCCACGCGATTTCCCCGAGCTACCTGCTGCTGGCCAGCGCGATGGGCCTTTACCTGGGCCTGCTCTACCACTGGACCGGCAATCTGCTGGTGCCGATCGTCGTGCATGCGCTGTACGACTGGATCGCCATCCACTTCTACCTGCGACGCGCCTGAGGCCGCGGGCAGACCAGGCGGCCGATGGGGTACCATGGCAGGCCGAGGGTCAGCAACGGAACCGCCATGGAGCGCATCGGCCGCTACAAGATCGAACGGGAGCTCGGACGTGGATCGATGTCCATCGTCTACGAAGCCTTCGATCCGCATATCAATCGGCATCTGGCGGTCAAGGTATTGCGCGAACGTTTTGCGCGCGACCTCAAGAGCCGCCAGCGCTTTCTGCGCGAGGCACGTTCGGCCGGCGGACTCAGCCACGCCAATATCGTGACGGTGTTCGACGTCGGGCAGCACGAAGGCCTGCCCTATCTCGTCATGGAGCGGCTCAAGGGGCAGAGCCTCGAGGAATACCTCGAAGACGGTGGGCAGCTCGATACCCGGGAGATCCTGGCCATCGGCATCCAGCTTGCCGGGGCGCTGCACTTCGCGCACGAGCGCGGCGTGGTTCACCGCGACGTCAAGCCATCCAATATCTATTTCGATCCTGAGTCGGGCCTGGTCAAGCTGGTCGATTTCGGCATCGCCGCCATCGGCGACCACAAGCGGGCCGACGGTAGCGATGGGGAAACCATCGCCGGCACACCGAAATACATGTCGCCGGAACAGGTCCAGGGCATCGATCTCGACGGTCGAACCGACCTGTACGCCCTGGGCGTGGTGCTGTACCGCCTGCTCGGCGGCGAGATGCCGTTCAACGCCGATTCGATCGGCGCCCTGATCCACCAGATCGTCCATCGTGCGCCGAACAGGCTGGCACCGGGCGACGATCGCACACCGGTCGATCTGATCGATCTGGTCCACCGGCTGCTGGCCAAGGACCCCGAAGCCCGGCCGGCCAGCGGCGCACTGGTCCTCGAGGAGCTGCAGGAAATCCGGGCCGACATGGAACGGGGCCTGCTCAATACGGTTCGCGGCCAGCCGGGGACATGGCGCTGGCTGGCGGCGCTGGGGCTGGCCCTGGTGACCGTTCTCGGCGGTGGACTGGCCTGGGTCTATCACAGCCAGATTGCGGCCATGAGCGAATCGACCTATGGTTACGGCGATGCACTGGCGGCAGTGATCGCCCGGGAAACGGCCGAATCGATGATGCTCGACGACGCCACCGCGCTGGCCAACCTGGTTTCCGATTTCTCCGTCAACCCGCGCGTGACCTTCCTGCACGTCAGCGACCGCGATGGTCGCATCCTGGCCAGCACCGACCCGTTTCTACAGGGCGAGGACAGTCCTCGTCCGGGGCGGGCCACGATCGAGCGAGAGCAGGGCGGCGTGCGCCTGTTGTCGCGCGAAGACGGCAATCTCGAGTTCCAGACGCCAATCCGTTTCCAGGCGCGCCGCATCGGCGAAGTGCAGCTCGGCATCGACGGACAACAGCTTGCGGCGGCGGCCCGAACCACCCTGACCATGCTGGCGATCGTGTTCATCGTCACCCTGGTCGTGGTCGGCATCGGCTTCAGCGTGCTGGCACGACGGCAGCGCAAGTCGATCCAGCGCTTCGGCCGCGGCCTGCAAAGAATTGCGCGCGGACAGTACGACGCCCGTCTCGAGCCCGGTCGCCAGGATGTCTTCAGCCCGCTGTTCCGGAATTTCAACGACATGGCCAACCGGCTCGAGGAGCGACACGGCTACCTGCAGCACAAGCCGGCCAGCCGGCTGCTGCCCACACTCGACACCGACGACATCGACGAAACGGTGGTGATGGACTCCCCTGGACCGGACAGCGACAACAACGTCCTGCCGCTATCGGAACGCAAGGGTGCGCTTGGCTCTGCCGGCAAGGAGCGGGGCTGAAGGGATTCAGCCGCTTTCGTCGAGGCCCTGAAGCTGTGCCTGAACCCGGCGGGCACGTTCCAGATATACTCGCGCCGGCTCGAATTCCGGATCGATCTGCAGCACCCGTTCCCACAGTTCGGCCGAACGGTCGACCTGCTGGCTGCGCCAGGCCGACAGCGCCTGGTCGTGGTAGTACTGGCCGAGCGCCAGCTGCAACTGCCGCCAATCCGCCTGCTGCTCGGCAGGCCCGTCCGGAACCAGCTCGCGCGCATGCAACCAGGCGTCCAGCGCGGCGTCTTGATCACCCGCGGCCAGACGCTGATCGGCCTCGATCATGAGCAGGCGAGCCTCGGCCTCGGCGCGGGCAGCGGCGAACGGCCCCGTTTCGGCCGAAGTGCCCAGCCATGGTGCGGCCTGATTGAGATACTTCAGCGCCCGCTCGGGATCGCCTTCCCGCTCGGCCTGCCCGGCCAGATCCATGCTGACCCGGGTCAGCTGCCGGTTCATCGACTCGTCCATGCGACCGGCGCGCGCGGCGCTCAGCAGCAGTGCGTAGGCCTGGGCATGGCGCTCCCGAGCCACCAGGTCATCGACAGCCCGTTCAAGCTGCCGCGGCTGTGTCACCCGATCGGCAGGTGCGATCTGCTGTTCGGGCCCGACCGCCTCGACCTGCTC
>SR_TP_S13solDRAFT_1000595_pt1 | contig 13703 bp, 11 predicted proteins | sample SodReaTP_S13sol_FD_11159 | JGI IMG/M metagenome (IMG submission 11159)
TCGCGCCTTGCGCGACATGGTGCAGGAAAACGCGCTGTCCACCAATGATCTGATTTGGCCGGTGTTTATCCGCGATGGCACCGCAATCGCCGAACCGATTGCGTCCCTGCCCGGCGTGGACCGCCTGTCTTTGGACAAGCTGTTGCCCGCCGCCGAGAAGGCCCACAAGCTTGGCATTCCCGCAATCTGCCTGTTTCCCTACACCGATCAGTCGCTGCGCACCGAAACCTGCGAAGAAGCGTGGAATCCCGAAAACCTGACCAATCGGGCAATCCGCATGCTGAAGGCGGAATTTCCCGAATTGATGGTTATGACCGACATCGCGCTGGACCCCTATAATGCAAACGGGCATGACGGGTTTGTTGTGAATGGCGAAATCATCAATGATGAAACCGTTGAAGCGCTGGTCAAGATGGGGCTGGCGCAGGCAGAGGCTGGCGCAGATATCCTTGGACCATCCGACATGATGGACGGGCGCATCGGGGCCTTGCGTCATGCGCTGGAAACCCAAGGGCACAAGGACGTCACCATCCTGTCTTATGCCGCAAAATTCGCCAGCGGGTTTTATGGACCGTTCCGCGATGCAGTGGGCGCGTCAGGGCGTCTGGTGGGCGACAAGGCGACCTATCAGATCAACCCTGCCAACCGCGAGGAGGCGCTGCGCTGCGTTGCCCGTGATCTGGCGGAAGGCGCGGATATGGTCATGGTCAAGCCCGGCATGCCCTATCTGGACATTTGCCGCGCGGTCAAGGACCGCTTCGGCCAGCCCACATTCGCCTATCAGGTGTCAGGCGAATACGCGATGCTGATGGCGGCGGCGCAGAATGGATGGCTGGACGGGGACAAGGTGATGCTGGAAAGCCTGATGGCCTTCAAGCGCGCTGGCTGTGACGGGGTGCTGACCTATTTCGCACCACGCGTGGCACAAAGCTTGGCGCAATAGCCGGCGGCTGACAGCCCCGGACAGGCAGAAGGGCGCGCAAATCCGTAGTTTGCGCCCTTAAACTGGTGACAAACCACGACATTCGCCCTATCATCACCCCCATAAAACTGCGCGGGTCAACTGCGCGATCACAGGCGCCTGAAACAGGCAAGAACAAAAGGCAAACAGAGCAATGAAACACATCAATCGCCGAAGCGTGATCCTTGGCACGGGGGCCGTGTCCCTGCTGGCCGCATGTGGCAACCCTGTTGGCGGACAAGGGGCCGACGTGCTGGACGCCCGCGTGGATACTGCACGCGATTTCCTGCGCAACACCTATCCGTCCCTGAATGAGCTTTTCCAGAATGCGCGCGGCATCCTGTATATCCCTGTTGTAACCGAAGCAGGGCTGTTCGTGGGCGGGGCATACGGGCGCGGGGCGTTGCGCATCGACGACATGACCGTTGATTATTATTCGGCCGCGCGCGCCAGTTTCGGCCTGCAAGCGGGCGCACAGCAATACGCACACGCGCTGTTTTTCATGACCGAACAGGCCTTGCAGGATTTCCGCATGTCGGAAGGATGGGCCGCAAGCGCCGATCTGCGCTATGCAACCCCGTCACAGGGCGGGTCCATGGGGGCCGAAACCACAACCCAGTTCGCGCCAGTCATCGCGGTTGTGTTCGGACAATCGGGCATGCTGGCGGGCGCATCCCTCGCAGGCGTGCGCTACGCGCGCATCATCCCCTGACGCGCTGCCCCCCGCTGACGGCTGTTTGCACAGCGCGCATATGCGGGGGGCGACCTGCCTGCCGCAATACGCCCGCAGCGTGTTAAAAGGGGCGCATTCGGGCAGGCATGGCTTGTGCGGTTTGCAACTGGAATACCGAAACGACACCAGTGTCGCGGCCTGCCCCGCAAGGTTAAGAAAACCCTGCAAAGCACTGATTTTCCAAAAATTCCCGAAGGGCGCGCAGGTTTGCGCCCCCTGACAGGTTTTTCAGGCTTTCAGATCGGCCAGATCCTGTGGCGTGCCAAAATTGCGTGTCTCCGCACCCTTGGCAATACGCTTCACCATGCCCGAAAGCGCCTTGCCTGCGCCGATTTCCCAAAACTCCGTCACGCCATTCTCTGACATCCAGGCCACCGACTCGCGCCAGCGGACAGACCCTGTAACCTGCGCGATCAGCAATTTGCGGATTTCTTCGGGGTTTTGAACCGCTTCGGCGCGCACATTGGCAACCAGTGGAACTTTGGGCGCTTGCAGCGCGACATCAGCCAGCGCCTCTGCCATGCGATCTGCGGCGGGTTGCATCAACGCGCAATGAAACGGCGCGGAGACGGGCAACAACATCGCACGGCGCGCGCCGCGTTCCTTGGCAATCTCGACCGCGCGTTCGACCGCATCCTTATGGCCGGACACGACAACCTGCGCGGGGTCATTGTCATTGGCGGCCTGACAGACCTGACCTTGCGCCGCTTCGGCGGCCACATCAACCACAGTTGCAAAATCCAGCCCCAGCAGGGCTGCCATCGCGCCTTGCCCTACGGGAACGGCGGCTTGCATCGCCTGTCCGCGAATACGCAGCAGGCGTGCCGCATCGGCAATCGTCAAGGACCCGCTGGCCGCAAGCGCGGAATATTCCCCCAGCGAATGCCCGGCCACAAACGCCGCATCGGTGATGGAAACCCCTTCAGCTTCCATCGCGCGCAAGGCTGCAAGGGATGTGGCCATCAGGGCGGGCTGGGCATTGGCTGTCAGTGTCAGATCGGCAATATCGCCGTCCCAGATCAGGGCAGACAACTTTTCGCCAAGCGCCTCATCCACTTCCTGAAAGACGGCCAGTGCTGCCGGATAGGCCTCGGCCAATGCCTGCCCCATACCAATGGTCTGGGCACCCTGCCCCGGAAAAACGAATGCGCGGCTCATATGGCTCTCCTCGGTCACAACCTGCGCCAGACATGCCGCAATCCCATCCATTGCGCAAGCGCGGCCAGTTTCATCTTGGCAAAAATACTCTCGGGGGGGGGCGGCCCGCACAGGGCCGCGGGGGGGCAGACAGCCCCCCATTGCCCGCGATTAAAAGCCCAGCGCCTTGCGCAGCATGTTCAGCGCCATCAGAATGATGAACACCGCGAATACCAGTTTCAACGGCTTGGGGTCCATCGCATGGGCCAGCTTTGCGCCCAAAGGGGCGGTCATCGTCGTCATGATGACGACAATGGCGAAGGCAGGCAGGTTGACCGCACCAATGGTCAGCGGCGGCGCATCCGCAACCGGAACAAACAGGAAGGACAGCACCGATGGCACCGCGATCAGAATGCCGAAACCGGCAGCCGTGGCCACCGCACGGTGGATGGGCACACCGTAAAGTGTCATCAAGGGCACCCCGAACGACCCGCCGCCAATACCCATAAGCACCGACAGGAAACCGATGGTGCTGGAAATCGCCCCCTTCAGTGGGCCGGTTGGCATGCGGTCGGCCAGCCGGAAATCCGCGCGACCAAACGCAAACCACAACCCGATCAACACACCCAGCACACCGAATATGCCCTGCAACACCACCGAACGCAGCATCGCCGCTGTCAGCACGCCGATAATGGCACCGATTGCAATGCCCAGCGCCCAACCGCGCAAAATGGGCCATTCCACAGCGCCGCGTTTGTTATGGCTTTGCACCGACCGCGCAGAGGTGACGATGATCGTGGCAAGCGATGTTGCCAGACACACCTGCATCACCTGCACGCCGCCATAGCCCAGCGCCGTGAACAGATAGAAAAACGCGGGCACCAGAACGATACCGCCGCCAACCCCCAGCAGCCCCGCGACAACCCCCGCGAACGCGCCGATGACAACCAGCAGCGCCGTCAACTGTGCCAGCAACACCGGATCGGCGATCATCCCGCCACCTCGGTGGCAACGGCGCGAATGCGCCCCACCATGGCCCGCACCCCGTTGGAGCGTTGCGAGGACAAATGCTCATCCAGCCCCAGCCGCGCCAGTTCGGCCTGTGCGTCAATCTTCAGCACATCGGCCACAGTCTGGCCTGAATACAGGGCGTGCAGCACCGCGATCAGCCCGCGCACGATCATCGCGTCGCTGTCGCCCATGAAATCGAATTTCGCCTGCGGGCCCTCGCCCTCCAGTACGGGTTGAATCCAGACCTGACTGGCGCATCCTTCAACGCGGGTTCCGGGCGTTTTCAGCGCATCATCAAGGGCGGGCATGGCGCGGCCAAGGTCGATCACATGGCGATAGCGATCCTCCCAATCGTCCAGAAAATCAAATGTCTCGGCGATATCTTCGAATGCAGGGCTTGCCATGGATGGCCTCTTGGCTGGGATTGGCCACAGACCTAAGGCGCAAGGCCGCCAAGGTCCAGCCTGATCGGGCATATAATTGTCAACATCATCGCTTTGCGGTGGGCGCTATGGCTCAGGGGCACTTTTCAAAGCGTTTGAATTAGGCTAACCCGTAGGAAAGCCCTGCAAAGCACAAGTAGTGTCAAAGTGTCAAAAGGACCAGTCATGCAAAAGCCCCTTCTTGCGTCGCTTGTTTTGGTACTGGTCCTGTCGGCCTGCGGGACCATGCGCGAGTCGCGTCTGAACCCCCGTAACTGGTTCGGCAGCCAGTCAACAGAAACCCTTGTTCCGGCAAGTGGCTGGGGCACAACAGTGGACCGGCGCGCCTTGGTGCCAGTGGTGACCGAAGTCGAGGTGCTGCGCACGCCCGAAGGGGCTGTGGTCCATGCCAGCGGTGTGACAGCCACCCAAGGCTGGTGGGACGTGGAATTGCGCCCGATCAATGACGAACGCCCCGTCGATGGCGCGCTGATCTATGAATTTGTTCTGGCCAGCCCCATGTCTGCAAGCGGGACGGGCACAGAAGCATCGCGCACGGTAACTGCCGGTGTGAAACTGTCCAACCGGCGGCTTGAAGGCGTGCGGCGCATTGTTGTGCGCGGCGCACAAAACCAGCGCGAAGTTCGCCGCTAAGCCCCAAGGGTCACGCATAAATCGACAAGCCGGTCTGACGCAGATATCGCCGTCGGTCCGCTTTTTTTTTGTGTGGATCTGCCGCAGATACCCATGTCAACTTCACATCAAGTGCCACGCGCGCCCGACAGCCATCGGCGCGTGACGCGCGCGGGCGTTGATCTGCGCCCCCAGCACCAAGCAAAAGGCAGCTTGTTTAAGTATGCTGAAGAAGAATGCTTGCCATATGCACTCAAGCCAAATACTCTCTTAGTTAAATTTTATTCCGGTAAGGCAACATCCCTGAAAGGTGCAACATGCTGGACACGCCCTATCCCGCCGTAAGACCCGGCCCACCGCGCCCCAGTTCCATTATCACCCCAAAGGCATTTACCCTGCCGCCGGGCACAGAGCGCTACAGCGTCGCAGGCGCTGGCGCGGCGCTGATTGCTGTGCGCGCGGGTGACCGACTGACCCTGCGCAACGACGAGGGCGGGCAGGTGTGTGAAATACTGGCGGCCGACAACACGGGCCGGATCGACACAGGCATTATCGGGGCCAGCGCCAATGCAGACGGGACCGGCGTGAAGGCGCTGCTGGCCAGCGACCTGTCATCGCTGCGGGGCCTGCGAATGGGGCTGGAGGCGCGCAAGATCGACCTTGCACAGGCAGCGACTGTGCGTCTGTTCGACAGCCAGACGCCTGCGGGAACACAACAGGAGTTTCGCGTCAGCCGCGATGGTATCGTCGTGATTGCCGCACCTGCGGGCGCAATGGCCCCTGACGCGCAGGACACGGCCACGCCCCTGACGGTGATGGTGACACGCGCAACCGTGAGCCCGCATATCCGTTTTGAACTGCCCACACCGCTGGCCGACCCGCTGGCCGAGGTTCGTGTGCATTCCGCCACCGCGCAGGCGTATTTCGTCAAGGCGGGCGATTATATCCAGATCATCGATGTTGATGGCCGCCAATGCACCGATTTCCAGTGCTTTTCGGCGCGTAAACTGGACAAGGGCCGACAGCACCCGCTGGATGTGACCACCACCCGCACATTGATGGGGCATGCCTATCCCATGCCGGGGCTGCATGCGAAATACTATGATCATGACATGGAACCGCTGGTCGAGGTGGTGCAGGACACCTGCGGGCGGCATGATGCATTCGCCATGGCCTGCGCTGCCAAATATTACGACGATATCGGCTATCCGGGTCATGTGAACTGCACGGATAATTTCAACGCGGCCCTTGCGCCTTATGGGGCTGATCCACGACCGGGCTGGATGGCGATCAATTTCTTCTTCAACACCGGGCTGGATGAACACGGCGTCCTTTATACCGACGAGCCATGGTCGCGCCCCGGTGATTATGTGCTGCTGCGCGCGTTGACCGATCTGGTCTGCGTCAGTTCCGCCTGCCCTGACGACACCACGCCCGCCAATGGCTGGAACCCGACGGATATTCACATCCGCACCTATAGCGGCAAGGAAACCTTCCAGCGCGCCATTGCCATTCGCGCCACCCCCGATTCGGAGCCAAAGATGACCAAGGAAACCGGCTTTCATGCCAACTTTGCCAAGCATACAGGCAATTTTGTCGAATATAACGGCTACTGGCTGGCCAGTTCCTTCGCCAATACGGGCGCGGTTGCGGAATATTGGGCCTGCCGCGAGCGGGCGGTGATCATGGACCTGTCGCCCTTGCGCAAATTCGAGATTACGGGACCGGACTCTGAGGCGCTGTGCCAGTATATTTTCACCCGCGATGTCAAGAAACTGTCGGAAGGGGGCGTGGTCTATACCGCCATGTGCTACCCGCATGGCGGCATGATTGATGACGGCACGCTGTTTCGACTGGGGCGCGACAATTTCCGCTGGATTGGCGGCAATGATTACGGCGGCGAATGGATTCGTGAACAGGCCGCGAAACTGGGCTTGAATGTGCTGGTGCGGTCCTCCACCGATCAGTTGCACAATGTGGCCGTTCAAGGCCCCGAAAGCCGCGACCTGATGGGCAAGATTGTCTGGACCGCGCCGCATCGCCCGACATTTGACCAGTTGGGCTGGTTCCGCTTCACGCCCGCGCGCCTGCATGGGCCGGATGGCGTGCCGATTGTGGTGTCGCGCACCGGCTACACCGGCGAACTGGGCTATGAGGTGATGTGCCACCCCAAGGATTGCGCGACTGTCTTCGACGCGATCTGGACGGCAGGGCAGGATCACGGCCTGCAACCTTGCGGGCTGGAGGCGCTGGACATGGTCCGGATTGAGGCGGGACTGATCTTCGCGGGCTATGACTTCAGCGACCAGACCGACCCGTTTGAAGCAGGTATCGGGTTTACTGTGCCGCTGAAATCGAAAACGGATGACTTCATTGGCCGTGACGCGCTGATCCGGCGCAAGGAAAACCCCATGCGCAAACTGGTGGGGCTGGATATCGACAGCAATGTTGATGTCGGGCATGGCGACCCTGTGCATGTGGGGCGCGCGCAGGTGGGCGAGGTGACATCCTCCATGCGTTCGCCACTGCTGGGCAAGAATATCGCACTTGCGCGGCTGGATATTGCCCATGCGGATTTGGACACGGCGGTCGAGATCGGCAAACTGGACGGGCATCAAAAACGCCTGCCCGCCCGTGTTGTGCCATTTGCGCATTATGACCCGAAGAAGGAACGCCCGCGGTCCTAACAGGCATTTCAAAATGATTGCGGGCCGCGCATGGCAGCCCGCAATCATACTTAATACAGCGCCTGACGTCGTGCCTGTGGCACTCCCTCAGATATCCAGCGTGTGTTCGCGTTCCCAGCGGCTGAAATGGGACACAAAGGAATTCCATTCCTGCTTTTTCAGCTTCAGATAGGCGTTGGAAAATTCTGTCCCCATCATTGCCATGAATTCCTCATCCGCCTCATAGGCGCGCAGCGCGTCCAGCATGTTCAGCGGCAGTTTGGGTGCCCCTTCGACCTTGTGGCCTTCGGCATACATGTCAATATCCCAGCGTTTGCCCGGATCGGCATTGGTGCGAATGCCGCTAAGCCCCGCCGCAATGACAACCGCCTGCAACAGATAGGGGTTCACGGCCCCGTCCGGCAGGCGCAATTCAAACCGCCCCGGTCCGGGCACGCGCACCATATGGGTGCGGTTATTGCCCGTCCATGTCACGGAATTGGGCGCCCATGTCGCCCCTGAAATGGTGCGCGGTGCATTGATGCGCTTGTAGCTGTTCACTGTGGGGTTGGTGATGGCCGCAAGGGCGGATGCGTGTTTCATGATACCCCCAAGAAACGCGCGCCCCTTGTCGGACAGGCCGACTTCACCGGTCTGGCCCTGCCCCTTGTCGCTGGCGAACACATTGGTTTTCGCGTCCTTGCCCTTGCCATCCCAGACCGAGATGTGAACATGACACCCGTTGCCGGTTAGCCCTTCAATGGGTTTGGGCATGAATGTGGCGCGGAAGCCGTGCTTTTCGGCCACAGATTTGGTCATGAACTTGAAAAAGCTGTGCTTGTCTGCCGTGGCCAGAGCATCGTCAAATTCCCAGTTCATTTCGAACTGGCCATTGGCATCTTCGTGGTCGGTCTGATACGGGCCCCAGCCCAGATCCAGCATGTAATCGCAGATTTCGCGCACCACATCATAGCGGCGCATCACCGCCTGCTGGTCGTAGCAGGGCTTGGCAGCTGTATCGAACGGGTCCGATATCTGGTCGCCTGCGGGGGTCAGCAAGAAGAACTCGGCCTCGATGCCCGTCTTGACATGCAGCCCTTCGGTTGCGGCGTCATCAATCAGGCGGCGCAGCACATTGCGCGGGGCTTGCGCCACATCCTGCCCTTCCATGACGCAGTTTGCCGCCACCCATGCCACATCCGGCTGCCATGGCAGTTGTATCACCGATGACGGGTCGGGCACGGCCAGCATGTCGGGATGGGCGGGTGTCAGGTCCAGCCATGTGGCAAAGCCCGCAAACCCCGCGCCATCAACCTGCATATCGGCAATGGCCTGTGCGGGCACCAGTTTCGCCCGCTGCCCCCCGAACAGGTCGGTAAATGAAATCATGAAGTATTTGACGCCGCGTTCTGCCGCGAATTTTGCAAGATCTTGTGTCATGCTGTCCTGTCCCTGTTGGTCGCGTGTTTTCAAAGTGACTGCGCGGGCCGGACCCCCGTCCGACCCGCGCCAAAAGATTTAGTAGCCAGACCCCGGTTTGCCGGGGTACCAGTCTGTGCCCGCCAGCGGCACCTGCGCCATTGCGGCGGCCTCCATCGTCAGCGCGCACAGGTCTTCGGGTTCCAGATTGTGCAAGTGATTATGCCCGCAGGCGCGCGCGATGGTCTGCGCTTCCAGCGTCATCACCTTCAGATAGTTGCTCAGGCGGCGGCCAGCCTCAACAGGGTCAAGGCGTGCGGCAAGTTCGGGGTCCTGCGTGGTAATGCCCGCCGGATCGCGCCCTTCGTGCCAGTCATCATAGGCGCCGGTGGTGGTGCCCAGCTTCTGGTACTCGGCTTCCCATTTGGGGTCATTGTCGCCCAGCGCAATCAGTGCCGCCGTGCCAATCGCCACGGCATCCGCACCCAGCGCCAACGCCTTGGCCACATCCGCGCCGGTGCGAATCCCGCCCGAGACGACAAGCTGCACTTCGCGGTGCATGCCAAGATCCTGCAAGGCGCGCGCGGCAGGCCGGATACAGGCCAGCGTCGGCAGGCCCACATGTTCGATGAACACATCCTGCGTGGCAGCCGTGCCGCCCTGCATACCGTCCAGCACCACCACATCCGCGCCCGCCTTAACCGCCAGCGCCGTGTCGTAGTAGGGCCGCGTGCCGCCGACCTTGACATAGATGGGCACCTGCCAGCCAGTGATTTCACGCAACTCCAGAATTTTGATTTCCAGATCATCCGGCCCTGTCCAGTCTGGGTGACGACAGGCCGACCGCTGGTCAATCCCTTTGGGCAGTGTGCGCATTTCGGCCACGCGGTCAGAAATTTTCTGGCCCAGCAACATGCCCCCGCCCCCCGGTTTCGCGCCCTGCCCGACAACGATTTCAATCGCATCGGCGCGGCGCAGGTCATCGGGGTTCATCCCGTAGCGCGATGGCAGATATTGATAGACCAGCTTGCTGGAATGGCCGCGTTCTTCGGGCGTCATGCCGCCATCGCCCGTGGTGGTAGATGTCCCCGCAGCGGACGCGCCGCGCCCCAGCGCTTCCTTGGCCTGCGCCGACAGCGCGCCAAAGCTCATGCCCGCGATGGTGACGGGAATGTCCAATTCGATGGGTTTTTTCGCAAACCGCGTGCCAAGGGTGACGCGCGTGTCGCATTTTTCGCGGTAGCCTTCCAGCGGGTAACGGCTGATCGACGCGCCCAAAAACAGCAGGTCGTCGAAATGCGGCACCTTGCGTTTTGCGCCACCCCCGCGAATGTCATAAATGCCCGTTGCCGCCGCGCGGCGGATTTCGGCATTGATGGGGTTGGAAAACGTCGCCGACTGAATCGGCACTGTGCGGGGAATGCGGATGTCATGATCTTTCATTGTCATATCCTTCAATATGCAGCCGCATTCTCGACGTCAAAATTATAGAGTTTGCGCGCAGACCCGTAGCGGCGGAAGTCCTCGGGCTTTGCATCCGCGCCCGCGCGCTCCAGCAGATCGCGCAGGATTTCCAGATGCTCGGGACGCATTTCCTTCTCGACGCAATCCGCGCCCAGGCTTTTGACCGACCCGCGCACAAACAGGCGCGCTTCATAAATGGAATCGCCCAGCGCATCGCCCGCATCCCCGCACACGACCAGATTGCCCGCCTGCGCCATGAAGGCCGACATATGGCCCACATTGCCATGCACCACGATGTCGATCCCCTTCATGGAAATCCCGCAGCGTGATGAGGCATTGCCCTTGATGACCAGCAGACCACCGCGCCCGGTCGCCCCTGCATATTGGCTGGCATCGCCGTCAATGATGACGGTGCCCGACATCATGTTTTCGGCCACACCCGGCCCGACCGATCCGGTCACATGAATATGCGCCTGTTTGTTCATGCCCGCGCAGTAGTAGCCGGTGACACCGCGCACGGTCACTTCGATGGGGGCATCCAGCCCCACGGCGATGGCATGCGCGCCGCGCGGGTTCAGCACTTCCCATGCGGTGGCGTTGGTCTGCGCGGATTGCGCCTGAAGCGTGCTGTTCAGGTCACGCAGGGGGTGGCTTGCAAGATCAATAGTTTGCATGATCAGTGGCTCCAGAAATAAACTGTGGCGGGTTCGGGTTCCCAAACGCGCGCATCTTCAATGCCCGGCAGGTTGACCAGCGCGCGGTATTCGGACCCGAAAGCCACATACTGGTCGGTTTCCGCCATGACCGCAGGCTTGCACGCAATCGGGTCGCGCACCACGCCAAAGCCGTCCTTGGTGCCCACAACGAAGGTAAAGAACCCGTCAAGTTCGTCCAGCGTGCCTTCCAGCGCTTCGCCCAAGGTGGCGCCTTGCTGCATTTTCCATGTCACATAGGCTGCGCCCACTTCGGTGTCATTCTGGCTGTCGATGCGCACGCCAGCGCGTTTCAGGGTGCGGCGCAGGTTGTTATGATTGGACAGCGACCCGTTATGCACAAGGCATTGATCGGCCCCTGTTGAAAACGGGTGCGCGCCTTGGGTTGTCACGGCAGATTCGGTGGCCATGCGCGTATGCCCGATGCCGTGACTGCCCGACATGGACGCCACATCAAAGCGGGCGGCGACATCACGCGGCAGGCCGACTTCTTTATAAATCTCAATCGTTTGCCCGTCACTCATGATGCGCAGACCGGGGCGCAATGTGGCCAGCACGTCGCGCGCGGCCTGTGCCTGCGCGGCAGGCAGGGTCAGCACCGCATGTGTATCGGCGCGGCGCAGCGTGACATCGGCCCCCAACTTCTGGCCCAAGTCATCGGCCAGTGTGGCAAAATCCGCATCCGCACTGTCCGACTGGACAGTCAACTTGGCCTGCCCCGCCTGCCCCGATCCGTAAATCGCGATTCCCGCACTATCGGGGCCGCGATCCGTCATTGTTACCAGCATATCTGTCAGCATGGCCCCAAGCCGTGGCTCCAGCGACCTGTCTTTCAGAAACAGCCCAACTATTCCGCACATTACCCATTTCCTTGCAAATTGCGCTTGGGCAAACGCTATCAACTGCCCCCGCCAGAATCAACTGGTAAGAAAATATTTTTCCTTTCAGTTACGACAACGCTGAAATTTCATGCATTCCCACCCTGTCGGGGCCGAAACATACGGGCAGAAACATGCACATTGCCGCGCAGCGACGGGCGGCGGATCACCGGGATCGCACCATATCGATTCGGACCAGATCTTCCAAATCATACCAAATTGGTACCCCGTAGCTGCCCATATCCAAACCAACATGTGCAATCAAATTGCGCTGCCACCGAAATAAATTGCATCACAGTAAAATAATTTTCTTTTTGTGTTGATTTTGAGGCTGCGTTTTGGCCAACTAAGGCCAAAAGCAAATACTGGGCACACGCATCGTACCAACCACGCGCAGACCAGTAAAAACCAATACGGAACCAGATAGGGAGATTGGAAATGACAACATCGTGGCGATTCTCGGCGCTTGCCAGCCGTCACCGCGCCCTTGGATCAGCGCTTGAGGACTGGTCCGGCATGGGCACGGCCTGGAGTTATGACAAGGATCAGGAACAGGAATATCTGGCCATCCGCACCAAGGCTGGCTTCATGGATGTGTCGGGGCTGAAAAAGGTGCATGTGGTGGGTCCGCATGCGTTCCATGTCATTGACCGCGCAACCACACGCTATGCCGACAAGATCAAGCCGGGGCGCAGTTCCTATGCGACCATGCTGAATGATGACGGTAAATTCATCGATGATTGCGTGATCTACCGCACTGGGCCGAACGCCTATATGGTGGTGCATGGCGCAGGTGCGGGGCATGAACAGCTGACAATGGCCGCGATGGGGCGGGATGTGGACATCCGCTTCGACGACAATTTGCATGACATATCACTGCAAGGCCCGCTGGCTGTGGATTTTCTGGACGCGCAGGGCGTGCCGGGCATTCGTGATTTGCCCTATTTCGCCCATACCCAGACCATGCTGTGGGACAAGCCCGTGATGATTTCGCGCACCGGCTACACGGGCGAGCGTGGATATGAAATTTTCTGCCGCGCACAAGACGCCGCCGATATCTGGGATGCGCTGGTCGACAAGGGGGCGCCTATGGGCATCATCCCCACACGCTTTACCACGCTGGACCTGTTGCGGGCCGAAAGCTACTTGCTGTTCTATCCCTATGACAATTCCGACCAATACCCGTTCGAGGATGAAAAAGGCGGCGACACGCTGTGGGAACTGGGCCTTGATTTCACCGTGTCCAAAGGCAAGACCGGCTTTCGCGGCGCAGAGGAACATTACCGCCTGAAGGGCAAGGAGCGCTTCAAGATCTACGGCGTGAAGCTGGACGGCACTACCCCCGCCGATGAAGGCGCGCCCTTGTTGAAGGATGGCAAGCAGGTGGGGGTTGTCACAGTTGGCATGTATTCATCGCTGAACAAGCACAATGTGGGCATTGCGCGTATGCCGGTGGGGTGCGCGGTCGATGGCACGGCCATGGTGGTGCAGAACGCGGGCGGCGACATTCCCTGCGTGGCCCACTCCATGCCGTTCTATGATCCGGACAAGAAGCGTCGCACCGCGAAGGGCTGACATATGACAGGGCGCGGCACCCATCCGGGGCCGCGCCTTTTTTCCGCGAAGTATCAGGAGTGATCGCCAGATGAGCAGGTTCACCTTCCCC
>SR_TP_S13solDRAFT_1000597_pt1 | contig 13697 bp, 15 predicted proteins | sample SodReaTP_S13sol_FD_11159 | JGI IMG/M metagenome (IMG submission 11159)
TGCGGCTCGCCGACGGGCGCGAACTCATTGACGGCATGGCCTCGTGGTGGGCGGCGATCCACGGCTACAACCACCCGCGGCTCAACCGTGCGCTGGATGAACAGCTCGGGCGCATGGTGCACGTCATGTTCGGCGGTCTCACCCACGCACCGGCCATCGAGCTCGGGCGGCGGCTGGTGGCGCTCACGCCCGATCCGCTCGAGAAGGTCTTTCTGTGCGATTCGGGTTCGGTGGCGGTAGAGGTGGCGGTCAAGATGGCCATCCAGTACTGGCAGGTGCGCGGGAGACCCGGCAAGCACCGGCTGCTCGCCCTGCGCGGGGGCTATCACGGCGACACCTTCGCCGCCATGTCGGTGTGCGACCCGGTGACGGGCATGCATCATCTCTTTGAAGGCGCGCTCCCGAAACAGCTCTTCGCGCCCCGGCCGCGCTGCCGCTTCGGCGATCCCTGGGACCCGTCCGATATCGCCGAGCTCGCGCGCCTGCTCGAGACGCATCGCGACGAACTGGCGGCGGTGATCCTGGAACCCGTCGCGCAGGGCGCGGGCGGCATGTGGTTCTACCACCCCGAGTACCTGCGCGCCGTGCGCGGGTTGTGCGACGCACACCAGGTGCTGCTCATCTTTGATGAGATCGCCACCGGCTTCGGGCGCACGGGACGGCTGTTCGCCTGCGAGCACGCCGGCATCGCGCCGGACATTCTCTGTCTCGGCAAGGCGCTCACCGGCGGCTACCTCACGCTCGCCGCGACTCTCACCACCGCCGAGGTGGCCGGGACGATCTCCCGCGGCGCCGGCTGTTTCATGCACGGCCCCACGTTCATGGCCAATCCGCTCGCCTGCGCCGTGGCCGCGGCGAGCCTCGACCTGCTGCTGGAAGGCGATTGGCAAGCGCGGGTGCGAGACATCGAGCGGCAACTGCGCGAAGAGCTTGAGCCGTGCGCCGATCTCGCGACGGTCGAGGACGTCCGGGTGCTCGGGGCGATCGGCGTCGTCGAGATGCATGACCCGGTGGATCTGCACCGGCTTACGCCGCGCTTCGTCGAGGCGGGCGTGTGGCTGCGGCCCTTCGGCCGTCTCATCTATATGATGCCGCCGTATGTCATCGAGCCGGAGGACCTGTCACGTCTGACCGGCGCGCTGCGGCGCGTGTTATCGGAAGTCGAGCGGTAGGCACGATGGAACAAGAATACCTGCGGCTGTTGCGCAATGTGTTGGAGCAAGGCACGCGCAAGAGCGACCGCACCGGCACCGGGACGTTGAGTTTGTTCGGCTACCAGATGCGCTTCGACCTCTCCGAGCGCTTCCCGTTGCTGACCACCAAGAGGATCCATCTGAAATCAGTCATCCATGAACTGCTCTGGTTCCTGCGCGGCGATACCAACATCAAGTACCTGCGCGACAACTGCGTGACGATCTGGGACGAGTGGGCCGATGCGAATGGCGACCTCGGTCCCATCTACGGTTACCAGTGGCGCTCCTGGCCCACGCCGGACGGCCGGCACATCGACCAGATCAGCGAGGTGGTGGAGGCGATCCGGCACAGCCCGGACTCGCGCCGCCTAGTCGTCTCCGCATGGAACGTGGCGGACCTCGACAAGATGGCGCTCCCGCCCTGCCACATCCTGTTCCAGTTCTACGTGGCGCAGGGCCGGCTGTCCTGCCAGCTCTATCAAAGGAGTGCCGACATTTTCCTCGGCGTGCCGTTCAACATCGCCTCGTACGCGCTCCTCACCTTGATGGTCGCCCAGGTCACGGGGCTCACACCCGGCGAGTTCATCCACACGCTCGGCGACGCGCACCTCTACCTGAACCACCTCGAGCAGGCGCGCGAGCAGCTCACCCGCGTGCCGCGCGCGCCGCCGGTCATGCGGCTCAACCCGGCGAAGGCCTCGCTCTTCGACTTCGAGTACGAGGACTTCGAACTCCTCGGCTACGATCCGCACCCGGCCATCCCGGCACCGGTGGCTGTGTAACGTACGGTTGCCGCGCACCTACCGAGATGCTTTGCCACGCCTGAAAAGCCGCTCGCGACTCCCAGTTCGTTCATTACAGACACGGATACCGTTTGGTAAGACCTGCATCGGGACACAAGGTGGCAATCTAACGATTTTGCGGACGCTGGTTCGATTCCGCATTCGGGAATTGAACTGGCGCCGAAAAGCGTACGAGGTTGAACGGCCTTTCCGGTGCCTAGTTCGGAAGAAAAACCCGCTTGATCGTCCGCTGACGAGCGGCAGTCTGACGGCCTTTCCGATTGAATCCGCAAGGGTTATCAGCAGCCCGCAGCGCTTCGATTCCGTACTTTCAATTGTCGTTTGATGCGGGGTACTGCCCCACCGAGACCCCGCAGGAGTTCGAATCTTTCCGCACGAACCCGCAGGAACCCTCACCAGCCCGCACGGCCCGATGCCAGGCCGTTGATTTTCAACAAACTACGTGATCGGTCCGCGCTTGCGGACTGCGGACTTTCAGTTGGCCGGAAATCTGGCTCGCCCAGATGGCCGGCGGTGCCGCCGACGTTGCAAATCGTCGGTACTTGTAGATATCTACCGACGAATCGGAACATTTCAGCCTGCACTGACCTGCGCCGTGGCGTTCTTCGTCGATGTCGCCAGGCACGACTCCTCGTAGGTCTCGATGTCGACCTGCCGGTAGAGCACCCGGCCGCAGAGCTTCAGGAACTTGGGCCCGATCCCCTCGCTGCGCCAGCGCTCCAGGGTGGCCTCGCTGATGCTCCAGCGGGCGGCCAGTTGTTTTTGATTGAGGTGAGCGACTTCCACTTTGGTCTCCTTCCGAATGAGTTGGCAGGAGTCCATGAAGGCGCTGTTCGGCCGACGAGCCAAGCGGTATCGCTGTGCCGATCTATTCACCGCCCTTTCTGCGGAGATTGACCGGCCCGTTCACCGCAACATGGTTTGCGCATTCCCGATCGGGATTATTCTGTTGCCTGTCTCGTTGGATTGAGCAAACAATCCCGAACGGGAATTTTCAATGAGCAGGCGGCACCGATGATTCACATCGACAGCATTCACACTCTCGGACAGTCTCTGCGTGCGGCGCGCAGGCAGCTTGGCCTGACCCAGGCCCAGCTGTCTTTGGCGGCCGGTGTCGGCCTGCGTTTCATCGTCGAGCTGGAGGCTGGCAAGCCGACTCTCCGGCTCGAACACGTGCTGCGCGTTATCAAGGCGCTGGGTGGCGAACTCAGCCTGAGCGGACTGTCGTCAGCCCCGACTGATTCCATCGCCGCAAGACCATTGTCGGACGCTGATCAACCCGCCAGCCACGCCGAGCGGCATCAGGCCTTGGACGAACTGGTTGCCCAGGCCCAAGCGCTCAAGATGGGGTACGAGTAGACGCAAGCGGCGCCAATCACTGGGCCGCTGCCGCCCTTGCCAATGATTCCCGCATCCGCTGCGATTCTTTCCGCGCCTCAGCCAGGAGCTGATCCCAGTCATCAGGCGGATGCCCGCTTTCCAGCATCTTGCGGAACACCCGGTAGGCGTCGTCGCTGCTTTCGTAGGCGCGTTTTGTGTCTTCGTCGTTCACCCAGGCGTAGACGATCACCTTGCTCGGGGCGTGGTAGCGGAAGAATAGTCGGTACTGCTGGAAGAACTTGGCCCGAAACCAGTGCTTGTGATCGTCACCGAGCGTCCCACCCTGGCGGTACTCCGGTCGCGTCGGATCTTGCGGGATGACATCGAACGCCAGTTTGGTGATCGCGACCAGCCGTTTGCTGGCGTTCTTTTTTACGTACCCGGCCGGGTCCTTCTGCTTCAGAGTCTCGACCTGCCGCGCCAGCGCTTCAATCTGCGCCAGGAACAGTGGATGGGCGAAGACCGTCCAGCCATGAATGACCAAGGGCTCGGGCTTCCCTGCGCTCATTCATCGTCTGCCGACAGGGCGGCATCGAGATCGACTTCGACGCCGCCGACCAGCGATTGGAGGCGTTGGACGAGGCCGACATCCACAGCTTGCAGCCGCTCGGGATGGCGAGTGATGTCGGCGGCCAGGAAGCCAAGGAACTGACCGAGCACCGGGTCGTCACCGTCGGATGCTTCGACGCGCGTCAGCACCACCTCTCCGCTGGGGCGAATGGTGTAGTGGATCTTGTCGCGCTTGCCCAGCTTGAGGGCACGACGCACGGTTTCCGGCACCGTGGTCTGGTAGCGATCGGTGAGTGTGGATTCGACTTCGAGGGTCGCAGCCATGGCAATCTCCTGCGGATCTGGGTTGACGCCTGAATGGTAATGCAGTCGCATTGTCTTGTCAATGCAGTTGCATTGCCTTCAAGAACACCCGGCTCGAATGGGTGTAAATGGGTGTGCTTTTGGTCGGGGCGAAGGACGCGGGTTCGATTCCCAAACAGGAATTGAAACTGGCCCCGGAAAGCAGACGAGGTTGAGCGGCCTTTCCGGGCACCAATCAGGGCGAAAAACCTGCTTGATCGTCCACGACCGCAGGGCGCCCCCGCAGTCCTTTCGATCGAGTTCGCACCGGTTCGCAGCAGCCCGCAGCGCTTCGATTCCGTACTTTCAATAGTCGTTTGATGCGGGGTACCATCCCACCAGGAACACCCCGCCTACCTATCCAGGTGATTGCTGAAGCCACAGAAACTATCCCCCGGGGAAGTATCGGTTTCTCATTGCGTCACCCGTTGGACGGGACTAGCTTGCCGGCCCATGCTCGGAAACCTGCTACGCAGAATCCGCGGGCAGCAGTCCCCGCCCAGCTGCGGATCGAGAGATGGGCTCATTCTAGTCCAGACGGCCGCAAGCCTTTTACAGCCCACCCATCGGCAGGCGCTGTTAAACCAGATTTCCTCCCTGACCAGCCTTCCACCACAGCACTACGCGATGCTGATGCGGCAGGCCATCGAGCGCTACGGCCGCTTTGTACAGCAGCTGCCTGCCTCCGAGGCCCACCACCACGCGAACCTTGGCGGCATGCTGGATCATGGCCTGGAGGTTCTCACCAAGGCGCTGAGGTTACGTCAGGGGCATATCCTGCCTCCCGGCGCCGAGGCCGAGAAGATAGCGAAGTTGGCCGACCTATGGACCTACGCGGTGGCCACAGCCGCCCTCCTCCACGACCTTGGCAAACCCGCGGTCGATCAGACCGTCACCCTCTATGATGCCGACGGGCGCCGCCTGACCCGACGGCATCAATCGCTCCTGCCGATCTTCGCTGCGGCGATTGCGTGAGGCATGATGAATCGAGCGACACTCGCGATCACATCGGCGAGGCTGCCGGGACGTAGCGCCACGTTCTCCAAAAAAGCATTCCACTGACGCCGCTTCTGCTCATCCTCGGCGAAGGATGTCGTAAGGGCATCCGGCAGTTCAGCCGGGATTTCCGTCTCGCGCCGTTCGAAGGTCGCGGCGATTGCGCGGGCCAACCGGTCGTCGTCGAAAGGGAACGACTGGCTGAGGAGCCAAATGTCATAGAAGTCCTTCATCCGGCTGTTCGCGCGCCCCAGCGCCACCATTGCCTGGAACTTCTCGGCGATCACTGTTTCCCGGGCGTACGCGCGTAGGCGAGGTGCTGGGAGGTCCAGCATGCATGGATAGTCGATGACCTCGGCACCCGGCTCCAATGCGTCTCCGAATGCGACGTCAACTGTCACGGCGATACGGGCACCACTGATCGACGCAGTCGTGCGCAGCCGCAGTCCGCCGTACTCGAGCTCCGCTCGGATCTGGTCGACACGCACTGCGTTCGAATCGAAATCGACGCCATCCTCGACGTCGATCGCGAGAATCTCCTTGAACGCTGCGACCATCGCGTCCGGGCTTGGATCGCCGAACCCCAACAGGTCGAGATCACGAGTAGCCCGGTGCGGGTCCGAGAACCAGCTCGTCAACAGCATCGCGCCCTTGAGCACGAATCGGTCGGAGAAGGCCGACGTGCTGAGGCGGTAAAGCAGGCGTTCTAATGCATAGCGGGTGAGTATCAGTTCGAAACTCTGCCCCGTTTCTCGGGAGAGATTCTGCAGACGCGCCCGCACAGAGGCGCCGACGTTTCTGGTCTCCCTAGGCATTGGTGGTCAGTGCCTCGAGATACGGCCGCACGACTGTGGCCACCCCACCCTTCTCGGCTTGACGAGCGATTTCCGCGGGAGTCGCCTTACGTTGCCTAAGCGCCTCTTGAAGCCCCTCGATCGCGACGGACAGGCCCACTTTGCCGCGATGTCGGAAGCAATCGGCCACCGTCTTCGCCACGCCGAAGACTTTCACCGACACGCCTTCGATCACATGCGTCTCGATGCCCTCCCTTAGCAGGCTGTCTGTGAAACGCACGATGCGAATGCCCGGCCCGCTACGCTGCGGCGCCCAGTCCTTGGGTCCGATCGCGATCCAGACTTTCGGAGGCAACTGGTCGGTCAGGGCATGGAATGCCAGCGCCGAGACGAGACATACGATTCCCTTGGGCACCCGCTTCGCGGCCTCGGCCAGGCTGTGGTTCGGATCCAGGTCGGCGTCCGGCAATTGATAGACGCCCCGCGACAGGCGGATGACCTCACCGGCTCGTTCCATACGACTCATCGTCGCCGCGGTCACGCCGGCCTCGCGCAGCTCGATCAGGCGCATGATTCCCTGCTTCTTCAGCAGAGTTTGGGCGAGCTCACGCTGCGATCGGGGCTTTGCCATTGATACAAATACTCGATGTGTAGACCATATGTACCGAGGATTTGTATCATCTATCGGCGCGGCGCGCCACCTTCATTAACTCTGGCGGGCGGACAAGTGGGGTTGATCGAGCATCGTGACAGAGGAACAAGACACAACGGGGGTACCGGCACCGCCGGATGAAACCGGTGACGGCCCGGTCAGTCGAGAAGCACTGTACGAGATGGTCTGGTCCGAGCCCATGCTCAGGGTCGCAGCCCGGTTCGGCGTCTCGTCGAGCTACATGGCCCGCGTCTGCACGCTGCTCAACGTACCGCGGCCTGAGCGCGGCTATTGGACGAAGCTGGCGGTCGGCAAAGCGCCGAAGCAACCGCTACTCCCCGAGCCGCGTCCGGGGGATCCGCTCGAGTGGACGCGCGACGGAGCCCTGCCGATGCGCGCACGGTCGCTACCGAAGCCTCCTGACCAGACGCCTCGGCGAAAGCGCACGGTACAGCGGCAGCTTCCAGATCGGCATCCATTGGTAAGCGAAGCCAAGCCGCTCTTCGAGGCAGGTCGTCTCTCCTGGCGCGGCCAATACCTCAAACCGGCCAAGAAACTGCTCGTCGACCTCGCCGTCACCCAGACAGGGTTGGACAAGGCCATCGCCTTTGCGAACGCACTCTTCCTTGCCCTGGAGTCCAAGGACCATCGCGTGGTCATCGCGCCCAACTCCGAGCGATTCCGCCGGGCGAAGGTCGACGAGCGCGAGAATCCCGGGAAGGGCCACCACCATAGCGACCTTTGGTCTCCGATGCGCTGCACGGTGGTCTACATCGGCACCGTGGCGATCGGCCTCACCGTCATCGAGATGTCCGAGGAGGCGGAAGCTCGCTACGTGAACGGCGAGTACGTTCGGCTGACCGACTGCGCGCCCAAGCGACGTGGCCGGTACGCGCAGGACTATGGTTGGACGAGCACCCACGACTTCCCGACCGGGCGCCTCTGCCTCCAGGCCTACTCCCCGTACCCGCGGGCAAATTGGACCCAGCAGTGGCGAGAGACCCCGTCCCGGGGCCTTTCCGGCCGGATCCCGGCCATTGTTCGGGAGCTGGAGAAGGCCACGGTCGAGATAGCGCGGCTCGTCGAGGAGGGAGAGCGCCAGGCAGAGATCGAACGTCAACGTTGGGAAGCTCAGCAGGAACAGTGGCGCCGCGAAGAGGAGGCGCGGCGGGCTGCGAAGGCTCTGAAGGACAGCAAAGAGGAACTGCTTCAGATCATGGACACCTGGGCGGAGGCGAAGCGACTCGAGGCGTTCTTCGCTGACGCCGAACGCCGCGCGCAGGATTTACCTGACGAGCAACGGGAGCGCACAATAGACCGGCTTCGACGGGCACGCGCCCTGATCGGCAGCACCGATGCGCTGGAGCGATTCGGCGCATGGCGAGCGCCAGAGGAGCACAGCTAGCCCGCATATCTCACCGGGATCTCGGGAGCAGGCGAAGGATAAGGGGTTGATTGAGCACATTCGATCCCCTCCCCTCACGGGGAGAGTCAGGGCAGGATGGTGTCACGCCTGACGCCTCACCCCTATCGCCTGTCTCAACACCGGCTGACGATCAGTGCCGCGTTGACCCCGCCGAACCCAAAGCCGTTGCACAGGGCGTGCCTCACCTCCTGCCGGCGCGCCGCCCCGGGGACCAGGTCCAAGTCCGCCATATCCTCCTCCATGTGTTCCAGATTGAGTGTGGGGGGCAGCATGCCCTCGCGCACCGCCTGCACCGAGAAGATGCTCTCCACGCCGCCCGCCGCACCGAGCAGGTGTCCGACGGCAGACTTGGTGGATGAGATGGCCACGCGCGGCAGGTGCTCGCCGAACACGCTGCGCAGCGAGGCGATCTCCGCCCGATCACCCACCGGCGTGGCGGTGGCGTGGGCATTGATGTAGCCGATGCTGGCGGGTTCAAGCCCGGCCATGGCCAGGGCGGCGCGCATGGCCGCCGCCGCGCCCGAGCCGTCCTCGGGACCGGAGGTGATGTGATGGGCATCGGCACTGGTGCCGTAGCCGCTGACCACCGCCAGGGGTTCGGCCCCCCGGGCACGGGCGTGCTCCAGGGTCTCGATCACCATCAGCCCCGCCCCCTCGCCCATCACAAAGCCGTCCCGATCCCGGTCGAAGGGCCGCGATGCGCGCTCGGGTGCGTCGTTGCGCGTGGAAAGCGCCTTTAGGGCATGGAAGCCCGCCAGCGACAGGGGGTCGACACAGGCCTCGGTGCCACCCACCAGCGCCACCTGCGCCTCGCCACTTCGGATCATGCGCATGCCGTCGCCGATGGCCTGCACGCCCGCCGCGCAGGCGGTCACCGGACAACCCAGCGGCCCCTTCAGGCCGTAGCGGATGGAGACGTTGCCGGCCGCCAGGTTGGCCAGGAAGGCGGGCACGGTGAACGCCGACAGGCGCCTGTATCCCTTCGCATCGAGGGTCTTCTGGGCCCGGGTGATGGTCGGGAAGCCGCCGATGCCGGTGGCGATGATGGTGGCCGTGGCCCGCTGTTGCGTCTCCGTGCGCGGAAACCAGTTTGCCTGCGTGAGCGCCTCCCGGGCCGCCGCCAGGGCATAGAGGGTGAAGAGGTCGATCTTCTTGTGTTCCTTGGCGTCGATGACCGCATCGGGATCGAGTCCGGCCTCGGGATCGCGCACGCGGTCGGGCACCAGGCCGGCGATGCCCACCGGGAAGTCCGCTACCTCGAAGCGGTCGATGGGCACGATACCGGAACGGCCCTCAACGAGCCGCCCCCAGGCAGGGCCAATACCGCGTCCCAGCGGCGAGACGATTCCCATACCGGTGATGACAATAGGCGGGTTCATTGCTTTGCTATCCGAACTGATTCAGGGATGGAAAGGCCCGGACGGGGCCGTCGGGGAACGGCCCGCCGGGCCATGAATAAAACGGTACATTGCGGCAGAATATGATCAAGATAATATTCTGGGAAAGGGTGCCTTCCCCAGGAGTGGACCATGCCGTACTCCAAAGAGCACAAGCATCAGACCAAGGACCGGATCCTGAGATCGGCCACGGAACTGTTCTGCCGCTACGGCTTCGACAAGGTCTCCATCAGCCAGATCATGAAGGTGGCGCGCATGACGCACGGCGCCTTCTACGCCCATTTCGAGTCCAAGGAGGCGCTCTACAACGCCTCCATCGGGGAAGTGTTCCGGCGCTGCCGGCCGGCCCGCCTGGCCAAGGGGCCCCTTTCGGTCAGGCATCTGACGGCGCTGATCACCGACTACCTCAACCTGAGGGACCTGGAACGCGCCAGCAGCCCCGGGCCGGAATCAATCCTGTGCAACGAGATCGGCAGCGACAACCCGGAGATCAAACGGCTCTACGAGAAGGCCTACATGAGCCTGCGCAAGTTGGTGGAGACGCGCATCACCGCACTCACCCGCCTCGGCAGGCTGCCGTTCCCCGCGGATGCGGGGGCGGTAGCGGAGAAGTCGCGGGCGATCCTGGCGTCGCTGGTGGGCGCAGTGGCCATTGCCCGCAGCCTGCCCCAGGCGGAGGAGCAGCGCCAGGTCCTGGCGGCCGCCCAGAAGCAGATCCTCTCGATCCTCGGCAGCAAGCAGCTGGAACCGGACGACTGGCACGGGCAGATGGGCTGAATGCAGGCAGCGCCGGGTGCATGACGGCATTGCGGTACCCACCTACACGATCTTCTACCTGGTCCTGATCCTCTTTCCGACGACGCTGATGGTGCTCCAGGGATTCGGGGCGTGGGCGATCTTCTACGCGGGGCTCGCCGTCGTGCTGGCACTGGGCCATCTGGCCACCGTACTGCACCTCGTGCGATGCCTGGAACGCGATGAGCGGGAGGCTACTGAGCACAACCGCGGCGGAACCGCTTTCCGAGGGTGCACGTGATCAGTCGTGATCCACGCGCCGCCCCGTGTAGAGCCATACATGGCTGGCCTCGCCGGGCATGAAGGTGCTGTTGACCACGGCAACCGCGACCCGGCCGTTGACCGCCAGCTTGCGCATGAGCAGTCCCTGCTGGCTGCCGTTAACGCCGTGGCGGGGGTCGTCGGTTCCGGGGACGATGCGGGGTGAAGCGAAGGTCGACCCCTCGTCCGCGGACCAGGTGTACCCCAGTCCCAGGGGATGATGCCGCCGGCTCGGGAAACGCTCCCAGAGCACGTACAGGCGGCCTTCACTATCCGCGTCCAGATGGGGAAAGTGCACCATGTCCACATCCCCACGCCGCGGACCGGCGATGACCTCCGGGGTGTTGAATTCCAGAGTCGTGTCGGCACGCGTGTACTGGATGCGGTACGCGCCGCCGGGCCCGTCGGGGCTGTTCGCGTAGACCAGATGCAGGGCGCCGTGCCTGTCCACGGCGAGCTTCGGCGCGTCGGCATGCCCGCTTCCGGGATGAACCGTCCGGGGCGTCTCGAAGGATGCGCCCGCGTCTGTCGAGCGTGTGACGTGAATGTCGGCGGCGGGGTCTTCGCCGACGGTCCAGGCAAGGTAGAGGGTGTTGCCCGACACGGCGAGGGACGGGCCCCGGGCGGGCAGGGCATCGGGTTCCCCGGCAATGCGCACGGGGTCGGTGAAGCTCCCGCCGGCGTCGATGGAACGGGTGAAGCGCATCTCGCCCTCGTACTCCGTCCAGACGGCGTAGATGCGGCCGTCCGGCCCCGCCGCCAGGTCCAGGCTGCCGTTGTGCCAGTAGTTGCGTGTCAGGCGGCCCTTTCCCGCGCCCGCAATGGTGTTGGACAGATTGACGGGTTCACTGAAGCTGCGTCCGCCGTCCGTGGAACCGGCAAAGAAGATCTCGCCGCCGTGACTGCCGCCGGAGAAGACGATGTCCTGCCAGAGCACATACACGTGCGGGTCGTCACCATCGGTCAGCACCACGCGGGGCAGCCACGAGAAAATGCCCGCGCTGCGCGAGACATTCACGGGTTCGGGAAGCCGCGTCGCCCCGTCCGGGCCGTAAACCTGCAGGAAGAGGTCCTGGCGTGCCTGATCGGCCCACACCACCGCGACAACGCCCCGGTCGTTGATGGCAACGGACGGATCATCGACGAACCGGAAGTCGGACCGGTTCATACGCCAGGGGCCGCGGAACGCCTCGCCCGAGGCCACCTTGACCGGCGCTTCCCAGTGCAGCGGCGCATCGTCTGCCTGGCCGGATACGGGCGTCTGTGCCCAGGCGACGGCCAGCAGGCAGGCCAGTCCCGTGATGGACGGGAGACCGACCCAGCGACGGCGTTGTACACGGCTTTGATCCGGCATGGCTCGCGGAGGACCGTCTTGCGTGCATCAGACGCACTTGGTCACATGCATGGCAACCTGGCCAATGGGCCGGCCCGCTGCACGGTTAGCCCCAATATTTCACCAAGCAAAACTTGATCCAAAGGGACCGCCATCCGACATGACTGCGTTCAATCATGCGTATGCGTGACAAGGTGACTTGCCACAAAGCCATGCGAGGGGCCGGGACCCAGAGAGTGACGGATTCCCATGTCTTGAAAGCCCGTCATCTGACTCCTATCTGCGGCGACCCTTGGACGGCCACGGAAGCGTGCCGTCAAGCTCCTTGAGAAGCGGCTCTTCGTCATCTTCGTCCTCATATCTCCGTTCGTGCGCCGGCTTCATGCTTTCGTCGAACCAGATTAGCGATAGACACTGATTCCATTCCCGCAGGAGAACGGTTTCTTCTGCCAGCAACGGGCGATTCTTGATGCCGCCGGTGAACCAAACATCCGTTGGAAGTTCATCGTACTCCTCAGTCTTCGATGCTCCCTGAATAAGGCGGTGCGCGACGCTACCCTTGGGAACGGGGACGTTGAGGTCGATCCAGCCCTTGAGTTCGTTCAAGAATTTTGAGCGCGAGACGTAGCGAGTATGACCATCTTCGCTCAGCACGAACGCGCAGGGTTCGGGGGCGCTGACGGCATAACGTGAGCCTGTCGCGGTCAGTGACGCCTTATATCTGTCCGCCAGGGTCTTCACCGCGTCCAATGAAATGTCGACGTCACCGACATCTTTTCTGAACAGGTCATAGGGAAGCAGGCACTCCGCGGCGAATACGTCACAAAGCATTTCTTCCTTTGGGCGACGCCCGTAGCGCATGAGGTCGCCCGTTGTCAGCTTCGGGCCGTGATGCTGCGAGGGGAGTTCGAGAACGATATGGGCAATTTCGTGGAGGACAGTGAAGCGCTGCCGCTCTTCCCTGTGGTTCCCATTCACGATAATGATGTGCCGGCCTTTGTGCTGGGTCGTCTGTCCAGATTCATCATCGTTCAGGTCGTGCACGAACTTGATCTTCGCATTCGCAGCGGCAGCCAGACATTCGAGTTCGACCGGGACCGTCGTGACTCCGGCATTTCGGACAAACTGGCGGGCCTTAAGAATAGTCTGGAACTCGTCCATTCACTCCTCGTCTTCGTCAAACAGCGCGGCCAACCGATCAATATGCCGACGCCACTCATCCTTCGTTTCCGGACGTTTTCCCCGGAAACTCATTTGATGCGCAGGCTCAAGCAGGTCCAGAGGGCGGTCTTCGTCCTCGATAAAGACGTCGACGAGCTGCTCGTTTACCGTCTTACCGACCAGCAAGCGCAATAGGCGAGCCCGCCGAGGGCTCAGCTTCAATGCCCTGACAAACGAGTCGATGACCTGCTCGGAGGGCGCCGTCTTCTCGTCCTTCTCCAGCCGGTGGATGTAGGCGTGGTCAACCTCACATAGCTTCCCGAACTCGCGGAGGCTCAGGTTGCGGTCTTCCCGGAATTTTCGCAGCGCGTAGCCGAACGACATCCGCTTCCTCTTGACAGATGAAGAAAGTATATATAGCCTGTTGTCCATGCAGACAACAGGCGGCCAGTTATGTCTATCCTGAATCCGTGAGACCGGCCCCCGGAAGCACTTCTAACCCACTGACCTGCATGGCAATATAGCGAATATCGCCATTCACCCAGACAGTGCCATGCCCAACATAAAGTTCCGCGCCAGTCGCCGCACCCTCACCAGCCACGCCGGGCTGTCCATCATCGGGCAATGCTTCGAGATCGCTGGCGTCGACAGCAT
>SR_TP_S13solDRAFT_1000599_pt1 | contig 13637 bp, 13 predicted proteins | sample SodReaTP_S13sol_FD_11159 | JGI IMG/M metagenome (IMG submission 11159)
CCGGAACGGCTGCCGGAAGCGCTCGACGGGTCGAGCGCTGGGCGCGCTCGAGCTGTCGGCGGATGATCTGCTCCATGTCGTCGAGGTGGCGAGCCAGCCCGTCATTGTGCTCCGGGGCCTCGGCCTCGAGCCGCGCCCGCAGGACGGCCACCGGCGTCTTGAGTGCGTGCGCCAGATCGGCCAGGGCCTCGGAATAGCGGCGGGCATTGTCGCGCTCGGCCGCCAGCAGGGTGTTGAGATTGTCGGTCAGGGGGCGAAGCTCGCGCGGATATCGGCCCTCGATGCCATCGCGTCGACCCGACTCGATCTGCGCCACCTCGCCGGCTACGCGACGCAGGGGGCGTAGCAACAGGATCAGCAGCAGCACCTGCCCGGCGATGATCAAGGCGGCGGCCAGACCCAGCCAGCGCCAGAGATCGGCGCGAAAGCGGAACAGCTCCATCTGCAGTCGATTGGGGTCCTCGGCCGCCCAGATGGTCAGGTCGATGACCTCGCCGTCGGGCAGCTCCCAGCCCAGGCCGATGGCAAACACGTTCCAGTTTCCATCGGCTTCAAGGCCGCGAAACAGCTCGGTGCCACGCTCGATCAGGCGCGCATTGGGCGCGGGGGAGACCCCCACCAGAGAGGCCGATCGCCATTCGCCCGACGGTGTCATGGCGCCTCCATGCAGGGCGGAACCGGGCCGGTTCAGACGCGGTTCAGCAAGTGACTCGGGGACCCGGGGGCGTCCCGTCTCATCGACTTCCACGGTGGAGAGGATCAGATAGACCACCGCTTCCAGGCGCTCCTTCATGCTCGCCTCGGATGCGTTGATGAAGACCCGATCGATGGCACCACCGACTACCGCCAGTGCGACCAGCAGCATCAGCCCCGCGCCCATGAGCAGACGGGACAGCAGCGAGGTGGAAACGGCCCGGGGCTGCGCCACGAAACGGATCAGTCGTCCTGGCGAAAGCGGTAGCCGCGCCCTCGCAGAGTCTCGATCGGCTGCCAGGCACCGTCGGGATCGAGCTTCTTGCGCAGCCTGCCGATGATCACCTCGATGACGTTGCTGTCGGGGTCGGCATCCTCGTCATAGAGATGTTCATTGAGCTCCAGTTTCGAGACCACCTGGCCGGGGTGCAGCATGAAATACTCGAGCACCTTGTATTCGAACGTGGTCAGTTCCAGCGATTCTCCATCGAGCCGTGCCTCCTGGCTCGACAGGTTGACCTCCAGGGGGCCGACCCGCACCTCCGGGGCGGCGTGCCCGGCCGAACGCCTGAGCAGGGCGTTGACGCGCGCCATCAATTCCTCGATCCGAAACGGCTTGGTGACGTAGTCGTCGGCGCCCAGCTCCAGTGCCTCGACCTTGTCCTGCCAGTCCGAACGGGCGGTGAGAATCAGGATCGGGTACTTGTGCTCGCCTTCTCGCACCCGGCGCACGATGTCCATACCGCTCTCGCCGGGCAGGCCGAGGTCGATGATCGCCAGATCGATCGGATACTCGGTCGCAAAGTGCAGCCCGTCGGTGCCGTCCGCGGCCAGATCGACCGCATGGCCCTGACGCTTGAGCGCCCTTCCGAGCAGCTCGCGCAGCTCGGTTTCATCCTCGACCACCAGAATGCGCATGTCGTCAGTCCCCGTCGGCCGGAACCCGCACCGTGCGCACCACGCCGTCGCGGGTCAATATGCGAATCACGTGCACTCGCCGGCCATCGCGCTCGACGGTGTGCGCCGAAACCACGCGCGCGTTGTGCTCTTCGGCGACCATTCTGGCCGCATCCTCGAGCGAGATCGCCCAGGCCGAGGCCAGCAACAGAAGTGCCAGGCCAGGGGCGATGAAAAGGTTTCGAAGCAAGCGACGGATGGCGGATTTCCGGTCAGTGACGGGCCGATTCTAGCGCGAGGGGATTAATCGGCGCTGAACTCCGGGGGTGGTGTTTTGGTGTTTTGGTGTTTTGGTGTTCTGGTCGTTTGGTGGGGGCGCCTTAGCCTGCCGCGTCCGATCGAGACCCCGGGGAGCCATCGAGCAACCCAAAAACCGATCAATAGATTTCAGCAACACAACAGCGCAGACTGCCGCCGGCCTTCTCGATTTCGTCGAGCTCGATGCCGTGCACCCTGAAGCCCCATTGTTCCAGCCTCGCCAGCTTCTCCGGCGCCAGGGCGTCGACGGCGGTCTGGCTCATGAACAGGTCCTCGAGGCTGAGCGCGATCACGTTGCCGGCGAAAGCTTCCTTTTCCTCGGTCGTGATCTCGAGTACGTGGCCCGGAAAGGCGTCCGCGATGGCCTTCGGCACCTCGGGATCGACAAAGGCGTCCGGGCAGATGACCAGCGCACGCGAGGCGAGCACGGCCATGACCACGTTGGTGTGGTACTCGTGCTCGTCGAGATCGAACCGGAAGGTCAGGCCCAGATCGAAGGCTTCGTGCATGGCCCTGCAGCCGGCCTCGTCGACGCGCTGGGTGATCCCGCAGAAACCGATGCGCCGGGCGCGGTCGAGCACCATCGCACCGGTCAGTTCAGCGACCAGGTCGCGTCCGGACAGGTCGATGGTCTCGTAGTGCATCAGCTCGGTGAAGAAGGCGCGGATCTCGGTGCGCCCGGCTTCGCGCTGGCGTTCGGGATGCAGCATGGCGCCGATGATCAGGCGACCGGGGGCGGTGGCGAAGACGTTGTTGGGGAAGACGTCGTCGGGCGTTTCGGGCTTGCCGGGAAAGCGTACCAGCGGGATGCCGCAGGCGGTGATGCGCTCGCTCAGGGCGCGGTGCTGGTCGAGCGCGCGCTGCGGATCGACGTCCACGGCCAGGTCCATGTACTCGTTGTCGCGCGCGGTCTGGTCGGACAATCGAAATCCACTGGGCTCGACCAGGAACACGGCGCGCGGAACGGCCGGTCCGTCGGCATTGAGCCAGCCGGCCGCGATCTGCTTTCTGAATTCTGCCGGGGTAAGAACGATCACCTTTGATTGCTCCCTGAACGGGTCGTGCGGGCTGCACAATATGCGGCTCAGGCCCCATCGGGTCAAGACACGGCGTCGACAATCCATTGCGACCGAAGGAAAGTTGGGGCTATTCTTCTTTCAGGGCAGAGCTTTCCGGGGTGGCGTTCATGCTGGCTGAACTCCTGTCACCGAAGTTCCTGGTCGTCTACGCACTGGCCGGATCTGCGGCCTTCGTGCACTTTCGCGGTCAGGTCCGACACCGCTTTCTGCGGCAACTCACCGACCACTCGACCTTCATCGCACCCTACAACGCGCTCGTCTACCTGTTCTCGGGCGTGCCCAACCGACCCTTTGTCGACCGGCGCGACTTCCCGCAACTGGACCTGCTCAAGGACAACTGGGAGACCATCCGTGACGAGGCCCGCGTGCTTTTCGAACAGGGCCACATCCGCTCGGCCGACGGACGCAACGATCTGGCCTTCAACAGCTTTTTCAAGCGTGGATGGACGCGTTTCTACCTCAAGTGGTACAACGACGGATACCCCTCGGCCGAGCAACTCTGCCCGAAAACCGTGGCGCTGGTGCGGCAGGTCCCGAGCATCCATGCCGCCATGTTTGCCGTACTGCCGCCTCGCGGCCGGCTGGGCGCGCACCGCGACCCCTTCGGCGGCTCGCTGCGCTACCACCTGGGGCTGATCACGCCCAACTCCGACGACTGCCGAATCTACGTCGACGGTGAGCGCTATTCCTGGCGCGACGGCGAAGACATCCTGTTCGACGAAACCTACATCCACCGGGTCGAGAACGACACCGACCAGTACCGCGTGATCCTGTTCTGCGACGTGGAGAGACCAATCCGCAACCCGCTCGTGCGTGCGGTAAACCGATTCATGATCCACCACGTGGTCAAGGCTTCGGCCACACGCAACGTGCCAGGCGAGAAGATCGGCATTCTCAATCGCATCTTCGCCGGAGTCGCGGCTCTCGGAGAGATCTTTCAGCGCATCAAGTCCTGGAACCGCACGGCCTACTACACGGCCAAGTACCTGCTGTTCGCCCTGCTCGCCTGGTGGTTGCTGATCCGGCCGCTGATCGGCGCGCTCGGTGGCGAATAGGTTTCAGACCGCTACCGCCCTGTTGCCAGTGGTGGGTTGTTGCATGGCCTCGAGCAACAACTCCGGCCCGGCGCCTTCGAGATGCATGTTCTGGCTGAGGTGGCGGCGCCAATGACGCGCGCCGGGTTGACCGTGGAACAGGCCGAGCATGTGCCGGGCGACGTGGTTGAGACGGCCGCCACGCTCGATGTGACCACGCGCGTATTCCACCATCGCTTCGACCACCGCCTCGCGCGACCCGGCAGCCGGCCAGCCCAGATGCTGGCTGAGCTCGGCCAGAATCCAGGGATTCTGGTAGGCGGCACGCCCGAGCATCACGCCGTCGACATGCTCGAGCTGACCAATCGCGGCGTTGACTTCGGTGATGCCGCCGTTGATGACGACCGTCAGTTCCGGGTGAAGTAGTTTCAGGGCATGCACCCGCTCGTGGAACAGCGGCGGCACTTCCCGGTTCTCCTTCGGGCTCAGCCCGGAAAGCCAGGCCTTGCGTGCATGAACGATGACGGTGTCTATGCCGCTTTCGGTCACCTTGGCGACGAACGCCTGCAGGAATGATTCGCCGTCAAGATCGTCAACCCCGATCCGCGTCTTGACCGTCACCGGCACATCCACCGACTCGCGCATGGCCGCCAGGCAGTCACGCACCAGTTCCGGCTCCTTCATCAGGCAGGCGCCGAAGCGGCCCTTCTGAACTCGGTCGGACGGACAGCCGACATTGAGATTGATCTCGTCATAACCGAAATCCGCCCCGATACGGGCCGCCTGGGCCAGTTCGCCGGGATCACTTCCCCCCAACTGGAGCGCGACCGGATGCTCGGCCTCATCGAAGCCCAATAGCCGCTCGCGATCTCCATGGACGACCGCTCCGGTCGTCACCATTTCGGTGTAGAGCAGCGCCTGGGGCGCCAGCAGGCGGTGAAAGTACCGACAGTGACGGTCGGTCCAGTCCATCATCGGGGCGACGCTGAGTGTGTGGCGGTGCTTCGGCATGGAGCAGATCGGATTCAGCGAGCGAACATTCACATCCGTTGCGCTCGAGGCTTGAAGTGACAGCAGAAGTATGACATTTTTGTGAAGGCGATACCGGACTGAGGGACTTCAATGTCATGTCCGGTACTTGGGGGGCGTCGACGAGAATTTCCACAAACTCAAGGACTGGGAGATCAACATGCCTGAGCATCCGCTGTCGGCATTGCGGGCCTCCGCGATCGCCGCTTCCCTCTTCCTGCCGGTCGGTTTTGCCGGCTCCGCACTGGCCCAGGACGACGACCGCGAGAGCAATCGCGAGCTCGATCGCGTCCAGGTCACCGGTTCGCGTATCCGGCGCAGCTCGGTCGAAGGCCAGTCGCCCGTGCTGACCATTTCCCGCGAAGACATCGACAACACCGGGCTGACCTCGGTCGCCGATGTATTGCAGGAGATGACCACCGGCGGGTCGGCCCTCAACACCAAACTCAACTCATCCGGCAACTTCGGCTTTCCGCCCGACGGCAGCGGCGTGGGCGCTGGCTCGGCCACCGTCGACCTGCGCCATCTGGGCTCGAAGCGGGTGCTGGTTCTGGTCGATGGCCTGCGCTGGATCAACGAGACCTCGGCCTCGGGTGTCAGCACCTTCGTTGACCTCAATACCATCCCGATCGCCATGATCGACCGCATCGAGGTGCTTGAGGACGGCGCCTCGTCGATCTACGGCAACGACGCGATCGGTGGCGTGGTCAACATCATCACGCGCAAGGACTTCGAAGGCGCACAGCTCAACACCAGCTACGGCCAGTACGACGAGGGCGACGGCGAGACCTGGAGCGCCGAGCTGTCGATCGGCGGACAGGCAGAACGACTGCGCTACTTCTTTGGTGTCAGCGCCATGGACCAGAGCGCCGTCGATTCGCGCGATCGCGAGATTTCAGCGGTTCCGGTTCCCAACACCGGCAACACGCGCGGCAGTTCGGGCACGCCCCTGGGGCGCTTCATATTCACTGATCCCGACTCCGGCGAGGCCTACGACATGACCCTGCGCCAGCCGGTCTCGGGCACGCCGGGATGGGATCCCTCCGACCCGTTCGGGCCAGACTCCGATTTCGTGCCTTATACGCCCGACCAGGCGTACAACTATGCCGAATACAACCTGCTGTTGACGCCGCAGAAGCGCAACAGCTTCTTCACCAACTTCAGTTACCGGCTCAGCGACAGCATCGAGCTTTGGGGTCGCGCACTCTACAACGAGCGCGAGTCGCGCAACCGGGCGGCACCCGAGCCGATCTTCATCGGCAACGGCGCCGGCACCGGCGGCATCGGCGACACCATAACGATTGACGAGACCAACCCGTACAACCCGTTCGGTTATGACCTCGATGCCGGCAGCAACTTCATCCTGCTGGGTCGGCGACCGATCGAGAACGGCCCGCGAATCTTCGACCAGGACGTCACCACGCGCTATCTGGCCGGGGGGTTGCGCGGCGACTTCATGGCCGGTCAGCGCATGTTCTTCTGGGATGTCAATGTCATCGATGCCCGCTCCAAGGCAGAGCAGGTCACGCAAGGCAGTTTCAACATCGCCCGGATCGCCGATGCACTCGGCCCCGTCGATCGCTGCCAGAACGAGGTTGCCGGCTGTGTGCCGCTCAACCTCTTCGGCGGTGTCGGATCAATCACTGACGATATGCTCGATTTCATCACCTTCACCGGCCTCGACGTGTCCGAGCAGGAGCTGAGCAGCGTTTCGGCCAACATCTCCGGCGACCTGGTCAACCTGCCCGCGGGTACTCTGGGCTTTGCAGCCGGTGCGGAGTATCGTGAGCTCAGCGGCTTCTACCAGCCCGACTCCGTCATCGTTGCCGGCGAGAGCAACGGGGTACCCTCCTCGCCCACATCCGGCGAGTACGACGTCACCGAGCTTTACGGCGAGGTCATCGTACCCGTGCTGGCCGACCGCCCCGGCTTCAGGCAGCTCGATCTGAGTGCCGCCCTGAGACACTCGGACTTTTCCACTTTCGGAACGGAAACCACCGCCAAGCTCGGCCTGCGCTGGCAGGTCAGCGACGACTTTCTGCTACGCGGCACCTGGGCCGAAGGATTCCGCGCGCCGGGCATCGGCGAGCTGTTCGGCTCGGTCTCCCGGTTCGACGCGGTCCTCGCCGACCTGTGCTCCGACTTCAACAATACCGGTGTGTCTCAGGCAATCATCGACAACTGCATCGCGATGGGCGTACCAGCCGACGGCAGCTACCAGCAAGCCAACCCGCAGATCTCCATTTCCACCGGCGGCAACCAGCAACTGCAACCCGAGACTTCGGAAAGCTATACAGCCGGCTTCGTCTACAGCCCGGGCTGGGTCGACAATCTCTCATGGGCCAACAGCATGGACCTGAGCGTCACCTGGTACGAACACAGGCTCGACGACGCAATCCAGGCCATTGATGCCCAGACCCAGCTCAACGCCTGCATTCGCACGCTCAACCCGGCCCTGTGTGAGGGAATCGGGCGCTCGAGCAGCGGTGCGATCAATGCATTCAACAACCAGCTGACCAACATCGGTGGCATCGAAACCCGCGGCCTGGATGTCAACTTCAACTACGCCAGCCCGGAGACGGGCATCGGGCGTTTCACGGCCAACTGGAACAACACCTTCGTCGATCAGTACGACGAGCTGCTGCTTGACCCGAACAACCCTGGAAACCTCACCGCACGCAGCCTCGAGGGACGCGAGGAAAACGACGGCGCCATTCCGGAATGGCAGTCCAACCTTCACCTGAACTGGTACCTGGGTGACTGGTCGGCCAACTGGACGGTGCGCCTGATCGACAGCGTCACCGAGCCCTGCTCGGACTTCCTCGACGGCACGCCCAACAGCCTGACCAACCTGGGCCTGTGTTCCGACCCGGATTTCGACGACAACACCAATTCCCTCAACAAGCTGGGCACGACCGTCTACCACAACGTGCAGCTCGGCTGGAGCCGGAATCTGGACGGCTACGAACTTTCGCTCAGCGCAGGCGTTCGCAACCTCTTCGATCGCGAACCGCCCACCTGCTACAGCTGTTCGCTCAATGGTTTCGACGTGACCACGCACGAACTGCCGGGTCGCTTCTGGTACCTGCGCGCCGGACTGCGCTTCTGACGCGACCAACGAGCGGCATGACCGATCGGGCCCCGGCCAGACGCCGGGGCCCTTTTTTGTTCCCGCCACGCGCGTCGCTTGCCGCACGCCGGCTGGCTGTGGCATATTCGGTTGGATGGTCATGCAGGGGCCGGCCGGAACCGCCGGTTCCAGGGGGGTAGACATGAAATTCGGCGGCGATCCACCCGGCAGCCCGGAAGCCCGCGACCCGACCCCGCAATGGCCCGTGGGCACCGGGCGCGGCAGCATCGAAGTCACGGTCATGAATTACTGCGGCGTGACCACGGTGCTGGTCGTGACCGGCTTCGTCATCTACCGCTACTTTACAGGCGACGTCACCGGGGCCGCGATCAATGCCGGCATCGTCGTGCTGCTGACATCGGCGCTGATCCTTGGCCGGATACCGAGCCTCACCCGGGTCGCGCTGGTGCTGTTCGGCTTCGTCATCAGCGTCTCCTGCCTGCTCAGTGCCCTTCTGGTCAGCCCGAACGGCCTGCTGTGGACCTACCTGGTGCTGTGGATCAACTTTCTCGTGCTGCCGCGCAACCTGGCGCTTGCATTCAGCGCCGTGATCATCCTGACGCTGACCGCCAATTACGGCCTTTTCGATTCGCTGCTGCAGCAGATCAGCTGGGTCACCGTCGCCGTCCTCATCGCCGGTTTCGGGCTGGTCTTCACCAACCAGTTGCGTGAACAGCGCAGGCTGCTGTCGGAACTGGCCACGCTCGACCCCCTGACCGGCGCGGGGAATCGCCGCCTGATGCAGCACGACCTGCAGCGCGCCGTCGCCGAACTGCGCCGCGGCAGCCGCCCCAGCACCCTGATGGTACTAGACCTCGACCACTTCAAGCGCATCAATGACAACCACGGCCACGAAGCCGGAGACCAGATTCTGGAAGATTTTGCCTCGATGGTGCGCTCCACGCTCAGAACCGAGGACGGGCTCTACCGGCTCGGCGGCGAGGAATTCGTGGTGCTGCTACGCAACATGGACCGCCACGTGGCCGAGTCGGGCCTGAAGGACCTGCACCGGCGCCTGAGCGGAAAGCTGGACGGGCCCGAAGGCCCGCTTCGCTTCTCGGCAGGAGCGGCCGTGCTCGAGCCAGGCGAGAACTGGTCGCGCTGGCTGGCGCGCGCAGACGACGCCCTCTACCGGGCCAAGCATGCCGGGCGCGACCGCCTGGTCGTGGCCTGAACCAGCGCCTGAACTACTCGCGAATCTCGATTCCGGCTTCGCTGGCCACCAGCACCAGGTCGGCAGGACGCCTGGCAAACAGCCCGCAGGTCACCACACCGGGTATCTGGTTGATCTCTGTCTCGATCCGTACCGGGTCGACCAGGTCGAGTTTACGTACGTCCAGAATCAGGTTGCCGTTGTCGGTGGTGAAGTCCTCGCGCAACTCCGGGCGACCACCCATGCCCACCAGCTTTCGCGACACCAGTGCGCGCGCCATGGGAATCACCTCGACCGGCAGCGGAAACTCGCCCAGCACCTTGACGCACTTGGACGTGTCCACGATGCAGACGAAACGGCGGCTGGCCTCGGCGATGATCTTCTCGCGCGTGAGCGCACCGCCGCCGCCCTTGATCAGGCGCTTGTGCGCGTCGGCCTCGTCGGCGCCGTCGATGTAGAGCTCGAGGTCGCCGGTCCGGTTGAGGTCGACCACGTTCACGCCGATCGCTTTCAGGCGCCGCGTGGTCTCCTCCGACGAGGACACGGCGGCGGCCAGGCGAATGCCGGACGACGCCAGCTCGTCGATGAAGGCGTTGACGGTGCTGCCGGTGCCCACGCCCAGGGTCATGCCGTCCTCGACGTACTTCAGGGCCGCGCGGGCCACCTCGATCTTGAGTCGCTGCTGGCTCATTGCTTTTCCATTTCCAGGATGTAGTTCCAGTGCCGCTTTTCGATCGGCATGACCGACAGGCGGTTGCCGCGCCTGATCAGCTGCAGGCCTTCAAGTGCGTCGCCGTGCTGCTTGATCTCGCGCAGCGAGATGGTGCGCTTCATGTGCCGTTTGTACCTGACATCGACCAGCACCCAGCGCGGGTCGTCCGGATCGCTTTTCGGATCGTGATAGCTGGAGTCGGGATTGAACTGCGTCGGGTCGGGATAGGGCTTGCTCGCCACCTCGGCGATGCCGACGATGCCCGGTTCCTTGCAGTTGGAGTGGTAGAAGAAGATCCTGTCGCCGACCTTCATGTCGTCACGCATGAAATTTCGCGCCTGGTAATTGCGCACTCCGTCCCAGGGCTCGGTGCCGACACGCTCGAGATCGTCGATACCGAACACGTCGGGCTCGGATTTCATCAACCAGTAATTCATGGGCTCCACAAATCGGAAATCTGGCGACTAGTCTAACGCCTGCCACCGCAGGTCGGGGCAACGTCCCCGACCTGCGCGAACCACCGCAAACCGTCCTCGGTGATGATCCCGTCGAGCGGCACGTCCCAGTCGTCCACGGGCAGGGAGTCAACCTCCTGGACGGCGTAAGCCACGCCGACCAGGCGCGGCAGTCCGTCCGACTGTCCGTGGCGAAACTCGAAGGCGCGGTCATAGAAGCCCGCGCCCATGCCCAGGCGGGCGCCGTCTGCGGCAAAGCCGACCAGGGGCATCAGAACCAGGTCGATCTGCGCCGGGGCGAACTCATCGGAGCCGACCGGCTCGGGAATGCCGAAGCGGTTTGACCTCATCTCGGCATCCGGACGCCAGCGGCGAAAGCGCATCTCCAGATCGTGAACGACAGGCAGCAGCACGGTCCGCTCCTCGTCGCTGAGCCACTCGAGCGCGGCAGCCAGGTCCGGTTCGCCGCGGTGGGCGACGAACCCGGCGATGATCCTGAAATCAAGATTGGCGGCCAGGCGCCGGACCGAGCCCGAGATGGCGGCATCGGCCCGCTCGCGTTGCTCCTCGTCGAGCGCCAGGCGACGCCGGATCAGTTCACGGCGCTGTTCGTCCTTGCGCTCGCTCGCGGTCATGGCGATGACGGAACCGGGTCGGGGATAAAGGGAGTGGCGCTCTCCACCTGTGCCGCTGCAGGTCTGTGACCTTGAACCGAAGGTTCAGGTGGGTTGGCTCTTCCAGCCTTCAGGCAATTCGCTGAATCGGCGGACTGCACACCAGCTGAAAAGTCGCCATCCCGAGGTCGATAAGTAGGGACAAGGCATATTACGTTCCTGCTGGCGAACACCGCAGAGAGCGCCTGCCCCCCAGTCTAGTCCTGCTGCATGGCCCGATCAAGCCGATCGGCCAGATCCCGCACCCGCGCATCGACCTTCTCGCGCCGGTCGACCACGCTCTGGCGCAGTCTCAGCACTTCCTCGGCCAGGTTCAGCGCCGCCATCACGGCGATCTTGTCCATCGACGAAACCTTGCCGGAGTCGCGAATCTCGCGCATCTGCTGGTCGAGAAACAGCGCCGACTCCATCAGCGTGCGCCGCTGGTCGGGGGTGCACACCACGCGGTACTCGCGGTCGACGATACGCACCGTAACCGGTTCGGGAGATTGACTCATGGGCTACCCCGCGTTCTCGAGCGCCTTGAGACGCTCGATCATGGCCTCGACCCTCGTTCGGGCCTCCTCGTTGCGCTGCACGAGCGTGGCGCGTTCCGCCACCAGCGACTCCTGGCGGGCCCTGAGGGAATTGTTCTCGTCATCGAGCCGTTCCAGGCGCTCGAACAGCTCCTTGATGCGCTGTTCGAGCCGGTCGATACTCCGGGTCGTCTGCTCCAGCGAATCCATTGGGTCCCCGATTTCAGAATTTACAAGAGCTTAATCATAGAACCTGACAAGCCGCTTCACAACTGCCGTCGTTTTCGGGTCGCCCGGTGATAAACTGGGCGGATTCCAATCCAGCTCCCGAATCCATGACCACCGAACAGGAATCCAAGCTGGCATGGCTGCTGGCACTGGCCGCTGACAGTGCGCCCGAATCCGTCGCCGAAACGCATGCCGTCGTCACCGGCCTGCTGTGCGGACGCCCGGAGCAGGACGAGGCCGCACTGGCGACTCATCTTGCCGCGCTGCAGGTCGGCGACTGGACCTCCGAGCGCATTCTCGACCAGCTCGGCCCTGCCCTGAGCCAGCTCAAGTTCGAGCTGGCCTCCGACAACATGGACTTCCGGCTGCTGCTGCCGACCGAAGACCGGCCGCTCGAGGAGCGCACCCGCTGCCTGGCACACTGGTGTTCCGGCTTCCTGACCGGATTCGGCACGGCCGGACCGACGATCCGCTCCGAGGAAGCGGGCGATGCCCTGCGCATGGTCGAGCAGATCGCACGTGCCGCCACCGACCCCGAGTCGGACCAGGAGGCCGAGGAAGGAGCCTATTACGAGCTGGTCGAGTTCGTTCGCGTGGCCATTCTGATGCTGCGCGAGGAATGCCGGGCCGGCGTGACCCGGCACTGAGCGACGGCCGATCATGATCCGGAGCGAGGAGTTCACGCGCCGCCGGCGCCGACTGATGACAGAGGCCGGCAAGGGCGCTCTGATCGTGCTGGCCGCTGCCCCCGAGAGACTGCGCAACGGCGACGCCTTCTACCCCTATCGCCAGGACAGCGACTTTCTGTACCTGACCGGCCTGGATGAACCCGAGGCCGTACTGGTGCTGCGCCCCGGTCGCGACAGCGGCGAGCAGATCCTGTTCCTGCGCGAGCGCGACCCCGAGCGCGAGCGCTGGGACGGTCCGCGCCTGGGCCTGGACGGGGCGGTCGAACATCTGGGCATGGACGATGCCTTCCCGATCGGCGACCTGGACGACATCCTGCCCGGCATGATGGAGGGCTGCGAACGCATCTACCACCTGGTCGGCAAGGACGTCCAGCTCGATCAGCGCATCATCGGCTGGCGCAACCGCCTGCGCGCCGAACACGGCGGCAGTCGCGGCCCCGGCGAGATCGTCGCCCTCGAGCCCTTGCTGCACGAACAGCGCCTGATCAAGTCACGCGACGAGATCCGCTGCATGCAGCGCGCGGCCAGGATTTCGGCGGCCGCCATCCGGCGCGCCATGGCGTCATGCAGGCCCGGCATGAATGAATCCGAACTGACCGCCGAACTGTTCCACGAGTATGCGCGCAACGCCTGTCCGCCCGCCTACCTGCCGATTGTCGCCGGCGGCGCCAATGCCTGCGTGCTGCACTACATCCGCAACGACCAGCCGCTGCCCGACGCGGGCCTGGTGCTGATCGACGCCGGCTGCGAGTACCACGGCTATGCCGCCGACATTTCGCGTACCTTTCCAGTCGGCGGGCGCTTCAATTCGGCCCAGCGTGATCTCTACGACGTCGTGCTGGCCGCCCAGCACGCCGCCATCGATCAGGTCCGGCCAGGCAGGCCTTTCGAAGCCTTCCATCAGGCCGCCGTGGCCACGCTCACCCGGGGACTGATCGATCTGGGCCTGCTCGACGGCAGCGTGGACGGGAACATCGAGGCAGGCCACTACCGCCGCTTCTACATGCACAAGACCGGTCATTGGCTCGGCC
>SR_TP_S13solDRAFT_1000600_pt1 | contig 13623 bp, 12 predicted proteins | sample SodReaTP_S13sol_FD_11159 | JGI IMG/M metagenome (IMG submission 11159)
GCGGCGTGGCACCACCAGCACCACGTCCCAATCGAACAGGGGAAGGTCTCGCACCCGACGGATTACCGTGTCGTGAACGGACTGGCTGCGCGAACCGCAGCGTGAACAGCGCATCCATTTGCGGGTCAGCTCAAGCCGGATAATGACCTTGCCTCGACCACTCCAGCCCTCTCCAGGTCGGTATGCCACGTCGGCCACCCGGTAGCCGGTCCAGCCGCCCAACTTGCCCAACGTTTGACGATCAAACACACCACTGCTCCCACGTAATGACACCGGGGGAACAGCCTACGAGGCATGAAAAGGGGTCTCAAGCTCCCCGCAGATCTGCGAAGAACCATTTTTTTTGGAGCGTGCATCCATGGGGACGGCAAGCTTTCTGACTACCCTGGAGCGTTATCATGAGCACCGCGAGGCCATCCGCGACCTGCTCGCCTCTATCATCCAGGGCGTGACCAGCGCCGCACTGGTGACCGACGCCGAGGCGCGACACAAGGTGATCCGCTGTGTCGGCGAACGCTATCCCTTCGTTGAATTGCTCTACGCCCTCGACCCGGAAGGTATCCAGGTGGGCGAGAACCTGGGTCGGGGCCGGTGCGCCGACCTGCTGGGCGAAGGACTGGGTGTGGATCGCAGCCAACGGCCCTACTACCGTCAGGCCCTGGCTTCGGGCGAGCTGGTCACCGTCACCGAACCCTATCTCTCCAGCGCCAGCCGCGACCTGTGCCTGAGCGCTGTCATGATCTGCCGCGAACGGGATGGGCGGGTGGTGGGGTACGTGGTCCTGGACGCCGGCCTGGGTGCTTTGATCGAGTTCATCATGGGTGACCGTGCGCGGCGGCGCTTTCAGCCGTTGTTCCGCGGCGTCTACAGCCTGATCGTTATCGGCCTGTTGCTGGTGGTGGGAGTGCTCCTGTTCACCGCATTCGCTGAACTGGCGACCCTGCTGAGTAGCGAAGGCGCGACCACGGACCGTCACCTGTTGCCCTTCGGGGTGATCATCTTCCTGACCCTGGCGCTGGCGGTGTTCGACCTGGGCAAGACCGTGCTGGAGGAGGAGGTGCTGCTGCACAAGGACATCTTCAGACACAGCTCCACCCGTCGCACCATCACCCGTTTCATCGCCGCCATCCTGATTGCGGTGTCCATTGAAGCCTTGCTGCTCATGTTCAAGTCGGCCCTGTCGGACACGGATCTGATGCTCGAAGCGGTGTGGATGATGTTCGCCGCCGTGGGCCTGCTGATTGGACTGGGGATCTACGTCTACCTGGGGGCGCGCGCCGAATCCATCCTGCTCAGTCACCGACGGGCATGGCCTGGCAGTGAGGGGGATCGGAACATGTCCCGGTGACCCGCCCTGACGCCCCATGAGCGGGCCTGTCAGCCTTGAATGATGGGGCCGGCCCAAACCTAAGAAACCAGGGTGGAGGGCAATTGCCGCTAATCGTATTAGTAACTTCGCTATGCCCTGCTTTATCGCTGCCTGCCCCCCTGGCAGGCAAAAGGCGGGAGTTGACCCCGATACCCGCAATGACTCCCCGGAAAGCTGACAAATCCAGTAGAATCATAGGCCTTTGCCCTAACGCTAACCGATCAAACTCAGGCCGTTCCATGACCCATGCCCCAAGCAACCACGATTGTTACTTCTGCCGGGTTTCCGCCGGCCTGGCCGACCCGTTCATTTTCGAGAACCGCTCGTTCGTGGCCGTCTTCGACACAAACCCGGTTAATCCTGGGCATGCACTGGTCATCCCCCGGCGGCACGTGGTCTCCCTGTTCGAACTCCGCGAAACCGAGCAGTCGGATTACTTCGACGCGATTCACGGCGTCCGGCAGGTCATCGAAAGCACCGATATGACCGACCTGTACCGCAACATGTTGAGCCGCGACTACTTGCGAGAACGACCCAAGGACCACATCGAAGGCGTCCTCGGACTCCCCTTTCTGGGCAACCGGCCCGACGCCTACACCGTGGGCAACAACGACGGTCGGGCGGCAGGACGGAGCATCGACCACCTGCACGTCATCCTCCTGCCGCGCTACGAGGGAGACGTGCAGGATCCAAGGGGCGGCATCCGGAACGTCATTCCGGATCGGGCGAAATATCACAAGTGACCTCAGGAAATGCATTGGGGTCGGGTTGGACTTCCCCATCTAATGGGTCCGTTGAACCGGGGGAGATTCAATCCGACCCCGAAAGACCGCTTGTCTCAATCTTCATCCCCCGCTTTACGCCCTTTACTCTTTAACTCTTTACGAGTGCTGTGTGCGCTATCGCACCGATTGAGCCTGTAGGGACGATCATAGTGGCCGAACCTGGTTGGAATGCGCCATGCGGTGGCGTGACCGATCTGGAGGAGAATCACATGAACAACATCATTTACATCGTCGGCCTGATCGTCATCGTCCTCTTCATCCTGGGTTACTTCGGGCTTCGTTGAGTTACGCCTGGGTCAGAAAGTCAGTTGACGGAAACGGGTAATGTCACGGTCCAGGAATGCTCTGGAAACTCGCGTCCGTAGAGATCCTGAGGAGCAGGGGATTCGGGTAGGGGTGGGTTCGTATCCACCGGCGGCAAGCATCGCTTCCTCCGCACCTGTGCACATCACAGTCATGGGGCGGGGCATAACCGAGGATAGGAATCATGGGCAAGGTGAGACAGAGCAATAAGGAAACCAAGAAGCAGCCGGCATCGACTCCCAAGGAGAAGAAAGCCGCGAAGCAGGTCAAGAAGCACGCGCCGGGCGCGACACAGGTCATTCCCCGCTAACAGTTCCGCCTTGCTAAAGGTAAAGGGCCGGCATGGGGTTAGGATCCGACCACCTACCTCATCTTTGCCGTCGATATTGGCACATCTCACCTGCGGTGATCTTTGGCTTTGCGTATCGTCCTGAGAACCGCGTTGGCAGGCGGTCATCCGTGGGGTGAATTGGCAGCTTGATGCTGCAAACCCCGCTACGGCTCGGCAGGGCACTTCCCTTCGATTCAGCCGGTCAGCGTGTCCGGGCCAGGCTCCTTGACGGGCAACGCTTCCAGCAGTGCCTTCTGGGCCTCCTCCGAGATGCCGTGGCTGACCACGATGCCGAAACGCCTGAGCAGAAAGGCCTCGATACTCATCCACTCGCCTTCATATTTCACCCGCTTGGTCCAGGCGCAGACCGTCAGGGGGGTGGTGGCGTCGATGTCCATGCGGGCGCGCAGCCTTTGCAACTCTGCATCGCTCTCGAGGCGTTCCAGGGTGACGGCGGTGCTGTCGGCCAGGGCCTGGAGCCAGCTGGCCTCTTCGGGGCTGCACTTGTGAAAGCGCTTCCAGTAGACACCAATGGCCGCCACCGGGTGTAAACCCCGAACCGGTGTCATCACCAGGCTCTTGACGAAGGTGGGGCGATAGGCCTCCTGAGGGATGCGTCCGTCCTGTTCGATGTCGGCGATGATCACCTGCTGGCGATAGTTCATGCTCCAGCCGCTGATGCAGGTGTCGATATCGAAGTGCCGACCCTTCCACAGTGGCGAGATGGCATCCTCATCCAGATACCGGCATTGATCATTCTCACGCAGTATGAAGGTGGTGCCATCGGCACTTGCCAGGGCGCGGGCGCTGAATTTCACGATCTCCGCCACCTTTTCAATGCTGCGTGCCTGGGCCAGCAATGTGACGGCCTGGATGAGTTGCGCTGCGGGTGTCTGATGATTCATAGGCGTATTGACCGGAATGACTGGACGAGCTGTGCGCCGGCACGATCCACATTGCCGGGCGCTCGAGTCAGCATTACCCTAACATTTACTGGCAGGCGCAGATACAGCCCGCCCGGCAGGGCTCATCCAGTCAGTCACTGATTGCAGGGGCAATGCGGGGTTAATCAAGATCCAGTTCATATTTAACGCCTGTCCCCCCTTTATTTGCAACAGACTACTGGGCTATTGGCCTGTGTTCCGGAAGTCTGTGAAATCAGGGGCAGCTCATGCCGTCTCTGCCAGACCGGGTACGATGACTACCAAAGGGATCTGAATAATGGCGACTCATCACGCAGCAGCAGGCGAGGTCGTGGACCTGCAAACCTGGGCGTCCGACGTCCCGGCGCAGCACTCCAAGACGATTACCAGGAATGACCACATGGAGCTGGCCCGGATTACCCTGGGAGCGGGTCAGGCGTGGCATTCCCACCAGGTGGATGGCCCCATCGTGATCCACTGTCTGGCGGGACGCGTGCAATGCCATGCCCTGGGCACGGTGGTGGAGTTGGAGGCCGGGCAGCTGCTGCATCTCCCCGGTGCTGAGCCCCATGGCCTCACGGCCTCGGTGGACAGCGTGTTGTTGCTGACGATCGTTTTCCCAGGAAGATAAGACGGGGTCGAGTGACCCCGTCATCAAACCCAGGGTGGTGGGTGCACCGACCTGGCCCTGGGTCCGGGCGACCATGGGTGTGTCGGCATGGGCCTCTACCCGCTCGGCGAGGTGAGCGACAGTGGTGCGTATATCCTGGAAGATCAGGCCCATGGCCTGCCTGAGTTGCAGCACGTGGGCCACATCCCAGGCATCGTGTGCGGTCACACCGTAATGGGCATAGGGCGCGTGGCCATGGACTTGTTCCACCAGGCCGGAGACCGGGTTGCCGTTCTTCAGGGCGGTGATACCGGCTCGCTCCAGATCAAGATTCGTGACGCCGATGGCTGCCAGCTTTGCGGCTTCTCCCCGGGGTACCAGCCCCAGTTCTTCCTGTGTGTCCAGTAGCGCTTGTTCGAACTCGAGAAAGGCTGTGGTGAAGCCCTCGTCTGAAAACAAGGCAAGCAAGGGTTCGGTCCCGTAGGTGATTCCCAATGACTGTAGCAAAATATCATCTCCCTGCGAGGCGGGATGGCTATGGCGAGGTGTGCTCAAGGCGGGCAGGGATGCATACCAGCAGACGCAGGACACCGCGTACCATAGTGGCGCACGGGACTGGTTTCGTAATCCGGTCAAAGAAGTTGATGGCTGCGGGCTGTTAGGCGACGCTCGGCAATCGGGCATGGTTGGGAGCATGGGCAGAGATTGATCGGCCTGTACAACTGGCTGGATGTACCCTGAAGGCTTGCGCCAGTATCGGCGCGGCGATTTACCCGGATCAGGGCGAAGATGGTCATGGGAGACATCCATTGCATCAGAGGATTTGATCCTTGCCCGCAGATTTATCTGAATTAATCGTGAGGAGCGATAAGTGACCCTAGACTCATTCAATAAGCGATTTTCTCATCCGAATGTGTCCTTCCGTCAGCGCGATGCGCTGGTGATGGTGGACATCGAGAATGAACATGGCGCGGCGACGCTGACAAGCTTTGGCGCCACCCTATTGAGCTATCGCCCGAACAACGGGGCCGATGTGTTGTGGGTGAGTGATACGGCACTGTACGACGGCAAGAAACCGGTGCGCGGTGGTGTGCCGGTGTGCTGGCCCTGGTTTGGGCCGTATGATGCGAGCATGCTTGGGCCTGATCCGAGTGATGAGCACAAGAAAGGTCACGGCATCGCCCGCTACGTGGTCTGGGATCTGGAGTCGGTGACGACAGTGGGCAATGGCACCCAGGTGGTGTTCGTGCTCGAGCCGGATGACGAGATACGCAAGTCGTGGCCGCTGGACTTTTCCCTGCGCCTTCAGGTGACGCTGGGCGAGAAGCTGGAAATGACGCTGGTCGGCGAGAATCGCAGTGACAGGGACTGGCGGGTCTCGGAGGCCTTTCACACGTATTTCAGTGTCGCACAGGCAGATGGACTGCTGGTGCGGGGGCTGGATGGCGCGACCTGTATAGACAAGCTGGCGGGCGGGGAAGATTGCGTTCAATCGGGTGAGGTGCGCATGACGACGCCGATGGAACAGGTCTTTGTCGGCAATCCGGGTGCGATGGTGATCGAGGATCAGGGCAATGCGCGCGACATCGTCATCGAGCGTGATCACAGTGCCAGTTCGGTGCTGTGGAACCCGGGTCCTGAGGGCGTCAAGTCCTTCGCCGACATGCCGGATGATCAGTACCGGAAAACGGTGTGTGTGGAAGTGGCCAATGCACTGGACGATGCCTACGAGTTGAAGGCGGGCGCGAGCCATTCCATGAGCATGCGCCTCTACGTGCGTTGAAACTCTGGAGGCGCCCTATAGGCCTTCGTTGGCAGGGCGGGGTGGTCTCGCCCCCCCTTGCCGCCCAGCCGCCTTGTCCGTGGTGGCAGGCATCTCCTTGATGTGCAGGTCGCGCTGAGGAAACGGTATGGTAATGCCGGCTTCCTTGAAGCGCTGCCAGATCTTCAGGTTGATATCCGAACGCACACCGCCGAGCCCGCTCTCCGGATCGGCTACCCATACCCGCGCTTCCAGGTGGATGCCATTGTCGCCAAACTCGATCAGGCGACAGGAAGGGGCTGGTTCGGACAACACTCGCGGATTCTCGCGGGCGATCTCCAGCATGATTTCCATGGCCTGCTCGACATCATCGTCATAGCTGACAGAGACCGGTACCTTGACGCGCACATTGGGATCGGAATAGGTCCAGTTGATGACCTCGGTGGTGATGAGGTTCTCATTGGGGATCAGGGTTTCCACCCCGTCACGGTCGCGCACGACAATGTAGCGCGCATGCAATTCCTCCACCCAGCCGAACTTGGTGCCCACGCTGATTACATCGCCCGGGCGGATAGATCGGTCAAACACCAGGATGAAGCCGCTGATGAAATTGCTGGCAATGCGTTGCAGGCCGAAACCAAGCCCCACGCCCAGGGCCCCGCCGAACACCGTTAGGGCGGTCAGATCTATGCCCACGATGTTGAGGACAAACAGGAAGGCAACGGTGATCAGGACGAACTTGCTGACCTTGGAAAATCCTGCGGCCACACCTGCGCTCAGGTGGGGCGACTGGGCTACCCGTCGGTCGATGATGTTGGACGCCCACATGGCCAGCAGCATCAGTACGGAAAGCAGGAGTATCAGTTTTACAGTGGCAAGCAGGGAGACACGCACCGGTCCCAGGTCGATGGCCAGGCGATCCAGGGCTTGCATGACACCTGGTAGCCAGCCCAGCAGGTGCAGGGCCACCACCAACCAGATGCCTGTGCTGATGATGTGCTCCCATGCCTTGACCAGGGGGCCGCTGCGAAGCCCCTTGCGCAGCAGGTACACCAGGATCCGGATGATCGCCAGAGAGATGAGCAGTGGCACGGCCAGGTCCAATGCCCATCGGGGATGCTCAAGGGTTGCCAGGGCTTCGCGCCCCACCAGCACTGCCAGCAGCATGGTGATGGGAAAGGCAATGCGCTGCACGGCGCGTTCCGTCAGGCGACGCATTCCCTTGGTGTCGTCGTGGGCCAGGCGTGCCAGGAGGTGCTGTGCCAGGAACGCCGCGCCGGCTGCCACCAGCAGCACGAGGCCCTGGGGCAGCAGGTCGAGCAGTTGTATGTCCTGCAGTGCCGCCAGCCACACCTGCAAAGTCTCCGCCATCGCTTAGTCCTTGAGTAAAATCGTCATCGGCCGTAGCCCTTGGTTAGGCCCTATTGTGGCATCACGGATGACTTTAATGGTAAGGCATTGATAATTATGTAATAAGTCAATTAAGCCTCCTTCGCAAGGGTTTGCTGGCGGGCTGAGTGTAGCCATGATCCATGGTTCCCCGCCCACCTATGCACAGGCCTCAGTGTGTAAGATTAATCCCTTTGTTTCCCTTTTCGAGGTTTCGAGATGGCCCAGGTTTTTGATCTGTTGATTGTCGGTGGCGGTGTCACCGGCTCGGCCCTGTTGTACGTGACCAGCCGCTACACCGATATCAGGCATGTCGGCATGCTGGAGAAGTACGCGGCGCCGGCGCGGGTCAATTCCCTGCACAGCAACAACAGCCAGACCCTGCACTGCGGCGATATCGAGACCAATTACAGTCTCGACAAGGCACTCAAGGTGCAGCGCGCTGCGCGCATGGTGGAGAACTACGCCACGGCCCAGCCTGATATTGACCACCTGATCTTCCGCTATCCGAAGATGGTGCTTGGCGTCGGCCCGAAGGAGTGCGCCCAGCTGCGCGAACGTTTCAAGAGCCTCTCACCCCACTATCCCAAGCTGCGTTTGCTCGAGGCGAAGGACATCGCCCGCATGGAGCCGGCCGTGGCCTATGCCAAGGGCCGGCCCCGCAGTGACGAAATCGTCGCCCTGGGCTCAGAGGATGAGTACACGGCGGTCAACTACGAGTCCCTGGCCCGCTCCTTTGTACGTCAGGCCCAGCGCGCCGAGGGCAAGCAGGTGTCCGTGGCCTATAACCAGGGTGTGCGACACATCCGCAGGAAGGGCGAGCTGTTTGTGATTGAAACGGACAATGCCAGTTACCAGGCCCGTGCCATCGTGGTCTGCGCTGGCGGCCACAGTCTCAAGCTGGCCCATGACTTGGGCTATGGTCACCATTATTCCGTGTTGCCGGTGGCGGGCAGCTACTACTTCACACCCCAGGTGCTGCGCGGCAAGGTCTACACGGTGCAGAACGACAAGCTGCCCTTCGCCGCCATCCATGGCGATCCGGACGTGATGGTGCCGGGCAAGACCCGCTGGGGACCGACGGCCCTGGTGTTACCGGTGCTGGAGCGCTACAACTGGGACACCATGAAGGACTTCATGCGGGTGTTTCGCTTCGACCGAAAGGTCTGGAATGTGCTTTACGACCTACTCAAGGTTCCGGACATCCGCAACTACATGCTCAAGAACTTCCTGTTCGAGGTGCCGTTGCTGCGCCGCGACCTGTTTCTGAGGGATGTGCGCAAGATCGTCCCGGATTTGAAGTTCAGGGATCTCAAGTTTGCCCGCCACGTGGGTGGCATCCGTCCGCAGTTGATCGACAAGGAGAACCGTCGGTTGATGATGGGTGAGGCCAAGATCGATACCGGGCTGGGTGCGATCTTCAACATGACACCTTCACCGGGCGCGACCTGCTGTCTGGAGAACGCCGAGGTGGATATGCGCGCCGTGGCCGGTTTTCTTGGTGCCAGCGTGGATGAGGCGCGATTTGCCCGGGAATTACTGGTGGGCGACAGTCGCCATGGCTCAACGGACCTCTCGGCACATATCATCAGCGGGCCCGACGCCGGCTGAGCCTCTGGCACTATGGGACCACGCTCTGTCAGGGCCATCAGATGTTCGGATTATTTCAAAACCAGGCGCTTATCGACGATGAGTCCCGACAGTGGATTCATGATGTCTATGCCTGGGCGCTGCGCAATTTCGGTTCGGATGTCTTCCATGACCAGACGATTCTCGTCACACCCTCCGGGGAGCATTTTCCCGGTCGTGCCGATTCACTTCACGGCATGGCCCAGCTCATCTTCGAGCAAGTGAAACAGCACGCCGGTCTGGCGCACTGGCCCACCCGGTTGGTGCCACCGGAGGCCTTCGATCCAGACCTTCCTCAGCGCCTTGAGCTCAGCGGTCCGATTCGGGGCGCGCAGGGGGTGAAGGACGCGGCGGTCGACCCGCAGCATTGTCTGGTCTTGAGCTATGTGCCGAACAGGGTGAGTGATCCGCAGGCACTGATTGCCACCTATGCCCACACCCTGGCGGTCTTCATGGCGAGTCTCGCCCGGGATGAGCCACCGGGTGGCCAGGAGAATTGGCCCCATGCGACGGAGGTGCTGGCGGTGTTCATGGGATTTGGCCTGATGATGTCAAATACCGCTTACGCGACGCCAAAAGTCGGCTGCGGAAGCTGCCGGGTGCCCGGGGCAGAGCGCGAGAGTTATCTCTCCCAGTACGACCTCACCTACGCACTGGCGCTGTTCTGCGCACTCAAGGGGATAGATCGTGGCGAGGTGCTGCGCCACCTCAAGGCGCCACTGCGCGGGTATTTCAAGCAGGCGCTCAAAGAGGTGAACTCCAATGCCCCGCAACTCGCGCGCCTGCGCGCCATGGATGTGCCATTGGCAACACGTGAGCTTAGTTCACAAGCTTGATGTAACCCTTAATCGTTACTTCTTCGTCACTACGGCTTCCAGGCCGTGCTCTCATGCCGCCAACGGCAGCAAGGTGGCGGCGCACACAACAGTATCCGTCTTTCTCTTTCGGCCGTATGTGCCTGCGTAAGAACTCAAAATTCAAGGGAGAGTCCCGTGGACAATAGACCCGATAACGCCTCGGCGGATCCGATCGAATCGGTCGGTGTACCCGCCCCGGAGGGCGCGGCAAACCTGATCGATACGGATTACCAGATTGGTCAAGACAATTACCAGTTAAGCCCCCTGGGGGGAGTGAATATCGATATCCATGGCACCGTGTTCTCCGTGTCATCCCTCGTGATCCTCGCCTTCGTCGTGCTCACGCTCGCCTTGCCCGAGCAGTCGACTGCGATCTTCGATGCCATGAAGGACTGGATCAACACCCACATGACGTGGTTCTTCCTGTTGGCGGGGAATATCTTTGTGCTGTTGTGTCTGTTTCTGATCGTTTCCCCGCTGGGCCGGATTCGTATCGGAGGCGCGAAGGCCACGCCGGATTTTTCCAGACTCTCGTGGTTTTCGATGCTGTTTGCCGCGGGAATGGGTATCGGCCTGATGTTCTATGGTGTGTCCGAACCGCTCTCCCACTACGTTACCGCCCTGGGTGGCACCAGTATGGGCGAGGGCGGTGTGCGTTCGGACTGGGCCCCCCTGGGCGGGGCGGCCGATGACCCTGCGGCCGCGATGCGCCTGGCCATGGCATCGACGATCTTCCACTGGGGACTGCATCCCTGGGCCATCTACGCAATCGTGGCCTTGTCGCTTTCGATCTTTGCCTACAACAAGGGCCTGCCGCTCACCGTACGCTCGATCTTCTACCCCTTGCTGGGCGAGCGTATTTGGGGATGGCCGGGCCACGTCATCGACATCCTTGCAGTGTTCGCTACCCTGTTCGGTCTGGCGACTTCCCTGGGTATTGGCGCACAGCAGGCCGCCTCCGGCCTGCAGCATTTGTTCGGCATTGAAGGGGGTAACACGACCCTGGTGTTGCTCATCGCCGGCATCACCGCCGTGGCTGTGGTCTCCATCGTGGCGGGCGTGGACAAGGGGGTGAAACGCCTTTCAGAAATCAACATGGTGCTGGCCTTCCTACTGCTGATGTTCGTGGTGTTCGTCGGCCCCACGCTGTTGATCGCCACGGGGTTTTTCAAGAATATCGCCGGGTACCTGAGCGCGCTTCCCTTTCTTTCCAATCCCTTCGGTCGGGATGATGCGAACTTCAGCCAGGGCTGGACGACCTTCTACTGGGCCTGGTGGATAAGCTGGTCACCGTTCGTGGGCATGTTCATCGCACGGGTGAGTCGTGGGCGCTCGGTGCGCGAATTCCTGATCTCCGTGCTGCTGATACCCTCGACCGTGTCGGTGTTCTGGATGACGGCCTTCGGTACGACGGCGATCAAGCAGCTTCAGGAGGGCTTTGAAGGCGCCGGCTCCGCGGAACTTTCCCTGCAGCTGTTCATGGTGCTTGGTGAGATGCCCCTGGCAGAGATCACCTCGTTCATCGGTCTGGTGCTGGTGATCGTGTTCTTCGTCACCTCGTCGGACTCGGGATCTCTTGTGATCGACACCATTACGGCCGGGGGCAAGATCGATGCGCCCAAGCCCCAGCGCGTGTTCTGGGGGGGGATTGAGGGCGCCATCGCCATCGCCTTGTTGCTGGGTGGCGGCCTGGCCGCGATCCAGGCGGTGGCGGTATCCGCTGGGCTGCCATTCACAATGGTGTTGCTGGTGGGTTGCTATGCCATCGTCAAGGGATTGATGAGCGAGCCAAGACCCGAAACCGGGTGAGCGCCCTGAAGGGGCTTGATAGTGCACCAAGGCGCTCGGGTGCTGATCGATGTTCCGATTTCATCGCATATCCATCAGCTTGGGGATTCCTCATAGTGTTACGCGATGAGCTGATTGTTGTGTGCGTTAACGAACGGAATGTGCTTCGGCGGTGGGTCCAAAATCCTTCCATCGGGGTGCTCGAGACGGCTTGAGACGGATCAACTCTGATGTAATGCCCTTCAGTGCCCGCCTTCACAGGTGCGGCCCCCGTCCTGGAGTCGTGTGCCCTGCTTCCCAGGAGTCTTTCCATGAATAAGATTCAACCAAGGTCCTGGATGCACTGGATCAGCCAGCGCATCCTCATCGATAGCTGGTCAATCGCCATCGCTGCCTCGGCAGTTGCCTTTGTCTTCGTACTGCTCTGGCTAGCCTGGAGCAGCGGCTACTGGGTCATTCTGCTGCTGATCGTGCCTGCCGCCGGTTTTGTGCTCCATTTCCTCCTGGTTCGAGGGGATGACTACAATCGCAAGCGAGGAGATGATCTTTATTTCGACTCCTGAAGTCCTGGGTCAGGTGCAGCGCTCAGGGGTTCAAGCATCCCTGAACCCTGGCCCGTCATCAGTACAGGCTTCTGTGACAGCATCCTGCTGAGGCAGGTGTTCAGCCGGGATGCCAGGCCGGGCAGGGGATTCTCTGCCAGCGGCTCCACTGCTCGCCAGATCTCTCCCATGTTGTGCTTCATGACTTCGCCCGGATGGCGCGGTTCTATGGCTTGCTATGATGGGGGCCGGAAAAGTCATGTGATGAGGGGTGGATATGTGGTTGCGCGTCAGTTGTAAGGTCGAGATGGATTTCGCAGTTGAAAGCCCCATGATTCTCATGCTGCGTCCGAGCAGTGATGCGCGGCAGTGGGTGGCCCGGGATCACTATGGCGTATCCCCCGCCATGCCGATCACTGAATATACCGACATCTACGGTAACCGCTGCCAGCGTCTTCTCGCAGCACCCGGGAGGTTTGAGCTGGAGGTCTCGTCCGACGTCAAGATTCTCCATGTCAGCGACCCGTGTCACGATGCCGGCTATGTCCCGGTGCAGGACCTTCCTGATGAGACGCTGATGTACCTGGTGCCCAGCCGCTACTGCGAGTCAGACAAGCTCGCTACGTTGGCGGGGGAGATCGTTGCCGATTGCACCCCGGGCTATGAGCAGGTGCGGGCGATTTCCGACTGGATACACCAAACCCTTGTATATCGCAGTGACTCCGACCCTGCGCCGGTATCGGCCGCGGAGGTTCTGGCACGGGGCGACGGGGTATGTCGGGATTTCGCGCACCTGGGGATCGCGCTGTGTCGTAGCCTGAGCATTCCGGCACGCATGATCGTGGGTTACCGCCATAAACTTGAACCGATGGATCTGCATGCCTGGTTCGAGGTGTTTGTGGGAGGGCGCTGGTGCCCCCTGGATCCCACCCAGAAAACCATGAGCGGAGCGCGCGTGTCACTGGCCCGTGGGCGTGATGCGGCCGATGTGCCGGTGTTCACCCAGTTCGGTCCCTCGGTCATTCCCTCCCGCATGGAGGTCTCTGTGGAGGAGATCCAGGGCGACCCATGAGTCCATCTTGCTGCGCGAGCAGCAATTGTGGACAGCGCTGGCCCTGCATGTACCTCAGCCGGGCGGGATATCCGCGCTTCGAAAGGCGTTGGCTACCGCCTGCATGAGGTTCCGCTGCAGTCCGGCCTGAGATTCGCTGGATCCCTGTTTGCAGGATGGACAGAGATACAGGGGGACTGAGATCTCCACGGCCACCGGCTCGCAGTCCGGCAGCTCTACCGTGTCGCGCCCGCCGATGCTGCTGTCTGCCCTGGCGGCGAGTT
>SR_TP_S13solDRAFT_1000601_pt1 | contig 13582 bp, 13 predicted proteins | sample SodReaTP_S13sol_FD_11159 | JGI IMG/M metagenome (IMG submission 11159)
CATGCGCTCCAGGGCCTTCACCCGGCTCTGGGCCTGGCGCGCCTTGCTGGCCTTGGCCTTGAAGCGGGTGATGAAGGCCTCCATGTGGGCCACCTCCCGCTTTTGGCGCTCATGGAGCGCCTGCTGCTGGGCCAGGGCCTCGGCGCGCTGCAACTCGAACGCGCTGTAGTTGCCCGTGTAGAGGCTCACCCGCTGCTGCTCGATGTGCACCACGTGGTCCACCACCGTATCCAGGAAGGAGCGGTCATGGGAGATGAGCATGAGGGTGCCGGGGTAGCTGGTGAGCCACTGCTCCAGCCACAGCACGGCGTCCAGATCCAGGTGGTTGGTGGGCTCATCCAGGAGCAGCAGATCGGATCGACACATGAGCGCCTGTGACAGGTTCAGGCGCATGCGCCAGCCACCGGAGAAATCCGAAACCGGCCGCCCCAGATCCCCATCCGTGAAGCCCAGGCCGTGCAACAGACGCCCCGCCCGGCTCTCGGCCCGATAGGCGTCGATGGCATCCAGGCGGGCATGGAGAGTGCCCATCAGGGTGCCGTCCTCGGCCGCCTCGGCCTCGGCAAGCTCGGCCTGCAAGGCGCGCAATTCCACGTCCCCGTCCATGGCGTAGTCCAAGGCGGAGCGGGTGACCGCAGGGGTTTCCTGGGCCACGGTGGCGATCACCCAGTCCGGTGGCAGGGCGCAACTGCCGCTGTCCGGGGACAGCTGGCCACGAATCAGGGCAAACAGGCTGGACTTGCCGGTGCCATTGGCGCCGGTGAGTCCCACCCGCCAGCCGGCGTGCACGGCCAGGTCCGCATCCTGGAACAGGATGCGGGGGCCGCGGCGAAGGGTCAGATCGGTGAGCTGGAGCATGGGCGCGAAGTGTAGCAGCGAGGGGCCCCGGGACTCACGACACGGTTTTCTGACGCCTGCCGCCCCAGGGCGTCCCGAGGCCTCTCGTCAAGCGTCATTATCCCGTCACCCCACGAGGTATATATTTTTAATTATATGTTTTTATTTGATTTTTATGGGTGGCACGAATCTGGCTAAGGAAAACCCACCACGCCAGGGAGATCCCAGGATCATGAAAACGAAGTTCCTCAACACGCTGCTGATGAGCCGCCAGGCCCCCCAGGCCGGCAACGGGCCTGGCGCCGGTGCGGGCCCCGCAGCCGTGCCCCTCAGCCCCACGGAACTGGCCCAGCGCCTGCAGACCAGTCTGGAGCTGGAGCGCATCCTGGAGCTATTCACCCAGGCCATTCAGTGGGCCTTTCCCCATGACGGCATGACCTACGACCACCCGGGTCTGGGCCTGCACCTGTCCTGGGGCCGACTGTCACGGCACAGCTGCTGCTACAACCTGGTGGTGGAGCGCGAGGAGATCGGTGAGCTGCGCTTCCTGCGCGGACGCAAGTTCCGAGAAGAGGAACTGACCGAGGTGGAGAACCTGCTCAGCGTACTGATCTATCCCCTGCGCAACAGCCTGCTCTATCGCCAGGCCGTGGAGGCCGCCCAGACCGACACCCTCACCGGACTCTACAACCGCGCCGCCCTGAATCACCTGCTACCCCGTGAGCTGGCCGCCCTGCGCCGTGGCCAGCAGCATCTGGCCCTGCTGGTGGTGGACATCGATCACTTCAAACGCATCAACGACACCCTGGGACACTCCGCCGGCGACCAGGTACTCAAGGCCGCCGCCGATTGCCTGCAGGAGGCCACCCGGGAAAGTGACATGCTGTTCCGTTTTGGCGGTGAAGAGTTCGTGATGCTCATGAGTACTGAAAGCCCGGAGGATGCCCTGCTGGCCGGCGAACGTATTCGTCGCGTCTTGCGGGAATGCGCGGCCCTGCAGTCCGCCGCCCCGGGGTTCAACCTTACCGCCAGCATCGGGGTGGCCATGGCCCGCACCACGGACAACGCTTCCAGCCTGTTCGACCGGGCTGATCAGGCCATGTACACGGCCAAGCAGGCTGGTCGGGACAGGGTGGTGGGAAGTGAGGGGTGAGGGGTGAGGGGTGAGGGGTGAGGGGTGAGGGGTGAGGGGTGAGGCGAGTCAGGCGCCAATTCACGCCTCTAACTTCCAGATGATGCTACTCCAGAACACCAACAAATCAGCTCACACGCCTCACGCCTATCCCCTCACATCTCACGCGCCTAACGACACATGGCACTGGCGCCGGGCACGCAATCACCCTCGGCCTGGCTGCTGCGATAGAGATCGGTGAGCGTTCGGTACTGCTCAACGCTCAGGTTCTCCCGCACGGCCTGCACGCAGTTCATGCGCATGTTCACCAGCTGGGTCTCAAGACGACCGATCTGCTCGGCGATGCCCTCACGGTCACCCATGTCCGCACCGGTCAGCACCTGCGCCCGCAGCTGCTGACGCAGCTTCAGTTGTTCCTGCTCCACGGCCTGACGACGGGCCGGTGCCGTGGCGCGCCACTCGTTCACCCAGGTCCGCTGGGCCTCGTCCAGACCCAGGGTATCGGCATGCCGCACCAGCAGCGGCATGAAGGCGACGATGGGCCGGGACAGCTCCCGCTCGGCACCGCCCTGGGCCAGGGCGTTTCCGGCGCCCAGCATCAAGAGAAGGGCAACCGCGATGACAGACTTGCGCATGATCAGATCTCCATTGTTTCAAGTGAGGGTTAGGGGTTAGGGGTTAGGGGAGCGGGTTTTCTTCTCACTTCTCACTTCTCACTCCCCAATTCCCCCTTCCGACTTCTATCGTGCGTAGTACTCCGCCAGGGCCTGGATCTCTTCGTCCGTCAGATCCCAGGCGAACTGGGCCATGCCCTGGTGCACGTCGTTGTGCCGGACGTTGTCACGGAAGGCCCTGAGGGTGCGCACCAGGTACTCGGGACGCTGACCGGCCAGGGACGGCGTTTCGTTGCGGCCACCCTGCCCCTCCACGCCGTGACAGCTGGCGCAGGGGGTGATCAGTCGCTGGGGATCGCCGCGGCGCACCAGGTCGTTCACCGGGTGTCCCTTCTTGAGGGGCGCACTGCCCGGCAGGGGCTGGGCGGCATAGAAGGCGGCCACGTCGGCCATGTCCTGCTCGGTCATCATGCGCGCCAGTACCACCATCATCTCGGCCCGGGCATCCTCGTGGCGCAGGCCATCGCGGTAGTCCAGCAGCATCTTGTAGGTGTAGGGGGCACGCTGGCCGGAGAGCGCCGGCCAGTGGCGGCTCAGGGACTCGCCCCGCTCGCCGTGACAGGAGGCGCAGAACAGTTGCCCATGCAGTTTCTCGCCCCGCACGGCATCACCCTGGGGCATGGCAGCCAGGACTGCGTGCAGGCGCACGGGCGTCCAGGCCTGGGCGGTTTCCCGAGCCGGTTCGGCGAAGGCCTGCCCGCCCAGGGCGGACAGCAGCAGGATCAGCAACAGGTGTTTCTTCATGGCTCTTTCCCCTACGCGAAGCAGTCATCGGTGAAGGTGCGCATCCAGTTCTGCTGGTACAGGGCACCGATGCGGATCTGGGCGCGGGAGGCGTCCAGGGGCAGGAAACGGGGCCCCTCCGTGCGCGCGATGCGCCCGTCCACCAGGCGGAAGATATCGGCCACGTACAGGCCGTATTCGGAACCGGCCAGGGCGTAACAGGTGTTCTCCCACAGGGGCGCCTGGGTGTCGCGGCCGGCCAGCAGGTCCACCACGGCCCGGGCCGCCACCTTGGCCTGGGTGTTGGCGGAGAAACCGGACTTGGGCATGGCATCGGCCACGCAGGCATCGCCGATCACGTGGATGCCGGGGTGGCGGGTGGACTCGTGGGTGCGCCGGTCGATGGGGCAGTAGCCGGTCTCGTCCACCAGGTCCAGCTCGAAGGCCACCTTGCCTGCCACCATGGGCGGCACGATGTTGAGCACGTCCGCTTCAATGCGCCCGGCCTCGGTCTCGACACTCAGGTTCGCGGCGTCCACGGACAGCACCCGTCCGCCGTCGCGCCCGGCCACCCAGTCCAGCATGCCCGGCTCCTCGTGGATCTTCATGGGCCATTCGCCGTCCGTGGGCATGCCTTCCCGGAACCGCTCGGGCACGTTGTAGCCGTACAGGCGGTTCCAGCCCAGCAGCATGCTGGGCCCCGGCACGAAGCTGTCCTTGGAATCCAGGATGATCACCTTGGCGGTGGGGTTGTGGACCTTGAACCACTCGGCCATCAGCGCGCCCCGCTCGTAGGGGCCGGGCGGACAGCGGTAGGGGTTGGGCGGGGCCACGATCACGAAGGTGCCGCCGGGGCGCATGGCGTGCAGCTGATCACGCAGCAGGCGGGTCTGGTTGCCGGCGATCCAGGCGCTGGGGATACGGCTCTCGGCCACGGAGGCGCTGTAGCCCTCGATACGCTCGTAGAGGAGCTGGATGCCGGGCGAGACGATCATGCGATCGTAGTTGAGCTGTACGCCCCCGGCGGTGCGCACGGTGCGCGCATGGGGGTCCACGCCGGTGACCGTGTCGAACAGGAACTCGATGCCGTAGCGCTCGCGCAGGCGGTCGTAGCGGACCTCCAGGTCCTGCATGCCGATGTGGTCGTTGAGCACCTCGCTGGAACCGTAGGGACGGATGTAGACCGGGTTCTTCTCGATCACCGTCACGCGGATGTTCGGGTCGGCGAACTTCAGGTACTTGGCGGCCGTGGCGCCGCCCACCCCGCCGCCCACGATGACCACGTGGGGCGCGGCGTTGGCGAACACGCTCCTGACCGAGAGCCCCGTGGCGAGCATCGCGCCGGTGCCCAGAGCCTTGAGAAAATCACGTCGCTGCATGGTGTCTACTCCTCGATTCGCTGGGCGGCGAAGAATTCGGCCATGGCCTGGTATTCCTCGTCACTGAAGCCCACCGCCACGCTGTGCATGAGCGTGGAGGGACGGCTGCCGTCGCGGAAGGCGCGCATGGCGCGCACGAATTCCTCCACCTCCATGCCCGCCAGGGGCACGAAGGCGGCGCTGCCGAGACGACCGTAGGTGCCATGGCAGGCGGCGCAGGTGTTGCCCATCATCTCGCCCGTGGGGCGCTCGGCATCCTGGGCGTGGACCGTGGGCGCGAACAGGCTCACGAGCAGGGCGAGTACGGAAACGCACTTCTTCACGGTGTCCTCCCTCCTCATCACAGTGCCCACCAGACAAAGCCGAGCACGAAGTAATGCACGATCCACAGCACCAGCATGGCGATGGCGATGTTGCCCATGCGATCCACCACGGCGCTGGCGGTGTACACACCCCGGGTCTGTCCGGCACGCCAGGCCACGGTCAGGTAATAGGCCAGCACACCGGTGCCCATGACGCCGAAGGTGATGAAGAAGGTGAGCGTGCTGTACCAGTCCATGTTGATGCTGTAATCCAGGGCGTTGTAACCATGCACGCCATGGAGCTTCGCCCAGCGCAGGGCCTCGCGGGCCACCGCCACCAGGATGATGGCCACGGTGCCCACGCCGAGCACGGCATAGGCCCAGGGGCTGTCACCCTTGCCGCGCACCCAGTGGGCGAAGGCCACGAAGCCCAGCAGGCCGCCGGCCGCCACCCACACCCAGAGTGAGAGGGCGAATCCGGCCACGGCTTGCGGCAGGGTCGCCATCCACACCCCGCCCAGCAGCAGGGCTACTACGCCGCCCACATTGATCATCCGGTAAGCGAGATCGCGCACCCAGTCCAGGTAGGCGGGCTCGACGTCGTCCCGGGCACGGAAGTAGCGCTGGTAGGCCACCAGCAGCGCGCCGGTGACCGGCGCCGACAGGGAGATGAAAAACAGGAAGCGCCAGGGATGGAAGGCGTGCAGCGTCGTGCCCCGGGTCTCCAGGTCGCCGTTGGGGGCGTACCAGCTCATCCACTGCTCCGGCTGCAGCATCTGCTGGGAGAGCACGTGCATGATGAAACCCACCACCAGCAGCAGCACCACCGAGGCCACCATGGCACCGGGACAGCTCAGCTTCTGCGCCGGGTCCGACAGGTGATGGTTGCGCCAGTAGAAGACGTACATCAGCGTGTAGCCCACCAGCAGGATCAGGATGAAGCCGATCACCCACCAGGCGGAGAGCACGTTGGCGGTGTACCAGAACGGGTCGTAGATCACCTGCACGAACAACAGCGGCGCGACCCCCAGCACGATGGCCACCGAGACCATCACCTTGGCCACGTTGATCATGGAATGGGCCAGGCGACGGCGGTAGGGCTCCTTGCTGAACGCGCCCCACAGGGTCAGGGTCGAGGCGCCAAGCATCATCTGCACGGCGGCGATGTGCAGCGCGAAGGTGAGCACCCCCAGCACCAGGAAGATCACCGGGTGGGAGGGGATGCCCGCCGGGTCGCGCAGGGCGTAGAGCAGTTCGGTTTCCATGGCCTTACTCCTTCATGGAGACGGATGCGGACGGGGATTGCGCCCGGGCGATGTCGGCACGCTGCGCGGCGTAGCGCGCAGGCACCTGCGGGTCGTTGAGGCTGGCCATGTACACGGCCAGGGCCTCGGCCTCCTCGTCGGTGAGCGGGATCAGGGGCATGTACAGGGTGTTGCCCGTGGTGAGCGCACCCTTGAGGTAGGTCTTGATGCGCGCCACGTCGGTGTGGCCACCCAGGTAATTGCGCAGCGGGCGCATGCCGGTGTCGGTGACGCTGTGGCAGTTGGCGCACATGGACAGCGCGATGGCGCGACCCACACGGGCGGCGTTCTCGCCGTTCACCTCGCGCAGTTCCTCGGGTAGGAACACATGGGTCTTGAGCAGACCGTGCGCCTGGATCACCGGGATCTCGGAGCGGATGCCCATGCCCGGCACGTCACGGCCGATCACCTGGTTGGAGTACACGTACTCGCCGGCCACGTAGGGCTTGCGGATGGACTCGCGCGCCACCTCCTCGGGCCACAGGCCGAACACCAGGATGGACACCGTGGCGATGGAGGCCACCACCGGCGTAAGCAGGCGCGGCTGGATCAGGGAGGCAATGAAGTACACCAGGATGCCACCCAGCACTGCCAGCAGGCTCACGGAGAACCAGTCGGGCAGGCGGGCCTGCATCACCAGGTGGGCGTGTTCGGGCAGGGTGTTGGTGTACCAGCTGAACAGCGCCGTGCCGGTGATGGTGGAGGCGATGCCCAGCCAGGCCAGCTTGCGGATGATCTCGCGGCGCAGGTCCAGGTCCGTCAGGCGCGAGGCCACGATGCCACCCACCACGGCGGTCATGGTGAACATGAAGGCCGAGCGCATGGCCAGTTGGGCGAAGGTGTTGGAGCCGTAGAAGCCGTTGAGATACCCACCCTCGGTAAACCACGCCTCCTTGCCCGGCCAGAGCATGAAGGAGAGGATGCCGATGATGATCAGCATGGTGGCGTAGGAGGCCAGGGCGAAGATCCAGGTGATGCGCAGATGGGTGCGCTGGTCCACCTTGCCCACCAGGTACACCACCAGGTAGACACCCACCACCTCGATGACGAAGAACACCCACTCGGTGGCCCACTTCCACACGAAGCTGTGGATCAATGCCGAGATCCCGCGCGGGCTTGCCACGGTGGTGGAATACCAGATGCCCACCCCGGTGATGGAGCCGGCCACGTAGGCGAACACCAGCAGGAACAGGCCGTACTTCTTGATGAAGGTGAGCAGCTCAGGCTGATTGCGCCGGTAGGCGATGGTCGCCAGGAAAGCAAAGAAGATGGCCGCCCCCACGGAGGTGTGGGAGAACAGCACGTGGATCGTGGCAATGAGACCCACGACCCAGCCGCTGCCGATCGTAGGCTCGTGCCACGTGGGATAAAGGCCGATGAATTCCATCGAGACCCCCTGCTGATAGGACTTTGTGTCGGATCGTCCGCCGCGGGCTGCGACGGGCACCTTTGTTATGTATCAGCAAGGCCTATTGCACGGGCTGTGCCAGAGGGGAGATTGCGCGACCAGGGGGCTGTCAACTGTTTGAAATAATGAGAAATCCATCAAACTGGTGATCCCAGGCGTGCGCTGTTCGCAAGGGCCCGGATACGCCATTTATGGCAGCCATCAACACAAAGGGCGCCAATAATGGCGCCCGGAAAGACAGACCCAATGGACAGGATTAACAGGATTTACAAGATTTGAAAGGCTCCAGATGCCATTCACTGATCCGGTTAATCCTGTCCATGCTCCCGCCCTTCCCGAAGCCCCTCCAGCTTGCGATACAGGGTGCGTTCGCTCACCCCCAGCAGGCGCGCCAACTCCCGGCGCTCGCCCCGGTAGCGGGCGCTGATCCGCCGCAGGTAGCGGTCTTCAAGCTCATCCAGGGGGATGATCTCGCCCGACTCGGGGCACAGGTTCTCCTGCCGGGGCTGGCTGGGCGCGAGCGCCAGGTGCCGGGCCTCGATCTCCCGGTCGTCCGCCAGCAGGCTGGCCCGCTCCAGGAGGTTGCGCAGTTCGCGGATGTTGCCGGGGAAGGGGTAGTCGTGAAGCCGGCTCAGGGCCTCCCGGCCCAGGCGCTTGCCCCGGGCCGAGGGGATGCGACTGAGCAGCGCCTCCGCCAGCAGGGGCAGATCCTCGCGCCGCTCCCGCAGGGCCGGCAGATGGATGGGAAACACGCTGATGCGGTAATAGAGGTCTTCCCGGAATTCGCCTGCCTGCACCAGGGCCTCCAGGTCCCGGTGGGTGGCGCACACCAGCCGGAAGTCCGCCTTCTGGGGTTCGATGCCGCCCACGCGGCGGAAGGTGCCGGTCTCCAGCAGGCGCAGCAGCTTCACCTGCATGCCCAGGGGGATGTCGCCCAGTTCGTCCAGAAACAGGGTGCCGCCCCGGGCCGCCTCCACCAGGCCCACCTTCATGCTGGTGGCGCCGGTGAAGGCGCCGCGCTCGTGGCCGAACAGTTCGCTTTCGAACAGGGTCTCGGTGAGGCCCGCGCACTCCACGGCCACGCAGGGCCCGGTATGCCGTGGACTCAGTTCATGAACGGCCTGGGCCACCAGCTCCTTGCCGGTGCCGGTCTCCCCCAGCAGCAGCACCGCCGCCTCGCTGGGCGCCACCCGCTGCACCAGCCCCAGCATGTGATTGAAGGCGGGCGAACGCCCCACCAGCTTCTCGGCACTGGGTCTGGCGCTGGCCACCTTGCTCTGACGCATGATCTCCAGCACGAAATGCACACGCCCATCGGCACCCGGTATGGGCCGGGTCTCCACGTCCACGTGCTCCTCGCCCCTGGGCGTCTGGTGCAGATGCAGCACCCGCTGGGCCTGCCCCGTCTCCAGGCAGGCCTTGAGGGGGCAGCTCTCCCCCGCCTGGTCACAGGGTACCGTGTAGCCATGGGAGACCTGGAAGCACCTGCGCCCGGGACCCACCTCGCCATAGACGCGGCGGTAGGCGCTGTTGGCTGCCAGGATGCGGTAATCGGGATCCAGCAACACCGCCGGCTCATCGTGGGAATCCAGCAGGCCGAGGAGTTCCGGGGAGAGGGGGGCGGGAGAGGACATGGGCGACAGGCCTGAACTGCCAGAATTGGCAGTTACACCATACAAGAGTCCAGAGACAAGAGAAAGCCGCCCCTCTTGCCTTCTGGATCTTGCCTCTTGTCTCTGCCGTCCTCTTCAGAGGACGGCCGGCACCTGCTTCGCCAGGGCCTGCTTTTCCTTCACCGCCTCGGCGCCGGTAAGCACGAAGCCGCCCACTTCATCACCCTGGCTGAACACCGCGCGCACACCCTCCCCCACTGACTCGACCTTCCACTCGCCCGCCGCACCGGGCGCGGGCGGCGCCACCACTACGGGATGGGCGGGGGTCTTCACCACCACCGGCATGGCCGGATAGCTGACCTGGGTGGGTTCGCCGGCCAGGGTCTTCGCCAGGGCCCGGGCGGCATGCATGATGGGCATCACGTAGGGCAGCACCATGCCCGACACCTCGGCACAATCCCCCAGGGCGTACACGGCCTCGGCGGAGCTGGCCAGGGTGCGATCCACCACGATGCCGCGATTGACCTTGAGGCCAGCAGCCTTGGCCAGCCGGGTATCGGGGCGCAGGCCCACGGCGGACAGGATCGCGCCGGCCTCCACGGTCTCGCCGTTCTTAAGGTGCAGTCGGTAGCCCGAGTCCAGACAGTCGATGCGCTCCACCACGGTCTCCAGGTGAAAGCGAATCCCGACGGCCTCCAGCCCTGTCTGCAGGGCACGACCCGCCGCTTCAGGCACCAGGCGCCCGAGGGGCGCGGTGTCGGGGCCGATCACGTCCACCTCCCGACCGCTGCCGTGCAGGTCGTTAGCGAACTCGCAGCCGATCAGGCCCGGACCGATCACTGCGACGCGCTCCACGCCCTCGATGGCCTGGCGAAAGCGGGCATAGTCCTCGCGGCTGTTCACCGACAACACCGCGTCGGCGCCATCACCCTCGTAGGACAGGCGAATGGGCTCGGCGCCCAGCGCCAGCACCAGGCGGTCGTAGTCCAGGGTATCGCCAGCTTCGAGGTGCACCTTGCGCGCGACGGTGTCGATGGACGCCACCCGGCGCCGGGTCAGGATGCGCGCATCCAACTGCCCGGCCATGGCCTCGGCGCCCTGGCTGATCAGGGCCTCGGGGTCCTTGTTGGAGGCGAATGCGTTGGACAGCATGGGCTTGGAATAAAAGGCCCCGTCGTCCGCCGTGACCAGGGTCAGGGGCGTGTCCTTGTCCAGCTTGCGCAGCTCCCGGGCCAGGGTGTAGCCGGCCAGCCCCGTGCCGATGATGACGATGCCTGACATAAATTTGCGCTCCGCTTGATGTCCTTGATGTAAGGCGTGAGGAGGGAGGCGGAAGGCGTGAAAGTCCTTCCACATCACGCCTCACGCCTCACGCTTCACGCTTCACGCTGCAACCAGCACCATCTCGAAATCGGCCTTGGCCACACCGCACTCGGGGCATTCCCAGTTCTCCGGAATGTCTTCCCAGCGGGTGCCCGCAACGATGCCGTCCTCCGGCATGCCCACGGCCTCGTCATAGATGAACCCGCACACCACACATTCCCACTTTCTCATGATCGATCTCCAAAAAATTGTTCAGTTATCTGTTTGAGGCGGGGCTGAAGCCCCGCCTTTCCTTGCCACTAGCTACTAGCTACTAGCTACTGCCGTCAGGCGACTTTCCGAACCGCTTCGACCCGGGCCAGGGCAGCCTTGTAATGATTGGCATGACGCTCTTCCACCCGGGCCAGGGCGGCGAAGCGCTTGGCGGCCTTCTCCAGGACGCCCTGGAAGTAGTCGGCGTGCTCGATGGACTCGGCGATCTGCTCGTCGAACTCGCGCACCGCCGCCTCGTTCTTCTCCTGCATGGCCAGGTGGCGGAACTGCGGGTACATCTCGCTGTACTCGTAGGTCTCGCCCTCGATGGCCAGCTCCAGGCACTTGGCCGGGCTCATCTGGGTCTTGGGGAACAGCAGGTCCAGATGGCCGAAGGCGTGTTGCACCTCCTGGGCGGCGGTGGCCTCGAAGGCCTCGGCGGACTCGATGTCGCCCATCTCGCGGCACAGCTTGGCGAAGTACAGGTACTTGATGTGGGCCATGGACTCACCGGCGAAGGCGGCTTCCAGGTTCTTGACGGTGACCGAACCGTTCTCGGACTGTTTCATGATGATGATCTCCAGGGTTTAGAAAGTTTGCGCCACATGTCATGCGGCTTGGAGATCATGTTAGAGACAGGCTATCTATATATCTAATTCAATTATTTAAATTAATCTATAGGGAATTACTATCAATGAATGCGGGGTATTTTCCTGATCCAGTATTCGACGCAGAGGACGCAAAGACGCGGAGGGCGCAAAGAAATCATGATCAAAAATCCTGTTCTAGCGCCCTTTGCGTCTTTGCGTCCTCTGCGTGATTCACGAACCCAAACAGCCAGACCCTCACGGCCTGATCGGCTCCACGCAGCTGAGATCGGCGTCCAGGATGGCCTGGCGCACGGCCTCGATGGCCTTGGGCCTCGGGAAACTCACCCGCCAGGCCAGGGCCACCCGGCGTCGGGGCACGGGCTTGCTGAAGCGGCGGATGGTCAACAGGCGGTGGGCATAGCGGTCCGCACCGGCGGCGGTACAGGGCAGGATGGTCATGCCCATGCCCGAGGCCACCATGTGGCGAATGGTCTCCAGGGAACTGCCTTCCACGGTGCGCTGGATACTGTGGTCCGAGGTCACGGTGCGCTGGCAGTTGGGGCACAGCTCCAGCACCTGATCCCGGAAACAGTGCCCCGCCCCCAGCAGCAGCAGATTCTCGGTGGCCATGTCGGTGAGGGCCAGCTCTTCCCGCTGACTCCAGGGATGTCCCGCAGGCAGCACGGCCACGAAGGGTTCGTCGTACAGCGGCAGGGTGACCACGCCGGGCTCATCGAAGGGCAGGGAGATGATGATGACGTCCAGATCCCCCTGCTTGAGGCGCTCGGCCAACCGGGCGGTGAAATTCTCCTCGATCACCATGGGCATGTTCGGCGCTGACTCCCGCAGGGCCGGGATCAGGTGGGGCATCAGGTAGGGGGCGATGGTGAAGATGGCACCCAGGCGCAGGGGGCCGCCCAGCTGGTCCTGCCCCTGACGGGCGGCCAGGGCGACGCCGTCGGCCGCCTCCAGGGTGCGCTGGGCCTGGGCCACTACCTGCTCGCCCACCGGGGTCACGGTGATCTCCCCCCGGTTACGCTCGAACAGGGCCACACCCAGCTCCTCCTCCAGCTTCTTGACCGCCACGCTGAGGGTGGGCTGACTCACATGGCAGGCCTCGGCGGCGTGGCCGAAGTGGCGCTCCCGGGCAACGGCGACGATGTAGCGGAGTTCGGTGAGGGTCATGGGGAGGGGGGAAGGGTGAATTGGGAAGTGGGCATACGGACAAGATACAAGAAAAGGCGGGTTGGTTTCCTGTCTCCTTCAAGACCTATTCAAGGACACGGCCATCAGGGTGCTCCAGGTACAGGCCGATGACACTCTGACCCAGGCAGATCACCTGGCCGGCGTAGCGGTCACCGCCATCGAGGCTGAAATCGAAGCGGTATTCCCGTCGCAATGCCAGACTGCCCGATTCGGCCCGGGAAAACCTCAGCCGGGTGCGCACCACGGACTGGTCCAGCAGCTGCACCTGCATCTGCTCGCAGGCCCGGCGCGCGGCTCGGAACACCTTCTCCCGGCATTTCAGGCTGTCGTTGATGTACCAGAGGATCAGGCCTGCCAGCAGGATGAGGAGGATCGGCGTCATGGCGAGGAGTTTAACTTGAAGTGGGCAGTGGGGATTGAAGTACGAAGTGTGAATTGGGAAGGACGCAGTGAAAAGCTGTCATGCCTTTTCCCACCGCCCAATTCACACTTCGTACTTCGCCTTACTTGATCCGGGTTAAAATCCCCGCCATGACGAGCCAACATCATCCCCTGCCCGATCTGGCCAGCCTCGCGGCCCTGGTACGCGATGCCGCACGCGAGGAACTTTTGCCCCGGTTCAATCGCATTGGCCACGAGGTCAAGGCCGATGGATCCCTGCTCACCGAGGCGGACCTGGCCGTGGACCGGCGTCTGCGCTCAGCCCTGGCGGACGCCTGGCCTCAGCTGGCCTTCCTCAGCGAAGAGATGACGGCACAGCAGCAGCATGCCCTGCTGGCGGACACCTCCCGCCCCCTGTGGTGCCTGGACCCCCTGGACGGGACCAGTAACTTCGCTGC
>SR_TP_S13solDRAFT_1000602_pt1 | contig 13566 bp, 15 predicted proteins | sample SodReaTP_S13sol_FD_11159 | JGI IMG/M metagenome (IMG submission 11159)
TGCTTCATTGTCGTCAAACTCCCTCAGCGCCGGATCAGGAAGACGCGCCGGCCATCTTGGCGGCGATCTTCGCTTCCACACGGGCCGTCTCACGACGGGCCACTGTGACGGTCATGTAGATGTTGTAGGCCATGATCAGAATGCCAGCCAGGAAGAAGCCGCCACCCAGGGCACGCACCACATAGGGCTTGTGCAGGAAGACCACGGATTCCACGAAGGTGTAGGCCAGGTTGCCGTACTCATCAAAGGCACGCAGCATCAGGCCCTGGCCGATACCGGCCACCCACATGGCAGTGATGTAGAGCACGATGCCGATGGTGGCCAGGAAGAAGTGCACGTACACCAGCTTCAGGCTGTAGAGCTTCGTGTTCCACAGTCGCGGCATCATGTGGTATAGGGAGCCAAAGGAGATCATGGCCACCCAGCCCAAGGCGCCTGAGTGCACGTGGCCGATGGTCCAGTCGGTGTAATGGGACAGGGCGTTCACACTCTTCAAGGACATCATCGGGCCCTCGAAGGTGGACATGCCGTAGAAGGACAGCGCGGTGATCAGGAACAGCATGATCGGGTCGGTGCGCAGCTTATCCCAGGCGCCGGACAGGGTCATGATCCCGTTGATCATGCCGCCCCAGGAGGGCAGCAGCAGCAGGATGGAGAAGGTGGCCGCCAGGGTGGAGACCCAGTCGGGCAGTGCCGTCCAGTGCAGGTGATGGGCGCCCACCCACATGTACAGGAACACCAGCGCCCAGAAATGGATGATGGACAGCCGGTAGGAATAGATCGGGCGACCCGCCTGCTTGGGCACGAAGTAATACATCATGCCCAGGAACGCGGCGGTGAGGAAGAAGCCCACCGCATTATGTCCGTACCACCACTGGGTCATGGCGTCCTGTACGCCGGAGAACAGCGAGTAGGATTCCAGACTGAACAGACTCACGGGCACCTGCAGGTTGTTGAAGATATGCAGCAGGGCGGTGGCCAGGATGAAGGCCATGAAGAACCAGTTGGCCACATAGATGTGGGGCTGGGAGCGACGCAGCAGGGTGCGCAGAAACACCCAGAAGTAGGCCACCCAGGTGACCGTGATCAGGATGTCGATGGGCCACACGAACTCGGCGTACTCACGACCCTGGGTGTAACCCATCATGTAGGTGATCACGCCCAGGGCGATGGCGATGTTCCAGCCCCAGAAGGTGAAGGTCGCCAGGGAATCGCTGTAGAGACGGGCCTGGCAGGTACGCTGCACGATGTAATACGACGTGGCGAACAGGGCGTTACCGCCGAAACCGAAGATCACCAGGGTGGTGTGGACCGGACGGAACCGGCCGAATGTGATCTGGGCGATATCGAAGTTCAGGAAGGGGAATGCCAGCTGTGAGGCGATGTAGGTCCCCACACCCATCCCCAGCACGCCCCAGACCAGGGCCATGATGGAGAACTTCTTGATGATTTCGTAGTTGTACTGCTCCGAGCTGACCGCGCCTGATGCGCCGTGTGCTGAAGCCATGGTCGTGGAATGGGCCATATTCTCTCACCTACCCTGAAAAAGGTTTCAACTTCTCGGGCTTGAAACAGGGCGTGAAGAATACCGCAAATACACCAAAGTGGGAACTTATCCACAGCACGGCGCTGGGATATCATAACTCACTACTAATCAACGGGTTGAAACGATCATCAGGCGCCCTTATGGGCGCCACAGACCTTTCTATAGCAATACTTAGGCCATTGCTGCGTACCAGAAGCCCAGATAGCGGTCCACCAGCATCGCACCGAACAGGGCCAGCAGATAGACGATGGAGTAGGTAAAGGTGCGGATGGCCCTCTGGCGGCTGCGGGTGAGCATGAGCATCACTGCGTGGTACAGAAACACCCCCCCCAGACCCAGGGCAGCCAGCAGATACAGCCAGCCACTGACCCCCAGGGCGACGGGCAGCAGGGTCACCACCACCAGCAGGACGGTGTAGAGCAGGATCTGCAAGCGGGTGAAGTCCTCTCCATGGGTGACCGGCAGCATCGGGATACCCACCCGTGCGTATTCATCCTTGCGATAGATGGCCAGGGCCCAGAAATGGGGCGGTGTCCAGGTGAATACGATCAGGAACAGGACCAGGGCCATGGGCTCGATTTGTCCGGTCACCGCAGTCCAGCCAAGCAGGGGCGGCGTGGCTCCGGCGGCGCCACCAATGACGATGTTCTGGGGCGTGGCGCGCTTAAGAAACATGGTATAGATCACCGCGTAGCCCACCAGTGACAGCAGGGTCAGCACCGCAGTGAGTGTGTTGACGCCAAAATAGAGAACGGCGAAGCCTGCCGTACCGATCACCGCCGAGAAACTCAGGCTGCGCTCCACATCAAGATGACCGGTGGGCAGCGGGCGGCGGCGGGTGCGATTCATGATGGCGTCCGCCTGGCGATCCAGCACGTGATTGAGGGCTGCGGCGGACCCGGCCATCAGACTGATGCCCAAGGTGCCGAACACCAGGGCCTGCCAAGGCACCGCCCCCGGGGCCGCCAGCAGCATGCCCACCCAGGCCGTAAACACCATGACCGCCACCACCTTTGGCTTGCACAGGGCCAGATAGTCCCGCCAGTGTCCAAGGATGCCCTGATGCAGGGTGAGGGTGAGCGCCTTGATGGTCATTCAGTCTACCTCCTCAAAAATACAGTATCGCGCATGCGCCTGGGCTAACCCGTATGACCCACGGCCCCGGTCGCGGGGGATGCCATGGGTAGCCTTGAAGCTGCACCCTGGGCCAGGGCATGCACGAGCGTGATCACTGACAGCAACAGTAACGCTGCCACCCCGTTGTGCGCCACCGCCACGGGTAAGGGCAGATAAAACACGATATTCGAGATACCCAGTGCGACCTGGAGTAGCAGCAGCAGGAGCATGACACCGGCCACCTGCCGACTGCGCCCGGCGCCCGCCCTCAGCAAGACCATCAGGGCCAAACCACCCAGCACCACCGTAGTCACCAGCGCACCGATGCGATGGGCCATGTGGATCGCAGTGCGGGCCGCACCGTCCAGCACGCCGAATTCGTAATCCACACCGGTACCGCGCCAGAGCACGAAGCCTTCACTGAAATCCGTATCGGGCCACCATTGTTGCTGGCACTGGGGAAAGTCCGGACAGGCCAGCGCTGCATAGTTGGCACTGGTCCAGCCCCCCAGGGCAATCTGAATCACCAGCACCACAGCGGCCAGACCCGCCCAGGGCAGAAAACGCGCCCCGGCAAATCCATACCCTCGCTCACCCAGGCGCTGCTGCGCGGTCGCATCTGCACGTCGTGCGGTAAGCAGCACCAGGATCCAAAGCAACGCCAGGGTGCTCAGGCCGCCCAGCAGGTGGGCCATGACGATCACAGGCTTGAGTTGCAGCGTGACGGTCCACATCCCCAGCATGGACTGGAACACGATCAGGGCCACCAGCAGTATCGGGATCACCACGGGCTGGGCCGGGTCCTTGCGTCTGCGCCAGGCCAGCACCGCCAGACCCAGCACCACCAGACCCAGAATGCCCGCGGCATAGCGATGCACCATCTCCTTCCAGGCCTTGCCAACCTCCACCGGACGCTCCGGGAATGCCATATTGGCCTGCTCCACCAGCGGCGCTTGGCTGGGCGCCACAAGGCGACCGTAACACCCCGGCCAGTCCGGACATCCCAGGCCTGCATCCGAGAGCCGCACGTACGCCCCCAGTACGATCACGCACAGGGTCAGTACCACTGCGAATCTCACACCCAGATAGAATGCTTTTCGGGCGTCCATGATCAGCCTATGCGAGAGTTTCTGAGCAACTTCTTCACATCCTTGAGCATCCCCTTGGAACTAGCATCCGGGCCATAGCGCATCACGATATTACCCAGGGGGTCGAGCAGATAGACATGGTCATGGGCATCGCTGCCCAAAAGACCCATGAGCGGCGCAAGGGCCGACTCTTCTCCGCCCACGAAGCTCAGGCGGGGATGCTTCTCCCGCATGCCGGACAAACCGTCCGTGCCCTGATTGTCCGTGAGCAGGTACAGGCGCTCGACGCGATCGATGTCATGACCCAGAGCGAGGCGCAATTGCCGTGTCTTGAACAATGCAGCCTCGCAGCTGAGATCACACTGGCTCGTTCCGACGTACATAAGGGTCCAGTGCTGGCGCAGTCGATTCTCATCAAAGGGCTGGCCTGCATCGTCCACAAGGGACAGTGACTCCACCGGCCGGGCCGGATCAATCAACTGACCATGGTTCGTATGATGCGTGGGGGTCCACACCTGCGGGTTGTAAAAGATCCAGCTTGCAGTCACCAGGGGCAGCGCAAAGACCAGCACCAGCACCACCAGAGTGAGACGCCCGCGCAATCTGCGTTGTGCCAACTGCTGCTGAGCCTCAGCCGTCATTTCCATGGGTTCTCCTTCTGTAGACAATAATCAGCGCAATCACGATCAGCGCGAGCGCCAGACCAAACCATTGCACCGCATATGCCAGGTGACGCTCGGGCCCCATGGGTAGCACCGGACGCCAGTCCCGGGTGAAGCCGTGAGGTGCATCCTCATCAAGGCGAATGGTCAGGGGTTCAACATTACGCCCAAGACGCTCACCGATGGCTTCGAAATCAAGATACTGAATCACCCTCGGCCACTGGGTCCTGCCTTCGTCTATGACACCCAGGCGGTATCCTTCGCCATAAGGCACGTAGACATGGCCGCGGATGGTGACCTGCCCTGCAGGCAAGCCCGTCTCCACGTCTGGCAGTCCTGCCCGAGTCTCCCCCCGGGGAATCCAGCCCCGTTCCAGCAAGACCGTGCGGCCGCTGGCCTGGTGTTCCACGGGGGTAAGTACCCGGTAGCCCACCTGACCATTCACCACCTGGTTGTCCAACAGGAACTGCCGGTCAACGAGATACCTGCCCTGAAACTGCACCGGCATGAAACGCAGGTCTTCCAGGGGACGTATTGATAGATCCAGCGCCCCGTGAGGCGCATCTGCGGCCCGCTCGAAATCCGCCATGACGGCACGTTTGTCATCGGCCCTCTGCAATTGCCAGTTACCAAGGGACACGAACAGGGCAAGGCACAGCACACCAGCCAGCCAGGGGATCCAGGTAAACAATGCTGAACGCAAGGAAATCAGGCCCCCGGTCGAAAGTGTCAACGACATGCTGCGCTATACTTGCCACACCATCCAACAGTCCCGGGACATTTCATGCTTGTGAAGCTCTTCGTTATCGTTCTACTGCTGGTCATTCTGGGCAGTCTCGCATCGGCGCTTTTCTACCTGGTCCGGGATACCCATGAAAGCAGGAACACCATCAAGGCCCTGACCTGGCGAATCGGCCTGTCCATCGCCTGCTTCCTGCTGCTGCTGGTCGGGGCCGCCACGGGGCTGATACAGCCCCATGGCATCGTTGGTTGAACTATCCCGACTACAGCCAGTAAACAAACACGAACAGGACAAGCCAGACAACATCCACAAAATGCCAGTACCAGGCAACCGCCTCGAAGCCGAAGTGCTCATGAGACGAGAAGTGACCCTTGATTGAACGCAGCAGAATCACGGTCAGCATGATGACACCCAGGGTCACATGCATCCCATGGAACCCCGTGAGCATGAAGAAGGTGGAACCGTAGATCCCAGACGCCAGGGTCAGATTCAGATCCTGGTAGGCATGGCCATACTCGTACATCTGGAAGCCAAGGAAGATCACACCCAGCACCACGGTGGCCAGCAGACCCCATACCAGATGCTTGCGATCGTCCTTCTTAAGTCCCCAGTGGGCCCAGGTAATAGTCACGCCGCTCAGGAGCAGGATCGCGGTATTGAGCGCCGGGATACCCCAGGCGCCGATGGTTTCAAAAGCACCACCCAGCGCGGCCGGTCCCGCCGTGGGCCAGTCGGCTACGAACTCCGGCCAAAGGAACATGTTTGTGGTCAACCCCGTGCCCTCTCCGCCCAGCCAGGGCACGGACAGCACCCGGGCATAGAACAGGGCGCCGAAGAAGGCGGCAAAGAACATCACCTCGGAGAGGATGAACCACCCCATCCCCCATCGAAACGAGCGGTCGACCTGCTCGTTGTAGAGACCGGAGACGCTCTCCTTAATTACCGTAGCGAACCAGCCGAACACCATGTAAATCATGATCGCGGCACCCAGTGCCAGGATCCAGTTGCCCACGGGAGTGTAGCCGTTGAGCGACATACCGATGCCGACCACCAGCACACCCAACCCCACCGAGCCTACGATTGGCCAGTGGCTTCCGTGCGGAACGTAATAACTCCCCTGAGCGTGTTCCATGTCATCCCCCTTGTTCATCAGATTTTCTTGTCTGGCTCGAAGCCACGTTGCTTATATCGAAGAAGGTGTAGGCCAGGGTGAGCCGCTCGACGCTCGACGGCAGCCTCGGGTCTACCATGAATGTCACCGGCATCTCCCGGGCCTCATTGGGCGCGAAGACTTGCCGGGTAAAACAAAAGCATTCGGTCTTGTTGAAGTGCCGTGAGGCGCTGGATGGTGAAACACTCGGCACCGCCTGGCCGACGACCTCCATGTCCCGCCGGTTGCGGGCCACGTAATTCATCGTGTACTGCTGGCCAGGATGCACTTCGATCGTGCTCACTTGTGGACGGAACTGCCAGTCCATCTCCTGATTGAGCACCGCCACAAACTCAACCGTGACGGTGCGATCAAGATCCACCTCGAACTGTGCCTGGGATTCTCCGGACAACGAGGCACTGCGGCCGTTGAGCCCGGTGACCTCGCAGATGACGTCGTAGAGGGGCACCAGGGCAAAACCGAAACCGAACATGCCCAGCACAACCGCCCCCAGGGTGGTGACGGTGCGCCGGTTGCTACGGTCACGATTTTGCGTGCTCATGACCGTAGCGACATGCTGATGAAAAAGCCCACGTAGAAACCCACCGCAACCAGTCCGACAATGACCGCTGTCACGATCACCCGGCGGCGACGATCTCTGGGATCAATCATCACGGCACCCATGGATCACTTGACCTCCGGAGCCGTGTTGAAGCTGTGGTAGGGCGGCGGAGAGGGCAGGGTCCACTCGAGACCTTCCGCCCCTTCCCAGACACGGTCGGTGGCCTTGACACCGCCACGGGCACACTTGACCACCAGATACAGGAACAGCAGCTGGGCAAAGCCAAAGCCGAAGGCCCCGATGGTCGCAATCTCATTGAAGCCCGTGAATTGCAGCGCGTAATCCGGGATGCGTCGCGGCATGCCCGCCAGTCCCAGGAAGTGCATCGGGAAGAAGGTCACGTTCACGAAGATGGTCGACAACCAGAAATGCCATTTGCCGAGGGTCTCGTTGTACATATGACCCGTCCACTTCGGCAGCCAGTAGTAGACGCCCGCCATGATGGCGAAGATCGCACCAGGCACCAGCACATAGTGGAAATGCGCCACCACGAAGTACGTGTCGTGGTACTGGAAGTCTACCGGCGTGATGGCGAGCATCAATCCCGAGAAGCCACCCATGGTAAACATCACGATAAACCCAATGGCAAACAACATCGGGGTTTCGAAGGTCATGGACCCTCGCCACATGGTTGCCACCCAGTTAAATACCTTCACACCGGTAGGTATCGCGATCAGCATGGTACTGAACATAAAGAAGAGCAAACCCGCCAGCGGCATACCCACGGTGAACATGTGATGGGCCCACACGATGAATGACAGGAAGGCAATGGAGGCCGTGGCGTACACCATGGACGCATAGCCGAACAGCTGCTTGCGGGCAAAGGTCGGGATGATGGTCGAGACTATGCCGAAGGCCGGCAGGATCAGGATGTACACCTCGGGGTGACCGAAGAACCAGAAGATGTGCTGGAACATCACCGGGTCACCGCCGCCCGCCGCATTGAAGAAGCTGGTAGCCAGGTACTTGTCGGTGAGCAGCATGGTCACCGCACCCGCCAGCACCGGCATGGAGGCAATCAGCAGGAAGGCCGTGATCAGCCAGGTCCACACAAACAGCGGCATCTTCATCAGGGTCATGCCAGGGGCACGCATGTTGAGGATGGTGGCGATCACGTTGATGGCGCCCATGATGGATGAGATACCCATCAGGTGGATGGCGAAGATCAGAAACGGGAAGGCATCACCGGTCTGCAGCACCAGCGGCGGGTACATGGTCCAGCCACTGGCCGGGGCACCACCGGGCATGAACAAGGTGGAGAGCAGCAGCGCAAAGGCCACCGGAAGGATCCAGAAGCTCCAGTTGTTCATGCGTGGCAGGGCCATGTCCGGCGCGCCCACCATGAGCGGGATCTGCCAGTTGGCCAGACCCGTGAATGCCGGCATGACCACGCCAAAGATCATCACCAGGGCGTGCATGGTGGTCATGGAATTAAAGAACTGCGGATCCACCAGCTGCAAACCGGGCTGGAACAGCTCCGCCCGGATCACCAGGGCCATGGCCCCGCCGATGAAAAACATGACCAGGGCGAACACCAGGTACATGGTACCGATGTCCTTGTGGTTGGTGGTAAACAGCCAGCGGCTGATACCCCGAGGGTGCTCTTCGTGATGAATAACGTCGGAACTCACCGCGCTCATGATCAGTGTCCTCTTTATCGTTTATGCGTAGGGTCGTTAGCGCGCGTCAGCGTGCCGAGCCGACCTGGGTCGGCTGGACCACATCACCGGTATCATTTCCCCAGGCATTGCGCTGGTAGGTGATTACCGCGGCGAGATCCACGTCACTCAACTGGGGGCCGAAGGCGGCCATGGCCGTACCGGGTACGCCCTTGATCACTACATCCAGATGCGCATCGATCGAGCCCGTGGCTACTTCACTGCCACGGATGGCCGGGAAGACGTTGGGAATGCCCTCGCCATTGACCTGGTGACAAGCGGCGCATTGACTCTCATGAATTCGCTGGCCACGGGCCATCAGATCGTCAAACCCGAGTTCCGCGCTGGCCAGGGCCTGTTCCGCCTCTTGACCCGCACGCTGCTCATTCAGCCAGGTCTCCCATGCGGCCTCTTCGAGGGCCACCACCACGATCGGCATGTAGGCATGATCCCGACCGCACAGTTCTGCACATTGGCCACGATAAATGCCCGGCTCGTTGATCTGCGTCCACATCTCATTGATGAAGCCCGGAATGGCGTCCTTCTTGACCGCCAGATCAGGTACCCACCAGGCATGGATCACATCATTGGCCGTGAGCAGGATGCGCACTCGCTTGCCTACGGGGACCACCATCGGGTTATCCACCTCAAGCAGATAATGCTCACCCTTTTCCTCCAGGCCGAGAATCTGCTCGCGGGGTGTGGCCAGGTTGCTGAAGAAGCCCACATCCTGATCGATGTACTCGTAATGCCACTTCCACTGATAGCCGGTGACCTTCACGGTGATATCCGACCCGGAGGTGTCCTCCATGGCGATCAGGGTTCGCGTCGCGGGGATGGCCATACCGATCAGGATCAGGAAGGGGATCAGCGTCCAGACCACCTCCACCGCCGTGTTCTCGTGGAAGCTGGCTGGCTTTGCCCCCTGGGATTTGCGGTGTTTGAAAATCGAATAGAACATGACGGCAAAAACCACCACGCCGATAATCACGCAGATCCAGAAAATCAGCATGTGCAGGCCATAGACCCGTGCGCTGATGTCCGTTACACCGACAGGCATGTTCAGCCCGTAACCGTTGGCCGCTGCCACTCCCGGCAGGGCAAGGAGCCACATGGCCAGGCAGGCACCTAATGCTCCCCTGTACTTTCCAGACGTCATAACTCCCCCTTCGATCAGACCCTTTAGAATGGTTGATAAGCGTCTTGTTATTTCTTTATCCAACCGAAATCCAGACACCAGAACTATCATTGCGCGGACCACTCATGCGGCCCGCTGCCCTACTTATCCGTGGATGGCGGATCGTAATGCCCCCGCCAACCCAGTGCGCTCTTCCTCACCCAGACAGGCACCGACTTCGATGCCCAGATCCCTGGAGGTGATGAACAGACGACTGGCATGACCTCGCCGCCCCGGGGCGTTGAGAATCACCCGGGACTGAGTCCGGGGCAGCCAAGTCCGCTGCTCAATCTGTCTGCGCGCCACCGTGACGATCACCGCCAAGGCGGTGACATCAACGATCTCTGTACGCGCGGTGCGCCGCTGCAGCGTCCAAAAGACCCCCAGCAGCAGCAACAATTCCAGCCCGGCGAATGGCGCCACCAGCCACAAACCCATGAGGGTAAACCCTGCGGCGATGAGGCCGAGGACCAGCGTCATCAGTATCACCAACAGCCATGCACCCCGCTCCCCCAGGGAACGATTGGGCTGGATGACGAAACACTGTTCGTCCGACTTGCGCTCACGCCCCCATTCAGACATGGACTCCCCCGCTCGACATCCGGTTGCCTGTTGCGAAGCATTTCGATGCCACGAGGCGCAGATCATAAGTCTTATAAAAGGAACGGGAAAGCGTGATTTTTAGATTTATGCGGCTCATAAATTATTTTTTGTGCCGCGCACCGTGTTTTTCTATGTTTTCCTTATAGCACGTATTTATTTTTTTACAGAACTTATTTTGCCCATTAAATTTCCCATGACACAAAAAAACACCCGGCTCACAAGCACATAGACGAGTCAGGCCCCTAAAGTACTTCAATCAGGGACAATCAGCCCCGCGGGACAATGGGAATAAAGCGCTCGGGCAGTCCCGCAGGGCCTGCCACAGGCGCCCGAGGGGCCCAGGCATGGCCATAGATCACCTCATAGGAGGCCGGCAGGCTGCCGCCCTCGTGCCGAAAGACCTCGTAGGCCTTCTCCAGATCCCCAAGCCAAGCGCGGGGCATGAGACCCCTTGACCGGCCCGTCGCGGCATTGGTGGCGCCGATGGCCCGCAGGTCCTCCATGAGCTGGCGAACCTTTGCGTAGGTGACGGTGATTATCTCCATATCCATGACCGGATCGGCAAACCCCGCACGCACCAGGGCGTCTCCGATGTCATGCATATCAAAGAAACGGTTTACATGAATCCCCTCGGGGTCCACCTGGGCCCAGGCGGCACGTAGTTCCCGCAGGGTGTCGGGGCCAAAGGTGGTAAATGTGAACAAGCCCCCGGGCGCCAGCACCCGTCGCAACCCGGTGAAGGTCGCGTCCAGGTCATCACTCCATTGCAGAGAGAGACTGGAATAGATCAGGTCGAAGGCCGCATCCGCGAAGGGCAGTCGCTGGGCATCGCCCGCCACCGCCAGGGGGCGCCGCCACCAGCCGGCGCGGCGACGGGTTTCGCGCAGCATGGCCTCGGACAGATCCAGGGCACAGACCGTGGCACGACGATAACGCGCCCGCAGACCCCGGGCGCCCCGCCCGGTACCCGCACCCAGATCCAGAATGCGCGCCGGGGCCAGCTTCACCAGGTCAAGCCGCTGCAACAGGCGGTCACAGACCTCGTGCTGCAACACCGCCGCCTCGTCATACTGACGGGCGGCACGGTCGAAGCTTGCGCGCACCCGGCGGCGGTCGAGACGATAGCGGTCGTCAGCCGACATGTGCTTCCTCCAGCAGCAGGCGCGCAATCTGCGGCCCATGTGTGAGCAGGGGCGCATGCCCCGCGCCGCGCAGGATATCCACCGGCATCCCCGGCCTCAGGGCGGCCAGATCCCCGGCCACCCCGGCGGGCACCAGCCTGTCCAGATCACCCAGCACCGCCCGCACCGGCACATCCGAGACCCGCAACTGCTCACGCAGATCCGTGTCCCGCAGGATGTCCAGGCCTTCGGTCAGGGCACCGGCAGAAGGGGGCGCGGCCAGGCACCGGGCCTTGAGCCGGCGCAATGCCTCGGCACGCCCAGGGGTGCCAAGTAGCTGCAGCGCCAGGAAACGCCCCAGGGTCGCCTGATAGTCAGCGCCCAGGTCCCGGGCGAAGGCCGCCAGCACATCCGGATCCATGGCATGGGGCCAGTCCGGCGCCCGCACGAACCGGGGTGTTGAGGCCAACAACATCACCTGCTTGACCTTTTGTGGATGGCGACGGGCCAGGGTCAGGGCCACCAGCCCACCCAGGGACCAGCCCACCACCGTGACCGGCCCGCCCAGCAGACCCCCGGCCAGACGATCCGCCGCCTGCTCGAGACTGCCAAAGACCGCTTCATTACCATGACTTCCATGACCGGGCAGATCAGGGGCCAGCACATGGGCGTGACCCGCCAGGGCCTCGCCGAGATCCTGCCAGACCGAGCCGTTGAGCCCCCAGCCATGGATGCACAGGAACGTAGGCACAGGCGTGTTGCCTGCATCAGCGGCCACGGATGGCCGCTTCATCGATCTCGGGTATCATGCCCAGTCCCGCTATCCACACTTTCAATTTCATAAGGGATCTGTCTCATGTTGCTGGCCTTCGCCCTGGTGCTTGGCGCCTATCTGTTGGGCTCGGTATCCACCGCCATCCTGGTCTGTCGCCTGGCCGGATTGCCTGACCCACGCAGCCAGGGCTCCGGCAATCCCGGCGCCACCAACGTGCTACGCACCGGGCGCAAAGGGGCGGCCATCATCACCCTGCTGGGAGATCTGCTCAAGGGCCTGGTACCGGTTCTCATCGCCCACGCCTTCGGCCTGGAGCCGCCCTGGCTCGCCGCCGTCGCCCTGGCCGCCTTTCTGGGGCATCTGTATCCGGTCTACCACGGCTTCAAGGGCGGCAAGGGCGTCGCCACGGCCCTGGGGGTCTTGCTGGGCATCCATGCACCGGTGGGGCTGGCGGTCCTGGCCACCTGGCTGATCACTGCGGCCATCAGCCGCCTTTCATCCCTCTCGGCCCTCACCGCTGCCGCACTGGCACCTCTCTATATGTATCTGCTGACCCGAGAGGCCTGGTTGGTGGGGGCCAGTCTGCTGCTGGCGCTCATGATCTTCTGGCGGCACCGCAGCAACATCCGCAACCTCGCTGCAGGCCAGGAACCCAGGATCGGCAAGGGGTGAAGCTCAGGCAAGAAGTCTAAGGCCCATCACGGACCTCCGTACCCCTCACCTCAAGACAGCCCCCACCTCGCCCGGGCCCGGATCGTCAGATCCTCACCCTCGCCGGCCTGCAAGCGCATGAGCCCCGCCAGGGCGATCATGGCGCCGTTGTCCGTGCAGAACTCCAGCGGAGGGTAGTGGACACTGGCGCCCTCGGCGGCAGCCGCCTCCCGCAGCCGAGTGCGCAGTCGCCGGTTGGCCCCCACGCCGCCGGCGACCACCAGGCGTCTGGCACCGGTCTCCCGCACCGCCCGCAGGCACTTGATAATCAGGGTATCCACCACCGCCTCCTCGAAGGCCCGGGCCACATCGGCGCGATCCTGCTCCGTGCGCGCCTCACGCAGGGTGGTCAACGCCCGGGTCTTGAGCCCAGAGAAACTGAAATCCAGGCCCGGGCGATCGGTCATGGGGCGGGGGAACTGATAACGATCCGGATCGCCGCGCTCCGCCAGGGCCGCCAGGGCCGGGCCACCGGGGTAACCCAGGCCCAGCAGCTTGGCCGTTTTGTCGAAGGCCTCGCCGGCGGCATCGTCCAGGCTTTCCCCCAGAATCCGGTAACGCCCCACCCCCTGCACGTCCACCAGCATGGTGTGAC
>SR_TP_S13solDRAFT_1000603_pt1 | contig 13548 bp, 15 predicted proteins | sample SodReaTP_S13sol_FD_11159 | JGI IMG/M metagenome (IMG submission 11159)
TGCTTCATTGTCGTCAAACTCCCTCAGCGCCGGATCAGGAAGACGCGCCGGCCATCTTGGCGGCGATCTTCGCTTCCACACGGGCCGTCTCACGACGGGCCGCAGTGACGGTCATGTAGATGTTGTAGGCCATGATCAGGATGCCAACCAGGAAGAAGCCGCCGCCCAGGGCACGCACCACATAGGGCTTGTGCAGGAAGACCACGGATTCCACGAAGGTGTAGGCCAGGTTGCCGTACTCATCGAAGGCACGCAGCATCAGACCCTGACCGATACCGGCCACCCACATGGCAGTGATGTAGAGCACGATGCCGATCGTGGCCAGGAAGAAGTGCACATACACCAGCTTCAGGCTGTAGAGCTTCGTGTTCCACAGACGCGGGATCATGTGGTACAGGGAGCCGAAGGTGATCATGGCCACCCAGCCCAGGGCGCCGGAATGCACATGACCGATGGTCCAGTCGGTGTAATGGGACAGGGCGTTGACACTCTTGAGGGACATCATCGGGCCCTCGAAGGTGGACATGCCGTAGAAGGACAGCGCCGTAATCAGGAACAGCATGATCGGATCGGTGCGCAGCTTATCCCAGGCGCCAGACAGGGTCATGATGCCGTTGATCATGCCGCCCCAGGAGGGCAGCAACAGCAGGATGGAGAAGGTGGCCGCCAGGGTCGAGACCCAGTCGGGCAGCGCCGTCCAGTGCAGGTGATGGGCGCCCACCCACATGTACAGGAACACCAGCGCCCAGAAGTGAATGATGGACAGGCGGTAGGAATAGATCGGTCGTCCCGCCTGCTTGGGCACGAAGTAATACATCATGCCCAGGAACGCAGCCGTCAGGAAGAAGCCCACTGCGTTATGTCCGTACCACCACTGGGTCATGGCGTCCTGTACGCCGGAGAACAGCGAGTAGGACTCCAGGCTGAACATGCTCACGGGCACCTGCAGGTTGTTGAAGATATGCAGCAGGGCGGTGGCCAGGATGAAGGCCATGAAGAACCAGTTGGCCACATAGATATGCGGCTGGGAACGGCGCAGAAGGGTGCGCAGAAACACCCAGAAGTAGGCTACCCAGGTGACCGCGATCAGGATATCGATGGGCCACACGAACTCGGCGTATTCACGACCCTGGGTGTAACCCATCATATAGGTCACCACGCCCAGGGCGATGGCGATGTTCCAGCCCCAGAAGGTGAAGGTGGCCAGGGAATCGCTGTAAAGGCGCGCCTGGCAGGTACGCTGCACGATGTAATAGGACGTAGCGAACAGCGCGTTACCGCCGAAACCGAAGATCACCAGGGTGGTGTGCACCGGACGGAACCGTCCGAAGGTGATCTGGGCGATATCGAAGTTCAGGAAGGGAAATGCCAGCTGTGAGGCGATATAAGTCCCCACACCCATTCCCAGCACGCCCCAGACCAGGGCCATGATGGAGAACTTCTTGATGATTTCGTAGTTGTACTGCTCCGAGCTGACAGCGCCGGATGCGCTGTGTGCCGAAGCCATCGTCGTGGAATGGGCCATATTCTCTCACCTACCCTGAAAAAGGTTTCAACTTCTCGGGCTTGAAACAGGGCGTGAAGAATACCGCAAATCCACGAAAGTGGGAACTTATCCACAGCACTGCGCTGGGATATCATATCCTCTGATTAATCAAGGCGTTGTAGTCTGCATCAGGCGCCCTTATGGATGCCACAGACCTTTCTATTGCGATACTAGGTCATTGCTGTGTACCAGAAGCCCAGATAGCGATCCACCAGCATCGCCCCGAACAGGGCCAGCAGGTAGACGATGGAGTATGTAAAGGTGCGAATGGCCCGCTGACGGCTGCGGGTGAGCATCAGCATCACGGCGTGATACAAAAACACCCCGCCCAGACCCAGGGCAGCCAGCAGATACAGCCAGCCACTGACCCCGAGGGCAACGGGCAGCAGGGTCACCATCACCAGCAGAACGGTGTAGAGCAGGATCTGCAAGCGAGTGAAGTCCTCTCCATGGGTGACCGGCAGCATCGGGATACCCACCCGGGCGTATTCATCCTTGCGATAGATGGCCAGCGCCCAGAAATGGGGTGGCGTCCAGGTAAACACAATCAAGAACAGCACCAGGGCGATGGGCTCGATCTGCCCGGTGACCGCAGTCCAGCCAAGCAGAGGCGGTGTAGCCCCAGCGGCACCGCCAATGACGATGTTCTGGGGCGTGGCCCGCTTCAGGAACATGGTGTAGATCACTGCGTAGCCCACCAGTGACAGCAGGGTCAGCACCGCAGTGAGTGTATTGACGCCGAAATAAAGTACGGCGAACCCGGCCAGACCGATCACTGCCGAGAAACTCAGGCTGCGCTCCACATCCAGATGGCCGGTGGGCAGCGGCCGACGCCGGGTGCGATTCATGATGGCGTCCGCCTGACGATCCAGCACGTGATTCAGGGCTGCGGCCGAGCCGGCCATCAGGCTGATCCCGAGGGTGCCATACACCAGCGCCTGCCAGGGCACCTCTCCCGGGGCAGCCAGCAGCATGCCCACCCAGGCCGTGAACACCATGACCACCACCACCTTCGGCTTGCACAGGGCCAGATAGTCCCGCCAGTGCCCTAAGATGCCCTGATGCAGGGTGAGGGTGAGCGCCTTGATGGTCATTCAGTCTACCTCCTCAAAAATGCAGAATCGGGGATACACCAGGACTAACCTGTATGACCCACAGCCCCTGTAGCGGGAGAGGCCATGGGTACCCGTGAGCGTGCGTCCTGGGCCAGGGCGTGCGTGAGGGTGAGCACCGACAGCAACAACAACGCCGCCACCCCGTTGTGTGCCACCGCCACAGGCAAGGGCAGATAAAACACGATATTGGATATGCCCAGCCCGACCTGGAGCAGCAGCAGCACGAGCATGACCCCGGCCACCTGCCGACTGCGTGCGGCGCCTGCCCTGAGCAAGACCATCAGGGCCAAGCCACCCAGCACCAGAAAGGTCACCAGCGCGCCAATGCGATGCGCCATGTGGATCGCGGTACGGGCCGCACCATCCAATACGCCAAATTCGTAATCTACACCGGTGCCCCGCCACAGCACGAAGCCTTCACTGAAATCCGTATCGGGCCACCACTGCTGCTGGCACTGGGGGAAGTCCGGGCAGGCCAGCGCCGCGTAGTTGGCGCTGGTCCATCCACCCAGGGCAATCTGCATCACCAGCACCACCGCAGCCAGCACCGCCCAGGGCAGAAAACGCGCTCCGCCAGGGCCACGTTCTCGATCAGCAAGCCGTCGCCGCTCATTTGGGTCCGTACGTCGTGCCGTGCGCAGCACCAGCATCCAAAGCAATGCCAAGGTGGTCAGGCCTCCCAGCAGGTGGGCCATGACGATCACTGGTTTGAGTTGCAGCGTAACGGTCCACATCCCCAGCATGGACTGGAACACGATCAGCGCTAGCAGCAATATGGGAAGCGCCACGGGCTGGGCCGGATCTTTACGCCTGCGCCAGGCCAGCACCGCCAGGCCCAGCACCACCAGACCGAGAATCCCCGCAGCATAGCGATGCACCATCTCTTTCCAGGCCTTGCCCACTTCCACCGGACGTTCCGGAAAAGCCAAGTTGGCCTGCTCCACCAGCGGCGCCTGGGTGGGCGCCACAAGACGGCCGTAACACCCCGGCCAGTCCGGGCATCCCAGGCCTGCGTCGGAGAGCCGTACATAAGCCCCCAGCACGATCACACACAGGGTCAGCACCACCGCGAATCTCACACCAAGATAGAATGCTTTTCGGGCGTCCATGATCAGCCTATGCGTGAGTTTCTGAGCAGCTTCTTCACGTCCTTGAGCATACCCTTTGAGCTGGCCTCAGGCCCATAGCGCAGCACGATATTTCCCAGGGGGTCGAGCAAGTAGACATGGTCATGGGCATCGCTGCCCAACAGGTTCATCAGTGGCGCAAGGGCCGACTCGTCTCCGCCCACGAAAGTCAGCCGGGGATGTTTCTCCCGCATGCCTGACAATCCGTCCGCATCCTGGCTGTCCGTGCGCAAATAGAGGCGCTCAAGGCGATCGATGTCACGACCCAGGGCGAGGCGCAGCTGGCGGGTCTTGAACAACGCAGCCTCGCAGCTGAGATCACATTCACTCCTGCCGACGTACATGAGGGTCCAGTGCTGGCGCAGTCGATTTTCATCAAAGGGCTGACCTGCATCGTCAAGAAGCGACAGCGACTCCACCGGCCGAGGCGGATCGATCAACTGACCATGGTTCGTGTAATGGCTGGGGGTCCACACCTGCGGGTTGTAAAAGATCCAGCTTGCAACCACCAGGGGTAGCGCAAACACCAGCACCAGCACCACCAGAGTGAGGCGCCCGCGCAATCTGCGCTGTGCCAACTGCTGCTGAGCCTCAGCCGTCATTTCCATGGGTTCTCCTTCTGTAGACAACAATCAGGGCAATCACGATCAACGCAATCGCCAGACCAAACCATTGCACCGCATAGGCCAGGTGACGCTCGGGCCCCATGGGCAGCACCGGACGCCAGTCCCGCGCGTAGCCGTGGGGTGCATCCTCATCCAGGCGAACGGTCAGGGGCTCAACACCCCGCCCAAGTCGCTCCCCGATGGCCTCGAAATCAAGGTATTGGATCACCCTTGGCCACTCGGTTCTGCCTTCATCTATGACACCCAGGCGGTAACCCTCGCCATACGGCACGTAAACATGGCCGCGGATACTGACCTGTGCGGCAGGCAAGCCCTCTGCCACGTCAGGCAACCCTGCCCGGGTCTCTCCCCGTGGAATCCAGCCCCGCTCCAGCAAGACCGTGCGACCACTGGCCTGGTGTTCCACGGGCGTGAGTACCCGATAGCCCACCTGGCCATTCACCACCTGGTTGTCCAACAGGAACTGCTGGTCTATGAGATACCTGCCCTGAAACTCCACCGGCATGAAACGCAGGTCTTCCAGTGGACGGATCGACAGATCCAGTGCCCGGTAAGGCGCATTCCCTGCCCGCTCGAAATCCGCCATCACGACACGTTTGTCATCGGCCCGCTGCAACTGCCAATTACCTAGAGAAACGAACAGGGCCAGGCACAGGACAGCAGCCAGCCAAGGGATCCACCTAAACAATACCGAACGCAAGGAAATCAGACCCCCGGCCGAAAGTGTCAACGACATGCTGCGCTATACTTGCCACACCATCCAACTGCCCCGGGTAATTTCATGCTTGCGAAGCTCTTCGTCATTGCTCTACTACTGGTCATTCTTGGCAGCCTCGCATCGGCACTGTTCTACCTGGTCAGGGATACCCATGAAAGCAGGAACACCATCAAGGCCCTGACCTGGCGAATCGGCCTGTCCATCGCCTGCTTTCTACTGCTTATGCTCGGGGCCGCCACGGGGCTGATAAAGCCCCATGGCATCGTTGGTTGAACCGCCCTTACAACCAGTAGACGAATACGAACAGGACAAGCCAGACGACATCCACGAAATGCCAGTACCAGGCTACCGCCTCGAAACCGAAGTGCTCATGGGACGAGAAGTGACCCTTGATAGAGCGCAACAAAATCACGGTGAGCATGATCACACCCAGGGTCACATGCATACCATGGAAACCCGTAAGCATAAAGAAGGTGGACCCGTAGATCCCTGAGGCCAGGGTCAGATTCAGGTCCTGGTAGGCATGGCCATACTCGTACATCTGGAAACCAAGGAAGATCACGCCCAACACCACGGTGGCCAGCAGGCCCCATATCAAGTGTTTGCGGTCGTCCTTCTTAAGCCCCCAGTGGGCCCAGGTAATGGTCACGCCGCTAAGTAGCAGAATCGCGGTATTGAGTGCAGGGATCCCCCAGGCACCGATGGTCTCGAAGGCACCACCCAGTGCGGCTGGCCCTGCCGTGGGCCAGTCGGCTACGAACTCCGGCCACAGGAACATATGGGTGGTCAGCCCAGACCCCTCACCGCCCAACCAGGGCACAGACAGCACCCGGGCGTAGAACAGGGCACCGAAGAAGGCGGCAAAGAACATCACCTCGGAGAGGATGAACCAGCCCATGCCCCATCGAAACGAACGGTCGACCTGCTCGTTGTAGAGACCGGAGACACTCTCCTTGATCACCGTAGCGAACCAGCCGAACACCATGTAGATCATGATCGCGGCACCCAGTGCCAGGATCCAGTTACCCACTGGGGTGTAGCCGTTGAGCGACATACCAATACCGACCACCAGCACACCCATGCCCACTGAGCCTACGATCGGCCAGTGGCTCCCGTGCGGAACGTAATAACTCCCCTGAGCGTGTTCCATGTCATCCCCCTTGTTCATCAGATTTTCTTGTCTGGCTCGTAGCCACGTTGCTTATATCGAAGAAGGTGTAGGCCAGGGTGAGCCGCTCGACGCTCGACGGCAGCCTCGGGTCTACCATGAATGTCACCGGCATCTCACGGGCCTCATTGGGCGCAAAGACTTGCCGGGTAAAACAGAAACATTCGGTCTTGTTGAAATGCCGCGAGGCGCTGGATGGTGAAACACTGGGCACCGCCTGCCCGACCACCTCCATGTCTCGCTGATTACGGGCTACGTAGTTGATCGTGTACTGCTTGCCAGGATGCACCTCGATCGTGCTTACTTGTGGACGGAACTGCCAGTCCACCTCCTGATTAAGTACAGCCACGAACTCCACGGTAATCGTGCGATCTAGATCCACCTCGAATTGCGCCTGGCTTTCCCCTACCAGCGAGGCACTGCGGCCATTCAAACCGGTCACCTCGCAGATCACGTCGTAGAGGGGCACCAGGGCAAAACCGAAGCCGAACATGCCCAGCACAACCGCCCCCAGGGTGGTGACGGTGCGCCGGTTGCTGCGGTCACGCGTTTGCGTGCTCATGAGCGCAGCGACATGCTGATGAAAAAGATCACGTAGAAACCCACCGCAGCCAGTCCGACAATGACCGCGGTCACGATCACCCGACGACGACGAACCCTGGGATCAATCATCACGCCCCCCATGGATCACTTGACCTCCGGAGCCGTATTGAAGCTGTGGTAGGGCGGCGGAGAGGACAGGGTCCACTCGAGGCCTTCCGCACCTTCCCAGACACGGTCGGTGGCCTTGGCGCCGCCACGGGCACACTTGATCACCAGATACAGGAACAGCAGCTGGGCAAAACCGAAGCCGAAGGCCCCGATGGTGGCGATCTCGTTGAAGCCCGTGAATTGCAGCGCGTAATCCGGAATACGCCGCGGCATGCCCGCCAGGCCGAGGAAATGCATCGGGAAAAAAGTCACGTTGACGAAGATGGTCGACAGCCAGAAATGCCATTTACCGAGTGTTTCGTCATACATGTGGCCCGTCCACTTCGGCAGCCAGTAGTACACACCCGCCATGATGGCGAAGACCGCGCCAGGCACCAGCACATAGTGAAAGTGTGCGACCACGAAGTAGGTGTCGTGGTACTGGAAGTCAACCGGCGTGATGGCAAGCATCAACCCCGAGAAGCCGCCCATGGTGAACATCACGATAAAACCAATGGCAAACAACATCGGGGTCTCGAAGGTCATGGACCCTCGCCACATGGTTGCCACCCAGTTGAATACCTTCACACCGGTGGGTATCGCGATCAGCATGGTACTGAACATGAAGAAGAGCAGCCCCGCCAGCGGCATACCCACGGTGAACATGTGATGGGCCCACACGATGAACGACAGGAAGGCAATGGAGGCCGTGGCGTACACCATGGACGCATAGCCGAACAGCGGCTTGCGGGCGAAGGTCGGGATGATGGTCGAGACAATGCCGAAGGCCGGCAGGATCAGGATGTACACCTCCGGGTGACCGAAGAACCAGAAAATATGCTGGAACATCACCGGGTCACCGCCGCCAGCCGCGTTGAAGAAACTGGTGGCCAGGTACTTGTCGGTGAGCAGCATGGTCACCGCACCCGCCAGCACCGGCATGGAGGCAATCAGCAGGAACGCCGTGATCAGCCAGGTCCACACGAACAGCGGCATCTTCATCAGCGTCATGCCAGGGGCACGCATGTTGAGAATGGTGGCGATCACGTTGATCGCGCCCATGATGGATGAGATACCCATCAGGTGGATGGCGAAGATCAGGAACGGGAAGGCATCACCGGTCTGCAATACCAGCGGCGGGTACATGGTCCAGCCACTGGCCGGGGCACCACCTGGCATGAACAGCGTGGAGAGCAACAGAGCAAAGGCCACCGGCAGAATCCAGAAACTCCAGTTGTTCATGCGCGGCAGGGCCATGTCCGGCGCCCCCACCATGAGCGGGATCTGCCAGTTGGCCAGCCCGGTGAAGGCCGGCATGACCACGCCGAAGATCATCACCAGGGCGTGCATGGTCGTCATGGAATTAAAGAACTGTGGATCCACCAGCTGCAATCCGGGCTGGAACAGCTCTGCCCGGATCACCAGGGCCATGGCCCCACCGATGAAAAACATGACCAGGGCGAACACCAGGTACATGGTACCGATGTCCTTGTGGTTGGTGGTAAACAGCCAGCGGCTGATACCCCGAGGGTGTTCTTCGTGATGAATAACGTCGGAACTCACCGCACTCATGATCAGTGTCCTCTTGTCGTATATGCGTAGGGTCGTTGGCGCGCGTCAGCGTGCCGAGCCGACCTGGGTCGGCTGGACCACATCACCGGTATCATTCCCCCAGGCATTGCGCTGGTAGGTGATGACCGCGGCGAGATCCACGTCACTCAACTGGGGGCCATAGGCAGCCATGGCCGTACCGGGCTTGCCCCGGATTACGATATCCAAGTGCGCATCAAGCGCGCCCGTGGCCACCTCACCGCCCCTGATCGCCGGGAAGACATTGGGAATGCCCTCACCGCCAACCTGATGACAAGCGGCGCATTGACTCTCATGCACCCGCTGGCCGCGGGCCATCAGATCGTCAAATCCGAGCTCCGCGCCGGCCAGGGCCTGTTCGGCCTCTTGACCCGCACGTTGTTCGTTCAGCCAGGTCTGCCATGCGGCCTCTTCGAGGGCCACCACCACAATCGGCATGTAGGCATGATCCCTGCCGCACAGTTCGGCACACTGGCCACGATAGATGCCCGGCTCGTCGATCTGCGTCCACATCTCATTGATGAAGCCCGGGATGGCGTCTTTCTTGACTGCCAGATCCGGCACCCACCAGGCATGGATCACATCACTGGCAGTGAGCAGGATGCGCACACGCTTGCCCACGGGGACCACCATCGGGTTGTCCACCTCAAGCAGGTAGTGCTCACCCTTTTCCTCGAGACCGAGGATCTGCTCCCGCGGCGTGGCCAGGTTACTGAAGAAACTCACGTCCTCATCGATGTACTCGTAATGCCACTTCCACTGATAGCCAGTGACCTTCACGGTCATGTCCGACCCGGAGGTATCCTCCATGGCGATCAGGGTACGTGTCGCAGGAATCGCCATACCAATCAGGATCAGGAAGGGGATCAGTGTCCAGGCCACCTCCACCGCCGTATTCTCGTGGAAACTGGCAGGCTTGGCCCCCAGCGACTTACGGTGCTTGAAGATCGAATAGAACATGACGGCGAATACAACCACGCCGATAATCACGCAGATCCAGAAAATCAGCATGTGCAGGCCATAGACCCGGGCACTGATCTCCGTGACACCGACAGGCATGTTCAGCCCATAATTGTTGGCCGCTGCCACTCCCGGCAAGGCAAGGAGCCACATGGCCAGGCAGGCACCCAATGCTCCCCTGTACTTTCCAGACGTCATAACTCCCCCTTCGATCAGACCCTTTAGAATGGTTGATAAGCGTCTTGTTATTTCTTTATCTAACCGTAATCGAGACACCAGAACTATCGTTGCGCGAACCGTTCATGCGGCCCGCTGCGCTACCTGACCATGGATGGCGGATCGCAATGCCCCCGCCAGCCCCACACGCTCTTCCTCACCCAGACTTGCACCGACTTCGATGCCCAGATCACGGGAGGTGATAAACAAACGACTGGCATGGCCTCGTCGCCCCGGGGCGTTGAGAATCACACGGGACTGGGTCCGGGGCAGCCAGGTGCGCTGCTCAATATGCCTGCGCGCCACCGTGACGATCACAGCCAACGCGGTGACGTCAACAATCTCGGTACGAGCGGTGCGCCGCTGCAGCGTCCAGAAGACGCCCAACAGCACCAGCAACTCCAGCCCGGCGAAAGGCGCTACCAACCACAAACCCACGAGAGAAAACCCGAGAGCGACGAGCCCAAGGACCAGCGCCATCAACATCATGAACAGCCATGCACCCCGCTCCCCAAGGGAACGATTGGGCTGGATCACGAAACACTGTTCACCCGGCTTCCGCTCACGTCCCCATGCGGACACGGACTCTCCCCTGCTCGGCATGCGATTTCCTGTTGCGATGCATTTTCATGCCACGAGCTGCAGATCATAAGTCCTATAAAACGAATGGAAAAGTCCGTTTTTTAGATTTATGCGGCTCATAAAATATTTTTTTGTGCCATGTGCCGTTTTTTTCTATGTTTTCCTTATAGCACGTATTTATTTTTTTACAGAATTTATTTGCCCATGAATTTTCTACAGCACAATAAAACCCGGGGTCACAAACGCATATGCGGACCCGGGTACAAAAAACTCTAATTATGGGTAATCAGCTACGAGGAATAATGGGAATAAAGCGCTCGGGCAGCCCCGCAGGCCCTGCCACCGGCGCCTGGGGGGCCCACGCATGGCCATAGACCACTTCATAGGAGGCCGGCAGGGTGCCGCCCTCTTGCCGAAAGGCCTCATAGGCCTTCTCCAGCTCACCAAGCCATGAGCGGGGCATCAGACCCCGGGGCCTGCCCGTCGCGGCATTAGTGGCACCGATGGCCCGCAGGTCCTCCATGAGCTGGCGAACCGAAGCGTAGGTGACGGTTATCATCTCCACATCCATGACCGGATCGGCAAAACCCGCACGCACCAGGGCGTCACCGATGTCATGCATGTCAAAGAAACGGTTTACATGAATGCCCTCGGGATCCACCTGAGCCCAGGCAGCACGCAGTTCCCGCAGGGTGTCAGGGCCGAAGGTGGTGAAGGTGAACAAGCCCCCGGGTGCCAGCACCCGCCGCAGCCCGGTGAACGCGGCGTCCAGATCATCACTCCATTGCAGAGAGAGACTGGAATAGATCAGGTCGAAGGCCGCATCCCTGAAGGGCAGCCGCTGAGCGTCGCCCGCCACCGCCAGGGGCCGCCGCCACCAGCCGGCACGGCGGCGGGTCTCGTGCAGCATGGCCTCGGACAGATCCAGGGCACAGACCGTGGCGCGTCGGTAACGCGCCCGCAGCCCTCGGGTGCCCCGCCCCGTCCCCGCACCCAGATCCAGGATGCGCTCCGGGGCCAATTTCACCACGCTCAGTCGCTCCAGCAGTCGGTCGCAGACCTCGTGCTGCAGCACCGCCGCCTTGTCATACTGAGGGGCGGCCCGATCGAAGCTTGCGCGCACCCGGCGGCGATCAAGACGATAGCGATCGTCAGCCGACATGGGCTTCCTCCACCAACAGGCGCGCAATCTGCGGCCCGTGTGTAAGCAGGGGGGCATGCCCCGCACCACGCAAAATATCCACCGGCATACCCGGTCTCAGGTTGACCAGATCCATGGCCACTTCTGCGGGCACCAGCCTGTCCAGATCGCCCAGCACCGCACGCACCGGCACATCCGAAATCCCCAGCTGCTCACGCAGATCGGTATCCCGCAGGATATCCAGACCCTCGGCCAGGGCACCGGCGGAGGGCGGCGCGGCCAGACACCGGGCCTTGAGCCGACGCAAGGCCTCGGCCCGCCCCGGGGCGCCAAGCAGCTGCAGGGCCAGGAAACGCCCCAGGGTCGCCTGATAGTCGATACCCAGATCCCGGGCGAAGGCCGCCAGCACATCCGGATCCATGGCATGGGGCCAGTCCGGGGCCCGCACGAAGCGGGGCGTCGAGGCCAACAACATCACCTGCCTCACCTTGTTCGGATGGCGACGGGCCAGGGTCAGCGCCACCAGCCCGCCCAGGGACCAGCCCACCACCGTGACCGGCCCGCCCAGACCCTCGACCAGGCGATCCGCCGCCTGCTCGAGACTGCCAAAGACCGCCTCATCACCATGCATGCCATGACCGGGAAGATCAGGGGCCAGCACACGGGCCCGACCCGCCAGGGCCTCGCCCAGATCCTGCCAGACCGAGCCATTCAGCCCCCAGCCATGGATGCACAGCAGCCTGGGCACCGGCGCATTGCCCGGATCAGCAACCACGGATTGCCGCTTCATCGATCTCGGGTATCATGCCCAGTCCCGCTATCCACACATTCAATCTCATAAGGGATCTGTCTCATGTTGCTGGCCTTCGCCCTGGTGCTTGGCGCCTATCTGTTGGGCTCGGTATCCACCGCCATCCTCGTCTGCCGCCTGGCCGGTTTGCCAGACCCGCGCAGCCAGGGCTCCGGCAACCCGGGCGCCACCAATGTGCTGCGCACCGGGCGCAAGGGGGCGGCCATCATCACCCTGCTGGGGGATCTGCTCAAGGGTCTGGTCCCGGTGCTCATCGCCCACGCCATCGGCCTGGAGCCGCCCTGGCTCGCCGCCGTCGCCCTGGCCGCTTTCCTGGGACACCTGTATCCGGTCTACCACGGATTCAAAGGCGGCAAGGGCGTAGCCACGGCCCTGGGGGTCCTGCTGGGCATCCACACGCCAGTGGGGCTGGCCGTCCTGGCCACCTGGCTGATTACTGCTGCCATCAGCCGACTGTCATCCCTGTCGGCCCTCACCGCCGCCGCACTGACACCTCTCTATATGTATCTACTGACTGGCGAGGCCTGGCTGGTGGGGGCCAGTCTGCTGCTGGCGGTGATGATCTTCTGGCGCCACCGCAGCAACATCCGCAAACTCGCCTCCGGACAGGAACCCAGGATCGGCAAAGGGTGAGTTCAAAGCGAGGAGGCAGACGCCTTTATTTCTGACACCCCCTCAGCCAGACCCCATCTCGCCCGCGCCCGGATCGTCAGATCCTCGCCCTCGCCGGCCTGCAAGCGCATGAGCCCCGCCAGGGCGATCATGGCGCCGTTGTCTGTGCAGAACTCCAGCGGTGGGTAGTGGACGCTGGCGCCCTCGCCGGCTACCGCCTCCCGCAGTCGCGTACGCAGTCGCCGGTTGGCGCCCACGCCGCCGGCCACCACCAGGCGTGTGGCACCGGTCTCCCGCACCGCCCGCAGGCACTTGATGACAAGGGTATCCACCACCGCCTCCTCGAAGGCCCGGGCCACATCGGCACGGTCCTGCTCCGTACGCACCTCGCGCAGGGTGGTCAGCGCCCGGGTCTTGAGCCCGGAGAAGCTGAAATCCAGCCCGGGCCGATCGGTCATGGGGCGGGGGAACTGGTAACGATCCGGATCCCCCCGCTCCGCCAGGGCCGCCAGGGCCGGGCCACCGGGATAACCCAGGCCCAGCAACTTGGCCGTTTTGTCGAAGGCCTCGCCGGCGGCATCGTCCAGGCTTTCCCCCAGAATCCGGTAACGCCCCACCCCCTGCACGTCCACCAGCATGGTGTGAC
>SR_TP_S13solDRAFT_1000604_pt1 | contig 13541 bp, 17 predicted proteins | sample SodReaTP_S13sol_FD_11159 | JGI IMG/M metagenome (IMG submission 11159)
CGTGCTGTCGCTGTTCACCCACCTGCCGGTCGGCGACTGGCAGCGCTGGCTGCGCGCGCTGGCCTCGGCCGTCGCGCCGGGCGGCTTGCTGCTGCTGTCGTTTCACAGCGAGCGGGTGGCCGGCGACTACGGCGTCGAACTCGGTGAGGACGGCAGTTTCTTTGCAGCCAGCAGCGAGTCGCCCTCGCTCGACCCCGAACGCTACGGCACGACGCTGACGACCCGCGAAGTGGTCGAGCGCGAGATCCTCTCGGCGCTCGATCTCGAGCCGGTGCTGTATGAACCCGTGGCGTTCTGGGTGGGGCAGGACGCCGTGGCTATCCGGATGCCCGAGCGGCCCTGAAAACCAGGCGGACCCATTCGTCCTGTTCGCTGTGGTCGACCGGTTCACCCAGCTCGGCGTAGGCGGCGATCACGGATTCGGCCTGTTCGGGCAGGATGCCCGAGAGCACCAGGGCGGCGCCGGGGCGCAGGCAGGCGATCAGCTTCGGCGCCAGTTCCACCAGCGGCGCGGCCAGGATGTTGGCCAGCACCAGGTCGAAACGTCGCCGGCGCCCGGTGAGCGCTTCGAAGGCGTCGGGCAGCAGACACTCGATGCGTCCTTCCAGCCCATTGCGGCCGGCATTGGCCTCGGTGGCCAGCAGGGCCTGCGGGTCGTGGTCCACGCCGACCAGGCGACCGGCGCCCTTCAGGCCCGCGGCGATGGCGAGCACGCCCGATCCGCAGCCGAAATCGAGCACGTCGAGACCGGCAAGCTCGAGGCCGTCGATCCAGGCCAGGCACAGCGCGGTGGTCGGATGCGTGCCCGACCCGAAAGCTAGGCCCGGATCGAGCCGGATCACCAGCGGCCAGTCGGGATCGGGCTCGAGATGCGACGGGCAGATCCACAGATCGCGGCCGAAGCGCATCGGTTCGTAGCGATCCATCCAGGCACGCTCCCAGTCCTGTTCGACCAGTTCACTGAAGCGCAGGCTGGCAGCCGCCTCGGCCAGTCCGGCCTCGGTCAGTGCGGTGACGACCAGCGATCGATCGATGTCGGCGTCGAACAGGCCTTCGACGATGGTTCGCGGCCACATCGGGGTGCTGCCGGGGGCGGGCTCGTGCACCGGTACATCGGCGGCGTCGAGCAGGCTGACGGCATGCGCGCCGGCTTCGAGCAGTGCTGCTTCGGCTTCGTCGACGCGCGACTCCTCGACCGTCACGCGAACCTGCAGCCAGCGCACGGCCGCGCGGGAGTCGATCATTGCCAGTCTCCAAAAAGGGTCTGCAGGGCGGCGATCGCGGCCGGCCCCGCGGTTTCGCTTCTGAGCACGCGCGGGCCGAGCCGAACTCCAATGCTGCCCTGTCGTTCCAGCCAGGTGATCTCCTCGTCTCCCAGGCCGCCTTCCGGACCGATGATCACGACCACGCCGTCGTTGCCCGGCGGCTCGATTCGGCTCAGGGCGGATTGCGCGAGCGGATCCAGGTGCAGTCGACGGCCCGGCGGCCAGTCCAGCCTGGTCAGCGCCACCGGACTCTCGATGGACGGCACGCGTACCCGGCCACTCTGTTCGCACGCGGCGATGGCCACCTGCTGCCAGTGGCGCAGGCGCTTTTCCGCGCGCCGGCCGTCGAGTCGCACCTCGGTGCGATCGGTGAACACCGGCAGGATACGACCCACGCCCAGCTCACAGGCCTTCTGAATGCACCAGTCCATCCGATCGCCGCGGGCAATGGCCTGGATCAGCGTGATCGACAGCGGCGATTCGGTCGTCACCTCGACGCGTTCATCCACGGCGACGCTGCAGCGATCGCCCGGGCCGGTGGCCGTGATCGTGCCGAGGTACTCGTGGCCGTCGTCGTTGAACAGAGCCAGTCGGTCGCCTGACTTCTGGCGCAGCACCCGTACCAGGTGGCGGGCCGGCCCGGCTTCGAGCTCGATCTCGCGGCCGGTCCCCAGGACCTGCCCGGTATGAATGCGGATGCGGCGCATCAGCCGGCGCTCCCGCTTACTCCGGACGCTTTTGCGCGTATGATGAGAGACTGTCGGCACAGACAGCCTGAATCGGAAACATGCAAGGTATGAAAATGCGTGCTCACGGCGGTTTTTCGCTGATCGAGATCCTGGTCGTGGTCGTCATTATCGGCATTCTGGCCGCGGTCGTGGTGCCGCGCGTCATGGACGAACCCGACCGCGCCCGGGTGACCAAGGCCAAGCAGGATGTGCAGGCGCTGGTTACTGCACTCAACATGTACAAGCTCGACAATTACAGCTACCCCTCCACGGAGCAGGGCCTGGAAGCCCTGGTGCGACGCCCCGCCGGGCAGCCGGCGGCGCCCAACTGGAAGGAGGGCGGCTATATCGAGCGCCTGCCCACCGACCCGTGGGGCAATCCTTATCAGTACCTCCATCCCGGCGTGCATGGCGAAATCGACGTGTGGTCGTTCGGGGCCAACGGGACCTCCGGCGGCGAGGGCATCCATGGCGAGATCGGCAACTGGGAAGACTGAAGGCTTCACTCTGATCGAAGTGCTGGTGGTGGTTGCCATTGCCGGCCTGGTCGCGAGCCTGGTCGTTCTGAACCTCGGACCCTGGCGCTCGCCGTCCCGGCCGGATGCACAGCTCGAACGCCTCGCCGCCCTGATCGACTACCAGTGCGAGCAGGCCCTGTTCCAGTCACGACCGCGCGGCATCCGGCTGACCCTCGAGGGCTACGACTTCTGGCAGGCGAGCAGCCAGGGGTGGCTGGACCTGTCGCAGGACAAGGTATCCCGACCGCGCGGCTGGCACGACGATCCCGAACTGGAACTGCACGTCGACCGGCAGCGCGTCACCATCGAAGCCGAGCCGGAGGCGCCCCAGCTGGTCTGCCAGCCGCTGGGCGAGTTGAGCGCTTTCACCCTGACCCTGCGGCTGGACTCCGTCGACGCCACCCTGAGCGGCGAGTCGAACGGGCGGCTCGCACTGGAGCGCACGCAATGAGGGCAGGCTGCGGGGGGTTCACCCTGATCGAGGTGCTGGTGGCGCTGGTCGTCGTCGCCGTCGCGGTGGCCGCGCTCGGACGCGCAGGCAGCCAGGTGATCGATCATCAGGCCGGGCTCGAGCAGCGCACCTGGGCGCTGTGGGTGGCCGACAATGCCCTGTCCGAGCTTCACCTGGAGGCCACGCCGGCCACCGGCAGGCGCCGGGGCAGCAGCGACATGGGCGGTCGCACCTGGTACTGGGAAATGCTGGTGCAGCCCGCGCCCGGCGGCGATCTGTTGCGCGTCGATGTGGCCGTCTACGATTCCCCCGCGCGCGGCGCGGCGCTGCTCATGCACACCGGGTTCGTGGCGCCATGAGTGGGCCAGGACCGCGGCTGGCGTCGGGCTACACCCTGATCGAGATACTGGTTGCCGTGACGGTTTTCTCGATCCTGGCCGCAACCGCCTACCTCGCGCTCGATACCCTGTCGGCGGCCAGTGCCGCGCATCGCGATCGCGCCGAGGCCTTCGGCGCCGTGCAACTGGCCGTCGCCCGGCTCGACAGCGACCTGAGGCAGCTGGCAGCAAGGCCGGCCTCCTCGGCCGATGGACGCATGGAACCGGCCCTTGCTGGCGCGGACGACCGGATTGAGGGAACGCGTGCGGGCTGGGCCAATCCGGCCGCGGTGAAGCGATCGACGCTGCAGCGCTTTGCCTGGCGGCTGAGCGGCAGCGAGCTCGAGCGGGTGCACTGGCCGGTCACCGATCGGGTCGGCGCCAGCCGTCCCGCGACGGAAACGATTCTGCCGGGAGTTGTCGATCTGGCATTTCGATACCGGGACCGGACCGGCGCCTGGCAGCAGAGCTGGCCGGCCGGAGACGACGCGCAGGCGCGTTTGCCCACGGCGATCGAGGTGGTTCTGGAAAGCCGTCGCTTCGGGACGGTCCGGCGTCTGGTGGTGTTGCAGTGATGTGCGCCTGGCCGGCACGCCAGCGCGGCGGCGCTTTGCTGATTGCCCTGGTGGCGGCTGCGCTCGCGGCGGTCATGGCGACCGCGCTGCTCGAGCGTGGGCAGCGTTCGCTGGCGCGCAGCGAGGCATTGCTGGATACCGAGCGGTCCTGGCAGTATGCCCAGGGCATGGCTGCACTGGGCGAGCGCATGCTGCGGCAGGCATTGGCAGAAGGCGCCGATCCGGCGGTGCTGGACGGCAGCTGGACGGCGCCGTTCGATGTGCCCGGCGGCATGGTCCAGGGGCGCCTGATCGATCAGGGCGCTCGCTTCAATCTCAATGCCCTGGCCCACCCGGACAGCGCAACGGCGGCTGCTGCCCGCGAGATCTTTCGACGACTGCTCGAGCAGGTCGGGCTCAATCCGGTCATCGCCGACGAATTGGCCGACTGGCTCGAGGGGGCCGTCATGCCGCGGCCGGGCAGCGCGGCCAATGACTGGTACGCCCGGCATGAACCACCCTACCGCACGGCCGGGGTGTTGCTGGCAAGCATCAGCGAGCTGCGCTGGCTCAGAAGCGTGGACGATTCGGCCTGGCGCAGGCTGCAGCCGCTGGTGACGGCACTGCCCGAGCCGGAGCTGCGGGTGAACGTCAACACTGCACGGCCGGAAGTCCTGGCGGCCGTGATAGCCGAGCTGGATGTCGATCAGGCGCGCCGGGTGATTGCCGACGGCCCGCATTCCGACCTGGTGCGGTTTCGCGCCCATCCGCTGGTGGCGGCCGCGATCCGCCCGGACGAGCAGGTCCTGCTGAGCCTGCAGAGTCGCTGGTACCTGGCCCAGGCGAAGGTCGTTCTCAACGGCATCGAACGCGACTACTTCCGGCTGATCAACGCTGCTGCGGCAGGTTATGATGGCTTCCGTCACTTCAGCCAGGGGGTGCCCTGACCATGGCGCGAGCGCGCCCGAACAGCCTGCTTGTTCACGCCGCCGGCGAGTCCTGGCTGTGGACCGAGTTCGACCGCCACGGGCAGATTGCCGGCCAGGGCGAATGCCGGCCGGAGGCACCCGACTGGCCGGGCGAGCGACCGGCAACCGTGCTGGTCGACGCGTCGCGCTGCCTCGGTCTGACCCTCGAGCTGCCGCCCTTGCGCGGGCAGCGCCTGCAGCAGGCCCTGCGCTGGGCGGTCGAAGAGCACCTGGCCGGCAGCGCCGAGGACGAGCATGTGGTGGCCGGGCCGCGCGATGAGGCCGGCCGCCTGCATTGCATCAGCATCGCCAGCGAGACGATGGACGAACTGACCAGGACGCTGGCCGGCCTTCGGGCCGAACGCATGCTGCCCGACGCACTGTGCCTGCCGTGGCAACCGGGGCAGCTTGCCCTGGCCGCGCACCGGGAGCGGGTGCTGGCGCGGTGGGGCGAATGGTCGTTCGCCGCCTTTGATGCCGACCTGGCGGCAGACATGATCGACGCCGTTGCACCGGAATCCGCCGAGTGGCAGTGGTACGGCGACAAGACCCCACCCGCGTGGGCCGCCGACCGGGGCGCCGTCGCCGCGGCCGGCAATGCCAGCCTGGCGTCGGTTCTGGCGCGGCAGGCGGCCAACACGCCGGTCAATCTCCTCAGCGCTGGCTGGGCACCGCGCTCGGCGGCGACTGCGCGCTCGCAGTGGCGCTGGGCGGCCATGCTGGGTGTGGCCGTCGTCGTTCTGGCAATCGGCCATGCGGCCGTGGAACGTTACCACCTGGCCGCCCGTTCGGCCGAGCTGGAAGGGGCCATCGAGCAGCGCTTCCGACAGGCCTTTCCGGAAGTCGGGAGGATCGTGCCCGGGCGGGAACTTACCCTGGCCGAGCGCGAACTGGCCCGGCTGCGCTTTGGTCAGGCCGCCGGCCTGCTCGACCTGATGCATCGCGTAGCGCCGGTCATTGCCGGTCAGGCGCAGTTGCAGCTGGATCGACTCGACTACCGTGACGGCGTGCTCGAACTGGGCCTGAGGGCGCCCGACGTCGCCGCCCTCGACCAACTCGAGCAGCGCTTGCGCGCACTGGATCTCGAAGCCGACGTGCAGTCGGCCAGCCTGGACGAACAGGGTGCGAGCGGGCGCATCCGGATCGCCCGCCGGGGTGGCGCATGAAGTCGTTCTGGCAGCAGCTCGAACCGCGCCAGCGCCGGTTGGTCGGTCTGGCCGCGCTGGTATTGCTGGCCGCATTGGTATTTGTCTGGGTCTGGGAACCGCTGGCCGAGGCCCGCCAGGCCGAACGTGATCGCATCGCCGGTCAGCAGGCCCTGCTCCATTGGCTCGAGGCCGTCGAGCCCCTGGCCGAGCGTCTGCGTGACAGCACCCGCGGCGAGCGTGAGCTGGGTGATCGTTCCCTGCTGGGCATCACCGATGAGACGGCCAGGGCAGCCGGGCTGGCCGGACAGGTCGCCCGCATCGAGCCCACCGGTGATGGCCAGGTGCGGGTCTGGCTCGAGAGCGCGGACTTCGTCACCGTGATGGGCTGGCTGGAATCGTTTTCGCGCAGTCGGCCCGTGCGTGTCGACCAGCTGCAGGTGGATCGTGCCCGCAGCGCCGGCCAGGTCAATGTTCGGGTCACGCTGGTGAGCGATGCGTAAGATCCTGTGGCTGGTCCTGCTGGCCGTGCCCGTACTGATCGTTCTCACGCTGCCGGCGCGGGTCATCGCGCCGCGCCTGGGTATTGCCGACGATGTGCGTGACGTCCGGGGCACGCTGTGGCGGGGCGAGGCCATCTGGCAGCAGCCGGGTTTCGCGCCGGTCGACGTCGTCTGGCGCTGGGATGGCGGTCGCGAATGGCGCTGGCAGGCCGGCGGAACGGGCGTCGATCTGACCGGAAAGTGGCGTGCCGCTGCCGGTGTCACCGATCTGGCCGAGATCAGCGGCACGCTGGCCCTGGACCGTCTCGACGCGCAGGTCTGGCTGATGAACGTACGCCCGCGCGGGATGGTCGATGTCGATGTGGCCCGGGCGAGGATCGCCGAAGGACAGCCACCCGAGATCGACGGTGAGCTGGTCTGGCGTTCGGCGCGCCTGGAAGGAACGGTTCACGAGTCCCTGGGCGAGATCACCGTTCGCCTGTCCCGGGACGAGGGTGGTCAGACCGCGCGAATCGAATCCACCCGGCCCGGTGCCATCCAGCTGCGCGGCGATATCGAACTGGGGGTCGAGCGCTACTCCGTCGACCTGTGGCTGAGGGCGAGCCCGGACCGGCCGGAGCTCGCTCGACAGATCGCCTGGCTGGGAGAGCCGCAGCCCGACGGCCAGGTGCGGGTGCGGCTGAGCGGAGCGCTGGGCTGGTAGTCGATGATGGAAGGCGGGAAGCATGGGATGAGCAAATCGAACCGTGAGCGCTGGCTGGCGGTGGCGCTGGAGGCGGCCGATGCGGCCGATGCCGTGGCGATGCGCCACTTCGGGCGTGAAATCGAGGTGGAGCTCAAGGAAGACGAGAGCCCCGTGACCGTGGCCGACCGGGAAGCCGAGCAGGCCATTCGCAACGTGATCCGGCACCATTGCCCGGATCATGCCCTGTTCGGTGAAGAGTATGGTCACGACGGCGACAGCCGCTTCCTGTGGCTGATCGACCCCATCGACGGCACCCGCAGCTTCATTCGCGGGCTGCCTTTCTGGTCCACCCAGATTGCGCTGATGATCGACGGCGAGCTGGTACTGGGCGTGTCGTCGGCGCCAAGCTTCGACGAGCGGGCCTGGGCCGTAGTCGGGAGCGGCGCATTCATCAATGGACGGCAGGTCGCGCTGCGCCAGGTCGACCGTCTGGAAGACGCCGACGTCAGTTTCGGCAACCTGCGCAGTCTCGCCCGTTGCGAAGGCTGGCGCTGGGTCGGCGACATCGTCTCGCGCGCGGCGCGTTCGCGCGGCTACGGCGATTTCTATTCGTATCACCGCCTCGCCGACGGCGGGCAGGACGTGGTCATCGAGAGCGACGTCAATATCCTCGACATCGCGGCCGTGGCCGTGCTGGTGCGCGAGGCGGGCGGTGTGTTCACCGACCTGGACGGACAGCCGCCCGGGCTGCAGACCACCTCGGTGCTGGCGGCCTGTCCCGAACTGCACCGTCAGTTGCTATCCTCTCGCCATGAGCAAGCATGAATCCACCCGTCCCCTGCCGCTGATCCACGACCGCCGGGAGCGGCGCCCGGCCGACCTGTTCCGGGTCGAACAGCTGGACCTGGAGTTTGCCAACGGTGAACGGCGGACCTACGAACGACTGATCAGCCGCGGGGTTGGCGCCGTGATCATCGTCGCCATGCCCGACGACGATCATGTGCTTCTGATTCGCGAGTACGCCTGCGGTGTGCACCGCTACGAGCTGGGCCTGCCGAAGGGGCGCCTGGAGCCGGGCGAAAGTCATACCGAGGGCGCCAATCGCGAGTTGCAGGAAGAATGCGGCTTTGCCGCGCGTTCACTCACCGAACTGGGGTACCTCACCCTGGCCCCCGGTTACATGACCCATCGCACCCACGTGGTCCTGGCCCGCGACCTGTATGAGTCGCGTCTGCCTGGAGACGAACCCGAGGAAATCGAAGTGGTGACCTGGCCGATCAACGACCTGGTCTCGCTGATCCGCCGCGAGGACTGCAGCGAAGGCCGCACCATCGCCGCGCTCTACATGGCGCGCGACATGCTGTCGGCCGGTTGAGGCGGGGTGTTGGTTTTTTGGTTTTTTGGTTTGTTGGTTTTTTGGTTTTTTGGTTCGGCGCGTTGGGGTTCGGGGGCATCGGCGAGACTGTTGCCGCCGGGCGCGGTGATGGCTCCGACAAGTCAAAGGCGTTTCGCCCGGCGCTTCGCGCTCTTGCGGCGAGGTGCTTTTTTGTTGCGCAAAAAAGTACCCAGAAAATGCGCTGAATCGCCCCCAAACCCCAACGCGCTGAACCAAAAAACCAACAAACCAACAAACCAACAAACCAACCAACCAACTCAGAACGGCTTCACGATCACCAGGATCACCACCGCGATGAGGAACACCGCCGGAACTTCGTTGAACACCCGGTACCACTTCGAGCTGTGGCGGTTCTCGCCGCGGGCGAAAGCACGCACCAGCTGCCAGCACCACAGGTGATAGCCGACCAGGCCGGCGACCAGTGCCAGCTTGGCGTGCATCCAGCTACCCGATGACAGGTGGAACGGCTCGCCGATGAGCGTGGCCAGGCCGAAACCGATCGCCAGCGCGCCGCCGATGTGGGTAATGCCGAGCAGGCGTTTCTGCATCACGCGCAGCAGCTCGACCGTGCGGCCCTGCGGGTTCTCGCTTGCGTAGACGAACAGGCGCGGCAGGTAGAACAGGCCGGCGAACCAGGTGACGACAAAGATCACGTGAAGGGCTTCCAGCCAGCGCATAGCGCACTCCAGTGGGGCAGACGGGACGGCTATTCTCGGCCAAGGCCGGCCCGCGGGCAACTTGACGGCGCCGGGGCGGGCGCGGTATCAACAACGCGCACATCACAAAAAATTCATGAATTTACAACGTCATGAATTCGACAACTACCAAGTGCTGATCCATCCGGTTTGGGGCACATCATCTTGAAGCGGTCTTGCGACCGCTTTCTTTTTCTTCACCGGACGGTCAGTACGTCGCTGCGACAGAACGCACGCATCCTGGATTGAACCCAGCGTGAGCAATCGCCATATCATGGCTGTCCAAGGCAACAACACGCCCGGAGCACCGCAGCAATGAGCGACGCCGAACCCATGGTCTTCACCCCGTCCGCCGCCGCGAAGGTACGCGAGCTGATCCTCGAGGAGGGCAATCCCGAACTGAAGCTGCGCGTGTACATCACCGGTGGCGGCTGCTCGGGTTTCCAGTACGGATTCACGTTCGACGAAGCGGTCGAGGAAGGTGATGTCACCGTCGTTCGCGATGATGTCACCCTGGTCGTCGACCCGCTCAGCTTCCAGTATCTCGAAGGCGCGGAAGTCGACTACAGCGAAAGCCTGCAGGGCGCGCGATTCGTGATCCGCAACCCGAATGCCGCCACCACCTGCGGTTGCGGTTCTTCGTTCGGCGTGGCCTGAGGAAACTCCGGATCACGCGCTGCGGACTGGCACCGCATGACCGGTTCGTGGTATCACGAGCCCATGACCGTTCTGATCGTTCTCATCGGGCTGGTGCTCAGCCACTATTTCACCGCCGTTGGCCGATGGCGCGATTTCGGCTGGGTGCTGTGGCCTGCACTGCAATTGCGCGAGCGCTTCGCCGGCCAGCCCGGCGTGATGCTGGCGGCCCTGATCGGATCGGTGCTGCTGTTTTCCGCCCTTGCGACCGCACTTTTCACCCTCGCGCTGGGCATCGTCGGCTGGGCGATTCTGGCCCTGGCGACCTTCATCTACACGCTCGGCCCGAGAGATCTCGACCGGGACGTGCAGCAGGTGCTCGAGGCACCGTCGCACGCCGATGGCGTCGAGGCCGCACGGGCGCTCGGTCTGGCAGACGATGACGATGCTGCGGCGGGCGCCGCGGCGGTGCTTCAGGCCGCCTGCACCCGCTGGTTCGCCATCCTGTTCTGGTTCACGCTTCTTGGCATACCGGGGGCACTGCTGTACCGGCTGTGCCAGAAGGCGATGAAGCTCGAGGCCCTGGGTGCTGACGAGCTCGACTGGCTGGCGCGGCTGCGCTGGGTGCTCGAGTGGCCGGTGCTGGCGCTGATGGTGCTGTCCGCCGGCCTCGTCTCCGACCTGGATCGCGTGGCACAGGCCTGGAAGCGCTATCGAGTGCAGCGCCCCTGGTGGCTGCTGTCGCCGGCCCTGATCGATGCGGTCACCGCGGAACTGCTTGATACGGCCGGCTCGCGTGAAGAAGGCCTGCAGCGAGGTCATCAGCTTGCCTGGCGCATGCTGGTCCTGTGGCTGGTGCTCATGAGCGTGCTGCTGCTGGCCGGCTGGATCGTGTGACCGGTTGGCGGACAGATCGATGATCGATCCGGGCCGATGCGCCTGGACGAACGAATGGGAATGCGGAGGGAATGAAATGAAATGGCAGGTCGGATTGCTGGGCATGCTGCTGGCTGCGACCGCCGGTGCCCAGACCTGGGTGCGCTGCGGCGGAGTGATCGATGTCGATACGGGCGAGCGCCTGGGCGCGCACACTGTGGTCATCGCCGATGGGACAGTGGCCGAAGTGCGTTCGGGTCATCCCGAATGGGGCGATGGCGTCGAAAGGGTGGACCTTGCCGCGATGACCTGCCTGCCGGGACTGATGGACATGCACACCCACCTGACCTCGCAGTCGGGCCCGTCGTCGTACATCGAGCGCTTCACGCTCAACGAGGCCGACGTTGCCCTGCGCGGGGCGGACTACGCTCGCAAGACCCTCGAGGCCGGATTCACCACCGTGCGCGATCTGGGCGATTCCTTCAACGCCTCGATCGCCCTGCGCGATGCCATCGACGACGGGCGCATTCCGGGCCCGCGCATCTTCACCGCGGCCAAGTCGCTGGCAACCACCGGAGGGCATGCCGACCCCACCAATGCCTGGCGTCTCGACCTGGCCGGTGACCCCGGGCCGCACGACGGCGTGCTCAACGGCGTGGCCGAGGCGCGCAAGGCCGTGCGCCAGCGCTACAAGGACGGCGCCGACCTGATCAAGATCACCGCCACCGGTGGTGTCTTGAGCGTCGCCCGCAGCGGGGACAACGCGCAGTTCACCGACGAGGAGCTGACCGCCGTGATCGAGACCGCGGCCGACTACGGCATGCACGTGGCCGCGCACACCCACGGCACCGAGGGCATGCGGCGCGCGGTTGCCGCCGGGATCCATTCGATCGAGCACGGCACTTACATGACCGATGAAATCATGGCCATGATGATCGAGCGCGGTACCTGGTACGTGCCGACCATCTCGGCCGGCAGGTTCGTCGCCGAGAAGGCCGAGGTCGAAGGCTACTTCCCACCGGTGGTCGCGGCCAAGGCGCGTCGCATCGGCCCGATCATCCAGCAGACCTTCGAGCGCGCGCACGCCGCCGGCGTGCCGATCGCCTTCGGCACCGACTGCGGCGTATGTCCTCACGGCAGCAACGCGAGCGAGTTCACCTACATGGTCGAGGCGGGCATGAGCCCGGCCGATGCCCTGCGCACGGCCACCGTTCATGCCGCCGCACTGCTGGGCCGCGAGTCGGAACTCGGCCGGCTGCAGCCCGGCTATGCCGCCGACCTGATCGCCGTCGACGGTAACCCGCTCGAGGACGTGAGCGTGCTCGAGGATGTCCGTTTCGTCATGCGCGACGGGCAGATCTTTCTCCAGTGAGAGCAGGAAATGAGCCAGCAACCGGCTGCTGGAGTGATTTCGGGTGTCCGCGCTGGTTCGAGGTTTCTTCACTCGGCATAGCCGCTCAGTTCGAGATAGCCCCGCCCGAGTAATGCGCCGTTGTCGGCGTCGCGCACGCGCACCGCTCCCTCCCAGTAGCTGACTGCCCCTCGCCAGCGCTGGTCGTCGAAGCGGGCCGCCACATCGAGCGCCAGGTTTTCGGCGGGAATCTCGATCGTCCACTCGACCGGCCAGCGGTGGCCCTCGGCATCGCGCCAGCTGCGCCGCGGCGTGGCGGTGAAATCATCGGCAGCCAGCGTGGTGGAAGTGCCATCCGGATTCACCACCTTGCCGGCGGAAAAGCGCGAGGCCTCGCCGCCTTCGGTGCGCAGGCGGTAGACCATGACATCGCGCCCGTCGTCGAGCTGGAGTGAAAACCAGTCCCAGCCGGCCAGGTTCCCATCCAGCTGGCTCGAACCCCACTCGCGGTCGAGCCAGGCCAGCCCGTGCACCGGCGCATCACGATCCGCGATCCGGATGTTGCCGGTCACCGCCAGACGCGTGATCGAGTAGTAGTGCGAGGCATTGCCGGGCTGCCGGCCCTTGCGGCTGTAGCCTCGATCTCCCTGTTCCACGATCGGGCGCAGCCCTTCGAGCACGAGATCCAGCCCGAACTCGGGGGTCTCGGCCTTCAGTTCGAAGCGGTCGCCGGAGCGGGCGACCACCCAGTCGCGCAGCCACCATCGTTCGTCGGTGGCGCCAGCCAGGTCCAGGGCGCCTCGGGCGAAGCGTTCGGACTGGTGGAACTCACGCGCCTCGACGTCGCTGAGTGCAAGATGGGCCATCCAGACGGCATCGGCGCTCCAGGCCGAATCCGGGCGCGGCGCGTGGTCGAGCTCGAAGCGGAACAGGGTGAACTGGAAGCCGAAGGGGCGGCCGCCCGGTCCGTCGAGATTGCCGGTGAAGTACCACCATTCATTGCGAAAGCCGGGGTGGGCCGCGTGGTCTTCCGGGAAGTGGAAGGCCCTGGGTCCGGTGACCTGGCGAAAGGACTCCGGTGCGTCGTCGAGCAGGGAGCGGGTGCTGAGGGACCGGTCGGGAGCAGATTCGGGCAGGGTCTGCCAGCCAAGCCAGCCGAGCAACAGCACGGCGAGGCAAACCATGGCGAGGACATCGCGCTGCATCATTCGCCCCGGAGTTCGCGCGCAGGCTGGCGTCGCCCGATTCGCCAGGCCGGGTAAAGCCCGGCCATGAACCCGCAGACCAGGGCCAGCGGCAGCAAAAGCACGAGCGGGGCGACGGGCCAGCTCAGCGGCAGGCTCCAGCCGAAGGCGCGCGGCTGCACCACCAGCGACAGGCCGAGGTGGATGGC
>SR_TP_S13solDRAFT_1000605_pt1 | contig 13516 bp, 16 predicted proteins | sample SodReaTP_S13sol_FD_11159 | JGI IMG/M metagenome (IMG submission 11159)
TTCCGCCTGGACGCCTGGACCTGCACGGCATGACCACCGCCGAGGCCCGCCAGGCCCTGGCCGTGTTCCTGGCCGAGGCCCGGGACGCCCGCTGGCGGTGTGTGCGGGTCATCCATGGCAAGGGGCTGCGCTCCAGCAATCGCGGCCCGGTACTCAAGGGCCATGTGGCCCACTGGCTCTCCCAGCGCGACGAGGTCCTGGCCTTCAGCTCCGCCAGACCGGCAGACGGTGGCACCGGCGCTGTCTACGTGCTGTTGCGCCGTCGCGACTGACACCGCCGGCAGCCTGGTGCCAGCTTGGCTATGCTCGGGACTGGGCATTGTCACTCCTGCCAGGAAATGAGCCACAGCAACATCTGACCAGCTATGACACGGGGGCATCGCCACGCGAGGCTACGCACCCACAAATTGCATGGCTACGGTGACCATGTCACTGAGCACAGTCCTGGCAACCATGCCTAATCAGACCTTCTCAGAGCACCCCCACAGGGACACACAAGGAGCCACACCATGAAACGAATCGCACTGATCAGCCTGCTCTCGGCCCTGGCCGCCGCCCCGGTGGCCGCCAACGACGTCGTCAGCCGCGTGGATGCCAGCCGCGCCGCCATCCAGCAGTTCGCCCAGAGCCTGCAGGGGGAACTGCAGGCCGCCATGAAGGCAGGCGGCGCCGTGCAGGCCATCGAGGTCTGCCACACCCGCGCCCCCGAGATCGCGCGCCAGGTGTCACGGGAGCGGGGCGTGGAATTGAGCCGCACCAGTCTCAAGATCCGCAACCCCGGCAACCGCCCCGGTGGCTGGGAACGCGAGGTGCTGGAGAGTTTTGACGAGCGGCGCGCCGCTGGCGAACATCCCATGCAGATCGAACAGCACACCTACTACGTGCGCGGTGAGGAGCAGGAGTTTCGCTTCATGAAGGCCATCCCCACCGGGGAAGTCTGCCTCACCTGCCACGGCGCCCAGGTCCAGGCCCCCGTTGAGCAGGCCCTCAAGCGTCTCTACCCCAACGACACCGCCCGGGGCTACTCCATGGGTGACCTGCGCGGGGCCTTCGTGGTACGCCAGCCCATGTAAGCGGGCCGCCACGAGGCAACAGCTCCGCAGAGCCGCCGGTCTCCCGGCGGCTTTTTTATGCATGAGGGAAAACCAGGGGCCAGTGCCTCGCGCGGGATGCCGTTGGTGAGTGACCGGGATCATGGTAAATTGCCTGCATGCCGGCCTCGCCCGGCACCCATGTCACCGCTGCACCAGGAACTCCATGAACAAGAAACGGCTCATCGACGCCGCACTGCTGGAACTGGCCATCGAAGCCTCCAACGACGGCATCACCATTGCCGAACAGGACGGCGACGACAACATCCTCATCTACGTGAACCCCGCCTTCGAGCGTCTCACCGGCTACAACGCGGATGACATCCTCTACCAGGACTGCCGATTCCTGCAGAAAGGCGACCGGGACCAGGAAGGCCTCAAAGAGATCCGCGAGGCCCTCAAGGACGGCAAGCCCTGTCGCACCGTGGTGCGCAACTACAAGCGCGACGGTACCCTGTTCTGGAATGAACTGAGTATCACCCCCGTGTACAACGAGCAGGACCAGCTCACCTACTACATCGGCATCCAAAAGGACGTGACCGACCGGGTGGTGGCCGAACAGCAGCGCGATGAAGCCCTGCACGAGCTGGAAAAACTGCGCAAGTCCGGTTCCTGAGCCAGACGTCATCCCCAGGCGTCATCCCCAGACAGTACTCCGTGCCGCCCAACACCCGCCCATGGCATTCCCCCTAGAGCCGACTAAGCTCAGGACATGGGCATCCCGACTTCCCGCGACTTCTCCCCACTGCGAACCGCCGTTGACCTGCACCCGGCCGAACCCCTGTGGAAACGGGCCCCGGGCCGGGATGAAGACGGCCGCCCCCTGCCCGATTTCATGATGCTTATCCCGAGACTGGGCAAACGACCGGGCCTGGTCATCCGGCGGACACTGGCAGACATCGATGCCGTGTTGCAGGACTACCGCCACGCGGTGGTGTTTGCCGACATGAATCTGCGACTGAATATCCTCTGGGTGACGGTGCGGCCGATACCGGGCATCTGCCTGGAACTGCCCGCCGCCCTGAAGGTACGCGTGCCCGAGGCCATGCTGGTGGCCAGCAAGCAGCGCTGACCCGAGCAGGGGCCATCAGCCCGTTGTGATCCGTCCGCTCAGGACCTGGTTGCGACCTTCCTGTTTGGCCCGGTAGAGCAGTTCGTCCGCCCGGCCCAGTGCCGTGAGAAACACGCCCTTGGCAGGCAGATCCACCAGCCCGGCGCTGAAGGTGATGCGAAACACCTGTTCGCCGTGGCAGATGGGTCTGGCGGCCACCTCTTCCCTCAGTTTAGTCATCACGCTTCCGGCGCCGTGCAGCGCCGTCTGGGTGAACAGCAGCAGAAACTCCTCGCCGCCCCAGCGACACACCAGGTCCTTGCCCTTGACGTTGCTGCGCAGGGTCTCGGCCAGATCCTTGAGCACCAGATCCCCCGCTTCGTGGCCATGGTCATCGTTGATCTTCTTGAAATGATCCAGGTCCAGAATGGCCACCGCCGCCGGCAACTCCGACTCATCCAGCGCCTGCAGGGACTCCTCCAGACCACGACGGTTGAGCAGACCCGTAAGGGGGTCGTGATGGGCATCCACGCTGAGTCGTTCCGTGGCGTGACTGATGGCCGAATAGGACCGAGTGCGGATCCATTCGGCAATCAGCGACATAATGAACAGGGCAATAAAACCCATGACAATTCGACTGGGGTGATGGTCTGGGTACGCGTAGATCTCGGGCCAGGGACCGTAGAGGCCCGCCACCAGGACCCCGAGGAAGACCAGGCAGATCAGCAGTCCGGTACGCATGCTGGTAAAGCCGGCCATGACCATCATCATGGCCAGGGCGAAGGAGAAATAGACACCGGAACCCCCGATACCCCCCTGTAGCGCCAGGAACAGGGCCAGGATGCCTGCCTGGAACGCGAACACATAGCTCACCACGGTGACCCGTCCGGTCACACGGCTGTAGAGCATGAGACTGAGGCAGAACAGGGCATTACCCAGCAGGATCAGGCCCAGGAGCATGCGCCCGTCATACAGGGAGTACAGACCCAGTGGTGCCAGAAAGGCCGAACCTGACACGGCGAACAGGGTCACCAGAAGGACCCGGCGACTGTGCTCGATATCTCGAGGAGATTGACCAAAATCCATCTGTGTGTCCTGGACCCCACGATCGGCCACCTGCGCAACCGGCGCGGACGGTGTCCCGATTCAATGCTCGTGCACGGAGCATCCAGGCTCACGCCGCCTCCCGACCGGATGCCGGGTCAGCAGCTGCAGTATGGTGGGATCCGGAGACAGGCCCAAGATTAATGTGATGCACGTCACAATTAAGGCGACAAACTGCTGCAATCTGGCGCCGGACGGGTGTTCCGCCAGGACATGGATGCGGCGGGCCTACTGCAGCGGCAAGGGGTCTGCGCTGCCAGCCAGCAGGCGCAGGGCGAAGACCGTCAGCCACAGCCCTGCGAGGACGTAGCCGGCAAACACCAGCCAGAAGAACAGCGGCTGATCGGCCCTTTGGGCCCGCAGGGGCTGGGTCAGGCCTTTCGGCCCGAAGGGCAGCCAGCCGGTGCGCAGACTGCCCCAGGCCACGAAGACCAGGCCCAGGCCCAGCACCAGGAAGAACAGCCCCTGAAACAGGGCCATCAGCGCGGCGCCCCGGCCATGCGCGCCCGCACAAAGGCACCCAGCAGGGCCGCCGCCATGGCAGGCAGGGACAGAATCAGGAACAGCACCAGGCCCAGGGGCAGCATGGAGGGTGATGCCGGGCTGGTGAGGACCATCACCACCGGCTGTACCAGCATCACCGCCAGCGCCCAGCGCCAGGGACGACGGGGCGCCAGATACCCCAGCAGCCCCGAGAACAGGATCGCCAGGGGGTAGGCAACGGTCCAGTACAGCGATGAATCCCAGGCCTCACCCTGGCCGCTGACCACGGAGGTCACCAGCCACAGCAGGGCCCCGGCGATCATGGCCAGGGCATAGGTCCCCGCTCCGTGTTCTCCCTGGCGCATGTCTCTCCCCCCTGGCGAAGTCCGGCAGGGCGCCCCGGCCTGGCCGTCAGGCGCTGCGCTGCCGATCATCCTCGATACGATTCCTGCCCGCCTGCTTGGCCTTGTAGAGCCGTTTGTCCACGGTCTCGATAAAGGCCATGGGTTCGTCGCCGGTAGCGGGCACGATGCTGCCGATACCGATGCTGACCGTCAGCACCTGGCCCGATGGCGCGTCTTCGTGGTGAATCTGTTCCTTGAAGATCAGGGCGCAGCAGCGTTCAGCGACCTTGTGCGCCGCGGCGGCGTAGGTCTCGGGCAGCACCAGTACGAACTCCTCTAGACGGCACTGCCGGCCTCCATGGCTTCGTTGGTCTTGTCTTTCATGATCGGTGACTCAGTAGCGGCGCAATCCTTGCGCCATCGAGCAGCGGCCCGGCTTGAAATGCCCCCTAGAGGAACTTCAATCGGCCCCGCAAGGCCTCGCCGTCCAGGGTGACATCCTTGAGGGTGACCCCATCGTCGGCCATGCCCACCACGACCCCCTTGCCGGACACCGGGATCAGGCTGCCGATCTGGAAGCGGCCCGGCGTGGCGCGCAGGAAGCATTCCTCGTCGAAGAACAATCGGTCCCCCTGCTCGCCCACCTCGTCGGACTCCAGGGTGTCATAGCCCACCAGCCGGACGATGTCCTCCTTGCCGGAGATCTCCACCTCCTCGATGGACTGGTCTTCGGGTGTAATGAGCAGCGCCTTCATGGGATACCCTCACTGTGGTTGAGCCTGCCGCCCGGATGAGCAGACAGAAGCTGTTGATGTGAACACAAAACACCCCGCGGTGCCCAGGCCGCAGCGGACGATGCCATACCAGCCTCAGCCGCTCTGAAAAGAAAGGTGAATGTCACTGCCGTAGCGGCGAATGATATCCCGCTTGGCAGCGCGAAAGGCATCCGCCTCGTAGGGGAGGCCTGACCGGGCCATCTTGTAACGGGCCAGTTCATCGGAGATCACATCCATAAACAGCTCCGCCAACAGCAGCCTGGCAGAGTCGCGGAAATTGCCCCGTCCATCCACGTACAGCTGCACCGTCGGTGCAGCGGTGTTGATGAGTATCTTGCGTTCCTGGGGGCTGTACACGGCCCTGTCCACGTCCTTGCCCAGGTAACGGAACTCGTAGCCCGTGAACATGGCCTCGCCATGGTCCCTGGGCAGGTGGCGTTTGCTCACCTGTCCACTGCCATGGTGGCTGTGCCCCGTGGCATGTTCGGCGATGACGATCTCGCACCAGGCCAGGTAATTGCCGACGCGCACCACGATCTCGCCATGATCACCAGGCAAGGCACCGTGCGCGGTCCACTCGAGCCGTGGCATGGCGCGCAGCTCAGCCACGGGGATCTCTGCGGGCACCGCGTCCAGGGTCAGCCCCCCGGACAGGGCAGTCTCGATGCTGAGTGTCCCATCACCGGGAAGCTGATCCGGGTCCACCAGCAGGCTCACGCGAAACGGGTGAGCCGGTTTGCGGTAATAGAACGGGGTGCTGAATCGCAACGCGGCCGGGCGCTCCGGGGACTCGACTTCCGGCGCCTGCAGGGCGGTGGATGACGGCACCGTGATGCCCAGGTCGTGGATGGCGGCACGATTCATGCGAAGCAGGAGGTGCTCGATCATGTGGGTGGTACGACCCGAGGTGCTGGCCCGCTCCAGGTGCTTCAGCTTCTCCTGCTCCGCCATGACGCAGGGGGCAATCATCTGGCTGACCTCCTTGTAGAAGGCTGCAACAAAAGGCTCCTTGGGATTCAGCCCTGCCCGTTCATCGCTGATCACGGCAACACCCTCTCCCAGTTTCTCGACCAGCGCCGGGCAGCGGACCGTACCGAACAGGTACTCGGTACCCACCTGGTTCTCGTAATCGAACAGCTGGCAGTCCAGCACCGCCATGCCGGACAGCACCACCAGGCCGTTGCTGCGCTCATCGCCCCGGGGGATGAGCGCAGCGTCAAGGGCGCGCTTGAGGGTCAGGGAGAAGGGATAGTGATGCCCTTGATACTCGAACTGGCCTTGCCTGTCGGGTCCAATCAACAGCAAGGACGACGGTTCCTCGAACTGTAGCCGCTGGCTGCGTCCGCTCTCCTTACCGTTGCGCAGATGCACCACCTCCACGTGCCTTCGTGTCAGCACATCGCGCAGGTAGATGTTGTTGGCCAGTGTGTGCACCACGGATCCGAAGTGGGTGATGCTCACCTGGGGGTTATCGATGACGATAACCACCCGGGTTCCGTTCTCGGCAATGCCAAGGCGTTCATGGTCCTTGTCCGTGGTGGGACGGTCCTGACCGGCGTCGTCGTAGAGATAGCCACCATTTTCGGCCCGAAACAACTCGATGCGGGACAGTCGCCCGTTGTGGATCGTCTCCAGCCACCCGTAGCCCAGGCCGAAGATCGCCTGTTTGAGGCCCCGGCCGAAATAGCCGCGCCCGCCAACCAGGCCGTTGGCCAGCGGACTGTGCGCGCCGCCGTAGCTGAGGATGAGACAGGCCCTGTCGAAGGACATGCCCTCCGCCTGGTCCACGACTGTCAGCAAGGCACCCCGCTTGTGGCGCTCGTACTGGACCAGGATCCGCCCGCTCACCTCGACACCCTTGCTCTCCAGCCGGGAATAGCTGTCATCGCTGTTGGTGATCAGCTCCACCAGGGCCTTTTCGATAGAGGCAAATCGTCTGGAATCGATATCAATGACCCGTTGATCCACGGGAATCGCGTTGATTGCCATCGGCCTTGCCTCCCGGCGCTACGCACCTGCCTGGTGGGGGGCCTGCACCCCGGCCACCGGCGCGGATCTCCGTGCTCAGTTTTCTGTCAGGGTCATCAGGATGTCCGCGTACCAAGCACAGTTGAGCCCGAGGGCCTCGTCCAGCACCAGGTCACGGGTGCCCACATCGAGCCGTGCCGAATGCACGCCGAGCAGACGCCAGGGCAGCACCTCCTGGTACGGCAGGGGGTCATGGATGCGCATCACCACGCAAGCCCCGCTGGTACCCCGATGCGTCCGGGCATCGGTGAGAAAATACCCCTCCCCCTTGAACCGCAGACCAAAGGAAGAGGCGACCGCTGCCTGACGCACCACCGGCATGTGGTGCAAGGTATCGTGAAAACCCAGGGGGAAGCCGACCACCAGCAATGAACTGCCCACCTCGACCTGGTCGAACTGCCCCAGTAGATGATCCTGCGTGAAGGCGTTGTAGATCGTCGTATCCGGCAAGGCGGCGCGATTGATCTCGATGGCGGCCACGTCGACCTCACCGGACTTGTCCACGCCCTGGCGCCACATGCTCTTGCCGTCCTGGTAGAGCAGCATCGAGAACCCCGTGGAGCGGGCCATGTTGTCCGCATCGATATGCAGTTCGATCTCGATGCGATTGGGGAAATGCTTGCTGGGCTCGTCGTACATCACGTGGCGACTAGTCACCAGGAATAGCCGCTCACCACGGGCAAAGAAAAATCCGCTGGCATTGGTCAGAGGCTTCTGACCATCGAAGGTGGAGATGCGTGCAGAGGTCAACAGGATGGATTCAATCATGACGATTTCACCGTAAATGGGAGCATGCCGTGACAGGGGGAACTGTGGCGCTCGCCAGTGGATCCCCGGGTCAGGCCCATGTGGCCACGAGCTCGAGAATATCAGCACCCCAAGGAGAAAATAACCAGCCCAGGGCCGCGCAATTGAGCAGGACGGTCACCCGGAACACGCGCAGGAAGGACTGTTTGCTCGATTTGTGACGCAACCACTGCTGGGCCACCAGGGCGCCCGGCCAGCCACCAGCCAGAGACAGGAGGTGAAGGGTGCTCTCCCGGGTGCGCCACCGGCCCCGCCTGGCGGCAGACTTGTCCAGGGCATAGGCGGTAAAAGTGATAACGCAGGCGGTCAGGTACCATGTCAACAGAATCAAGGGTAAGTTTCCCGCCACAACGCCACCCACCACCAGGCAGGCAACAACGCCTGCGATCAGGATTGGGACTCTAACACGCCCATGACGCCTGGCAGGGGGGACAAGGTCACCGGGACGGCCTTGCCGTGAACCTATGGACCCATCGGTGCATTGGGATTTGCCACGCGGGCAGGTAAACTCACATGCATCGTGGCCTATCCCCGCCACAGCCACCTCTCGGACAGCTTCAGACCTCCCATGCCCATCAAGAAGATCCCTTCCGACAGTCTGCAACTCGGCATGTATGTCTCCAGCCTTGACCGCCCGTGGGTGGAGACACCGTTCATGTTCCAGGGCTTCGAGCTCCAGGATCAGAATGAGATTGATGAGCTCAAGCGCCTGACACGGCACGTCTACGTCATCATACCCGACGAGGAAATCGAGCTGTCACTGGTGCCAGAGCGGGAGACGGGATCCACGACCACGACCCGGACCACCGGCAGCAGCGACCATCCCCGGACCACGCTGGCACACGAGGAGGTCAAGAAGGTACAGCCCTTTCACCAGGCGTTCACCGAACTGTTCACCGAGCTCGAGTCCCTGGTCCGGGCGGACAAGCCCCTACCCATGGCCTTGTTCAACGAGCCTGTGAAAAGCCTGGTGGGCAGTGTCACCAGGAACCCGGATGCCTTCATCTGGCTGACCCGCCTGAAGAAATACGACTCGTTTCTTTACAAGGATTCCCTGGAATCGGCCGTTTGGGCCGTGGCCCTGGGCAAGCGGCTCGGCATCGCCGAGCAGGGACTGCATGAGCTCGCCATCGGCTGCCTGCTCATGGACGTGGGCAAACTGCGACTACCCACGGCGCTGCTCAACAAGACCGGGCGTCTCGACCACGACGAATGGGATCTGATGAAGACCCACGTGGAGTTGGGTGTCGAACTGCTGGAGCAAAGCGGCGGCTATCCGGACGCCGTCCTGAGCATCGTGCGCAGCCACCACGAGAGGCTCGATGGCTGCGGCTACCCCGCCGGGCTCGAGGGCGACCACATCCCCCTGTTCGCCCAGATCGCGGGCATCGTGGACCAGTATGTGGCCGTCACCAGCGCACGTCCCTTTGCAGACCCCATCTCGCCATCCAGGGCCGAGGAAATGCTCTACAAGCAGCGCGGCATCCTGTTCGACGAGATGCTGGTGGAGTACTTCATCCAGACCCTCACCGCCTACCCCACCGGCTCCCTGGTGGAACTGAGTTCCGGGGAAGTGGCCATCGTCAAGGCGCAAAAATCCGGTCACCATCTCCGGCCGGACGTGATCCTGTTGCTGGGCGCGGACAAGCAACCCTACGGCACCTATACCCTCGCCAACCTGGATGACTACAGCAAGGACGGCAAGGCGGTGCACATCGTCAAGACCCTCGCCAATGGCGAATACGGTGTGAGCATCGAGGAGTTGTCCATCTGACTGCGCTGGCCATTGCACGCGGCCCTGGCGCACAGATCACCGGCCGACGCCTGGTATCGGTGCCCCTGACAGGGTGGCACGGGCCCTGCCGGGCTGAGGCCACTCAGACCAGTGGCCGGCGCGCCACGAATACCTCGTATCGCCCCGGCTCCACCCCCGGCACCGTGAGCGGATGCACACTGGCATTGAAACCCGTCTCCGCGAGCCAGCGTAGCCAGTCCTGCCTGGCAAACAGCCCCAGCTCGTGGCGTTCGTTCAGGCAGGTCACGGTGCCGTCCGCGGCGCGCACCAGGTAGGCGAAATCCACGGTGTAACGCTGATCGCCGGGGTCCGGATCATGGGTCCACTCCAGGTAACGCAGACCCTGGCCATCGTCCGCATCATGTCCGTCGCAATGGGTGCCGGGTCTGAAGGTCTGCGCCACGGCATCCGGCATGAGCACCGCCACCCCGCCGGGACGGCAGTGCACATAGGCGGTCTCCATGGCCCGGCGCAGATCCGCCTCGCTGCACATGTAGGAGATGGCGTCCTGGATGAACACGCCGTCGAACTGGCGTCCCAGGCGCAGGCTGCGCATGTCACCCTGCACGTGTTCGCAGCGGGGATTTTGGGCCTGACTCACGGCCAGCATCTGCGGGGAGAGATCCGAGAGCACCATCTCGAAATGCCGGCTCAGGTAACTGGCGTTGTTGCCGCCGCCACAGCCCAGTTCCAGCAGGCTGCGCATCTCGCCTTCACCATGGGCCAGGAACAGATCCCGATAAAACGCCGCCTCCTGTGCATACTCCTGCGGGGGTGAGATCAGGGGCCACAGGGGGGCGAGGCGGCTATACATCAGCATGACGACACTCCAGGCGGTGATGCCGGACAGCCTATCAGATGCACACCGGGACGGCCCTTGGCACCGGGTCGGGACATATACATGATTCACATGTATTCTTGAGGACTGCCCCACAAAGCGAGCCCCACCATGTCCCTGGCCCTGCTGCCCCTGTACGGTTTCGTGTTCCTGACCCTGGCCCTGGGCGGCCTGATCAAAGGTATTGTGGGCGTGGGCATGCCGCTGGTGATCATCTCCCTGCTGGTCCTGGTGCTGGACCCCCGCCTGGTACTGGCCATGCTGGTCGTGCCCATCATCGCCACTAACCTGCGCCAGTCCTTCGCCGCCGGTCTGCCCCGGGAGGAGATGCGACGCCTGTGGCCCCTGATCCTGATATTCATCCTCGCGACATGGGGCGGCGCCTACCTGCTGGTGCAGATCGACACCAGTCTGCTGCTCGGGCTACTGGGGGGCATTGTGGTGGTCTTCTGCGCCCTGAGCCTGGCCAACCCCAGTTGGCACCTGCCGCCCCGCCATGAGGTCTGGATGGGTCCCAGCGTCGGCCTGTTCGCCGGGGTACTGAACGGCATCTCCACCATCAACGGTCCACCCCTCGTGATGTATCTCATGTCCCTGCGCCTGGGCAAGGAGGCCTTCGTGGCGAGCTTTGGGCTCATTGCCCTATGCGGCGCGATCCCCCTGGCGATCTCCTACACCGCTGTGGGTATCCTGGGCTGGCAGGAATTGTGGCTGTCCATCCTGGCGCTGGTGCCGATCTTCCTGGGGATGTGGCTCGGCGAACGCATACGCCACCGCATCGACCCGGTGCTGTTTCGCAAGATCCTGCTGGTCATCCTGATCCTGCTGGGACTGAACCTGATCCGCCGCGGGATGTTCGGGGGCTAGACGGGACATGGACCTGTCCCAGCTCGGCCCCGGCCTGATGATCTACACCGTCATCGTCGTCTTCCTGGCGGGTATCGTGCGCGGCTATTCAGGTTTTGGCTTCAGCGCCCTGGTGACCCTGAGCCTCGCCCTGTTCCTGCCGCCAGCGGTGGTGGTACCCGTGATGATGCTCATGGAGGTGGTCGCCAGCATCCACATGCTGCCAAGGGTATGGCGTGACGTGGACCGCAGCACCCTCACCCTACTCATGGTGGGTTCGCTGATCAGCGTACCCATGGGCGCCTATCTGTTGGCCAATCTTCCCGATGCGCAGTTGCGCCTGGTCATCTCCGCCATGGTGCTGAGCACAACGATCCTGCTGTGGCGGGGTTACCGTTTCCCCCTGAAAGGCCGCAAGCGGCTCTCCTTCGGCACCGGGCTGGCATCAGGACTGATGACCGGGGCCGCCGGCTCCGGCGGACTGATCGTGGCGGTGATGTTCTTGTCTATCAGTGCCGAGATGGCAGTGGTCCGTGCCACCCTGGTGGCCTACGTCATGTTCCAGAGCACTTACATGGCGGGGGTTGCCGGTGCCTATGGGCTGATGAACCTGCAGACCCTGGTGGTGGCAGCCCTCCTCACCCTCCCCATGTTCGCCGGCGTGGCCGTCGGACACCGCACCTTTGTGGCCAGCGCCCAGGTCACCTATCGCCGCTTCGTGCTCATGACCCTCATGGTCTTGTCCGTGGCGGGCATCGCCCGTGCGCTGTTCGGCTAGCGGACTGTTGAAACAGTCTCGGGCGGGCACTCAAGAATCGGACATCGGCTGGATCAGGAGATTGGATCAGGGGCGACCCATTCATGAAGGATCGGGTCCGCGCGTAGGGAGGCTTCACCAAGACGGGCCAGGGGACTGCCCTGGAGCCATTCGGGAAAGCGCTTGCGAAGGGCGCTGCTGCCGAGGATCTGGAGCTCTCGGGCACCCTCGGCATCGGCAACGCTACGTCTGCAAAGCCATACAGCCGTGAGGGTGCGCGGGGTGCAGCGGACCAGGAGGTCGACCTCGTAGCCCGGATCCTCAAGGCACAAATCAATTTCGCCATTCTCCGACACCAGCCACCAGTCAGCCCAGCCTGTAGGTGCTTCGATCAGCTCGAACTGCACCACCACACGCTGACGGGGAAACTTGCCGGCATCCACCCCTCGCCGGATGTCCCACATGAGCAAGCCCATATCCAGGTCGTGTTCCTCAAGGTGACTGCCCACCCAGCGGTGGCCCCAGGTGCCCATGAACTGCACCAGGGGCGCCAGCTCTCTGCCTGCACGGGTCAGGTCATAGGATTGCGTTCCATCGTCATCCACAAGCCGTTGAACCACCCCGGCTTGTGCCAGTTGATGCAGCCGCCTGGACAGCAATGTGGGGGAAATCCGGGGAAGACCTCGCCGAAGGTCGTTAAAGCGCCGGGAGCCGGCGACAAGCTCTCGAACCAGAATCAGGGTCCAGCGCTCGCAGAGCAGCTCGGCTGCCTTTGCCAATGGACAAAACTGACCGTAGCCCTTGCTCATGGATACAGTCTAGTACAGCCGTGTCAGGCCGGGGACCAGTACAGATCGTGTACTAGTCAGCCACCCAGATAGGAACTAGCTTAAGGATGCACCCTCGGGTGCATCCCGGTACAACCCTCCTGAGGAGGATCGACCATGAGCACACTGTATGAACGTCTGGGCGCTGCATCCGGCATCTCCATCCTGGTGGACGATATTGTCGAGGCACACATGCACAACCCGATCATCAAGACCCGCTTTCTGCCCTACCTGGAACGACAGGGATATCTCGATGAGGTCAAGGCACACCTGTGTTCCTTTCTGGGCATGGGCAGTGGTGGTCCAGAACAATACACGGGGCGCAGCATGCCCGAGACCCATCGCGGCATGAACATCAACGAAGCCGAGTACATGGCCACCATTGATGACATCCTGAGCATCCTGGACAAACACAAAATAGATGAGCAGACGAAAAAGGACGTCCTGGCCATTGCCTACTCCCTTAAGGGAGAAATAATGCACCAGTGATCAGCGAATCGATGCTGGCGCACCGATGGGTGGGTCTAGGCCCTTAGCCCTGATCCTGTGTGAATCAAAGCCCCGGAGAGTTTGATCGGCAAGGCACGTGCCTGCCAATGCGCCGAACGCACGCAAGCGCATCTCTCCGGGGCCCCATAAGCAGATGACCCGCATCGGCATCGGCTTCATGGGCCAGGCCTCAGCCCACATCCCCCCGCCGATGCTAGTGTCCTGAGTCAGAGATTCGTTGCATTTCAGCGGGCCTGTACGGGATGCGCGGCAAGGCGCT